>Ga0136642_1000417_pt1 | contig 23346 bp, 20 predicted proteins | sample LowCatLa1302831Y_FD_115313 | JGI IMG/M metagenome (GOLD analysis project Ga0136642, IMG submission 115313) | Freshwater microbial communities from Lower Cathedral Lake, Yosemite National Park, California, USA - 13028-31Y | ecosystem: Environmental > Aquatic > Freshwater > Lake ... | reverse complement strand
CGCATGATGACTAGTCACTGGTTTTGGACAATCAGGCCACAGACTATACACAGTTCTAGCATCCCTAACTTTGAAAAATTGCCATGGAAGAGGTTTTCCTAACTTTGTGTAAGCGTTTTCTAGGATACAAATGTCAAATGTTATTCCATTTGTCCAGATTAAATCACATTTCCAACACAATTTATGTAGCTCGTCAAGAGCTTGATCAAGAGGAATACGATTATCTTCGGCAAGTGCTTCTGCAGCAGCTTCTGGTTGTGTGCCCCACCATTCAACAGTGCTGTCACTAATTGCTCGGCCTTCTTGACTGTCTAGAGTGATACGAGCATAGTAGTGATATTTCTCACTATATCCCTTACCAAGCGGGTCAAAACATTGGGCCGCTATTGTTAAAATGGTAGCATCAGGGGAAGCAGCTAGCGTTTCTAAATCCATCATTATATCCATTCTATTATTATAATAGAATGGATACTAAAAAACAAACTTTTTGGTTATTTAATTAGCCAATAACCCAGGTTAATGGTTGTGATCCGTCTACATAATCAACTAAATCCTTAAGACATTGTGCCATCAATTCCTTAGCATCAGCCTTCATTGCCGCACCATTTAATGTGGTTCCACCCTGCGGACCAGCTATAGTACCAAATTTTTCACGGGCATCACCAATAATCATTTTACAATTGGCGTACATGTAATTACGAATCCATTGACGAATTTGGTAATCACTTAGCAAGTTGACTTCTGGCTTTAAGTTGTATGTCCATAACAAGACATTCTCTCCGGAACCTTTAGGATCACGGATTAACTGAAGTTTTTTAGTAACCGGATTCCATGTATAGTTCATATAGGCACCGAACATACGACCTGCTAGTTCAACATATTGTGAATAGAAATCGTATGTTGCGAGTCCACCCGATACATTGAAGTTCATTAGATAAACATTCATTGATGCTTGGCTAAATGGATCAAAATTGCTGGCATTTGGTCCGGTTGAGTCACCAAATGTTCTACGGAATATTTGGCGTACCTGTATAACTTCATCCGGTAAATCATAAATGTTTACATTAGCAACTAGTTCCATGAAGGTATAGCTTTCTTCATAGGCATTTTGTGCACGTTGACGATAGGTACCGATAGTGTTGCGATATGCAGACTCGTAATGGCTAGCGTCCAGCTCTATATCAATAATATCATCACCTAATTGAAGCCTAACGTATTCAATTAGATCTTGTTTAAGTGTTTCTAGTGTAGATTGTGATTGCTCTGCCATATGGACTCCATGTACATATATTTAGCAGATTACCACGCCTTTAGAATTACTAAATGATCATTGCTGCGACCCATGTATTTGATTTCAGTAGCTTTTATGTCTTTGAATATTTTACGCATCGCTGGTTTGCCGACCTTTAGTAATTCTTTAAGAATAATATCGGGTTTTCTTAGGGTCTTTTGTACCGTTGCCAGCGCATCAAATGCAAGCAGAGATGATCCTTTGATTGTAAATGTTCCCGCGTGTGCGTCTGCGATAACATAGATCAACTTACGCTTTAACGTGTCATAAATGAATGCTTCTGACGCACCCACCAGACTTGTGGCAGGTAGGGATTTAAGTCCAAGTTCAGCAAATTCCTTGAGATATTTGAACTTCAATGCCACTTTTTCTGGACTCACTGCCTTTTTGGCACGAGGCTTACGTTCTACTTTCTTGAGTGAAATATATGATTGGCAGTCCGCGAGTACAGTTTCACAGAATTTTACACAGCTTTTTAACTGAGTTTTAGTAAGATGGCTATATCCTTCAACCAATTGTGGATCTTTACCTTCTACGACTTCTTCTAGTTCCGCAAGCCGCAATTTCCAAACTGCAGTAATATGAGGAATCATTTGAATAGCAATATTCATGCCACGAATTAGTGCGATAGGCTTGAAATTTGCCGACATTTTAGCATCTGCATCAATAAAATCATCATACATGCCATCAAGTTCTGCTGCACATTCACTTGCTTTTTCTCGAAGATGATCTTGAATAGTTAGCTTTTGTTGAGCAGTTTCTTCTGAGGTAGCAGCAACTTTTTGTTCTTCTTGTTTGCCGGCTAATAATTCACCAAGATGCTCATCTAGAATAGATTGTTCATAATCTTTCAATTGTAGACCCATAACTGACATTCTACAGATCCAACCTGTTGTTGTTTTTACACGACTATCTGGAATGCCGCGCATCAGTTTTACTTCTTTAGCTCTTTTATTAACCTCAAAATATTGAATAATTAGATCCTTGGCATCTTTGCGACCATAGGAGTAATTGTACCAATTGAGTGCTTTGGCTAGAGTTCCAACACGAGTATCATCAGTGGGTTGAGTAAGCCACTCAGGCTCTGAGCCAATAAATTTGGCATCCTCTCCGCGCGGGACTAGTCGTTTGATTGTGGTTGATAGTTTTTTCATAATTATATTATAGCCTATTTGTTAAAAAATGTCAACTTAATAACATCGCAAAGATTATGTGATGATCCAAGTTATCTAGTAGAGTTACTGCTGATGTCTTTAAGTCATTGTATCTTACTGTATTCTTTTTAAGTCTCCTACATTCCACTGATTCCCTACTGATTTCTTTAACAACAGTGTCAATGTTTCTTATCATTTTTTGAAGATCACGGAGTGCCACTTTATTTCTAACTCCGTGAAGCTGTTTTTCGGCAATTGATAGTCGTTCTAAAATTTCATCCATGCAGTAATTATATGTATTTTCTAATTAATTGTCAATTGAATCCTAACTAAATACTAGACTATGCCAAGACTCAGCCTCTATCGTCCTAATCGAACCAATGATTACCAGTATTTAGATCGTATCATATCTGAACGATATACAGTTGGAGGTCTTGATATGTATGTACACAAGTACATGGGACCAATTGTAGACACCACTGACAATCCCGGAAATAAAGATGCAACTTTGCCAGTATATACCTCGACAAATCCACTGTTTATCGAAGATTTGCTACTGTTAGAAAACCGTGATCGGGCGTATGACCCTAACATTTATGTCATGCGTGGCGTATACATGATGCAAGATATCAACTTTAACTTGTCTCAATTTGGGTTATTTTTAAACAACGATACACTGTACATTACATTTCACTACAATGACATGATTGATACATTTGGGCGTAAATTAATGACTGGCGATGTGCTAGAATTGCCCAATATGAAGGATTATAACCCATTAAATCAAAATATTACAAGAGCATTACCTAAGTATTATGTTATACAGGACGCAGCTTTTGCTGCAGAAGGATATAGCCAAACCTGGTTGCCTCATATATGGCGTGTACAAGCCACGCCTATGGTCAATGCCCAGGAATACCAACAAATCATCAATCTGCCGCTAATGCCAGACAATATTTGGGATAATGGAAACTTTTATCCACAAGGAATGGTAGTTGATAACGGTGGAAAATATTATGAATCAACAAAAAATGTACCGCCTGGCACTGATATCAACGATCCAAATTACTGGGCACTAATTGAAAAACCAACTACAATGGGTGATGTTAATTCAACAAGAAACAAAGAATTAGCTATCAATGATGCGTTAGTTGTACAAGCAAACATTGAAGTTCCACAATCAGGATATGATAACGTGTCATTTTATATATTGCCAACCACACCAAATGACCAGCCTAGCGGGCAGGGGTTGTTTGCTGACCAAACTAATCCCACAGTAGACGGCGCACAGTCTGGTGAAGGTAATACCCCTACTGATTTTGGCTGGACAATGGGTTATTTGACAGGTGATAAGTTGGCTCCAAATGGATTGCCGGTTACACCCGGAGTTAGTTTTCCATTAACTCCTAGCAAAGGAGATTACTGCCTGCGCTTAGATTATTATCCAAATCGCCTATTTAGATTTAGTGGCGCAAACTGGCTAGCCATCAGCGAAGATGTTCGCACACCATTAGATTGGGGCCCGGCAAATGGAACTCAGCGTAGTTCGTTCGTTAATAATACATATACGGTAAATACAACCGACCAGGGTAATATTCCTTCTCGTCAATCATTATCAGAATTGCTTAAACCAGAAGCTGATAACGGTAATCAAGGCGGCAATTTAACACCTAAACCAAGACCTAAAGGGCGATAATGCAACAATACTTTTTCGACGGGCAAGTTCGTCGTTACCTAACGCAATTCGCTAGAATGTTTTCTGGATTTCAAGTAGAATTTGGAAGAAATGAGGCTGGCGCTCCTAATACAGGTGATACATTATATCGTGTGCCCGTTAGATATGGAGACAGCACAAGACAAGTTCAAACTATTCTCCAGGAAAATAGCGCAAGTAACATGCCATCTACTCCGTTAATGACATTTCATATTACGGGCCTAGATTTTGATCGTGCCCGTATGCAGAACCCAACTTATGTTGACAACAAATCAATTAGGCAACGTGAGTATGATGAAGCAACGGGCACCTATGAAACTACACAAGGCAATGCTTTTACTGTTGAACGATACATGCCTGCTCCGTACAAATTATCAATCAATTTAGATATTTGGACCAGTAATACTAACCAAAAAATGCAGTTGATGGAACAAATATTGCCTTTATTTAATCCTAGTCTTGAGATACAAAGCACTGATAACTTCCTAGATTGGTCTAGTTTAAGTATTGTTGAATTGGTTTCAACGGGCTGGTCGAGCCGTAGCATTCCTCAAGGCACAGAAGACCCTATTGACATTTCTACCATTAAATTTTCTCTGCCTATATGGTTATCATTGCCAGCTAAAGTTAAGAAACTAGGAATTGTTGAAACTATTATTGCCTCTGTATTTGATGGATCAGGTGATTTAGTCAACGCTATTGCCGATAATGACTTGTTACTTGGAACTAGGCAGTACATTACGCCGTATGGCTATCAAGTAGTATTAATAGGTAATAAATTACAAATTTTAGAACGATCAGCTATAGTTGACGAGAATAACCAACAATTACTTCCTCCTAATCCAGTTGAACCAAGTAATGTATTATGGACTCCTGTCGTTAATATGTATGGAATGTTACGACCTGGCATTAGTGTAGTCGCCTTAACTCAGGAAGATGGTAGTCAAGTGTATGGCAATGTAAGTTTTGATCTCACAAATGATCAATTTTTACTATTTTCAGTAATTCCTGAATCTATTCCCGCTAACACACTGCCTCCTGTAAGCTCAGTTATCAACCCTCGGGTTAGTGGACCTGGCGAAGGATTACCTTCTGCTGCTATAGGACAAAGATATCTGTTGACTGAATCAACTGGCAGTAGCAACGGCTACGCACAAGCATGGGCGGGCACGTCAGGTGAAATTTTAGTTGCGTATCCTAATGATATTATACAGTATGATGGCACAAGATGGGTAATTACTTTTGATTCTCAGTCAAGCCCCGTAAATACACAATACGTTACAAACATAGTAACCGAGATACAATATAAATGGACAGGTTATAACTGGGTTAAATCATACCAAGGGCAATATTCCGGAGGCCAATGGAGCCTAATCATCTAATGAATAATATAATTTCAGCGGTTGGCATTTGGTTTTATAGTCAATCTACTAATCGTTATCTATATCTATTGAGAAATGATACTAAACATCCTGATTCGTGGGGGTTAGCAGGTGGAAAAATAGAATCAGGTGAAAGCATCATGGCCGCGATGGTTCGAGAATGTGAAGAAGAATTAGGATCAATGCCTGATTACATTAAGCTAATGCCCCTAGAAAAATTCACAAGTGCTGACAACGGATTTGTATACAATACATTTTTTTGTATTGTAGCAGATGAATTTAAACCTATTCTTAATGATGAGCATCTAGGATATTCTTGGATTGATTCGGGAACTTGGCCTAAACCACTTCACCCCGGATTATGGTCTACAATAAATTTTGAAGCCGTTCGAAATAAGATATCTATTATACAAACACAGCTTCAAACATCACAATAAGTTACAAAATCTCTATTTGTTAATGTTTTTGTATTAGAACAAGACAACCACTCGTCTGGCATATTAAGTTCATTACCCACAATAATGAACATAGTGCCATCATATGCTGCTATGATATCAGTAATTTGTTTGATCCAATTATCATGCCCTGCCGACATTTCTTTACAGTATCCAATTAAATAAACTTCATTATGTCCATCAAACGCAGCAAGATAAATTGGCAATACTTCAGTACATAAGTGTGGATGTTGAGGTATTAAATAAAATTCACCAGGCTGTTTTGTGCAATTTTTGGCAGTTGTGTATACAATATTATCAACCACATATTTACTTTCTACTAGTGGCATTAGATTATTATAATCAGTATCAACCGTAAAATCTAACCTCATTTGTCTGGCTATTTCACTTGTGCCATATGTTTGAACTTTTAAACTACCAAGCAATCCACCACGATGTGTTGCCAGTATGCGGTAGTCAAATCTAGCAATATCATCACTACTGCCTATAGCAACAGCACGACCTGATAAATGTTGATTTATAATGGGATTTTTAATCCATTCACGTTTTTCGTGTTTTTTACCACCAGAAAATTTAGTTTCTGTAATTACAAACTCGCCTGGGTAATTCTTTCTGTATCTAGCTTCCATGTTAATTATGCCGTGTAAACAGTATTAGCAGTGAATCCAAGTACAATAGCTGTACCTGTGTTGGCGTATGTATAAGTTCCTACCACGTTAGCATTACCAGGATAGTTTGCTATGGGTATAGATATAATTACAATACCAGACCCACCATTACCGCCAGTTGAATTATACGATCCGCCACCGCCGCCACCAGTATTGACTGTGCCATTTACTCCGGTATTTCCACCCCCGCCGTTTCCACCTGTGCTGGTTGTTGCCGACCCTGCTGCTCCACCACCTGCTAGCCAGTAGTTGCCAGAAATTAGTTGCCCCGCTGTTGATCCTGCTATACCATTAATTATACCAACTCCTCCCGATGCTGTGCTTGCTCCGTTGGCACCTACACCCCCTGCCCCACCACCTCCGCAAAATGCCGTGCCGGTTGTAACATATCCGCCATCAAATCCTTGTCCTGGTATTCCAGGTCCATATGAACCGTAAAGACCTTCGTTGTTTTGGCCTCCATCTCCGCCACCTGAGCCACCCAAAGATGCTTTCCATGCTGGTCTTTGATTTAATGTACCTCCGCCGCCACCGCCAATCGCTGTAATTCGTGATAGTGATCCTGTGCCAAATGTACTGTTTGATCCATTAGAAGCAGCAGTATTTTGACTATTTGTAGCACCTGCTCCACCTGCTCCTATATTGGCAGTATAGGCTGTTCCCGGTTGAAGCGTATACGCAGCAAAACTTACAACACCACCTGCTCCACCACCACCTCCTAAATATCCACCTCCTCCACCACCGCCAGCAACTACTCCCACAGTTATGTTGTAAGCTGTTGCACCGGTATTAATATTTGCCCATGCCCCGTTGACATATGCTTCCAGTAAGTTTGATGTGTTACTATACCTAATCATACCATTAGCAGGACTTGCGGGTCGTTGCGCTGTATTTCCAACGTTTAGGGTAATAGCACCAGTACTGTTTGCTGTAATATTTTGACTATTATTAATATGTAATGCTGCTGTTCCGTTAGTTTGGAACTGTAAATTACCGCTAGTATCTACAGTTTCTACTAAGCCTGAGCTGTTTGCGTTGATTATCGTTGTCATATTATATTTATTAGTATTTAATTTGAAGTAGCGTAAGTAGGATTGCCAGCAGTCCCTAACATTCCAACAGCCACAAATTTATTATTATTGTAAGCAATGCTATTTACAGTTGATTGTGTGGCTGTTCCGCCCATCGCTAAAGGAGTAATCCATGTACTGCCATTGCTTGACACAGAATACATAGGCACAGTTGGGCTAGTAACAGTAGTATCACCAATCGCTACAAATAATCCATTTCCATATGTAATAGAATTCATAATTACTAAATTTGTAGTCCCATTCATCGCAGCAGGAGTAGTCCATGTACTACCATCAGTTGATGTAGCATAACAAGGAGTACTATTAATTTTATAACCAACTGCTACAAATAAATTTTTGGCATATGTAACTGAATTTATTGGTGCTCCTGCTGCTGTTCCGTTCATTGCTGCAGGAGTAGTCCATGTACTACCATCTGTTGATGTGGCATATACGGGAAGATTAGAGCTAGCGTAACCAACTGATACAAATTTATTATTGGCATAAATTACAGACTGCATTAATCCACCAGTGGCAGTACCCATAGATGCCGGAGTAATCCATGTACTGCCATCGGTTGAAGTAGCATACACAGCATTATTTGGTGAGGAATATCCTACTGCCACAAATAATCCATTTCCGTAAGTAACAGATTTCATATAAAATTGTGTAGTAGTACCATTCATTGCGGCTGGTGTAGTCCAGGTACTGCCATTACTTGATGTGGCGTATACTGGAAAATTAGATCCATTATACCCAACTGCTACATATAAACTACCATTGTATGTAACAGAAGTCATTAGCGCAGCAGTAGTACTACTATTCATTGTAGCCGGAGTAGTCCATGTACTACCATCACTAGAGGTAGCATATACTGGATAATTACTGGTACCTAAATATCCAACAGCAACATATAATCCATTACCATACCCATATGTAACAGAAGTCATTATGGCAGGGGTGGTGCTACTATTCATTGTTGCAGGTACAGTGAATCCAGCTACCGCAAATACCGGCACTGTTCCCGCTACACCTACCCATGTATCATTTACATATCCCTCTACCGCAGTATATGCTGTATTGTATCTAATCATGCCGTTTACCAGAGGATTTGGCCGTTGTGCTGTATTACCCACAGGAACGGTAAATGCGCCAGTTCCGTTGAATATTATGTTTTGACTTGTGTTAATTGTTAATGCTGTGTTACCATTTGTTTGAAGCGTGAGATTGCCAGTGGCATCTCCTGATTTGGTAAGAGTGCCTACTGTTGCGTCTGCTTGTACGTTTATACTTGATGCCATACTAGTATTTAGTTGGTATCAAGTATAAAAAATTTATTCAATTATTCTACTGCAATGTATGTTATGATATAAAAGTTCCGGATAAAGTAAAAGTATGGTAAACATACCCACCAGTAATAGTGACTGCGCCGCCTGTGGCTCTAGCTACTGAGCCTTGATATCGAACAATAACTACTCCAGACCCACCGCCTCCTGCTTGTGCGCCAACAGTATATGTCCAATTTGCTCCACCACCCCCGCCCGTGTTTGCTGTACCATTTGCCCCACCAGACCCGCCTAAACAGGCACCTCCGCCTCCTAGACTTCCGCTAACAGCAGTACCACCATAACTACCAGAACCCCCGCCGGCATAATATGTACTATTTGACCATAGTATTCCTATTCCACCAGTTGCTCCCCCTGCGTTTGATGTGCCAACTGCGCCTGCTCCACCACCTCCACCACCGCCATTAGTGCCGGTGCTAGATCCACCAGCGTTACCTTGCCCTGTAGTTCCGGAACCAGGACCGCCGGTAGTGCCAGTACTGTAAGACGCTTGACCTCCACCTGATCCACCAGATCCTGGGTTATTAGTAACGCCATTAGTGTTTACTCCACCTCCTGCTCCGCCGCCAATTGCAGTAACAGTGAATGCGGTGCTATTAGATCCATTATTTGAAGCTGCTGGAAAGACTACCGCTGAGCCGCCTGCGCCAATAGTGATGATATAATTTGTTCCCGAACTCACTGATAGTGATGATCCAGTAATTACTCCACCTGCACCACCGCCTCCACCAGTACCAGATCCCCCGCCTCCTCCACCTGCCACAACAATGTAATCAATCAAATACGTAGTTGACGCAATAGTTTGCCAATTATTTGATCCAATATAAACTTCCATCACTGCCAAAGTAGTATTCCACCCCAATTGCCCGACAATAGGTGCGGAAGGGCGACCAGCAGTGGTCCAACTTGCTGGTATTACACTATTAGTTCCGTCTACTATTACAGTCATATTATTTCCTTATTGTATTTATTATTGGGCTAACCCGTATTTAAATGGATTGTCAGCAAATGCAGCGTATATATAAGTTGCTCCACTTGAGTTCCATGCTGCATCTGTTCTACCAATACTAAATCCATTTGATAGTAAGTTAACCGCTGATGTATAGTTTGTCTCTATTTGATTGTTATCTGTAATCAATCCAAGTATTGCGCCATTTATGCCTCTAGCATTATCAAAAATATACCAATCGCCCACAGCAGTTGAACATTTAATCAACACATACCTAACTCTAAATCCAGTATTAACAAATGGACCTAAGGTGCTTCCATTTCCAGTGTACGATCCAAATGCTGAATAACCAGCTACCGGAGCCCACGAGTAAACGACATTAGTGTATCCATTAACATTAAAGTTACTACTATTGCCAAGAGTAATTACAGAAGAAGTGGGTGCTACTCCATTTGTTAAATTATTAGCAGAGTTATAAGCATTGGTTAATGACAGATACATAAAACCAGTACCCAATGCCTGACTATAATTCATCCAATCTGTGGGAGCATTTGATCGGCATTTGATCATATAAAAAGCAGGGGCAACACCTAGTCCATGCCCAATAGTAGCACCCGCTGTACCGTTTGCAGTAAATGTGGCAATACTGAATCCGGCAGTAGCATTCACACTAACTGTGCTGGTAATGGTACCACTAGTATTAGTTGATGTTACTCCTTGTCCTGCTTGCCAAAACCAACCAACGTAAGTGTAAGTATTGAAATTAGTGTATCCATTAGCCGATGCTCCTAAACTAAATCCATTAGTATTAAATGATGTTAATTCATCAGTAAGCGTTTGTTCAGCGTTGGTGGCATTTGAAATAAGCAATTTTGATGTACCTCTCACTGAATCTATCAAACCGCTGTTTAACGCATTACTTCTACTTTTAATCCATCCAAAATCACTTTGAAAACCTGCGTTGTTCAATAAAGATCTAGCTGTGGCATTTCCAGTCCACAAGTTAATATCAAAATACTTATTAGATTGAATTATTGTGGGAGTTGGTAAGTTGTAAGTGTTTAATCGCACGTAACCAGAAGGAGGAGTGTAGGAAAATGGTTGCTGTCCAAAATTAATATTCCATTTATCACCAGAATTTGTGATTGCAAGACTAAAAATACCATTAAGAGCAAACGTTTGCGTTCCTTGTGATACATTATTTTTATAAAAAGTTATATTACCTGCTGATAAATTATAAGCCACGCCAATTACATCACCGTTAGTGTAGGTTGCTCCATACGCAGTTGTGTAATCTTTTGTGCCATTACTATAATAACCTCCGCCAGTACCTCCGTAAAAATAAATTGCAAACGCATTTCCAGTAACCGTACCAACTGTTGCTTCAAAATAATAACTGCCCGTAGTTGGAAAAATGGTTGGATAGTATGATGTACCACCAGCGCCGGTATTACTAACTGTTAAATTTGCGTTGGAAAATCCCATAGTTGTATATCCACGATTATCTAAAGGATTCATTACACAATAATTACCAACTGTAGCACTCGTTAATGTCGGAGAATCCAACATATAATCATAAGTTGAACCAGCAGTTAGACTAAAATTATTAGGTGTCCAGTTATTACGATTGCCGCTATAGTCAAGTCCTAAAGCTGTTACACTAGAATTATCATTAAATGGAGTATAAAAACCATTTAACCCGTATGTTCCTGTATAAGCGATAGGTTGCCATACGCCAGTAGTAACATTGTACGCACCAAATGATTTTGAAGTTAATGCTTGTCCGTCTACAAAATTAACTTCAGCTATGTAACCATCAAAATAATTTGCACTGGTAAGATAGCCCATGTTAGTTGCTGTTGCCGCTGTGTTTAATGCCCATGCTGATGCATCGGGTGCAACCGCAGTGGCAAATGACGTAACCTGTACATCATTTATATAAATTTTTAATCCGGTTAAGCTATTACTTGATACTACAATGTGATACCAAGCTGATGGATCAACGTATATAGCATTAGTAATATATCTACACTTAACTGAACTACTAACATAGTTAATAACGTTTAGTTGATTATTAACAAATTTAATTGAACTTTCATTAGCGCCGCCTGCTACACCATTGCCAAATAAAATAGCAGCATTACCACTAGACCAATAGCCTATCTTAACCCACGCACTCCAAGTCCAAACTGCGTTATTAGTGACTGCTGATGCGTTTGTACGACTTAGATACGCACTATTGCTTGCCCGAAATCGTAATGAATTGTATAATAATTTTGTTGGGCTATATGTAAGAGTGCCAGATGTAGGAAATGTGTGAACACTATATCCGCCAGTGTAGTTATAAGTCGCCACAGGACTATTAAACTGTTGTAATCCAGAATAACTTAAGATTGTTACTCCTGATCCGCCCGCAGCACCATTTGGATAGGTAGCAGTAGAACCACCGCCACCACCACCGCCGGTGTTTGTTGTACCTGCTACAGCAGCAGCACCAGTTCCGCCACCAGTTCCGCCACCACCCAATCCACCAGCAGCACCAGCACCATTGTTAAATGCGCCACCGCCACCACCTGCGTAATATGTGCTTGTTCCAGTAATTGAATTAGCTAATCCAACCCCACCAGCACCGCCAGACGAATTGGCAGTTCCAGTTCCGCCTACTGCGCCAGCACCGCCGCCGCCGCCACCTGAATAGTAAGTACTATTAATACCAGTTCCGCCGGGATTACCCTGTCCATAAGTACCTGCCCCGCCTGTGCCATTATTATTACCTGAACCACCGCCACCTGATCCACCTGGCCCACCATTATTAGTAGTAGGGCCACCGCTACAACCGTAGCCACCGCCTAAACTAGTCACTGATAAATTTGTAATGGCTGAATTGCCGCCTACTCCTGCGTTTACGCCATTCGTTCCAGCAGTTCCGCCTGCTCCCACAGTTACTACATAGTTTACGTTAGTAGCCAATGGTGTTGATCCTGTAATCATACCACCTGCACCCCCACCACCACCGCCATTGTAGCCGCCGCCACCGCCACCGCCTGCTACTACTAGATATGATGCTGTGATGTTTTGAAAACCTGTAACCCAACTTGTGCCATTATAAACTTCATATTGTGCTAATGTTGTGTTATAACGGGATGCGCCTGTTGCGGGACTTACAGGACGTTGTGCTGTTGTCCCAACTGGCATATTCATTGCGCTAATTGTGGTACTTGCGTCAACGATACCTGCATCTGCTATTACACCCAGTGTACCTGATGCGTCTGACGTGCCAATGAATCCGCCTGACCCAGTAGTACTTGCCCGCAATGATGAAGTCATGTGCTGTCCTTAACCGGTATATGTGCCAGATGATGTAAAGGTATGGATTGTGTAGCCACCCGAAGATGTAACCGTACCGCCTGTGCCACGCTGTGAGCCTAAGTAGCTGATGATTACGATGCCTGAACCTCCATTACCACCAGCACCTGAAGATAAACTTCCGCCACCGCCGCCGCCAGTATTGATTGTGCCTGTCGTTCCAGACGCCCCACCAGCACCGCCACCGCCATTTCCACCTGTGCCATGAGTTCCAGCTTGTGCGCCCCCACCGCCACCACCAGCATAGAAAACAGTTGACCCAGAAATTGTAGAAGATGAACCTACTCCGCCATTTCCAGCTGAAGTTCCGCTTGCATTTCCACCAACAGCCCCGCCACCGCCGCCTCCTGCGCCTACATTATTAGAAACGGCAACAGTCGAACCGCCTGCATTTCCTTGCCCAGATGTTCCTGCCGCACCAGTAAAATTAGAACTGCCAGATGCACCACCACCTGAGCCTCCTGCTGCGCCAGTATTTGCGCCACTATAAGTGCCGCCGCCGCCGCCGCCTATTGCTGTGGCAATTGTAGATATAACAGAATTACTACCATTTGTACCTGTTAAAGATATTGAAGCAGAAGTTGCACCACCAGCACCAACCGTAATTGTGTAAGCAGTTCCCGCAGATAAATTTGCCGATGTTGCTAAAACACCGCCCCCGCCTCCACCGCCGCCCCACACATATCCAGAACCGCCGCCCCCCGCAACCACAAGGTAATTAACTGTATAAGTACCGCCTGCTATAACTGCCCATGCGCTGTTGCCAATGTAAATTTCCTGATTGGCGGTTGTACTGTTCCAACGCATAGCACCAATTACAGGAGCAGCAGGACGTTGAGCTGTTGTGCCAGATGGTAAATTAAGAGCGCCTGTGTTGCTACTCATATCAACCACGCCACCATCGGCTTGTAATCCTAAATTACCCGTAGCATCACTGGTTATTATTAACCCACCACCTGACGACGAACTGGCTCTGATATTTGTGGTCATGTTATGATCCCGCTGGTTCTGGCGTATTGCCTTCTGCTATCCAAACTAGATATTCTTGATAATCTGTGTTTGCAATATCAAAAGGTATACAAGCTTCATCTGAGATGCGAATAACACTTTCTGCTGGTCTACCATTTATTCCTATTGTTTCTTTGTACATTTACAGCTCCGATGTCATAGCAATAAAGGCAGTTCCATCGGCATTTTGTGTTATTAATATTGCCATGCCGGCACTTAATACAGATGACGCAACGTTAACTTGTATCATTGTTGCATCTAATCCCCCGTAAGTACTGCCAATAGAACTAAAATTTACCCAGTTATCACCACTATATTCTGCTGCCATTAATCCGGAATAAGATATTGTTGGCGCAGAACGCATTGTGATTGGAAATTTTATGTATCCGGCAAATGAAGTACCCGATCTGCCAATTCCAGAACCAATTGCCATGTAACCACTAGCACCTGTACCACCTAATTTTGAATAATATCGTTGACACATAGTTAACTCACTAGTGTGATTACGTATATCAAAACTTGTTGCTGTAGTACCTAATTCTAACTGTGGATAACCAATTGCCCAAGTGCCAGATGTTTGTGCTCCTACTGAAAACACAATTTGTATCCCTGTAGTTGCTGCTGCTGGAATTGCGATTGTGGCAGAATATTGACTATACGTACTACTAACAGTAAATGTTCCTGTGGCAATTTGTGTGACAGTAGGAGATGCTAAAGTGCCAAATGTATCACTAGTATTAGCATAATAAGCAGTCCATGTAACAGAAGTTAATAAACTATTGCTCATGTACACACTTAGCTTAACGTTTTGTCCGTTTAAATCGTAACTGTTCAGTGTTTCTATACGTTGAGCAAAGTTAATACCTGTAACACTGGCTGCGCCTGTAAATTGATAGTTATATTGATTACTGCCAGTGCCAGCAACACGTTGGCCTGTTACGTTGGCACCTGTACAATACGCATACCAGCGATCCACTGTATATGCTAATGCTGCTGCCGCTGTAATAGTCTGACTAGCGCCATTATTACGTTGATCTACTCTAAAACCGCCATTAATTAAACGATTTTTAAATCCAAATGTATTATCTAAAGCTACAGTTCCTGAACCAGCTTGTAATGTTTGAGTTCCACTTCCAGCAACAGCAGGTGCGGCAATTGTTACTGTGCCACTACTATCGCCTGAAATAACTACGCTACTCATAGTACCACCCACTTTTGACCAGAGACTACTGTAACAACTACGTTGGCATTTAATGTCACTGGTCCCACGCTAATCGCATTATTACCAGCTGATACAGTAAAATTTGCTGATATATTACTATTATTCAGTGAAATACCATTAGTACTGTTTACTACAGGCGACGTAATTCCATTTGTTCCGTCTATAATGACTGGCATAATTATTCCTTAAGGTGCTGTAATCTCAACCCACGCTGTAGTTGCTTCATCCCAGCGATATAATTTACCATCAGTGGGATATGCTACAGGAGGTTCCCATGTCCATGCTGATTTATTTAATGTCCAGCTTGGATAGGGTTTTGGTGCATAAAATACGTCATTTACTGAATCGTATGTATATCCAATTCCAGCATAATTACCACGTACTGCTGGTTGCCCGCTAGGTTCGTTTGTATTTGGTATATAATGTACGTTACCACGTGTGTTATAACTAGTTTTAATCCACGCACCCGGACTTGAATCCACAAATGTTTGGAAAAAATCTTCTTCTGCTACAATAACTTGTGTTACTTTTGAATCTACTACTTTGGCATAATGTCCCATTTAAATCTCCTTATCTTTTATTTACTATTGTTATGCGGTGTAACTGCCAGAAGCAGTAAATGTCAAGATTTTATTTGTTCCCGATATCGTAACAGTTGGCGAGCCTGTAGTTGTCCCTGAATATCTTGCCGTTGGTATAGAAATAACTACAACGCCTGAGCCACCGTTGCCGCCGCCGTATGAGCCGGGGTTATAAGTACCACCGCCACCCCCAGCAGCAACAACAAGATAAGTTGCTATGTAAGTCGCACCGCCCATTACTGCCCATGTCGTACCATTGTAATACTCAAGCAAACCAGTCGTTGAATTAAAGCGCATCATTCCCGCCACTGGTGTCGGGCGTTGAGCTGTTGTACCAGCAGGGTATTGTAAATAGTCTACGTTTTGGATTTCGAGAGCCATGATTTACGCCGTGAAAGTACCAGAGGTTGTAAAGGTGTGGATGTAGTAACCGCCGCTAGTCGTTACTGTGCCGCCTGTTGCACGTTGGAAACTGGACAAATAACGAATAATTACAATGCCTGAGCCACCTGCGCCTGAAGTAAGAGAAAGTGACGCAGTTGATGATCCTGCTCCACCGCCTCCACCACCTGTATTGGCTGTTCCGGCAACGCCGTTGGCATTTACATTGCCGCCCGCTCCGCCTCCCCCTGCTCCACCCGCCCCACCTACATTGCTGCCAAGTGATCCACCACCGCCTCCGCCGCCACCCGCATAAGTGACGGACGCACCTGAATATGAGTTTGCCAAACCAGCGCCGCCTGCACCGGTGGTAGAAGTTCCTGTATTTCCATCAATACCCACAGCACCCGCTCCGCCGCCGCCAGCACTTGGCCCAGAGCTACCACCATTACCGCCATTGCGACCTTGAACAGGTACACCAACGCTGCCTAATGTCCCCGCACCAAAACTTGGTTGCGTATTAGTTGAAGCGCCACCACCTCCACTTCCGCCCGGTCCACCGCTAGTTCCACCACTAGAACCATATGAGCCGCCATAACCGCCACCAAAAGCAGTTAAGCCAAACGCCGTTGTATTATTTCCTACGTTACCTACAACAGCCCCAGTGCCTGTAACTGCTGCTGCGCCCGCACCAATTGTGATTGTGTATGCAGTTCCCGGGGTGACAGGAGTTAAAACATTACTAACCAACATACCACCCGCACCGCCACCCCCTGCGGCTACGTTTGAAAAGGTAGAATCAATACCACCTGAACCACCACCAGCAATAATTAAATAATCAACACCATACACGCCCGGAGTAACCCAAGCCGTACCGTTGTAATACTCAGCAACCAACGTAGTTGAATTAAAACGCAGCATTCCATTAGCAGCAGTAGGACGTTGTGCGGTATTTCCAACTGGCAACATCATCGCACCCGTGTTTGTAGCTCCGCCACTAGCATCAACAATACCAGAAACGGCAGTCAACACTAAATTACCAGTAGTATCTCCAGTTTGTACTAGAGAAGTAGTAGTTGTAGTTCCTGCGCTGATAGTACTCATGTTATAATTCCTAAATGCTTATCCATGTTGTGCCGTTATAAAATTCTGTTGCTGCCAATGTTGTGTTAAATCTAATCATGCCAGCCGATGCTATAGCAGGACGTTGCGCGGTAGTACCAGATGGCAGCATCACTGCTCCTGTATTAGTTCCGGCACCACCAGCATCAACTATTCCACTAGCAGCAATTAATACTAAATTGCCAGTAAGATCCGCAGTACGAACTAACGAATTTCCTGTAGCAGTTCCAGCTGATATACTACTCATAACATTCCTAAATAATTACCCAACGCTGCCCAGCTGTAACTGTGACAGAAACGTTGTTGGCAGTGGTAATTGGACCCACACTAAATCCATTTGTACCAGCTGCTATAGTATAATTAGCTGTTACATTACTACTGTTAACTAAAATTCCGTTTGTTGCTGCCAAAACAGGCGCACTCACTATGTTGCCGCCGGTTATATTTCCCGATACTGATAAGATGGTTAATGTACCAACTGAAGTGATATTTGGTTGGGCTGCTGTCGTTACAGTACCAGCTGTAGTGGCTGTAGTGGCTGTGCCGACTGTTAGTGATGATGCTGTGCCAGTTAATCCAGTACCAGCACCAGTAAAACTTAGTGCGGTTACTGCGCCTGACGCACTTATAACACCTGTTACATATTCTCCCGTAGTGGCAAATGTCGCCACTGCGGCTGTTCCACCAACACCAACAGTTACATTGCCGCCGCTTGTTGCGATATTTACGTTACTGGTACCGTTAGCTATGTTTGCTCCACCGCCGCCACCGCCTGATATACCCGTTAATAACGAACCGTTACCAACAAAATAACTGGCTGTAATATTTGCCGTGACTGAAATTAATCCAGCTGTTAAAATATTTCCGTGTATTGCGTTGCCAGTACTTGACATAATACCGGCAGTTAATATGTTACCGCCAGTTACGTTACCTGTCGCAGTCACTAACCCAACAGTTGTGATATTGCCACCAACTATGTTCGCAGCTGAAGTAATTGTTGAAGTTGCTGAAATTAATCCGGCTGTTAATATATTTCCGTGTATCGCATTACCAGTACTGCTCATTAAACCGGCAGTTAAGATGTTTCCACCTGTAATATTTGCTGCTGATGTAATTGTACTTGTGGCTGATATCAATCCAGCTGTTAATATGTTGCTGCCGGTTACGTTACCTAGTGCTGAAAGTCCAACCGTATCATCAATTCGAACTCTTTCAACTAATCCATTTGCTCCAACACTACCTGATGTTTTTGTCTGTAGACTAATCCAAGCTGAATAACTGCCGTTATCAATTGCTGCTATTCTAGCTTCAGCATTGGCAGCAGCCACTGAAAGTAGATATGTATAAAAATCAATTGCTGACCCAGCGTTGGCTCCACCACCTGTATTAATTAGATTTAATTGAACTTTGGTAGCTGCTGCCAAACTGTTATTAAGATTTAATGGGGCGACAGTATAATAGGTGGAGTTTGCTGGAATGGATCCAAAGAACACGTTGCCTATAAAAGTAGCTATATTAGCTGACCCAGAAATAGTTATATTTGGAGCTGTTAAATTACCACCAGCACTAATTAAACCGGCTGTTAAGATGTTTCCACCTGTAATATTTGCTGCTGAAGTAATTGTACTTGTCGCACTAATCAGTCCAGCTGTTAGAATATTACCGCCAGTTACGTTACCAGTAGCAGTTATTAGTCCAGCTGTTGTAATATTGCCGCCAACTACGTTGGCTGCTGATGTAATTGTACTTGTGGCCGAAATTAACCCAGCTGTTAAAATATTACCGCCAGTAATATTAGCAGCACTGGTAATAGTACTTGTGGCTGATATTAATCCAGCCGTTAAAATATTGGCACCAACTATATTACCAGTAGTACTAACTAATCCAGAAGATGTTAGACTAGTCAACGTGCCGACTGAAGTAATATTTGGTTGAGCGTTTGTTGTAACCGTTGCCGCTGTTCCAACAGCACTACCAGCACTTAAAGCATAAGTGGCGTTTGCTACAGTACCGGTTACATTGGCACCTGTTAATGATGCCAGAGTAACTCCGTTACCAATAAAATAATTGCCTGTTATGTTACCTGTGGCAGTTATTAACCCAGCTGTAACCAAGTTTCCACTTGTCACGTTAGCAGTAGCACTAATACCTACATTGGTACTCCATGCGTTTGATGAGTTTAGATATTGCCAATAGGTTAAAACATTACCAACTGGGCCAACTGCCAACCCTGCGGTGTTAACGTTAGCGTATGTGTTTTGATTATTTGCTAACTGAATATATAAATCGTTCGTAGTAATTACATTACTACCAATAAATGTTACATTACCTTGAACATTTAAACTACCAACAATAGTAGCGTTTCCGCTTACACTTAAATTAGCGTTAGTTAATAAATTACCAGTACTGCTAATTAACCCTGCTGTTAATAAATTACCACCGGTTACATTACCTGTTGCTGTTATTAATCCAGCAGTAGTGATATTGCCACCAGTTACGTTAGAGGCTGATGTAATTGTTGAAGTAGCCGAAATTAAGCCAGCAGTTAATAAATTACCACCTGTAATATTTGCCGAACTGGTAATAGTGCTAGTGGCACTAATTAACCCTGCTGTTAATAAGTTACCACCAATAATATTACCGCTTGCTGAAACTAATCCAGTTACGTATTCTCCGGTTGGAGCAAATACTGCCACGTTACCTACGCCGCTTACTGATATAGTTACATTGGCAGCAGCCGCAGAAATATTAACATTACTGTTGCCATTTATCACGTTTGAAACTGAAGTAATAATGCCAGTAAGTTGTGATCCATTGCCAAGTATAAAGTTACCAGTTACGTTTCCAGTTGTACTGATTAATCCGCTTGATGTTAAACTCGTTAATGTACCAACCGAAGTAATATTTGGCTGTGCGTTTGTAGTAATTGTAGCAGCGGTACCAACTGCGCTACCTGCTGATACCGCATATGTTGCATTTGCCACAGTACCGGTTACGTTACCACCGGTTAATGATGTTAATGTAGACCCATTACCAATGTGATAGTTTGCTGTTATATTTCCAGTTGAACTAATTAATCCAGCCGTTAATAAATTGCCGCCTGTGATATTAGCAGCACTTGTAATGGTGCTCGTTGCTGAAATTAATCCAGCTGTTAGAATATTACCACCAGTTACATTACCAGTTGCTGAAATTAATCCAACAGTTAAAATGTTACCACCAGCAACGTTTGCTGCTGATGTAATTGTACTCGTAGCTGAAATTAATCCAGCCGTTAAAATATTTCCATGTATAGCGTTGCCGGTACTACTCATAATACCGGCTGTTAATATATTGCCACCTAAAATATTACCAGTAGCAGTTAATAAACCACCTGATAAAATATTAGCACCATTTACATTGCCAGTCGCGGTAAACGACGAAGCACCTAAGATTCCACTAATTGGAACATAAGTTAAAAACGGTGAATTCCAAATTGCCTGAGCATTCCCGCCATTGTTCGCAACAAAATCTACATAAAATGTGTTTGCTGAACCATTGAACGTTGTGTTTATTGTGTTGGCAACAACATTAACTAATTGGCTACCATTACCGAATACATAACTGCCAGAAATATTACCAGTTGTACTGATTAATCCACTTGATGTTACACTTGTCAGTGTACCAACACTGGTAATATTTGGCTGAGCATTGCCAGTTACAGTTACGGCTGTATTTGCTACTATGCTGCCGGAAATATTACCGACAATATAGTTACCGTAGATATTTCCAATGGCGGATATATTTCCCGATGCGCCCAGATTGACAAACCCCGTTGCGGACCTCGTCCATGTATTATTACTAGACGAGTACGTATAAACAATGTTGTTTACGGTTGCGGTTTGCCCATCAGTGGGCGATACGGGAAATGCCATTTAATACCTTCCGACAGCTACTTCAATCACTCCTGTTGAATTTGAATCATAATCAGCTAGAGCTTTACCTATAATACATCCAGGCAAGTATTTAGTAGCATCCAACACAGTGGCTACACCTTTTATCTCACTAGCAACTAATCTATCACCCTTACGAATCGTGCCCACTACACTACATGGAACACGACCTGTTAACGCTACTGGTAAACCAACTGCGCCTGAGTTCATTAAATAAGCCGGAGCTGTCGAAATAACACCGGCTACTCTAGTATCATGTGATATAGTTGAGGCTGTAATTTCATCGGCACCACCAAATATAACCAATGTACCCGGAGCATAACTATTATCAGCTGTATAAGTTTCAGCCAAGTCAGCGTATACAGCTGAAGTTGCCTTAGCAAATACCGTGTTAAAGTATGTTGTAGAATTACCAATATTACCTACACCGTTAGCTTGTAAGTTAGTAAGACCATCTGTTGTAAATGCCGCTATCGCAGTGTTACCTATAGTAATAGTAATATTACCGTTAGCCGCTACTGTTGCGTTACTTGTACCGTTTGTAATAGCATTAAATGTGCCGTTCATGCCAGCTGAGGCACCGAAATCATCAATCCAGTAATAACTTGTGCCGTCAAATGTATAACGATACTGTACGTTTGTAGTAGTGTTATACCAGAAATCACCAACACTTGGACTACTTGGAGCAGTACCACTTGATGTTGAACGAATACCGCCGCCATAAATGTTACCTGATGTACTGATAATACCGGATGAAACAATGTTTCCACCTGTTACGTTACCACTAGCACTTACGACACCTGTTACCGCAAGTCCTGTGTTACTTGTCACAGTAACAATGTTTGCTGTACTTGTATTGCCTAGCCAAACAATAACTTGACCATTTGTAGCACCTAATATTAAGTTACCGATATTAGCACCTGAACCAACTGGACCAGTAATCGAGTTACCAGCTACATATAAGTATCCATCATTAGGATTAAACACATTAGCACCAGCTGCGGTGCCGTTATATGTACTTGACACAATACCCATGTCAATAAAGTATGAGCTATCTGTGCCTAAATTGTTATAAACAGCAATATCAGCAGATGCATTTGATAATGCACTGAAGTTTTGGAACGCAAGCTGCGAACTTTGATTACTATTGCCCGCTGATGTAATTACTGATGTTGCGTGTAATGCTACGTTTGGTACACCAAACTGTGCTGCGTTAACGCCGGTTGCTGCTGTTCCTGTTGCTGAAATTAATCCTGCTGTTAAAATATTTCCAGCAGTTATGTTACCAGTAGCAGTTATTAGACCAACCGTTGATACGTTACCACTGACTACGTTACCATTAGCAGAAACGTTGCCGAGTACGCTGAGGCCGGTTGAAGAAAACACAGCAATGTTACTAATACCATTTACCGATATAGTTACGTTAGCAGCAGCAGCCGAAATGTTAACGTTACTGTTGCCGTTAGTTACGTTAGATACACTTGTAATAATACCAGTTAATTGTGAACCATTACCTAGTATAAAGTTACCAGTAATATTACCAGTTGCTGAAATTAATCCAGCAGTTAAGATGTTTCCACCAGTTACATTACCAGTGGCTGTCACAAGACCAGCAGTTGTAATATTACCACCAACTACGTTTGCTGCTGATGTAATAGTACCAGTTGCTGAAATTAATCCAGCTGTTAATATGTTTCCACCAGTT
>Ga0136642_1000416_pt1 | contig 23366 bp, 17 predicted proteins | sample LowCatLa1302831Y_FD_115313 | JGI IMG/M metagenome (GOLD analysis project Ga0136642, IMG submission 115313) | Freshwater microbial communities from Lower Cathedral Lake, Yosemite National Park, California, USA - 13028-31Y | ecosystem: Environmental > Aquatic > Freshwater > Lake ... | reverse complement strand
GTCCATCCTTAAGCGAACGAGATTGCTCGACGGACCACGGCACGACAGTCGCATTAAGCCACCATGATAGCGCGCACGCCAATACTCCGACCAGCCACACTGGCGCCAGCAGGCGGCCAAAGCCAACCCCGGCCGCCCGCATCGCAGTGAGCTCATTTGCCCGCTGCAATTTTCCTAGCGTAAACAGCAACGATACGAGCAAGGCCAGCGGTAGCACCACGGTTAGAAAACTCGGCATGGTCACAAAAAAATAGGTCCATAATTCCAGTCCGCGAGCCCCGCCCTCGCGCAAAGCCCGAAAATCATCGTACATAACCTGCACCAACAACAACCCGCAGGTCGCCAACAACACGAGCCCCAGAATCTGGAGCCACTCGCGCAAAAGATGCCGATCAAACGTGTTCACCCTCGCGAGCAAGTCTGAGCCGGCCCACGGAGCAAATTTATTTCTTGGCCCCTAAACCGCCGCAGGGGGCGCACCTTGCCTCCAGACCTACGAACATTCATCTGTTAACCTAGGCGCAATTCACCGCTGGCCGCACAGTTTGGTTGAAAACCTGCTAAGCCTGCCCTTGCCTCACGAGTCCCCGCTTACAATCCTCCCGACATTTTTTCCATGTTTTACGCCCTGCGCCTCCTGTTCGCCTGCGCTTTTGTCACACTAACCTTAGCCCGCGCCGCTGAGGAACCGATACGCATAGGCGAATATGCCTCAATCACCGGGAAAGAAGCCAGCCTTGGCCAATCCTCCCACAACGGAACCTTGATGGCCATCGACGACCTCAACGCTGCCGGCGGCGTACTCGGCCGCCCGCTGCTCCTTCTCACTGAGGACACCCAGTCCAAACCTGGTGAATCAGCCACCGCTGCCAAAAAACTTATTTCCCGCGACAAGGTCGTCGCGCTACTGGGCGAGGTCGCCTCCAGCCGCTCACTCGAAGCCGCTCCAGTCGCCCAGGCATTCAAGGTGCCCATGATATCGCCCGCATCGACTAACCCCAAGGTCACCGAAACGGGCAATTACATCTTCCGCACATGCTTCATCGACCCGTTCCAAGGTCCGGTTATGGCGAAATTCGCCCAGGAGAAACTCCGCGCGAAACGCATCGCTCTTATGGTGAGCAATAGCTCCGCATACTCTATCGGCCTAGCCAAATTTTTCCGCGAATCCTTCACCGCCAACGGTGGCACCATCGTACTCGAACAAAAATACGCAGAAGGAGACAAGGACTTCAAAGCTCAGCTTACCGCCATCAAATCCGCCGGCGTCGACGCCGTGTTTAATCCCGGTTACTACAACGAAGGGGCGCTGATCGTGCTCCAAGCCCGTGACCTAGGCCTCACCCTGCCCATTTTCGGCGCTGATAGCTGGGAAGCCGAGGCACTCATCGAGCTTGGAGGTAAAGCCATCGAGGGCGCGTACCTCTGTTCGCATTATTCACCCGCCGATCCCTCGCCTCGTGTGCAAAATTTTGTCCAAGCCTACAAAAAGCGCTTCGGCTCCACGCCCGACTCCAACGCTTCCCTCGGCTATGATTCCGTCCTCGTGCTGGTCGACGCCATCAAACGCGCCGGCACCACCGACCGCGTCAAAATCCGCGATGCCCTCGCCGCCACCACGAATTTTCCCGCTGTCACTGGCAACATTACCATCGACGCCCAACGCAACGCATCGAAAAACGCTGTCATTATCCAGGTCCGCAATGGCAAATTCGAGTTCGTGCAAAGCATGACCCCCTGAAACTCTTACCTGCCCCACCTTCGCAGCGCTCTCTAAATTTAATATGAAACTCCCCCTCCGCCTCCTCATCACTCTGGCCGCGCTCGCACTCGCGCTCCGCGCCCAAGACACCATCAAACTCGGCGAATACGCCTCACTCACCGGCAAGGAAGCCAGCTTCGGTCAACAATCCCACAAGGGCCTGACCCTCGCTATTGAGGAACTGAATGCATCGGGTGGCGTACTCGGTAAAAAACTCGAACTCATTACCGAAGATAATCAAACAAAGCCTGGTGAATCCGCCACGGCCGTCAAAAAACTCATATCCCGCGACAAGGTTATCGCCCTCATTGGCGAAGTGGCCTCCGGCCGCTCCCTTGAAGCGGCGCCAATAGCCCAGGCCGCCAAGATCCCGATGATCGCCCCGGCCGCGACCAACCCGAAAGTAACCCAAACCGGTAACTATATCTTCCGGGTGTGCTTCATTGATCCCTTCCAAGGCACCGTCATGGCCAAGTTCGCTCAGACGGATCTCAAAGCCAAAAAAGTTGCCGTCCTTTCCAGCGTATCCAACGCCTACAGCGTCGGCCTCGCCAAATTCTTCAAAGAAACCTTCACTGCCAACGGCGGTGTTATCGTCTCCGAAAAAAACTTCTCAGAGGGCGACAAAGACTTCCGTGCCCAGCTCACCGCAGTGAAAGCCGCCGGCGCCGACGCCGTCTTCGTCCCGAGTTACTACACCGAAGCAGCCCTCATCGCCCGCCAAGCCCGCGACCTTGGCATCAACGTCCCGTTCTTCGGTGGGGACGGCTGGGTCGCCGACCAACTGCTTGAAATCGGAGGCGAAGCCCTGAACGGATGCTACTACTCTACCCACTTCTCGCCCGAAAACCAAGATCCCGTAGTCCAAGCTTTCGTGAAAAAGTTCAAAGTTCGCTGGGGTGCCAATGAAAACCCCGACGCTTTCGCCGCGCTCGGCTACGACGCCGCTTACGTACTCGTCGACGCCATTAAACGCGCCGGTTCCACCGAAGGCCCCAAACTCCGCAACGCGCTCGCCGCGACCCAGAATTTTGCAGGGGTCACCGGTGTCACAAACATCGATGCCAACCGTGATGCTTCTAAGCCCGCTGCGATCATCGCCATCAAAAACGGCAAGCTCGAGTTCCTAAAAACCGTTGCGCCTTGATCATCCCCTTCGAACAATTTTCCAGCCACCTACGTCTAATAAAATACGCAGGTTTAGTCTTCGCCACCGCTTTTGCGACGGCGACATGCGCAGCTGACGCTGTGGCCACAACCGAACCGATCAAGATAGGCGTCTATGCTTCTCTCACGGGCAAAGAAGCCGTCTGGGGCCAGTCGGCCGAAAAAGCCACGCGTCTCGCAATCGATGACGTCAACACGAACGGCGGCGTCCTAGGCCGGCCTTTGCTCGTGATCATCGAAGACAACCAATCTAAACCCGGTGAATCCGTCACCGCGGTCCGCAAACTCATTTCGCGCGACAAAGTCATTGCTATTCTTGGGGAAGCCTCTTCGGGCCGCTCACTGGAAGCCGCCCCGATCTGCCAGCAAGCCCGCATCCCGATGATCAGCGGCGGCAGCAACCCCAAAGTCACCCAAGTTGGCAGCTTCATTTTTCGCACTCACTTTATCGACCCGTTTCAAGGCACCGTCATGTCGCGCTTCGCTCGCGAAAAACTCGGCGCCAAACGCCTGGCGCTGATCACCGAAGTTACCAACGCCTACGCTGTCGGCCTCGCTAAATATTTCTCTGCAGACGCTGAAGCACACCGTAAACCGATCATCATCGAACAAAAATACAGCGCGGGCGAGCGCGACTTCAAAGCCCAGCTCACCGCCATCAAAGCTGCCCAAGTCGACGCCATCTTTGTCCCCGGCTATTACACCGAAGCTGGCTTAATTGTAGCCCAAGCACGCGAACTCGGCCTAGATATTCCCGTCCTAGGAGGCGACGGCTGGGAAGGCCCTCAACTCGTCGCTATCGGTGGTGCTGCCCTGCGCGAAACATACTATTGCAACAATTTTTCTAGCGAATCCGACGTCCCGGAAACCCGCCGTTTTATCGCCCGTTATCAAGAACGTTTCCACAGTATGCCAGGCGGCACCGCGGCCGATGCCTATGACGCCGTCCTCATGCTCACCGATGCCATCAAACGCGCCGGCTCCACCGAGGCCGAAAAAATCCGCGCCGCACTCGCCACCACGCGCGGACTACGCGGCGTCGGCGGCCCGCTCAATGTCGATGCCAACCGGGATCAGTTGAAACCTGCCTATATTCTTGGCTACAACTCCGGCGACTATCATCTCGTTCAAGTGATCCAACCGTAACCCGCGCCGCAGCACGTTCCCTTTCTCGGTGTCCGAATTCCTTCAGCAACTTCTAAACGGCCTATCCCTCGGTGCCATCTATGCGCTCATCGCGCTTGGGTATACGATGGTTTACGGCGTACTCCGCTTCATCAACTTCGCCCACTCCGATGTCTTCATGGTTGGCGCTTTCATAGGTTATTACCTAGGGAAACTCGTCCCTGAGGGCACGTTTTGGGGCGGGCTGCTTGTCCTCAGCGGAGCCATGATCGGTTGCGCACTCCTGGGCATGTTCATCGAACGCGTCGTATACCGCCCACTGCGCCACGGTCCGACGCTCAACGTCTTGATCACCGCCATTGGGGTCTCGCTCTTGCTCGAGTACACCGGCCAGATCGTCTTCGGCGCTGCACCGCGCACCTTCCCGCAGATCTTTCCTGCGGCCAATTATCACGTCGGCTCGCTGACCATTTCGAGCAACCAAGTCTTCGTCATCGCCGTCGCGATTTTGCTGATGATCGCGCTCCAGCTCATCGTCTTCAAAACTAAGATAGGCACGGCGATGCGTGCCGTCTCGCTCAACCCCAAAGCCGCTCAACTCGTTGGCGTAAACAACAACGTCGTTATTTCCTTCACCTTCGGCCTCGGTTCCGCGCTCGCGGCGGCCGGCGGTATTCTGTATGCGATGAATTATCCGTCGATCGACCCGCTGATGGGGGTCATGCCCGGCCTCAAGGCCTTCGTCGCAGCCATTCTGGGAGGAATCGGTAACATCCCCGGTGCCGCCCTTGGCGGACTGCTCCTTGGGACGGTCGAAACCTTCATCGGTGGCAGCCAATTCTCCACCTATAAGGACGCCATCGCTTTTGCGATTCTTATAGTGATCTTGCTCTTCAAGCCCGCCGGTCTCCTTGGAAAATTCACGATTGAGAAAGTCTGAGCCCGCCATGCCCCGCCCGCACCTTTACCTTCTCGCGACGTTGGCCTGCGCCTTCGGCCTTTCCCATTTCTCGGACAAGATCGACCCGTACTTTCTCGACGTGCTCACCGGCATTGGGATCAACATCATCCTCGCCGTCTCGCTCAACCTGGTAAACGGCTACACGGGCCAATTTTCGCTCGGACACGCCGGCTTTATGTCAGTCGGAGCCTACATGGCCGCCGCCGTCAGCGTTTTCCTTGGACCGCGTCTACTGGGTGAAGACGGCGGGACCGCACTCCAACAAGGCAGCCTCTTTCTAGCCGCGCTGCTGACCGGTGGTTGCGCCGCCGCCCTCGCCGGCCTCGCCGTCGGCGTGCCATCGCTGCGATTAAAAGGCGATTATCTCGCGCTAGTCACACTTGGTTTCGGCGAAATCATTCGGGTAATTTTCCAGAACTTCGAACCCCTCGGCGGCGCCCTCGGCCTTAACAGCATACCCGCTTACACCACAATTTTCTGGGTGCTCACGCTAGTCGGACTCGCGGTGTTCGTCGTTACCTGCCTCGTCAATTCCACTTACGGCCGAGGTTTCCTCGCCACGCACGACGATGAAATCGCCTCAGAAGCGGTGGGCCTCAACACCACGCGCTACAAGATTGTTGCTTTCGTAATCGGCGCATTTTTCGCCGGCACTGCGGGGGGACTTTACGGGCACTTTAAGATGACGATCACGCCCACAGGATTCGATTTCACCAAGAGCATCGAGATCGTGGTCATGGTTATACTTGGCGGCATGGGCAACACCCTTGGCGTCATCCTTGCCGCGATTCTGCTCACGCTCTTGCCCGAGTTGCTTCGCCCGATCGCGGAATACCGCATGATTATCTATTCGTTAATGCTCATCGTGCTCATGCTCGCTCGGCCTCAGGGCTTGTTTAACTTTAAGTTCGGAAAGGCGAAACTCTGATGTCCGCTCCACTCCTCCAACTGGACCAGGCCACTATCCGCTTCGGCGGCCTCACTGCAGTAAACGCAGTCGACCTCAACGTCGGAGACAACGAATTAGTTGGTCTGATCGGTCCCAATGGCGCAGGCAAAACTACCGTCTTCAATCTCATGACGGGCGTTTACCAACCCACCGACGGAGCAATCACGTTCAATGGAAAGCCGCTCGCCGGTTTACGCGTCAACGAAATCGTCGCCCTCGGCATCGCGCGTACGTTTCAAAACATTCGTCTCTTCGGCAGCCTAAGCGTCTTCGACAACGTCCGCGTTGCATGCAATCTCCACCGCGACAGTAACCCTGTGCAGGCGCTCATCCGTGGGGCTGCCTTTCGCGCCGATGAAGCTGCCATCACGCGCCGCGCCGAAGAGCTCTTAGATATTTTCAATCTTCGCCGTTTCCGCGACGCTCCCGCCAAGAGTCTTCCCTATGGAGAACAGCGCCGTCTTGAAATCGTCCGCTGCCTCGCCACGAAACCAAAATTACTGCTTCTTGATGAACCCGCCGCCGGGATGAATCCGACCGAGAAGGTCGAACTCGTTCGCCTAATTCAGCAGGTCCAGAAACAGTTTAACCTCTCGATCTTACTAGTGGAACACTCGATGAAAGTCGTAATGGGCGTCTGCCAACGCATCGCTGTCCTCGACTATGGCGTGAAAATCGCGGAGGGCAACCCGGCCCAGATTCAACGCGACCCGAAAGTCATTGAAGCCTACTTGGGCGAAGACCACCAAACCGCGCTCTCGCACCACTGAGCATGCTCACTGTCACCGATCTTCACGTCAGCTACGGCTCGATTAGCGCCCTACGCGGCATTTCGTTTAACATTCCGGCGGGCGCAATCGTTACGCTTATTGGTGGCAACGGTGCGGGCAAAACCACCACCTTGCGCACGATTTCTGGCCTGCTTCGTGCCAAAACCGGAAAAGTCGAATTCCTAGGCGAAGACATCACCGCACTCCCTGCGCATCAAATCGTCGCGCGCGGCCTGAGTCACGTCCCCGAAGGTCGCATGGTATTCTCCAATCTCACCGTGGATGAGAACCTATCGATGGGTGCTTACCTTCTCTCCGACAAAGCCTTGATCGCTAAAAATCGCGACTACGTCTTCAGTATTTTTTCGCGCATGAAAGAACGCCTGAAGCAGACCGCCGGCACCCTATCGGGCGGTGAGCAACAGATGCTCGCCATCGGCCGCGCGCTTATGGGCAACCCGAAATTCCTCATGCTTGATGAGCCTTCTCTCGGCATCGCGCCGCGCCTCATCAGCACCATCTTCGAAAAAATTGTGGAGATTAACCAAAACCACGGCATCACAATTTTATTGGTTGAGCAAAATGCTAACCTCGCACTCGAGGTCAGCCAACAGGCCTACGTCCTCGAGACCGGCAGTATCGTGATGGCCGGTGAGAGCAAAAAACTCCGCGCCGACCCGCAGCTTAAAGCTACTTATCTCGGCGGCTAATCCCAACTGCCACGAATCGAGGGGAAGCGGGTGATGCCCTTATTTTTACGCCACCATGAAATTCTCAATTATTTTTTCGCTGATAATCTCAGCGCTGTGGCCAATTTCTAGTTTCGCCGCGTCAGTGTCGGAGCCTGCAGCCCTACGCCCGAACATCATTTTCATCCTGTCCGACGACCACGGCTGGGCCGACGTCGGTTGGCACGGCACAGAAATCAAAACCCCTAACCTTGATCGACTCGCAGCAGCGGGCGCCAAACTGGAGCAATTCTACGTTCAACCCGTTTGTTCGCCAACACGTGCAGCCTTCCTCACGGGTCGTTATCCGATGCGCCACGGCCTACAAGTCGGCGTCGTCCGTCCATGGGCCCAATACGGTCTGCCGCTCGAAGAACGCACCTTGCCGCAGATGCTAAAAGCCGCCGGTTACATCACCGCCATCACGGGCAAATGGCACCTCGGCCACTGCGATCCCGCATACCTTCCGACCCATCGAGGCTTCGATCACCAATACGGCCACTACAACGGCAATATCGACTACTTTACTCACGAGCGCGACGGCGGTTTTGATTGGCACCGCGACGACCGCGTTAACCGCGATGAAGGTTATTCGACACACCTGATCGCTCGCGAAGCCGTCCGGCTGATAGAGGAAAAACCCAAAGCTCAACCGCTGTTTCTTTACGTACCGTTTAACGCCGTTCACGCACCCCACCAAGTCCCGGAGCAGTACAAAAAACCCTACGCTGCGCTTCAAGAGCCACGCCGCACCTATGCCGGCATGGTGGCAGCTGAAGACGAGGCGGTCGGTCAGATCGTGGCGGCCCTCGAAGCCAATGGCCTCCGTTCCAATACCCTCATCGTTTGGTCCAGCGACAATGGCGGCCCCTCTCCCGGCCGCGTCACCAGTAACGGCCCCCTTCGCGCCGGCAAAGGTACGCTCTACGAGGGCGGCGTGCGCGTCTGCGCTTTTGTAACGTGGGACGGGCACATCAAACCCGGCAGTACTGTCGATGCGCCGCTCCACATGGTCGATTGGTATCCGACACTAGCCCGAATCGCCGGCGCCTCGCTCGAACAAAAACTCCCACTGGATGGCCGCGATGCCTGGTCCGCCATCGCCGAGGGCGCACCCTCCCCGCATGACGCCCTCTTGATCAACACCACGCCCACCAGCGGCGCCATCCGCATGGGCGACTGGAAGCTTGTGCTCAACGGCAACGTGCATGACTCCGAAGATGCCGAAAATCCATCCGCCCCGACGGCCAAAAAAACCAAGAAGAAAAAATCGACCGATGACTCCGTAGAGTTATTCAACCTCGCCCAAGATCCCTACGAAAAAACTAATCTCTCCTCCGCTCAACCCGCCATAGTCGCCGCACTGAGCGCTCGCTACGCGACATTTGCGGCGCAGGCCGTTGCGCCTAAGGTTCAGCCTCGTGATCCCACCTTCCAGATTCCCAAAATCTGGGGCGAAAAAAACTAAACTCGATGCTAAGTGGTCTCGCGAGAACTACATCTATCTGCACGACTCGAATTACGCTCCCACTGTCCGATTCACACCTGTTTGCCTGATCTCGCTCATTTGTGATTTTCAAACCCATGCGCCCCTCCCCTGCCTTCTGCGTCGCATTATTATTCCTAGCGCTCTTACACGCGCTGCCCGCCGCAGAAAATCCCTCACTCGGTTGGCCTGAGATCACACGGGACAACAAACCGTGGACGCGCTGGTGGTGGCCCGGCAGCGCTGTGGACCGGCCCAACCTCACGCGCCAGCTTGAACAATTCTCTACCGCGGGACTTGGGGGGGTTGAAATCACGCCAATCTACGGCGCCAAGGGTTACGAGGAGCGTTACATCGATTATCTCTCGCCGCGGTGGGTTGCGATGCTTGAACACACCGGTCGCGAGGCCCATCGCCTGGGCCTCGGCGTCGACATGGCCACAGGTACCGGCTGGCCCTTTGGCGGCCCGAGTGTGACCCCCGCTGAAGCCAATACCAAAGCTGTGCTGAAGAATGGCGAAATCGTGGGCGAGCCCACGAGACAAGCGGTAAAACGCCCCGCTCCGGGCGGTGAGGGTCTGGTACTCGATCCTTACTCGGCTGAAGCCGTAAGCCATTATTTGTCAAAATTCGACGAAGCCTTTACCGCCAATAAATTCCCTTCTGAACTCATCCGCGGCCAATTCCACGACTCCTTCGAATATTACGGAGCCAATTGGACCGTCAGGCTTCCGGAAGTTTTCCGGGAAATGCACGGCTACGAGATCCAAGACTATGCCACCGCTCTACTCGCGCGCTCGGCACCCGAGAGCGCGAAACTCGACCAAGAGCCCCTCAGTCGTGAAACCCTCGGCCGCATTAAAAGCGACTACCGTGAGACCCTAGCGAAACTACACCTTAACTACCTGCGCACCTGGGTAAATTGGTCGCACGATCACGGCCAAATCGTACGTAACCAAAGCCACGGAGCTCCCGGCAATCTACTCGATCTTTACGCCAACGCCGACATCGCCGAAACTGAGATTTTTGGTTCTACCCCGTTCCCGATCCCCGGCCTCCGCCGCGACGTCGCCGATATCGCCAATAATAACCAAGACGTCCCCGAATCCCTGGTCGTCCGCCTCGCCTCTTCTGCCTCTCACGTTGCCGGACACCCGCTCGCCTCCAGTGAGACGGCCACATGGCTGCGTGATCACTGGAAAGAGTCGCTCGCCTTCGTTAAGCCCGAACTCGACCGCATTTTTACGGACGGCATTAACCACGTTTTTTATCATGGAGCCGTTTACTCCCCGCAAGATGCCCCCTGGCCTGGCTGGCTCTTCTACGCAGCCACTCAATTCAATCCCAACAACACCTGGTGGGACGAATTCAGCGCCCTTAACCATTACGTCGCCCGCGTCCAATCCGTCCTCCAACGCGGCCAAACTGACAATGACATCCTGCTATACTGGCCCTTTGATGACCTCCTGGACGATGAAGCCGGTACTGTAAAAACCTTCACGGTTCACAACGTCAAATGGCTCCCTGAACAACCCGTCGGAAAAATCGCCCGCGCCCTCATGGCCAAGGGCTACACGTTTGACTACATCTCCGACGCCCAACTTCAGCAAACTCGCCCCGTCGCAGGCGTGCTCCTCACCGGCGGCCAGACTCGTTACCGTATTCTCGTAGTCCCCGCGACGCGCCGCATGCCTCTAGCCACTGCCCAGAAACTTGCCGCCCTCGCTGCCGCCGGCACGAAAATTATTTTCGAGAAGCTCCCCGAAGACGTCCCTGGCTTTGGCCACCTCGCAGAGCGCCGCACCGCTTTCCAAACCGCCCTGGCGGAACTCCGCAACCACGTTTCTGTTAACGCCGACATCCTCGCCGCCGTTACCCCGCATGTTCGCCGCGAAGCCTTCGCCGACGCCGGCCTTAATTTCATTCGGCGCACCTCTGCTCCCGGTGCCTATGACTACTTCATCGCCAACCTTGGCGCCCAAGCCTTCGACGGCTGGATAAAACTCGGCGTACCTGCCGCGACCGTCAGCCTGCTCAATCCGTTGAACGACCAACGAGGCTTAGCCGCGCTCCGCGATCAGAGCGTTTACCTCCAACTCGCCCCGGGTGAGTCGCTGGTACTTCGCACTTCGCCCAGCCTTAGTCCAGGCGCCACCTGGCCTTACCGTCAACCCATAGGCAATCCTGTCGCTCTTAACGGCACGTGGAAAATCACTTTCCTTAAAGGTGGCCCTGAACTCCCGCCCGCGCTCGAAACTTCGTCACTCAAATCTTGGACGGCGCTCGGCGGCATCGAAGCCCAACGCTTCGGTGGCACTGCGCGTTACCGACTAGAATTCGCCGCGCCCACGACCGCAGCTGATGATTGGCTCCTCGACCTCGGCGAGGTCCGCGAATCTGCCCGCGTCCTCCTCAATAACCGACCGGTCGCCACCGCTTGGAGTCTACCCTTCCGAGTGCACGTCGGCGCGTACCTGCAACCTGGCCGCAACGTCCTTGAACTCGACGTGACCAACCTGGCCGCCAATCGCATCCGAGATATGGACCAGCGCAAACTACCCTGGAAAATCATGCGCGACTCTAACATCGTAAACATCAACTATCGGCCTTTCGACGCCAGCGGTTGGCCCCTCCAGCCTTCTGGTCTAATCGGTCCGGTTACCCTTACACCGCTAAAATCTTTAGCTCCCTAAATCGAATAGAGTCGCTTGATTTTTTCCCGGGCCCGCTAAAATAACAGGCTCCTTTCGTTTTCAACGCTTCCCACCACAGTCTTTTAACCTACCATTAAACTAACTATGTCCACGCCCGCTCCGCAAAAATTCGAGTTCCAAGCCGAGATCAAACAGCTCCTCGATATCGTAATTCATTCTCTGTACACAGAGAAAGAGATCTTTGTCCGCGAATTGGTATCTAATGCCTCGGATGCTCTCGAGAAACTCCGCCACACCCAGATCACCGAAAAAGAAATCTTCGACGATAAAGCCGAGCTCGCAATTAATGTCACCACCGACGACAAAGCCAAAACTCTCACGATTGAAGATTTCGGTATCGGCATGAGCCGTGCCGAGCTCGTGGAAAACCTCGGAACCATCGCTCACTCCGGTTCCAAGCAATTCCTCAAAGCTCTCGGTGAAGGTGGCGCTAAGAACACCAACCTGATTGGCCAGTTCGGCGTAGGTTTCTACTCGGCGTTCATGGTCGCGAAATCCGTCAAAGTTTACTCGCACTCTTGGCGCACCGGCGAAGCCGGCCACGTGTGGTCAAGCGACGGCTCCGGCAGTTACGAAGTCGACACCGCCGAAGATCTCCAGCGCGGGTGCAAAATAGTCATCGAGCTCAAAGACGACTGCGGCGACTACGCCCAGGACTGGAAAATCAAAGAAATTCTCGAGCGTTATAGCGCCTTTGTATCTTTCCCTATCAATCTCAACGGCAAGCGGATCAACACCATCCAGGCGCTCTGGCTGCGTTCCAAGAACGAGATTAAAGACGAGGAGTACACTGAGTTTTACAAATTCCAGTCCCACGCCCATGACGAACCCCGCCTGCGCCTGCACTTTAGTGCTGACGCACCGCTCGCCATCAACGCCCTGCTCTTCGTGCCGAAGGACAATTCCGAAAAATTTGGCATGTCCCGCCTCGAGGCCTCCGTTTCGCTGTATTGCCGCAAGGTACTGATCGACGCCAAGCCCAAGGACATTCTTCCCGAGTGGCTGCGCTTCATGAAGGGTGTCATTGATAGCGAAGATCTCCCGCTGAACATCTCCCGCGAGACGATGCAGGACCGCTCCCTCATTGAAAAACTCAACAAAGTCGTCACAAAGCGTTTCCTGAAATTCCTCGCTGATGAAGCCGAGGCGCGCCCAGACACCTACAACGAATTCTACGCAGAGTTCGGCATCTTTCTTAAAGAGGGCGCCGCCATGGACTACACCCACAAAGAGCAACTCACCAAGCTCCTTCGCTTCGAATCTTCCCTCACAGACAAGGGCAAGACCACTTCTTTGGCCGACTACGTAGGCCGCATGGGCGCCGACCAAAAAGAGATTTACTATCTAGTCGGTCCCAACCGCGCCGCCCTCGAATCCGGCCCTTATCTGGAAGGTTTTAAAGCCCGCAACCTTGAGGTCATCTTCTGCTACGAGACCGTAGACGAATACGTCATGAGCAACGTCCGCGAGTTCGAGAGCAAGAAACTCACCGCCGCCGATCACGCTGACGTCAAACTCTCCGACATCCCAAAACCCGAAGGTGCTCTTAGCGAAGAGGACACCAAGAAACTGACCACTTGGCTCAAGGAAACCCTCGGTTCCCGTGTAGAGGAAGTGAAAGCCAGCGACCGTCTCGTCGACTCCCCTGCTCTAGCTGTAAACGCCGATAAATTTATGTCGCCGCAAATGCGCCGCATGATGAAGGCCATGAAAAAAGACGGCGCCGACGAGCCCGTGAAAGTCACCCTCGAGATTAATCCTCGCTCCGTCGTGATGAAGCGCCTGTTCGAGACGCACGCCTCAGCACCAGAAAAAGCCAAGCTCGTCGCCGAACAGATCCTCGATAATTCCCTCATCAGCGCAGGTCTGCTTGAAGACGCTACGCCAATGGTCGCTCGGCTCTACAAGTTGCTGGAGAGCGTCTGATTACTAAAAATACCTCAAGGCAGGGCTTAATCTCGTAGGACGGCTCGAAAACTCGGCGGTTTAGCGCTGAGACGAAGCGCCGTCCCATTTCTGTCGATATTGGAGTCCAGATGATTACTGGGCTCTAATCCCCCTAAACAGCAAAACATCAGCCGGCTGGACCGAGCGGCTTTTTTCCCTTGGCCGTAGGGAGCAGGCTTCCTTGTGTCAGCCCATGCGAAACACCCTAAGTTTACTCGCCGGCTTCATCCTCCTAGTCACGACCGCACTCCCGTTTCTAGGTGCAGCGGAAGATACAACACGCCTCCTGCGATTCCCCGCCACCAACGACCAAGCCATCACTTTTTCCTACGGCGGCCAACTGTACACGGTCGCCGCCGACGGCGGCACTGCGCGGCGCCTCACCGATGCTCCCGGCTACGCGATTTTCCCGCGCTATTCTAAAGACGGCTCCCAGCTCGCCTTCACCGCCCAATATGACGGCAATACGGAGGTCTACGTCATGCCTGCCAGCGGCGGTAGCCCGAAGCGGCTCACGACCTCCGCCACACTCGACCGAGACGACCTCGCTGATCGCATGGGTCCGAACAATATCGTATTCGGCTGGCGCAATACGGCTTCCGAAGTCGTATTCCGGTCGCGTTGGCATTCGTTCAATCCATTCATTGGCCAACTTTACGCGGTAGGTCTCGAGGGCGATATCCCCACTCAATTGCCTGTTCCCCGAGGCGGCTTCGTTTCTTATTCACCTGACGACACCAAAATCGCCTACAACCGCGTCTTCCGTGAATTCCGTACGTGGAAACAATACCGCGGCGGCATGGCTGACGATATCTGGATCTTTGACCTCAAGTCAGGGGCCCTCGAAAACATCACCAATAATCCTGCACAAGACCTTTTCCCCATGTGGGCGAGCAACGGGAAAATCTACTTTGTTTCTGAACGAACGCCGCGCGCCAACCTCTTCTGCTACGACCTCGCCACAAAACAAACCAAGCAGCTTACGAATTACACTGATTACGATGTAAAATTCCCCTCGCTTGGCGGCAAAACCATCGTCTACGAGCAAGCTGGCCAGATTTGGAAGTTCGACCTCGCCACGGAGCAATCCGCCGTTGTTCCGATTACCATCCGCGAAGACTTCGCTGCTACCCGCCCAGTCCTGACCAACGTCGCCAAATCTATTGCCAGCGTTTCACCGTCACCCGACGGCCAACGCGTCACTGTCGTTGCCCGCGGTGATGTTTTTACCGTACCCGCCAAAGACGGCCCCACGCGCAACCTCACGCAAACCCAGGGTATCCACGAACGTTCCGCGCGCTGGTCGCCCGATGGAAAATGGATCGCATACCTCTCCGACGCCACGGGTGAATTCGAACTCTACATCCGCTCTCAAGACGGAAAAGCCCCGGCTATTCAACTCACGTTTAATAACGACACCTACCCCTTCGCACTTGATTGGTCACCCGATTCTAAAAAAATCCTCTGGGGCGACCGCAAACAACGGCTGCGCTTTATCGACATAATTTCGAAGGTTACCACCACCGTCGCCGAAAACCCCGACGCTCCGATTCAGCAATACTCGTGGGCGCCGGACTCACAGTGGGTCACCTACGTGAAACAGGAACGCGGCACCCTAGCCAAAATCATGCTTTACGGCCTCTCGGCCCAGCAAACGCTCGCCGTCACCGACGGCGCCTACGATTCCAGCCGCCCTAATTTCAGCGACGACGGCAAATGGCTTCTGTTCGCCTCTGCCCGCGATTATCGCCCCATCTACTCGGATACCGAGTGGAACCACGCGTACCTCGACATGGAGCGCATCTATCTCGTTGCACTCTCCAAAGACACCGCCTCTCCCTTCGCTCCAAAAAGCGACGAAGTCGCCATCGCCAAAGACGAGGAAAAGAAACCGTTAGACGAAAAATCTGACACCACGAAATCCAATCTGAAAAAACCCGCAGTGGTCACAGTCAAAGTTGATACCGACGGACTTTCGGCGCGCATCCTAGGACTGCCCATCGCGCCTTCAAATTACGGATCAATCACCATGGTCGGAGAAAAAATCTATTACCGTCGCGCGCCCGGTGGCCCAGCCGCCGGCGGTGGTGGCGGGGAAGGGTTCGGCGGCGGCGCTGCAGCTAAACCCGTCGTCGCGCTTTACGATCTCAAAACCAAAAAAGAAACTGAGCTAGGTAACTTCGAGGGCTTCGAAATCACAGCCAACGGAAAAAAAATGCTGCTTCGCTCCGCTCGCGATTACTCCTTGATCGATCTTCCTTCCTCAAAAATCGAACTCAAGCCCGACGCCAAAATCGACTTTTCCGGCCTAGAGGTACGCCTCGATCGTCCCGCCGAGTGGACGCAGATTTTCAACGAGAGCTGGCGCCAGATGCGCGACTTCTTTTACGCACCCAACATGCACGGCGTCGACTGGCCCGCCCAGCGCGCTAAATACGCCGCGCTGCTACCTTCCGTCTCCACGCGCAACGACCTGACCTATTTGATCGGGGAAATGGTCTCTGAGCTCCACATCGGCCACGCCTACGTCGGCGGCGGCGATCGCATTGAAGCCCCGCGCATCAAAACCGGCCTGCTCGGCGCCGAACTTTCCCGTGATCCCGCCAGCCGGGCATACCGTATTGAGAAAATTCTGCCCGGTGAAAACTGGCAGACCAAAACGCGCTCACCTCTTACTGAGTTAGGCGTCAACGTTCGATCCGGGGACTACATATTAGCAGTCAACGGACAGAGCGTAAGCGATATTACCAACATTTACACCGCCCTTATCGGAAGCGTCGGAAAGCAGATCGTACTACGTGTTAACGCCCAACCTACTGATGAAGGCGCACGTGAGATCACAGTCATTCCAATCGCCGACGAGGCCCCGCTATATTACGAGCAGTTCGTCGCCCAAAACATGGCTCACGTCTCCGCAAAAACGGGTGGCAAGATTGGCTACCTGCATATTCCCGATATGGGCCCAGAGGGCCTCAACGAGTTCGTTCGCCGCTTTTATCCGCAGCTCAATAAACAGGGCCTCATCATCGACGTCCGCGGTAACGGTGGCGGTAATGTTTCGCCCATGATAATCGAGCGCCTCCAACGCGAGCTGACGATGATCAACATCCGTCGCAACGGTACCCCGTCCACCAACCCCGCGCAGATGCTTCTTGGGCCCCAAGTAACTTTACTCAACGAATACTCCGCGTCTGACGGCGACTTATTCCCCTATCGATTCCGGGAAAACGGTCTAGGTAAACTTATCGGCAAGCGCTCATGGGGAGGAGTCGTTGGAATCTCCGGATCACTTCCGTTCACCGATGGAGGCGACCTCCGTAAACCCGAATTTGCCCCCTATGCCAAAGACGGCAAAAGCTGGATTATCGAGGGTCACGGTGTCGATCCCGACATCATTGTCGACAACGACCCCGCCCGTGAATTCCGCGGCGAGGACCAACAACTCGACAAAGCGATCGAAGTCATCCTCGAGGAACTCAAAACCAAGGGCCGCACCCTACCGCCGCCCCCCGCTTGGCCGAACAAGAGCTGATTGCGCCTGTGCGCCACCGAGATCTGCGCGCATTCAGGCCTGTTAAGATCCTACCGGCCTAAGCGGCTTGCGCCACTTTGGCTGGGTTTACCGGCGAGCCGGTCGCTGATCGGACTCTCAGATGGGTTCGCGTTTTTGAGCGAAAGCGTCGCGGCGGCGGGGCCTTTGACGAATTTCCGGCGTAGTGGCGCGTGAGGGCGGCTTGTCCAGCTGCTTTGATGTTCGTTGCCGCAATCCAGTCCGCGTTTCCCTCCAGCCCGCAGCACGTATCGGAAGGCCGCTTGGCTCGCGTGGTTTTGCGGTACGCAGTGTTCAGTCTCCCTTTTGGGGATACCAAGCAAAGTGGCCAAGGGCACGATCTAGGCGTCTGGGGACTAAGCGCCTTCGTCAATCCGAAGACGATATACGTGGCTTAGATTTAAAGCTCCCCAATGTCTGGGCCTCACGCGGGTAACGCGTGAAAACCCAAAGTACGGCCCGTCGCGAGACATTCGCCCGCCGTTACCACGGAATCTGAACACGTCGGACTACGCAAGGAAGCGGCCGCCACGCATACGCCAAGTTCGAGCGCTCGCGCCATCGGCCATTCCTCGTGTAAACCAAGAAGAATTCCTGAGGCAAGTGCATCGCCTGCGCCCGCTGTGCCTCCGATTGAAGCGGCCGGGACACGCACGGAGGCTTGCCACACGATCTCACCCCGCTGCGAGCAAGCGCAGACGCCTTCGGGAAAGTGCAAAACAACCCAAGCGCGCACACCCAGAGTGATGAGAGCCCGAGCCGCGCGTTCGACGGCGCCGCGATCTAGGGTCGCACCGCGCCCGAGCACTATGCCCGTGAGTTGCTCAGCTTCGTAGTCATTGACGAAGAGCACATCGACCTCGGGTAGTACAGGCGCGACGTGTGCAGGAAATCGGCCAGCCGATTCGCTTACACAATCGACCGAGGTCAACAAGCCCGCTGCCCGGGCCCGCGCGAGGACTTCGACCGCAGCCGGCCGGCCGTCAGCCCCCCGCGTATCGAGCGTATCTAAGAGCAGCAAATAACCGAGGTGAAACCATTTTGCCCGTGTAACCGTAAAATCAAAATGTGATGGGGCGAGCCGTGCATTCGCGCCCCGTTGATGAAAAAACGTGCGCCGGCCCGTCGAGCGTACTGTCATCACGTCGGTGTAACTGGTCGCGACATCGTTCGTGCGCCGGAGCTGGGTCGGGTCGATGCCATGTACAGCGCAATCCGCAAAAATAGCACGGCCGTCGGCGTCGTCCCCGATGAGTCCGATCGCCTCTAGAGGAAAACCCGCACCCAAACGTGAGAGATTTTTGAGCAAGTTGTAAGCGGAACCGCCATTGCCGTCAGACTGAGAGAGAATGGAAGCGAGTGCGTCTTGCGGCGGCCAGTTGTCGATGAGTTTGACGTGGTCGACGATCCAATTGCCGCCTGAGATAATACCGAAGCGATGCATGATAAGTGAGTCTGATTAAAGGTACAAATGAAGATAGTAGATTTCAACCAATGGAAGCGACGCTTTGGTCGCGTTGGCTTGCGAGTGCAGCGGACCAGATCTCGTGGTGAGAGACGGCCTCATCGGGCGTTGCGCAGCCAAAACGGTCGCCTAGCAACCCGGCACGTTCCGCGAGAAACGCCGCCCACATTTGCTGAAGTATGTCGGGAAAGCCCGGCTCGAAAATATGGCCCGTGATGGTTTTGAAAGGCGTACCGAAACCGAGATCGGTTTTCTCCCACCACTGCTCCTTGTCGCGACGGAAGAGCCAGAGCGTCTTGGGCTCTTTAGTGGAAAAACGCACCCCTCGATCCGTTCCAAGTGCTTCAAAGATCCACGTATTGGTTTCGGTCGGTGCAAGGCGTTTCATCTCAAGGGTGAGCGGGACGCTGTGCCCTGCAATTTGCGCGTTCGTATGTAGCGCGGCATTGTCCCAAGTATCACAGGCGGCGACCCCGCCTTTACCGTCAGGTCGTTCCGTGTAAATTTTCTGTAGCTGCGCGTAAACGCTCGTGGGTTTCCAGCCGAGACGTAGTGGCAAATGCGCAACATGCAGCCCTAGATCGTTCATCACGCCAGCCGCACCACAAAACGTGCTCTGGCGCTTCCAGTTAATCGGTTTTGACGGATCGAGGTCACTCGAGTGCAAAAAGGCGCAGCGCACTTCAATAATCCGTCCGAGCGCCCCGCTACGCGCGAGTTGATATGCGCGCTGCACGCCGGGCAAAAATGGAAATTCCGAGGAAACGCGCACGAAACGCCCGAGCCGTTTAGCTTCATCACGGATGCGTCGCGCCGCCAAAAGATCAATGCCGAAGGGTTTTTCCGCGAAGAGATCTTTACCTGCGCGCAGCACATCGAGATAAATTGCCTCGTGTAGGTGGTGCGGCACGGCGACGTAAACTGCGTCAATATCAGGACGAGCAAGTAACGTGCGGTGGTCGGTATCGAAATGCCGCACAGTCGGTACTTGGCGAAACCAATCGAGCGCCGCGGTGTTGACGTCGCACACAGCGACGAGCTCAGGCCGCACCGGACAATCGAGCAGTGCGAACCAACGACCAAAAGCACTAGCGACCTCACGGCCCATGAGACCGGCACCAATAACAGCCACCCGAACCGGTTGAGCCGAAGCGGTGACCGAAGAGGATGTGGTGCTCATGCGAGAAATTTCAAAGCGTCTTCAGGTGAAACACCGTCATGGACGACCGCCATCAATGCACGGGTGATGGCGGCGGGGCGGGGGTGTTGAATGATGTTTCGGCCGTAAACAATGCCCGCCGCACCTTGCGCTATTAGCGCCGCCGTTCGAGCGAGAATCTCCGCCTCGGGCGCCTTGCTACCACCGCGCACAAGGACTGGCACGCCACCAGCGGTCTCAATAATTTTGTGATAAATTGAAACATCATCTGTTGGATCGGCTTTAATGATATCGGCTCCAAGCTCCACCGCTTGACGCACCAGAGGAATAATTTTTACCGGATCGCCGTCGACCATGTAGCCACCAGCCTTGGCGTTAGGCTGGAAAACCAGCGGCTCGATCATTAGAGGCATCCCATAGTGGTCGCAGAGCGGTTTGAGTATACAGATGTTTTGAATGCACTGATCGGTGACCTCCGGCTGCTCAGGAATCCGAAAAAGATTTACCACGACGCATGTAGCATCGAGCCGCACGGCTTGAAGCACGGGCTCGGCGATGAGCCGCGAAAACAATGTGCGAGGCAACTGTGTGCCGTAGACGTTAGCGATATCGGTGCGCAAAACGAGCACAGGCTTACCGCGCACGGGTAGCTTTTGGAGATGCGCGGCCTGGCCGAGCGTCAGTTGTATCGCATCGGGGGCAGCGTCGACCAACGCAGCGATGGCGCGGGGTAGATTTTCAATGCCGGCTAGAAATGAAGGCTCGTTGAAAAATCCGTGATCAAGCGCGACGTCGAAGCAACGGCCGGTCTTGGGGTTGAAAAGACGGTGGAGGCGAGCGATTTTCATAGTTTCAAAAAGTTAGGCTGAAGTAGATTTAGCGACGGTGTGAAGTTTCACGCGGAGGCGTTTCAACGCGGCACAGGCTGCGGGCGACGGCAGTCGGTCCGTGACGAAATCCGAAAACGCGCTCCAAGCAGCGAAACCGATCGGCGCTCGTTGCGTCCATTTTGAATAGTCAGCGAGCAAGATCGCGCGGCGTGAGCGCGCGATAACCTCGCGTTTGATAGCCGCTTCGAGCAACTCCGTCGTACTCGCGCCATCCATCGCGTCGAGCGCTGAGGCACCGACAAAAACGAGATCGAAACGCAGGTGACTCAACCAATCCATCGCCAGACTGCCAACGAGCGCGCGGCTGATTTCCCGCATCTCACCTCCGAGCGAAATGAGCGCAGCCTTGCCCGCGCGGCGGACATAAAGCAATGGCAACGAGTTGGTAAAAATTGTGAGATCATCGCGCTCCAGTAATAGACGCCCGAGCTCGAGTGTGGTCGTGCCCGCATCAACAAAAACCGTAGCTCCAGACGGCACCAGAGCAAAGGCAAGTTCGGCCAGGCGAGATTTTGCCTTAGTCGCGGCGCGCGCCTTACGCTCAAAGGCCGGTTCCCCCACGTGGAAGGCAGCGTGCAAAACACCGCCATGGGTGCGCACGAGCTTTCCCACACGTTGGAGGTGAGCGAGATCACGTCGCAAGGTCGCCGCCGAGACTCCGAGCTCGCGCTGCAAACCTATGACGCCAGCTTGGCGCCGCTGCTCAAGCAGCGCAGTAATCTTCAATTGGCGTTCGTGAGCGAACATTTTTGATTTAACTCAAATGATCACAAACGCTCATCAGGATTCAGCAAGGTAAATCCTAAAAACCACTTATGATTTCAGCCGATAGCGTACCTGCACCGGGGTTTGACGCCGACATTTTTTCTAATCCTTACCTGCGATCACTCATTGCAGCTGAACTAGGCTCAATTTCGGGTAAAACTGGCGGAGAGGAAGGGATTCAAACCGCCGATGGCCTGACAACTGAAAGGCTTCGTTAAGCGTGCTTTGTATTGTCTATTAGTGAATTAGGATAAGCGATTCGATGCGGAAAAAATGCAGCGAAAACAAGGCGGAAACAGAGTGGCTGGCAAATCAGTGGCATATTTCTCGCCCAGCTCGCGAGTCCGTTTAGTGCGATGCATGCGATGACTACGACTCGAATTATCTTTGGAATCCATGAACTAATACCTTGTAAAAATGGCACTATATGCCGTTTTTACAAGGATGATAAGACGCCGCATTCACGACCAACTTGTTGAGTCCGTTGAACACAGCCCGGCGGTCGGGCTGTTGGGTCCGCGGCAGGTGGGCAAGACGACGCTAGCGTTGGAGATCGGTGAAACTCGCCCATCCCTCTATCTGGATCTGCAATCGCCCGCCGACCGTGCGAAACTCACGGATGCCGGACGCTACCTCACCGAGCACGAAAACGAATTGGTCATCTTGGACGAAGTGCATCGTGCGCCAGAGATTTTCCAGACACTGCGCGGACTGATCGATCAGGGGCGTCGGCGCGGAAAAAAAGGCGGCCGATTTCTGCTCCTCGGCTCGGCATCGGTCGACTTGTTGAAACAGTCCGGGGAAAGTCTGGCCGGGCGGATCTCTTATTTGGAGCTGGCACCTCTCGACGCGATGGAAGTCGGCGACGACCGGTTGGATCGCCTTTGGGTTCGGGGTGGTTTTCCCTCCAGTTTTTTAGCGCCGAGCGACCGGCTTAGCCTGGACTGGCGCGGGGATTTTATCCGCACCTATCTTGAGCGCGACGTGCCGCAGTTCGGATCCCGCATCCCGGCGGAGACACTGCGGCGTTTCTGGACGATGCTCGCGCATCATCAGGCTGGCCTGCACAACGCCGCCACGCTAGCCCAAGGGCTCGGTGTCGATGGCAAGACAGTGGCCCGCTATCTGGATCTGATGGTCGATCTACTGCTCGTGCGCCGACTGCCCGCGTGGCATCGCAACGTTGGCAAGCGCCTCGTCAAGTCACCGAAAGTTTTTGTGCGCGACAGCGGAATCGCCCACGCCTTGCTCGGTTTGGGCAGCAAGGAGCAATTGCTCGGCCATCCGGTAGCCGGCCCAAGCTGGGAGGGTTTCGTGATCGAAACACTCCTCGTTCAGGCCCCGCGCGGCACCGAGGCGCACTTCTACCAGACAGCAGCGGGCGCGGAAATCGACTTAGTTCTAACTCTGCCCGGAGGCGAGCTGTGGGCCATAGAAATCAAGCGCAGCTCGGCACCGAAGTTGGAGCGAGGCTTTTATCTCGCGTGTGCGGATCTGGCTCCGGCTAAGCGCTTCGTCATCTACCCCGGTAGCGAGCGATTCCCTCTGGATTCCAAAACGGAGGTGCTCAGTTTGGTGGACATTGGAAAACTGTTGCTCGCCCTCAAGTGAGCAAACGGCGTTCGGGTCCGGCGCCCCTCAAATTGCAACCTCGTGACATAGCTAGGGCGGTCGCATCCCTACTTCAATTTGGCCCGGACCCATTGCGGATGAAAGTGGCCGTGAGTTTCCCGCCATTGACCAATGACAAGTGCCACGTGGCGGGCAAGGCATTGGGGTGTTTAGTCTGATGTAAGAGAAATCGCAGATTTTAGCTTCGCGACACCCGGAGGACGGGTGCGGATGTCGGTGACGAAAGATGCGCTGACGCCGTTCGGCGGACTGGTGCCATGGGCGGCCTATACCAAGCATATAGGGATTATAGATAC
>Ga0136642_1000415_pt1 | contig 23372 bp, 16 predicted proteins | sample LowCatLa1302831Y_FD_115313 | JGI IMG/M metagenome (GOLD analysis project Ga0136642, IMG submission 115313) | Freshwater microbial communities from Lower Cathedral Lake, Yosemite National Park, California, USA - 13028-31Y | ecosystem: Environmental > Aquatic > Freshwater > Lake ... | reverse complement strand
GTTCCACAAGGGTACTGTTCGTATCGCCCAGTACGACTATCAACCAACCGGGGTTGGTCGCGTGTTGGAAACGCATCCACGTCTTGATGGCTTCAACTTGCTGGCGGTGCTTAGCCAACTGGTTCCCGATGGGACGGATCAAATGGATCACGAGAAACAGGGCACGTCGGTCGCCTTTCTTCATTTCGACTAAGAGGTGCTTGCTCACGATGCGATCGAGCTCCGGTATCCGGGCAGCCGAGGTCACCGTCCAACCGGGCAACTTGTACAACAGGCCGACCTCTTGCCCGGTCGCCGTGTCATTCCCCTTTGCCCAGAGACCCATCATCCCAGCTTTGGCGGCAAGGGCATCCACCTCGGCCCGGCCACCGGTCTCTTGGATGCCGACCACATCGTAACCACGGATCAAGGAAGACAGGTTGCCTAGCTTCTCGTTGTACTGGGCGACACTCATACGCTGCTCGTCGTCCAGCTTACCGCGGTGCTCGATACTGGGATCGAAGAGTAAATAGCAGTTGAGCGTCGCGACCTTGATCTCGGCAGCGACGGACACCGTGGCGGCCAAGAGAACGAGGAACAGGGTTACTGGGAGCTTTCTTAACATGGGTGAGCTCGACCCGGGATACGGGGGAGCTTTATGACAGAGAACTGGGTGCCGGGGTTGCTCAAGCTCGGGCAGCGTCAGGAATTACAGTGGCCCAAAGATTTGCCAAAGGTGGCGGGGGTGGGGGTCTACACCAAACTAAAACAGGAATCAGTTCTAAGTAATGTAAGAAGTGCACTGCCTGCCGAATATATATTAAGCTATTGATATAAAATCAATTAGCGATTATTTCATATTCGTTAAATCACGAATGACCAAGTTGAGTTTTTGGATACCAAACGGATACCAAATAAATTCTTATTGCTAAAGATAGGCCCCAGTAAGGTCCACCATGCAGCGCCGCCTTCGGGCGGTTTTTTTGTGCTCAGAGCTAAATCTGAGTTGCGTTTTATCGCACATTTAAATGTCATTTTAAATACATGGAAACTGTCTCTGTCACCACCGCCCGCCAGAATCTCGGGGCTTGGTTGGCCCGCGCCGCCAAGGGCGAGGAAATCGGTATCATCTCCGGCTCGCAAATCATCGCCCTGCGCCCGGTGCTAGTAACCGCAGCAGACTACGCCTTCCAGGAATACGGCCTCAAGCCGGACGAGATGAACCATATCATCGCTAAGCTCCATGAAGAAGTTTCTACCGCCGCCGCAATCCCCTACGCCGGCAGCCTCTCCGCCGCCCTCGCAGCAGAAGGTGATGCTGACAAAAAGGTTCCTCGCCCTAGCAAAGGATCTGCCCGCCACCGCGCATCCGGCAATCGACGCCGCGCTCCGCTTACTGCCTGAAACGTGGGGACGACCCCACGCGCACCGGGGCGCTAGCGTGCGCGTACTCTCACGCGGTGCCTATGAGATACGGGCCGGCCTTGCCCTGCGCATCATATTTCTACCCATCGGCCACGAATTGCGCTGCGACTTCATCGGCACCCATGCCGAGGTTAAACGCTACCTGCGAAATCGCGCTTGAGCGCGTAAGCGGAGCAAGCATCGGCTGACCTCAGCATAGGGGGTCAACCGCATAACCGGTGCGGCCTCGCCCCATGAGGGCCTCCGGGCGGTACGGTTTGGGGCGAAACCAAACGTGTCCGACTCGTAGCTCGCGCCTCATGGTTGGCTGTGTTCGAGTTGCACCGAACGTGTTTCTCGGCTCGCTGTGCGCTTTAAGATCGCCCGGTAGGGCAGGGCGAGGCGGGCCCGTTCATCGTGCGTTGGCCGAGCATATCACCGGTAGGTGCGGTATCGAAGGAACCGGTATCGCACATCGATCTGGTGCCAACTTTGCTCGAATATTTCGGTCTGCCGATTCCGGAAATCCTACAAGGGCGCTCAATGCTGGGCCAAATGCGCGATCCTCACCAGCGCACCAACGACTTCGTCTTCCTTGAATTCAATCGCTTTGAAATTGATCACGACGGTTTTGGCGCGTTTGCACCCATCCGGTGTGCATTCGATGGACGCTACAAACTCGTCATCAATCAGCTCGATACGGATGAGCTTTACGATCTATCGGCGGACCCTCTCGAACTTCAAAACCGGATCAACGATCCGGTGATGGCGGCTCGACGGGAGCAATTGCTGGACGAATTGCTTGCGTGGATGAACCGAACGCGAGATCCGCTCCCTGGTCCGCACTAGTCGCGTCGCCATTGGGGCCGTCGTGAGGGATCCACTTGGGGTGGGCCGACTCGGCCACGCTCGTTTGACGAGGCTTACTACCCGAAGACGTTACTCTACGATACGGGAAAAGTAGTAGATCGCTTTGAGTATAATAAGCACTGAAAACCTTGGGCTGGAGCTACTGATCGCGGCGCGGGATGGCAGGCGCCAGCCAACTGCATGCCTTTGCGCCAGTGTGCCTAGTGTCACCGAACGGAGCGCCGTTTAGGGAACTCTGGTGGCGGCAACAGCTGATAATGGGCGTTAAGCATTGTTTTTTTTTGAGCAAAACCGTTCGGCAATTGTGACGGTGTTGCCTACAAATCGATTCTGTTTTGGCAGTACCGATCTAGGCTCAGAAAAAGGCTTTGGCTGAGTAGGTTGTTTACGGTGAAATTATTTTCACGCGATGGAATTAATGAGCGTGCCAATGGGCGCGATGGTGATGCGGACCTCGTCGCCGGAGTGCAGTGTGAAGTTGTCGGGCGGGACTACGCCGGTGCCGGTCATGAGGTAACAGCCGTGAGGGAAGGAGTTGTCACGGAAGAGGAATTCCGTCAGCGAGGCGAAGGTGCGCTTGATCTGGCTAATGGTGGTAGCACCGTTGAAAATGGCGGTGTTGGCGCGGCGGATCTCAATTGCGATTTCCGTGGTAGGCGGTAGCAGCTCGTTGGTGACGAGAAGCGCGGGCCCGAGAGCGGCGGAGCGGTCGTAAACCTTGGCCTGTGGAAGGTAGAGGGGATTTTCGCCCTCGATATCGCGAGAGCTCATGTCGTTGCCGATCGTGTAGCCGAAGATTTTGCCGGACGAGTTGACCGCAAGGGTGAGCTCGGGCTCGGGGACGTTCCACTTGGAGTCGGCCCGGATACGCACGGATTCGCCAGATGCGGCGACGCGGTGCGGCGTAGATTTGAAAAAAAGCTCCGGCCGGTCGGCGTGATAGACTCGGTCGTAGAAAGTGCCGCCTCCGGTGTCTTTGGATTCTTCTTTGCGCGCGGTCATACTGCGGAAATAGGTGACGCCTGCAGCCCAGACTTCCTGCGATTGCAACGGGGCGCGTAGCTGAGTCGGCAGCGTGGCGGCAGGGGCAAGCGCGATGAGATCACGCAGGAGGGCGGCGGGATCCTGAGCGACAAAGAGCGTGTCGAGCGCGAGATCGAGGCGCACGGTGCGCTCGCCGGAGACAGCAACGAGGTGGTCGGAGGCGGGATATAAGAGAGTCAAGGGGAGGAGAGAGATGGGTTGAGAATTTCTTTGATACGGGCGGTGTCGTAAACGCAGCCGCCCCAACTGCCACCGCTCACGCTCTGGAGCGCAGCCCAGAGTTCGGTGTCGGCAGGGACGTCGGGGTTGGGGGTGAGTTTTTCGCTGCGTGTGCGCTCAGCAAGTTCGGCCGCGGCATCCATGACTGAAGCGTGGGTGCCAATAAAGTCGACGGAACCCTCGAGCTTGCGCGTGTCGATGCGGACGCGGAGCCGATCGCCGTCGCGGAGTTTGCCGAGTGGACCGCCGGCCCAGGCCTCGGGGCTCATGTGGCCGATGCATGGGCCGGTGGAGACGCCGGAGAAACGGCCGTCAGTGAGGAGTACGACGCCCTTGGCCTTGGGGAGGTATTTCAGGGCGGAGGTGATCTGGTAGGTCTCGGGCATGCCGCTGGTGGGACCTAAACCGGCGAGGACTACGATCTCGCCTTGCTGGAGGGCGTCGGCGCCGCGGGACTTGATGGTGGCCATAGCGGCCTTTTCTGAGCCGAAGACTCGGGCTGGGCCCTCGTGGAAGAAGACGCCATCGGCGTCGAGGAGCGTGGGGTCGATGGCGGTGCTCTTCACGAGCGCGCCCTCGGGGGCGAGGTTGCCGCTGAGGAAGGAAACGGTGCTCGTCATACCGGCGGCGCGGGCGCGGGTAGGATTGAGAATGACTCGATCGGGATCGACGCCGTCGAGCTCGCGGAGTTTTTCACGGAGTCGGGCGCGGCGTTCGGATTTTTCCCACCACGCGAGGTTTTCGCGCAGTGACTGACCGGTCACGGTGAGCGCGTCGAGCTTGAGTAGCCCGAGGTCGCGCAGCTGGAGCATAAGCTCAGGGACCCCGCCGGCGAGGAAGACCTGGACGGTGGCAAAATGGGTCGGCCCGTTGGGCAGGACGTCGACGAGACGCGGAACGAGGGCGTTGATGCGGGCCCAGTCCTCGACGGTAGGGCGGCGTAGCCCGGCGGCGTGGGCGATGGCGGGCACATGGAGGACGAGGTTGGTCGAGCCGCCAACGGCCGCATGGGCGACCATGGCGTTGTGCAAAGAGTCCTCGGAGAGAATGGAGGCCAGCGTCAGGCTCTTTGCCTCCATGGCCATGACGGCAAGCGCGGAACGGCGGGCCATGTCGCGCCAGATCGCTGCACCAGACGGGCTAAGCGCAGAGTGGGGTAAGGACATGCCGAGCGCTTCGCCGACCACCTGCGAGGTGGCGGCCGTGCCCATGAACTGGCAACCACCGCCGGGCGAGCCGCAGGCGCGGCAACCCATCTCGGCGGCGTAGTCGAGGGTGATTTCGCCTTGGGCAAAACGGGCGGCGAGGGTCTGGACCTTGGCGGTGTCCTCGGCTTCCTCGGATTTGAGCGTGGTGCCGCCGGGAACTAGCACGCTGGCGAGTTGTTTAGTGCCGGCGAGGGCCATCATCATCGCGGGAAGACCCTTATCACAAGTCGCGACGCCGACGACGCCGCGGCACGTGGGTAGCGAGCGGATGAGCCGGCGGAAGACCACGGCGGCGTCGTTGCGAAAAGGGAGACTGTCGAGCATCGCTGGCGTGCCGTTGGAACGACCGTCGCAAGGATCGCTCACGTAGCCGGCGAACGGCGTGGCCCCGTGGGCGGAGAACGTGCGTGCGGCTTCCTCCATGAGCAGACCGACTTCCCAGTGGCCGGTGTGGTAGCCTAGGGCGACGGGCGTACCGTCGGCGGCGCGGATACCTCCTTGCGTGCTGAGAATAAGGAATTCTTTGCCTAGCAGTTTGCGAGGATCCCAGCCCATGCCTGCATTCTGTGTCATCCCGAAGACGTGCCCGCTGCTGGCGTTGCGCAACATCTGCGCGGTGAGCGGAAGCTTGCCGGTCGGGCCGGGTGCGGTGGTGCGCAGGGTGTAGATCGCGGGATCGGCGGAATCGAGGAAGGCGGGATGTGGCATGGCTCGGGCGGGAGCGGAGGGAAGGTCAGGCGGGGACCGGCGCGGCGAGATCGGCGAGCACGGGGCGCCGTGGATCAATGAGGCACCAGCAGCCGACGCCAACGAAGAACAGGGCGCTCATGACGTAGATGGAAATATCCCAGCTGTTGAACCATTTTAGCGAATAGGCGACGAGCAGTGGGCAGAGCAGGCTGCCGATCTGGCTGGCGGTGTTCATGGTGGCGCTGACGACGCCTGAGTTGCCGCCGCCAATCTCGATGCACGTGCCCCACGCGGCAGACAGCGTGAAGGTGTTGGCCGCCATCGCGACGGCGATGAGCACCGCGGCGGTGATGGGATCGGTGCAAGACGGCACCGCAAGTAGCGAAAACGCGGCGACCGTATAGGCGAGCGCGCCTAGGCCGCAGCGGCCTAGGCGGTCGCCCAACCGTGGAACCAGCCGGTCCATGGTAAAGCCGCCGATGATCACGGAGAAGACACTTAGCAGCAGGGGTAGTCCGGTGAATACATCGACCGAGAGTGCGGTGAAATTATGGCGCTCCCTCAGATAGGTCGGCAGCCACGTGATGCAGAAATAAAACACGCAGCTATTGGGAAAATACATCAAACACAGAGCGAGGACGTTTCGGTTGAGAATGATTTGACGCCAGAATTTAACTCCGCCCGCATGGCCCTGAGGGGCTCCTCCGCCGGCGGCGATTAGGTCGCGCTCTGCGGTGTTCACGTCGGGGTGCTCAGAGGGCTCGCTGCGAAACCAGCGGTGCCAGGATGCGGCCCAGAGCAGGCCGAGTGTGCCGAAAGTGACGAGCACCCAACGCCACGAGATGTGTTGCAGTAGCAGTGTGACGACGAAGGGCGTGAGCGCGCCGGAAAGATAGGCGGCGCTGAAGAATAAGCTCTGAGCGGTGCCGCGCTCGCGGCTGGGAATCCAGCTGGCGAAGACTCGTGCAGAGCAAGGCCAGGCACCGGCCTCACCCGCCCCGAAGAGAAAGCGTGCGGCGAGTAGGGAGACGTAGTTGAACGCGGCTCCGGTGAGCATGGTGAACGCGGACCACCAGATCACGATGCGCGTGAGCACGCCGCGGGTGCCCACTCGGTCGGCGAAGCGGGCGGTCGGGATTTCAAAAATGACGTAGGCGAGGGCGAAGGCGCTGAACACGTAGCCCATCTGGACCTTCGTAAGGACAAACTCGGCGCTGATGCGGGGCGCTAGCGTAGCGAGGCAAACGCGGTCGAGGTAGACGATCATCGCCAAGAGATAGGTGAGCCCCGCGACTCGGTAGCGCACGCGGGTTGGCTGGGCAGGCGTGGTCGAAGATGGGACCGGGGCAGTTGTCATTTATAACCGGCCATACGACGGCCCTCAGGACCTGAGGGCCGCCCACTTGGATCAATGGCCGTTTTTACCGTGTTTTGTGCGGAAGCGGGCGAGTTCGTTGTAGGCGCGGGTTGGGTCGCCATAGACGTTACCGGCGTGGTCTTGGCCGCGGGCTAGATACATATGATGCCAAGCGCCGATTTGCTCGTGGTTGGCGCGGGTGCGCGTGCTGACGAATCGCATGGTGTAGCCGCAGCGACGTTTGTTGCTTAGATTCGGTTCGCTACCGTGGATGATGCGGCCGTCATGGAGGCTGCATTGGTTGGCCTCGAGCTCTATGGGGATCACGTGGCTCATGTCACGTTGGGAGGACTTAATCTCGTCGTTGAAGACGGCTTCGCCGGGTTTGAGGTCGTCGTAATCAGAAAAGCCCATCTTTCCGCTTGAGTGCGTGCGCGGAAGGATGCGCATGCAGCCATTTTCGGTGGAGGAGGGATCAATCGCCAACCAGACCGTCACTACCTCCATGGGTTTGATCATGGTTTGCCAATAGTGCGAATCTTCATGCCAGGGAACGCGTTTACCGTTGCCCTTTGGTTTACAGATAAAATGGCTGGCAAATAGAGCGATGTCGGGTCCCAGGATGGGTTCGACAAGGTTCATGATTTCATCGGCAAACAACCATTGAAAGAGTTCCGGATGTTGGAAGTGGGGGACATCCATGGATTCCGGACGGACATCAGTGCTCAGATTGTTGAGGATGTTTTCGAAGCAATTTTTAAGTCCAAGATATTTGGCCTCGGGGAAAACTGGCTGACGGAAGATATGATAACCTTCGCGGTGGTAGTTTTCCACATCTTGGGCCGAGATGCGGTGGTGCGGGAGTGGTAGAGTGGGGGTATTCATTTTGATTTGAAAGTAGGTGGGTGATTTGAAAAACAAAGAAATCGGGATTCGAGAAGCTTAGAATGAGTTTGGGTTCAAGGTGAAGGGAGGAGTGCGGCGACGGATGGGTCTTTCAGGTTTTCAGCGGTGGCGAGGACGACGCCAGTATCGACGGCCGGAGTAACTTTTTTACCCTGCAGTGATTCGACGATGGTTATTACTCCGAGATATCCCATTTTGACGGGGTCCTGGAGAATGAGTCCTTGCAAATCATGATGCTGGAGGGCTTCCACAAATTTTTGGCTGTTGGCGAAACCGATGAGGCGAACCTTACCGCCGCCCAGTCCAATATTATTGAGCGCGAGCAGCATGCCGGCCGTGGTGGATTCGTTGGGGGTAAAGATGCCGTCGACTTGGGTGCGGTAGCGATTGAGTAGATTTTGGGAGGCGGCTAATGCCGTGTCGCGCGTAGCGCCGCCGTGTTGGTTGGAAGAGATTACTTTGATGTCAGGGAAACTGGCTTTGAGTTCATCAAGAAAGCCCTCCTCGCGTTGCTCTGCGCTGGCCGCGCCGACTTGGACGCGAAGCAGGATGACGTTGCCCTTGCCGTTTAACAGGGTGCCTAGCCGCCGGGCAGCGAGTCGACCTCCGGCACGATTATCCGTCGAGATGACACTGATGGGTGCGCTCGAGTTTAAACCTGAATCGACTACGGCTACGGGAATGCCCGCTCGCACGGCTTGTTCGACGGGTGCGACGAGTGCATGCGCGTCGAGTGGAGCTAATACAATTCCGCTCACGCGACGGCCGATAAAGTTTTCTACGACCTGCACTTGTTGGTCGCGGTCATCCTCCCGCAGTGGCCCTTTCCAGATGATCTCAACAGCGACGCCGTTTTTTTGAAATTCGGCCTGAGCCTTAAGTGCGCCGGCGTGAATTAATTTCCAATATTCGTGAGTCGTGCCCATGGGAATCACCGCGATCGTGTAACCTCGATCAGCGGCATTTAAGCCGGGTAGAGCAATTTGAGCAGCAATCATCAAACAAAGCAGGGGTAGCTTCATGGGGTAAAGTTTGAGTCCACCTTGGCGATTTGTAGGCGGAATGCGATGCTGCAAAAAACGAAATGAATGAATATACGAGGTGATTCTGATTTTCTTTTACGCAGTGGCCTATGTAAATTGAGAGGCTTCTATTATGTTTTTACCCCGTTTACTGAGTCTTATATTTGTGGCTGCAGTTGTGGCGCGGAGTGCAACGCCGGCTGGGGTAGAGGATGGCGTGACTAAAACTTCAAGCGAACTTTTCGAGACTCAGGTTCGACCCTTACTTAAAGAGTATTGTCTGACCTGCCACTCGACCGAAAAACAAAAAGGCGAACTCGATCTCGAACAATTTGTTTCTCTGGCCGACGTTAAACGGCATCCGTTGGTTTGGAAAAAAGTGGCGGAGCAACTCGCCAATGAAGAAATGCCACCGGCGGATAAACCTCAGCCGAAAGAGCCGGAACTGGCCCGGCTCACGGGCTGGATTGATCAAACGCTTACGACACTCGCGCGAGAGCGGGCAGGCGATCCGGGACCGGTTGTTTTACGCCGCCTCTCCAATGCTGAATACACGTACACCATCCGAGATTTGACCGGAGTTGCCTCGTTAGATCCCGCGAAAGAATTCCCGATCGATGGCGCGGCGGGTGAAGGATTCATGAATACTGGGCAGGCCCTCGTGATGTCGCCCTCCTTGGTTACCAAGTACCTCGACGCAGGTAAAGAGATCGCCGAGCACGCAGTGCTTTTGCCTGATGGGATTGAGTTCGTGATGGGGAAAAGTCGTCGTGATAGAACCGATGCACTGCTAGCGCAGATTCGAGGTATCTATGGGAGGTACTCCGATGAGCGCGGTAGCTCCAAGGTGAATTTGCAGGGTAACTTGGTTGAAACGAACTCGGGTGGTCGTCTTCCGCTGGAGCGTTATTTTGGTGCCTTACTCGAGGAGAGATCAGCTCTCAAGACGGGCGTTAAGACTACTGTGGTGATCGCACGCGAACGCGGACTTAGCGCGAAGTATCTTGAGGCATTGTGGAAGATGCTCGAGTCGCACGAGCCCTCGCTCGTACTAGATGAAATTCGGGCGCGTTGGCGTACGGCTAAGGTCGGCGATGCCGCCGCGATCACTGCCGTCATCGAGTCCTGGCAACAAGCACTCTGGCGTTTTAACAGTGTCGGCCACATTGGAAAAGTCGATGGACCGAAGTCGTGGCAGGAGGCCGTGGATCCCATAGCGACGCGGCAGGAAATGCGTCTCAAAATCCCGCCGGCCGATGTTGAAGGTAACGTAACGCTGTATCTTTTAACCTCCGATGCGGGAGACGGAAATGCGCAAGATGCGCTTGTCTGGGATCGTCCTCGTTTCGTTGCTCCCGGCCGGCCGGATTTATTGCTGCGTGATGTGCGTGCCGTCAGTCGTGATTTTGTTCAGCGCCGTGCGGTGATCTTTGCGCAGACGGCGGGAGCTCTCGCTGCTGCGGCGCAAGCCGAGGCCACGAGTAAAAATAATCGCTTACAGCTTGCTCGAGAGAATGGCGTTAGCGGCGAGGCCTTAGACGCCTGGTTTGATTATCTAGGTGTGGGAGGCGACCCAGTCGCTCCTGCGTTAGATCTGCTTAAGCAGCCGATTCGAAGTCGTGGTAATTTTTCATTTATCCAAGGATGGGGTGAAGGCGACTCGCCGGTGATTTTGGCGAATGCATCGGATCAAGCGGTGCGCATACCGGGCACGATGGAGCCACACAGCATAGCCGTGCATCCATCGGCTCAGAGCCAAGTGGGCATAGGCTGGCGCAGTCCCCTCGCAGAAATATTCCGGATCGAAGCGGCGGTTAACCACGCTCATATTGGCTGTGGCAACGGCATTCGCTGGACTTTGGACCTTCGTCGGGGCCAGACGCGACAAGTGCTCGCCCAAGGAACACTGGCCCCAGGAAAATTAGCCAAGATTGATCCGGTGGAATCCGTTGCAATTCTGCCCGGGGATTTTATTTCACTGCTAATTAGTAGCCGAGGAGATTCAGGCTGCGATCTGACAGCCGTGAATCTTACCCTGACTTCTGCTGGCATTCAGCCTCGAATTTGGAATCTCGCTGCTGACGTTTCGGGTAATATACTTGAGGGCAATCCACGCATGGATCGTTACGATCACGCTGGGGTCTGGTGTTTTTACACCGAGCCGGAGAATCCGACTGGTGCAATGGAGCGGATTATTCCCGCCCGCTCTCTGCTGGCGAAATGGCAAACAACTCCGGATGCAGTTGAAAAAAGCCGCCTCGCGCACCAGATTCAGTCGTTACTCATGGGTGGGCCCCCGATTCGGGTGAACCCTGTTGGCGTTGCAGACAAGACGGTTTCACCTGCGCTCAAGGAAGCCGAAGAAGCGCGAGTAAATTTATATCGGGAATTAGCGGCGTTTGGAGGACCGTTGTTTTCCGAACGATTGATTGATGCTCGGGTCCAGCTTAAAAACGCTAAGGTATCAGAGAAAACATTTGGATTAGATCGAGCCCAGTTTGGGCAGGCTTTTCCTGGTGGTACGCCAATTGATTCGGCGAGCATCGCCGTGCAGGCACCCTCGTTAATTGAGATCTGCGTTCCGGCGGAATTAATTGCGGGCAGTGAATTTATCACGAGTGGCGCACTCGACCTGAAAGCGGGCACTGAAGGTAGCGTACAGCTTCAGGTGCTTACAACCAAGCCAGAGTACGCGTCGGGCCGCTTGCCTAGTTCGGTGCTAGAAACCAGTGCAAGCGGGTTATGGACCGCGGGCACGCGCAAGCCAGTGTATTCGGCGCCAATTGTGGTCGGAGAAAACAGTCGTGCCCGGGCACGATATGCGGATGGATTTAATGCGTTTCGGGAGTTTTTTCCGGCGGCGCTTTGTTATCAGAAAATCGTGCCGATTGATGAAGTGGTGACGCTCACGCTGTTCCACCGTGAAGATGAGCAACTCAAGCGTCTCATGCTGGATGATGCGCAGGGGGCGCAACTTGATCGTCTGTGGTCGCACCTTCATTTCGTAAGCCAGGATGCGCTGATGCTGGTGGATGTGTTTGAGCAACTGTGGCAGTATGCGACCCAAGATGCGGATCCGAAGGCCTTTGAACCAATGCGTCAGCCGATCAATGAGCGCGCGGCGGAGTTTCGGCGTTTAATGATCCAAAGCGAACCGCGACACGTGGAAGCGCTGCTGAGATTTGCCGAGCGGGCTTATCGTCGACCGCTCACATCGGATGAGGCGAAAGCGTTGCGCGAGCTTTACCGCACGTTGCGAGAGAAGGAACTGCCGCATGAAGAAGCGGTGCACCTGGTGCTAGCGCGTGTGTTGGTGTCGCCGCACTTTCTCTATCGTGGTGAAACGCCGGGGCCGGCTTTAGCGCAGGTGCCTTTGAGTGATCGCGAGTTGGCCACTCGTTTGAGTTATTTCATGACGTCATCGCTGCCGGATGAGGCCTTACTTCTAGCGGCCTCGACTAACCAGCTGCATCATGCGGAGGTGTTAGCGGCACACGCGCAAAGGCTAATGAAAGATGACCGCGTGCGTCGCATGGCCATTGAATTCGCCTGCCAGTGGCTGCACATCCGAGATTTCGACACGCTAGACGAGAAAAGCGATCGGCATTTCCCGAGTTTTGTCGGTCTGCGTGGCGCGATGTATGAAGAATCCATCCGCTTCTTTACGGATATGTTTCAAGGCAACCGTTCGGTGCTGTCGATTTTGGATTCAGATTATACGTTTCTCAATGAAGCGCTGGCGCAACATTATGGAATTTCTGACGTAAAAGGCGAACAGTGGCGACGCGTCGAGGGAATAAAAGCGTTTTCACGTGGTGGTGTTTTGGGTCAAGCAACGACTTTGGCCAAGATGTCGGGTGCATCACGCACGAGCCCAATTTTACGGGGCAATTGGATCGCTGAAGTTATTTTGGGTGAGAAACTCCCGCGGCCGCCTAAGGATGTGCCGCAGCTGCCGCAGGATGAAGCGACGGAGTCCCTGACGGTGCGGCAACTCACACAGAAGCACACCTCAGATCCGCGCTGCGCGAGTTGCCACGCCAAGATTGATGCTTTTGGTTTTTCCCTCGAGCACTTTGACTCGATTGGACGCTGGCGTGAACGTGATCTCGGGGGACGTACGATTGACGCCAAAGCGAGAGTCGCCGACGGCACCCAGATCGATGGGCTAGCTGGATTACGGGATTATCTCGTGACGAAACGTCGAGACGCATTCCTCGCTCAATTTAACCGCAAATTGCTCGGCTACGCTTTGGGACGTTCGGTGATGTTGTCCGATGAGCCGTTGCTTGAGGAGATGCGTGCGCAGCTGCAGGCCAATGAGTATCGGGTAGGCTATGCCATCGATTCCATTGTGCGCAGCCGCCAGTTTCGTGAAATCCGCGGTCGCGATACCAACTACGAACAGTAAGCCTTTTTTTATCCCCATGAGAACCCATCAGTTATCACGTCGCACTTTTTTACGCGGAGTCGGAGTTACGATGGCGTTACCTTGGATGGAGTCGCTCAACGTTTGGGGTGACGAACCGCGCGGGCACGATGTCGCTAGTGAGGCTCCGGTGCGCTTAGCGGTGCTTTTTTCCGGAAACGGATTCCACAGCAAAGAATGGTGGGCTAAAGGCGCAGGCGAAACCATGGAACTTGGCCAAGTTCTCGCTCCACTGGCAGCGCATCGTAAAAAAATGCTTTTTATTCGTGGCCTCTACAATGAGCAGGCGCAGAAGGGAAATATCCATAGTTCTCAGACTGGGAATTTACTCTCGGGTGCCCCGCTTGCCTCAGGCGGTGAAATCCGGTCGGGCACGAGCATCGATCAATTACTCGCCCAGCGCTACGGAAATTCTACCAAGGTACCCAGCCTAGTGTTGGGGTGTGAAAAATCGAATCCCTCGGTGCATAAAAATTATTCGATGCTCTACAGTTCGCATATTTCGTGGAGCTCGCCAACAACCCCGACGCCTTTGGAGATTTATCCGGCGTTAGCCTTTGACCGTTTGTTTAAAGACGAAGTGCGCCGTGGCGATCAAAGCGTGTTAGATGCAGTGCTCGAGGACACGGGTGGATTGCGGCGGCGTCTGAGCAATTCTGACCAACAAAAACTTGATGAATATTTGCATTCCGTGCGAGACGTTGAATTGCGCATCGAAAACGCCGGTAAGAAAGGAGAATTGCAGGGGTGGCGTCCCACGCTGGATAAGCCGAACATGGCACGTCCGGCCGATGGTATCCCGCAAGACATTGGTGAGCATATGAGGCTAATGGCAGATATTCTGGTGTTGGGATTTCAGACTGATGCGACGCGCATCACCTCGCTCAAGCTGAACAACGATCACTCCTCGCTGCGCTTTCCCAATCTTGGGGTGGATTACATGATCCATCATCTGCTCTCGCATTCCGATACGGCGGACTGGCTCAAGGTGAATCAATTTTTCACAAAGCAGGTGGCTTACATCGCGAGCAAAATGGACGCGATTCAGGAGGGGCCGCGCACGCTGCTCGATAACAGTATGGTGCTTTTTTGCTCCTCCATGCTGACGGGTAATCACGAGGCACGGCAACTTCCGGTGGTCATGCTCGGAGGTGGCGGCGGACGCATCCAAGGCGGACGTATTCTGGACTATACCGGTAAGCCAGACCGCCAGATGTGTAGGCTTTATCTCTCCATGATGGATAAGATGAATGTGCGTTTACCTAGTTTTGGCGATGCCACGCGCCCGCTAGACGAGGTGTAATCAGCTTCATTCGACCAAAGTGCAATCGTCTCCCTCATAACAAATTCCCGCATCTTTAACGTCGGCGGTCTTGAAAGGTGCTGAATTTTTGTACCCAGTGACAGCATGCTTCAATCGCTGCACGTTCGCAACCTGGCCCTCCTGGAGGAAGTCTCCCTCGATTTCGAAGCCGGCTTTACGGCGGTTACAGGTGAGACTGGAGCAGGGAAGAGCATTTTGCTCGGTGCACTAGGGCTGCTGGCGGGTGAAAGATCTGATAAGTCGATCATTCGCCAAGGCGCCCCGGCATGTGAAGTCGAGGCCGCGCTTTTTTTTGCTAAGCCTAAAGTGATCAACGGCGTGCTCGCTGAACTTGAGTTGCCTGAGTGTGAGGAAGGCTTATTGATTCTAAAACGTAGTGTGCCGCGTGAAAAAGCGCCGAAAATCACCGTCAACGGCAGTCTCGCGACCCTAGCGGTGTTACAACGTCTGGGCGAGCATTGGGTGGATTTTCATGGTCCCAGTGAGCCACGCCGCTTGCTCAAGGACAGTTGCCAACTTGAGTTGCTGGATCTCTTCGGTCGTGCGGCCCCTGCTCTGACTGCGTATCAGGGGAAGTACAGGACTTGGCGTGAACGGTGCACTGATCGTGAAAGAATTCTTGGTGAGACGAAACTCTCACCGAATCAAATCGAGTTTTTGCAGAATCAGCTCACGCGTTTGGATGCGCTCGAACTCACGTCCGAAGCGATTGAGACGCTAGAACGTGATTTCAAGCGCATGAATCGCGCGCAGGAATTAATCGAGCTCACTCAGTCCCTGGCCAACGGACTTGTCGGTGAAGATGGTGTGCAAGGGCGCGTCGCCGGATTGCTACGTGAGGCCCGAACTTTAGAAGAAATTGATCCTTCCACCAAAGTGCTCGCTGAACGTCTCGCGGCGGCTTCGATCGAGGTGAACGACCTCGGGGCAGAATTCGCAGCGCTGGGCGCGGAGCTTCAATTTGATCCGGAGCAGGCGGAACAACTCACCGAGCGCATGAACACTTGGCTCGAGGTGAAGCGTAAACATGGAAGTGACGTCTTGGCGGTGATCGCAGCGCGTGATGAATTGAGACTGCGGCTTGAAGTTCAGGGCGATCTTGAAGGTGCTCTGGCGCGGCTAGAAAAACAGATCGACGACGCTGAGCGGGCTTTAAGGAAAGAAGCAACGGCGTTGCGTAGTGTGCGCGAAAAAGCCGCCAAAGAACTTGCGAAAATTGCCGCTAAAGGGATTGCGCAACTCGGCTTTAAAAAAGCGGATTTCCAAGTTCGGATCGTCGATCTATCTTTACCGGGTCCGACCGGCGATTGTGGCTGTGAATTTCAATTTTCTCCTAATGTGGGTGAGGCCCCATTGCCGCTCAGTCGGATCGCATCAAGCGGTGAGCTGGCGCGGGTAATGTTGGCGTTGAAGACCGTTTTAGCAGATCTGGATGATGTGCCTTTGCTCGTCTTTGATGAAGTGGATGCTAATGTCGGCGGCGAGATCGGTCGCGTGGTCGGAGAGAAAATGGCGGCGATTGCAAAGAATCATCAGGTGTTATGCGTGACGCATCTACCGCAGGTGGCGGCGCAAGCAGTGTCGCATTTGGTCGTGACGAAGGATCAGTCTAAGGATCGCGCGGTTGTGGGTATCGCTCCGATTCAGGCTAATCGTAAGGCGCGAGTCAGCGAGTTGGCGCGGATGTTGGGCGACCGTACGGCGAAGAGTGCGCTGGCGCACGCCGAGGAATTACTCGGCGCTTGAGGGACTAAAGCTTTAAGCCGACTGGAAGCTGCGCCACTTCGCCAAAGGACGAACGGCGATGGCGATTAAGGCGAGTTGGCTGGCTACAAAAATGATGAGTGCCATGAACGCCGAATCGGTGAAGCCATAGCTGTGAAGACCGACGCCCAGCATGTTGGTGCCGAACCAGCTCCAGCTCGTGACGATGTTGCCGAAGACAGCGAGTGCCATAAGGCCGCGAGCTTTGATGAGGCCGCCCCAGCGTGCGTGTAAAATCAGGGCGTTCCACAGTACGATGATGAGTGCGCCGTTTTCTTTAGGGTCCCAGCCCCAGAAGCGACCCCAGGATTGATCGGCCCAGATACCACCTAGGACGGTGCCGACAAAGCTGAAGAGGGTGGCGAAACAGATGATGCCATAAACCATATTTACGAGGGCATCGGCGCTTGCTTTGTCCAAGGAGCGAGTGAACCCGCCGCGTAGGATGTAAATGATTGCTAGAAAGCCAGCGAGGAAGGTTGCGGAGTAGCCTATGGTCACGATGACGACGTGGGTCGCCAGCCAGAAGTTGGAATCGAGCACGGCGCGCATCATCTCGAGTGTGTCGCCAGTCAAGGAGAGGTGATGGGCGATGAGTAACGTGGCGAAGCCGATAAGTCCGGCGGCGACGCTACCGATGGCATTTTTGTAAATTGTCTCTAAAATGAGGCAGAGTCCGACCGAGCCCCAACCGATGAAAAGTGCGGAGGAGTACAGGTTAGTGACGGGAGGGCGGCCCTCTAGCCACATACGGGTGGCGATGCCGGCGGTGGTCGCGAGCCAAGCCAAGACAATCAGATAAAAGCCGGAACGGCCGAGCACCTCTGGCCACTTGAGCCATGACACCATGGCAAAAAGAAAAGCGAATACGTACAATGACATACTCGCATAGAAGGGTTCAGCGGCGTTGAAACGCACCTCTGTGTGAGTTTTCTGTAGTTGTTGGTTAAAACGTTTTTGGATTTGTGTGCGGTAGAGCTCGATAAGTTTGTTGAACTGCTCGGGTTGGTTCTGTCGCCAAGCATAGCCGAGCCCAGCGTAGGCGAGAACTCCGGAATCCACCGAGCCACGTTGGAAAGCGCTCAAGAGCGACTGTCCAGTGGTGCTCCATGCGCTATCATCTGCCACATCACTGGCGGGCGGAATCGCCAAAATGGACGTGACTTCAGACATGAACAGGTAGCGCTGCCCTAGTTCAATCATGGCCTGGGCTGTTTCGGTGTCGTGAGGTTGGCCCGCCTGCTTAGCTCGCACGGCGGCTATGCCCGTCGGAAGTAATTTTTGAAAACGGAGGAGCTCTGCCAGAAAGTCGTCAGTTGTTGGTGGAGCCAGAGTGTGCTTGAGTTGCTGATATTGGACGAGCGAACCGTAGAGCTGGATTACAGCATTTTGAAACGGCGTGCGTACGGCGCTTTCGATCGGGTTAGCTAGTTTAGCTTGGCGTTCTAATTCGGGGATTTTCGGGGCAATTTTTTCGTACGAAAAGCGCGAGCGCGTAGAGGGGAGAAAACCCAGGACGGCCATAAATTGTTTAGGGGAACTCGCGTAACGAACTTTAGCGTCCTCTTCGGATATGCCCATGAGGCTGAGTAGATCTGGTGATTCGATCCTGAAGACTGGATAGGAGTCTGCTTTGGACGAGATGAAGAAGACATTAATCAGCCATTCAGTGGGCGAATTTACCCGCGGCTCACTCTCGGCTGGGTCACTCACGCGCTGTCGGCCTTGAAACTGCATTAGCGAACTGCGGGCCACGGTGTCTAAGGGTTTAAGGCGGCCATTGAGCAGGACGGGGAGCTCCCCGAAGGCGGTCAGATTAAATTGCGAGGAAGAGCGCTCGGGCGTGAGTTTGCTACCGAGGTAGAGGGCGCCGAGGAGCAGAACGAGAAGTGGGATAAATTTTTTCATGCAGCGGCGGAAGAGGAGGTTCGGCGGCGGGCGATGAACGCGACCAGGTGGATGCAGAATTGCAAGATGAGGCCCAGAGTCATAAGAGCGCAGGCGATGTAGGGGAGTTGCCAGCTAGGGTTGCGCACGACTTGAAGAATGGTGGTCTTGTCGTCGTTTTCAAAGCCAGCTTGGTAGAACGTTAGGCCTGCGTAGCGCAGGGGATTGTTCATGTAGATGAGCACCTCGCGGTCGTCTCGGCCGTCGGGTGAATTAAGCCGGATACGGCTAGAGAAATTTTTGGGGATTTCGGTGCCGGCGTAACGGTCATGCGAAAATTTGAGAAGTGTGAGTGAATAGGGCTTGTAGCTGCGTTCGAAGCGGAAGGCGATTTTCCAAGTGCGGCCGGCGTACTCGAAACTTTGTGGCGGGAAGCGTGGATCGGCAGAAATAAGCCACGTGCCGATTGGGCCTTCGGTGCCGACGAGTTCGATGTATGCGGAGGGTGCGTTGCGTTCGTTTTGTTTATAGCTGTAGGCCAGCGGGGTGGCGGTGGCTTGCAAGCCGATGCCGGTCGTGGCGGGGGTGGGCGCTACCCCGGGGGAGTTGGGGTCACGGGCTGCGAGGGCGGCGTTGGGGTAGTAAATCTTAGGGACGACGCGGAACGGGAGTTTAGCCTGTTGGATAGGCTCCCCTCGCGCGACGAATTTTTCAGGAATGGCGACTACTTCGTCGAATTTCGGGTCGGTGGTTTCGGTGATCGCAAGTTCGTTGGCGCGGTAGCTTTCGGAGAAATTTTTGGTTTCTCCTTCGTCGAGACGGAGCGCGAATTCTTCCTGCCAGATACCTGTGAGAAGTTCGCCAATGAGCAGAAGAATAAGACCGACGTGGGTCAGCCAGATGCCGGATTTTTTGGCGTTGAGTTTAAAACGGTAGACTTGAGCGGCGATAAGATTGATGAGAAGGAAGCCCCCGATGAGGTAGCCACCAGGAAAGATCGGCACGGGGATATCCCCGAAGCTCCACATGACGAACAGCGAGTGAAAATATTTCTGTTGGACGGCCCAGATGCCCAGATTCACTTGATCAAGTGTCGCAGCGAAGATGAGTAAGATTGAGAACGCGATGAGTACAACGGTGAGCTTCAACGAGACGAAGAAGTCGCGGAATTGTCGGATCAGCTCGCTCATGGTGTGGCGCCGGGGGCGTGAATGGTTTGGAGGAAAGTGGCGAAGGCGGCTTGTTCGCGACCGACGAGATTAGAGGGGCCGGATAGTTTGAAGAACCACGTGGCATTGCCGACAGGTATGATGGCTCCCAAGACGCGTTGTGGGGTGGCGATAGGGCCGCCGGTAAAATCGACGGTGGTGAGGTGAAGGCCGTTGGCATCGAGGTGCACCGTTGCGCCAGAAAGTTCGGCCGCAGCGAGCGGGGGTAGTTGGAGTTGACCGCGCCAGCGGTTGACGTTGGCGAGATCGCCGCCGACATCGCCTGGGAATGCGGTGATAGAGAGATCGGCGGTGGCGCCTGCCTCGCCTGTGATCGCATAACTTCCCTTGCGCATAGCAGAGGCGGGTTTGGCCGTCCAGTGGCTGGGTGCGTTCCAGGTGAGGCCTGGGCCGTTGGCGGTGGTGACGGCGGTGTTGGCCATGCTGGCACCGGGAGTGCTTGTAGCGGCGGGCGAAGACGATGCGGGTGGCAAAGTCGGAGTTTTTTCCTTCGGGACGCGGTACGTAGTGATCTTGGGATCGCGGCAGGAAGTTAGTGCGATTAGAGAGGCGGCGGCGAAAGCCAGCAGGCGGGTGCGCATGAGTGATGCAATCATCTGCCTGAGTTGGGAGAGTTCAACCCTAACCCTGAGAAATCCTTGTAATTAACTAGGTGGATTATACAAAGTATTACGCGTCGATTTCTTCATTTTTTCTCAATTGTGAAGGTGTCGCGGACTTCGCCCTTATCGTTTAGAAAGGTGAAGTCGAGTTTTAGGCCGTTGATATCTACAACAGAGGAGCCCGCTTCATTGAGGGAGATCCACATGGCAGGGTGATTGAGTGGGATGGGGGTGAAGCTGGCGTGGCCGGCGCTGCCGGTAACAACTGAGATTTCGCCGGCGTGGGGCGTGCGGGTGCGAGGTTTTAAATAGGCGCCTTGGCCATTGGGGCGGCCGTCGCTGATTTGTTTGATGAAGCGGGGTTCCCAGGTGCCGCTCTTGCCGTAGTGTCCGTCGATGTAGTGGGAGCGTTCGTAGTCGTGGGAATGACCACTTAAGATAAGATCAACCCCGCCAGCCTCAAGTATGGGTAAGAAATTAGTCCGCATATCGTTCATGCGGCCGCCGGAGTCTGAATCTTTGTCTGAGTCGTGGGTGCCTTTCGTATAGCTCGGGTGATGGAAAAAGGCGATGATCCAGTCTCGGGTCGTGCCTGCAAGATCAGCGCGGAGCCACTGGGCCATGGCGCCGTCAACCTCGCGTGGGCTGTCCTGGGAATCGAGGCAGATGAAGTGGATATTGGCGTGATCGAAAGAATAGTAAGCTTCGGTGCCGGAGGGCACGCCGCCAGCTTGGCCGAGCGTAGGCAGAGTGAAGATGTCGTAGTAAACACCAGATTGGGTGATAGAGTTGGCGCTTTTGGCGTCATGGTTGCCGAGCGTGGGCCAGAGTGGGGAGCTACGGAGTGTAGCAGGATACATTTCAAAAATAGCTTTTTGGTAGTCGGCGTCCGTTCCCTCGGAATAGGCGTTGTCACCGAGTATGAGCCACAGATCAGTGGCACGGTCGGCCGTAAATTTAGTGTAAGCGTCGCGGACGGCAGCTTGAGTGGCGTTTTTGGTGCCGGGATCGCCGAGGACCCAGACGCGAGTGGGTTGAGCGGGGCCCGGCAGTGGCGGGGTCACGAAGCTGCTGATGGGCGCGGAGGGAGGTGAGTCTTCAGCGCCGGGTTTAGCTGGTTTGTCGTTGCCGGTCAGAGGGGCGTAAAAATAGCGGGTCGATGGTTGGAGTTTGGGCAGTTGTACGAGATGTTCGGTGCTCACCCCTTCCGCTTTGGCGGTGAGGGTCAGTTGGTTAGCGGCGAGACCGTAGCGTACCGCAGAAGGTTCGGTCGTATCGGTGCGCCAGCGGACTACGATACTGGTGGGGGTGGCGAGTTGGAGGTAGGGCCCGCGTACAATGGACGTGGAGGCGTGAACAAAAGGGGCTGTGGCGAGGGCAACTAAAAACAAGTACGATTGAAGTTTCATGCAGAATTAGAGTGACGATGTGGCTAGGGCAGTGAGTTGGGCGATGAGATTTTGCGTGGGCTCGCTGGTGCGTAGCCAATCTGGCAGACGCGCAATTGAAGCGAGTGCGTCGGCGTAAGCGCGACGAGCTTCGGCAGGGCGCTTGGCTTGAGTTAGGATATCTCCGCGGCGTTGGTGATAGGTTTCGGGGCGTTCGGCGCGAGCTGAGAGTAAGATGAGTCGTTGGACAGCTGCATCGGTGCGCTTGAGTTGTAGTTCGAGGTTAAGGGCACGTTCCTCTAGTGCGGGTGCGGGTCCTAGTCGCTCAATGGCAGCCTCGAGATCGAGCAGGGCGGCAATAGGTTCGGCGATCAAGGCGTTGGCCTCCAGCCAGAGTTCAGGTTTGGGTTCAGGGATGTGCAGGAGCGCGATCTGGAAATCTGCTAGGGCTGAGCGAGCATCGCGGTTGCGCGCATAGGCCCGGGCGCGAATAACGCGGGCTGCAGGGTCGAGCGGGCGGGAAGCGATATGAGACTCGAGTGCGCTTATGGACGCGACGGGGTCATCACGTGCGAGAAAATACTCCGCTCTGGCTAACGCCAGATCGGGATGTTGCGGCGCAATTATTTCAGCCTGTGCGAGATCGGCTGCCGCTTCGCTCCAGCGCTGATGTTCGACGTAGCAGGAGGCTCGACGGACATAAAGATCGGCGCTATTTGGAGTGGATGCGATCAAGGCGGTGAGGTCAATGATGGCGACATCGGTGCCGGGGTGCGCCAACAGGGTGCAACTCGAAGCGAGTACGGCGCACGAGGCCATGAGCAATTGATAAATCGCACGCGATGAATGCATGATGCGGAAAAATGTGATTTAACTCGGGCGAAGCGCAAGTCACTGAATGTGACGTAGTGGTGGCGTAAGTGTTGCGTTTTGTTATTCCGTTTCGGGAGCTTTGCCTGTTTGAAATCAAAGTATGAGAATCGCGCCGCTGGGTGATGCTGCCCTAGTTGTAAGTTTTGCGGATGACCTGAAGGTGGAGACCCTCTCGCAGGTGGCAGCTTTAACCCGAGCGCTTGTTGAAGCTCAGGTGCAGGGTGTGGTGGATGTCGTGCCGGCTTATGTGAGTGTTGCGGTGTTTTATGATCCGGCAGGGATTGACGGATTGAAGACGGAGGCTTCCCCGTATGAGAGGTTGAAGCGGCGGATTACGGCGGTGGCTGAGGAGCAGTCGTCGCATCAAGGCACTTTAGAGCGCTTGGTTGAAAAAACCTCCGCTCGGTGCGTGGAGATTCCCGTGCACTATGGGGCGGATGGGGGGATGGATTTGGCCGTGGTGGCGAGGTGCGCGGGTTTGACCGAAGCTGAGGTCGTGGCGCGGCACAGCCAGGCAGAGTATCGTGTGCAGGCGATTGGTTTTGCCCCGGGGTTTCCCTACCTTAGCGGATTACCGCCGGAGCTGGCGACGCCTAGGCGTGCGACGCCGCGGGCGAAGGTGGCGGCTGGAGCTGTTGGGATCGGAGGGGCGCAGACGGGTGTTTATCCGCTGGAATCACCGGGCGGTTGGCAAATCATCGGGCGCACGGAGTTGAAGCTATTTGATGCGAGGCGTATTTTACCTGCATTGCTGCGTGTTGGTGATCGCGTGAAGTTTCGGGCGATCGAGGCAGAGCCGAACCCCCTCAAAGTGTCGTTAGAAGTCTTAGGTGGGTCACCGTTTGAACGATTGGTACAAGAGACGGAATCGAATGGAGGTACGCCGACGCTGCGCGTGGTTTACGCGGGGATGTTTACGACCGTGCAGGATTTGGGACGTGTGGGGCAGCGTTCGGCCGGGGTTCCGTTGAGTGGAGCGATGGATACGATGGCAGCGCGAGTGGCAAATTTGATCGTGGGTAACGCGGAAAATGCCGCGGTGCTAGAGCTGACTTTATTGGGCCCGGAAATTGAATTTTTAGTGGATGGTTGGATCGCGCTTGGTGGCGCGGAATTTGCCGGATGTGAGGCCTGGCGTCCGGTCGCGGTGCGGGCCGGAGAACGAATCAAATTCGGT
>Ga0136642_1000414_pt1 | contig 23426 bp, 22 predicted proteins | sample LowCatLa1302831Y_FD_115313 | JGI IMG/M metagenome (GOLD analysis project Ga0136642, IMG submission 115313) | Freshwater microbial communities from Lower Cathedral Lake, Yosemite National Park, California, USA - 13028-31Y | ecosystem: Environmental > Aquatic > Freshwater > Lake ... | reverse complement strand
GGGTGATCTGGCCAACACCATGACGTACAACTTGCCGGTTGCAGTGAAAGACGCGACTCAAGTGACTGCCAGCACCAAGGTAACGCCAGTGGCTGGTGCCACGGCATCGGGTCCAACGGGCGCGACAGGTGCAACTGGGAAGACTGGAGCCACTGGAGTAACAGGCCTTACCGGTTCCACCGGCGCAACAGGGAAGACGGGCGCGACGGGCGTCACAGGCGTCGGCACTACAGGTGCTACGGGCAGTACTGGTGCCACAGGAAAAACAGGTGCGACTGGAGTCACCGGGTTAACCGGTGTGACGGGCGCGACAGGTGCTACCGGCGCTGGAGCGACGGGGGCTACGGGCAAGACAGGCGCAACAGGACTTACTGGCGTGACTGGGGCAACTGGTGCCGGTGTCACAGGTGCAACTGGGAAGACTGGAGCAACGGGTGAGACTGGCGCGACCGGCGCTACCGGTTCAACCGGTATAACCGGCACCACGGGTATTACTGGCTCCACTGGTGTAACCGGCGCAACGGGTACCACGGGCGTTACAGGTGTTACTGGCGGTACAGGAAGTGCTGGAGTTAATGGCGCTACAGGTGTTACTGGCGTTACCGGGGCTACAGGTTCGACCGGTATAACCGGGGTGACTGGTAGCACGGGCGCTAGCGGTATCAACTATATCGTGTCTGGACTATTTAATGGTTCAGCAACCTACAGTCCCAACAGTGTCGTGTATTTAACAACTAATCCACTTGGTCAATCCCATCTTTGCGAATACGTTAGTCTCGTCGCGTCGACCGGTTATTCGCCCGCCATATCCTCAAATCCGCTAGGGCCTGTGGATAGTTATAAATGGATGACCGGTGACCCGACCTGCCGCTCACCGAACGTGTTGTCAAATGTGCTCGCAAATGCTTTTGAAGTTAACAACAACAACGGTACTGGATATATAACCATTTCGACTAATAGCCTCCCCGTGGGCAGCCACGATCGAACCTATGTTGCCTGGGTAAAAATCGTGAATCTGTCACCACAAGGTTCAGCGATCTTTGGTTATGCTCCATTAAGCTGTTTAGGCAATGAAAGTATTGGTATAGACCCCAGCGGCCTGATACTTTGGAACACCAATTGCGCTGCTATTTATTCAAACACAACGGTGAGTGACGGCAACTGGCACTTAGTGGTAGGCACCTACTCAAGTGGCCCGATTAACACAAATACAAAAATTTACATCGACGGCAGTCTGGTTCCTGTGACGCCTGTGAGTTTCTTGGTTAACCAGCCGCGAAATACATCGCCGACCGACGCTATCTACATTGGGGGAGGTGATCCGTACTCTGGAACAGCCGTAGGCGGAGCATTCTTTTTATCGGGCGTTCAAATTTGGACCAGAGTCCTGACTCCAACTGAAATATCCACTCTTTATTCGACAGGAACGGTGACAAATTGCTCTAATTTGGTAGTCACACTACAGAGCTGCTGACCTGCCTTGAGATAACTGGTCCAGTTTTCTGAGCGCCCTTCACTGGGCACCCATTCAACACACTCGGCGCAAATCAGTCCGAGAAAAATCATCGCCCTTAAACAACAACGGTAACCCGCGCACCTTGGCCAGCGCGTAGCTAAATAGATCGCCAAAATTAAGCGCAGCGGGATGACCTGAGCCCTTCCCATAGAGCGAAAATGCCGCGCATGCCGCCGTCATTTCAGCGCCGCTCGGCGCAACGATTTCAAAGGGCGGCAGTCGAATCAAATCGTCAAGCAGCAGCACAGCGCGGGAGCCCCGTCGACCATGCACCACCATCTGCGCCTCAACCACTGACACCGTACTGATAAACGCCCGCTCAGCTCGATGAATCTCGCTTAGAAAGATCGCGCGCTCCGGCTCATCAAGGGCAATGGCGACAATCGCCGACGTATCGACCGCAATCAAACGGGCAATCCATTGTCATCCCACACCAAAGGGTCGACCGCATCGACGCGGTCTGGGATGGCATCGAGTTGCGCTAGCAAGCTCGCGATCTGGTGCGGATCACGGGGACTCTGCGTTTCTAGGGCAAGCCGATCGACCGCCCATTCCACGAGCGCGGTTTTGGTCATTCCGGTAGTCCTAGCCAGTCGCTCTACTTTGTCGACAACCACAGGATTTGCAATTTGGAGGGCCATAGCGCACTCATAACTAAATGTATACGATCAATATACACTATTTGCGAACAGCCGCAACCGTCGTGATTGAGCTCTACCCATATCGTCGCGAGGGGACTTCGAGAAAGCCGGAGTTATGAGCGGGCCCGCCTGACTTGCGCACGAACAATGACCGACCTGCTTTAACCGGCCCCGTTTTCTGAGAGCCCGCCCGATTTAGTTTTACTTAACACCACACTCTTCCTGCGCCGCCATGCGCGCACCCATCGGAACCAATTCGGACCATTGTAAGGCCCTTTGTTGCCCTGCGCTTGAAGGTCCTTGATGGCGGCACTGCTCGCCTCTTCATACCATTTGTTATACGAGCCGAGGGCTAACAATCCAACTGGTCCTATTTCTCAGGGCGGCTCACCTGCCCAGCAGTCACGCTTTGCCCTTTTTTGCTCGAATCCAAGCTCTCCTAAGCTCAGAATAAGCTCCCTTATGCAGCCAACATTTGACACGAAAAAACTCAGACGCACCATTTTGGACATGGCATACGCTGGCTGTGGTGTTCATATCGGCTGCGCTTTTTCGATTGTTGAAATAATGGCCACTTTGTACAGAGAACATCTACGATTTCCAAACGGCGATCCGGCTGCCGACACTCGCGATTATTTAGTCTTAAGCAAGGGCCACGGAGCCATGGCCCAATATGCGTGCATGCGCGAATTGGGATGGCTGCCCAATGAAGCCTTTAGCAACTATTTATCCGATGGCAGTGCGCTGAAAGGATTACCCGATTCTCGTTTATCAGGCATCGAAGTGGACTCAGGCTCCCTAGGCCACGGTTTTTCTATCGGAGTTGGACTGGCCATGGGCGCAAAGCTGTCGGTGACAGATCAAAAAACCTACGTCATCGTCGGTGACGGGGAAATCAATGAAGGATCTATTTGGGAAGGATGCTTATTTGCATCTCACCATCAGCTACATAATTTCATGGTTATTATTGACGAGAATGGCTTTCAAGCGATGGGCAAAACCAATGAAATTATTGCTCTGCACTCAATTCAGTCAAAATTTGAAAGCTTCGGTTTCGACACGCTCTCAATCGATGGCCACGATGAGGTAGCTATTAGCCACGCGATTAATCAGTTGCAGACAAGCGCTTCCAAGGCACCAAAAGCAATTATCGCTAAAACCGTTAAAGGGAAGGGCGTTTCCTTTATGGAAAACAATAATCTTTGGCACTACACCCGACTGAGCTCCGATACGCATGCCAAGGCCATCATCGAGCTGTCTGGGGGGCCCCCATGAGGCAAGCACTGGTCGCTAGCTTAGCAGCAGCTGCAAACGACAATAACAAGTTGGTTTTGCTGACCGGTGATCACGGATACGCGCTATTCGACGATTTTCGTCGACTTTTTCCGAATCGTTATCTCAATGCCGGCGTCGCTGAGCAAAACATGGTCGGTATGGCCGCAGGCTTGGCTCGGGCAGGCTATTTCCCCATCGTGTACGGCTTAAGCGCCTTCATACCAATTAGGGTCTTAGAGCAAATCAAACTCGATGTGTGCCACAGCAATTTACCCGTTATTTTTCTGGGTGACGGCGCAGGACTCGTCTACAGCACGTTAGGCCCGAGCCATCAATCCACCGAAGATATCGCAGCGGCCCGGAGCCTAGCGAATCTTGCCATCTATTCACCAGCCGATCGATTTGAAATGAGCGCCGTCATTGATTTGGCGCTTAGTCGCCGGAATCCAACGTATATTCGTATTGGGAAATGCGATTTAGGCGAGGTCCATTCGACTGCGCTGACGCTTGCAAACGACGAAATACCAACGCCGCGAGAGCGAGACTCTCCTGTAAGCTTCATTGCCACCGGATCAATGGTAAAAATCGCCATCGCGTTAGCAGATGAATTCGAGGCTTCAGTCCATTCGGTGCCCATCATCAAGCCGTTTAACAATGAGCTTTTTCTAAAACTAACCGCTCAGTCGAAAAAACTCGTGACCCTTGAAGAGCACAGTGTGTATGGTGGACTTGGCGGGATGATTGCCGAACTGATGTCGGAAAAGCGGCCAACAAAAATTTTGAGAATTGGAGTTGATGATCGTTTCTCACACAACTGCGGCAGTTATCAATATCTGTTAGAAGAGCACGGTCTTGATATTGACTCGGTTCGTATGAAAATTCGCGCCTTCCTTGGTTAAATAGACGGCCGACGGCCTGCATGCATCACTGCTGAACAGCTAGTCGATTAATGAATATGAATAAATTTCTCATCGTCACGCCTCCATATAACCAGCAGAGCAATGGCGTCGTCATATTGCATGAATTATGCGAGTCGCTTAAGAAACTTGGGTTTCAATGCGACAAAGTTTTGTACGGCTTTAATGACCAAAGAGACTTAGTTATCAATAGAACCTTAGCTGAGATTCAAGAGTATGTTAATGACGGATATGTGATTTATCCCGAAGTCATTGCAGGAAACCCTCTTGGGGCAAAAAGGGTTGTTCGATATCTGCTGAACTTCGAAGGTGCAGTGAATGGCAATGCGTTACTTGCAGGACCAAATGATTTTATTCTGGCGTTTTCAAAGCGCTTTCACCCAGCACCACACGGGGTTTTGTTTCGCGTTTTACCAAAACCCGGATTCGACACCATTAATTGCTCACTGCCTAGGCACCGCCCACTCGATGTGACCTATATTGGCAAAGGAGCTCAGTATGACCAGTGCTCAATTGTTCCTGGGACTCTCGAGATTACTCGACAGTTTCCGACAGCTAAACAACAGCTATCGTTAATTTTAAAGAAAACGCGATTCTTTTTTAGCTGGGACATCGTGTCGGATACGTCAATCGACGCTCTATTGTGCGGAGCGATCCCAGTCTTCCTAACCGATCGCCCGATTGCTGCCTCTGACTTAGATCAATGGGAGCTCGGCCGGATACCGCGAGCGCAGTGGCAGGCGAGTAGCTCACAGATGGGCCAAGTGTTTGTTCCGGAGGATTTTCTGGAGGTAAGGGAGCGCTTTCTTAACATGCGCAATCAATTACTTGAAAGTTATGAGCAGCGCCAAATGGACGTCATCGCCCTAATCAAGCAACATTTTGGCGCTTGAGGGAGGTCAAGTGTCGCATACGGTTGACAATTGATTGCAAATACGCAACGTCAAGTGAGCCGATCGCTCTAACTGCTCTCATTTTTGGTCGTCCGCTACGCAAATATCTGATGCGCGCAGCTATTTTGGGTGGTAGCGTCAGCCGTATTGACACTTCATTGGACCACCGACATGAATCGAGAGCTCATCTTGCTGCAAAAACGCCCCCGAATCAGCCACGCCCTGGCAGCCACGCTCGCACTGTGCGTAACAGGCTGCACCACAATGGGGACCGGTGCCGGCACCCTACGCAGTAGTCACGCAGCCGTGACCTTCCAATGGCAGAGCACAGACAGTGTCTCGGGCTCTATGACAGCGACACTTGCTGACGGGCGCAGTTACACTGGGCCGTACTTCCAAATCACCAGCGAAATGCGCACCGACAACTTAAGCTTTGGTGGCTGGCGGCACTGGCGCGAGCCTAGTGCTGGCTTTACAACCTACTACAGCGGGCAGACGCTGGCCTATCTTAAAGCCGCCGATGACAGCCGCATACGCTGCTCTTTCATGCTGATTCACCCGGCAAGAGGCTTCAGTGGTGGCGCGCAAGGCGAGTGCGAACTGCCAGATAAAAACATAATCGACGTGAGTTTGGACGCCAAAGCCAAGCAAAAGTAGCGCCATAAAGACACCGGCCTGCCGGTGAGCAGGCCGAGTTAAAGGCTGAGCTCTTAAGGCATCATGCGCTTAGAGGTATTGCGCAGAACAATCAGCACCGCAGCGCCGGCAACCACGGACCCGATCGCGCTGATGATACTCGTCAGCGTCGGTCCCACCGCTGGAATCGTATCAAAGACATTCGCGACGAGGTGCAACGCAATAGCAGAGACAATCACGTGCACCTGCACCTCGGCTGCTACACCCCAACCCACGACAGCCCCCAAAATCGCGAGCGCAGCCCCCGAATAGGGTACGGCGACAAAGGCGGCAACCACAGCAAGCACCACACCGAGCAACCCAGCAATTATTTTAAATTCAAGCCAGCCGGACAACGCGGATTGTTACTGCTCAACGACTCTAAACAAACGGCACTCCCAGCTGACCGAACCGCTAGACCCTATGCCCATATCAGGGCGCTGTGGATCACCGCTCATACACCGGGTCACTACGATCACGCTTACCTCGAATCGCGAGCGTCTTGAACATGCCTTGCGAGAGAATTTCAGAAGTGGGCTGATTCATATTCCAGTCCATAACAACCACCCGCTTCTGGATCCGCCAAATGCCATTGCGCTTCTCAAGCCGGTCGCAGTAACGCCCACCGTAGAAGAAATCCTGGCCCACACCATCGGCAACGTGCCCTGCAAATTTCTTCAGATACTCCTCACCAAACCAGCCTTCAATCTTGGCCGGCGTGCCCTTAATCTTGTGATAGGCAAACAAGTACGACTCTGTATGCGCGACGTCGCCATCCAATTCCATGTGGATATTACAAATCGCATGCATGGTGACTTCAAACCACTCCTGAATCCCTTTAATGATGAACTCAGCAAATTCTTGGGCATTGCCGGCAAAAACGCCGTGATCATCAAACCCATCCTCCCAATAGACCTGCTTCATCAAATTCACGTCGCAGCGATCGAGCGCCTGACAGTAGCTCGTTAACACGTGATAAATCTTTTGTCGGTCGACTAGCTCTTGTAATTCTGGAGTTAACGCGCTCATCAAAGGCTCCTTGGAAAATGACCTAAAACGCAGGCTGACGCGCCCGATTGTGCCAAGCGCGCCCGTGGACAGCTACTTTATGCACACGCGCGTGAGGGACTGTCAATTTGGCTAGGTGCAGCAAAGCCACTGCAGGCGCATTGCACAGACTGGGAAATTTACTAAAGACCAGATAATACAGACTGTTACAAATCGTCTGGAGCGCTGATTGGAACGAATTGTTGCGACAGGACGCCATGGTGCACCGCATACCAATCCCAGCCCACAGCAACACGCGGTGGGGGTACAGTAAGTCCATCCTTCACCTGGAGCGTTACATGGACCAGATAACCAGTCGCTGCACACTTGCCCGCCTTGCGCTTTTTACGGTTATCAGCCTCGCGTGCGCCTGCAGCGCCGAAGCGCAAACTAAAGAAGCGCCTTTTGATTTGGTATTCGCCAACGGACATATCGTCGATGGCAGCGGCTCACCGTGGTACCAAGGAGACGTGGGTATACGCGATGGCAAGATCGTCGCCATCGGCAAACTCGAGCGACGGACAGCGAAGCGACGCATTGATGTCGCAGGTAAAGTCATTGCACCAGGTTTTATTGACATGCTCGGCCAATCCGAACTCACGATATTAGTCGAGCCCCGTTTGCCATCTAAGATCTACCAGGGCATCACGACCGAAATCACTGGCGAAGGGAACTCCGTCGCACCGCTTGCAGGACACGCACTCGATGAGCTCCAAGCTGCTCTTACCCATTACGGCATCAAGGCTGACTGGCAGACGCTAGGCCAGTACTACGCTCGACTCGAGCGCCAAAAAATTGGCATCAATGTCGGCTCCTACGTGGGAGCGACGACCATACGCTCCCTTATCATCGGTGGCGATAACCGACCACCGATGCCAGCGGAGCTCATCCGCATGCGCACGCTGGTCAAAGAAGCCATGCTTGACGGCGCCATGGGATTATCGAGCTCACTCGAGTATGCACCCGCACCCTACGCGAGCACCGAGGAACTGATTGCTTTGGCCAAGGAGGCCGGCCAACTGGGAGGCATTTACGCCACCCACATGCGCTCAGAAGGCGACGCCATTAATGCATCCTTAGACGAAGTGTTTCGTATTGCACAGGACGCCTCTATTCCGGTCGAAATCTGGCACTTAAAAATAGCGGGTAAAGCCAACTGGGGCACCATGCCTGCCATCGTTGCGCGCATTAACGCTGCGCGCGCCAATGGCCTTGATATTACGGCTGACACCTATGCCTATCCCGCCTGGTTTAACGACATGTCAGCCTTCGTGCCGCCGTGGGCGCACGATGGCGGCACTGTACAACTGATTGAACGCCTTAAAGACCCCACAAGTCGCGCCCGCATCCGTGCTGATATGCTAAGGCCGAGCAGCACTTGGGACAATGAGTGGTCCGAGGTCGAAGGTCCTGAGTCGATTTTAGTTGGCGTGGTGCATAACCCTGCGCTGTATGCGCTGCAAGGTCAGACCATTGCGCAAATTGCCAAAGAGCGCGGCACCGATCCGCTGGATACCTTGCTCAACATACTGATTGAAGACAACGGCAACACCGCCTGTGCGGTCTTTGGGATGAATGAAGCTGACGTGGCGGTTGCCTTAAAACAACCGTGGACGTCGGCCGACAATGACAGCTCTGGCAGTGCCACGGATGGACCCCTGGCGAAGGAGCACCCTCACCCACGGGCCTACGGCACATTCCCGCGCATTTTGCGCAAGTATGTGCGCGAAGAGCATTTACTGAGCCTCGAAGATGCCATCCGCAAATTTACCGCGCTACCGGCTGCACGCATGCACCTCACGGACCGGGGGCTCATCAAGCAAGGCTTGGCTGCAGATCTTGTCGTCTTTGATCCCCTCACAGTTACCGATCGGGCTACTTTTGCGGCCCCGAATCAACTCTCCGAGGGCATGCAGTGGGTGCTCGTTAATGGCATCCCCGTGATTGATGAAGGTCAAATGACCGGTGCGCTCTCAGGCCATGTCCTACGCGGCCCGGGTTACCAGCCATCACGGCCCCACACGAAAACGCTTCCATAAGAAACCTGCGCGTCGTTAAAAAGCGCGCACACTTAACTTAACCAATACCGATACCGATACCATTCTTGCCTTACTGAGGAGTGACGACCATGACGATTTCTCTGTGGTGTGTGCTGACCGCCGGCTTACTCCCCTATGTCGCTATCGCAGCCGCCAAGGCGGGGCCTGGCTTTGATAACCATCTACCACGGGCATGGCTCGCGACCCTCAGTGGTTGGCGCGCGCGCGCCTATGCCGCGCATTTGAATGGATTTGAGGCTTTTCCTCTGTTTGCTATCGCCGTTTTAGTGGCTCACTACACGGGCGCACCACAGAGCAAAGTAGATACCTTGGCGCTTGTTTTTGTTGGAGGCCGTATTCTGTATTTAGTCGCTTACCTTACAGATTTTGCTACATTGCGCTCAATCCTTTGGCTGATTAGTGTAGGTGTCAGTATACGTATTTTTGTGGCGGGCGCTTAATCGCGCACCGCTCTTCCGACGGCACATTTTCCTAGGAGCAACTTATGGCTTCATCTCGACTCATTAAGTTCATCATCAGTGGCAGCATGCTACTGACATCAATGACCGCGCTGTCACATGACGCAGGATCGGATGCGGCTAACCAAATCATTGAGTACCGGCAATCGGTGTATCACGTGATTGGCTGGAACGTGTCGCCGATGCACGCCATGGTCGATGGGAAAAAGGCCTATGATGCGATGGCCTTCACCAAGCACGCCAATCGCGTGGCAGCACAAGCGCCGATGCTGCTGGAGGGTTTCCCAGCAGGCTCTTACATCAAGGGCAAAACGGAAGCGAAGGAAAATGTTTGGACGCAACGCGCGGAGTTCGAGGCCTTACTCAAAAAATTTGAGACGCGCAGCACCACCTTGGCGACTGTGTCGCAAAGTGGCGATCTGACAAAGATCAAACCGGCGTATACAGAATTGGTGCAAGTGTGCAAAGACTGCCACGAGAAGTTCAAAGAAAAAGACCGCGACTAAAAAGAAGCGGTCATCCCATCGCGCGCTCTGCCCCGACCTCGGCCTTAGCCCATCAGTAAGTCCGGTGCTGCCGGCGCGCTTATGATCAGCCAAGCAAGTAAAGAGGCCACAAGCAGCAGAGTCGCGAGTGCTCCCCAAGCGCCAGCGCTTGCAATTCCTTCGGTAGCAGCCACGTGGCGCTTTTTACCCGTGATCAGTGGCGTGATCACATCGTCGCGCAGCACCCATCGGTAGTAGAAAGCTGCCAGCACATGCACGGTCACCAGCGCTAAAATCAGAAATGACAGCCACTCATGCCACTGACTGAGTCGATTACTCAAGCGCATGCTGACATAACCCATCAAAGGGCCCGTTTCCACGACCGCATCATTGGCAAACAAGCCCGTTATGGCCTGCGCTCCGAGTACAGCGAGCATCAGCACGATCACCCAGCCACCGACAGGCGTATGACCGGCCATCGGATGATGGTGACGAGGAAATAATTCGAGACGCGAGGCCCATACCGCACGCGGCCCTCGCACAAACTGCGCAAAACGCGCATAACGGGTACCGACCACGCCCCATACCGTGCGACTAATGACGAGCGTCAAGACCACATAACCAGACCATATGTGCAACCAGAAAACGCGATCCCCTACATAATGCGTGGTAAACGAACCGATGACTGCTAGCACCAAGCCCCAATGCCCCATCCGCACACCCACATCCCAGACACGAGCTCCAGAATCGCTTGCGCGCTGCGTGGTAGCAGCACCTGAATGCGTCGGCGGCTGACTCATAGATCACCATCAGGCACGATGGCATCCATCATGCCCGCACTCGCAATTGAAGTGAACACGTTTTGAAAAACATCTGTGATAAACCCCTAAAACCACACATACTCTCGACGGCTCGCTCGATAGGTCAGTTGCGCACAGTCAGCTGCCTTTGCACAATACGCAGATACCAAGCAGACTTGCAGGGTGGTGCGCCCCTTGTTGGTCCACCTCGGTCCTTTTGAGACAAAGTCTTTTATTACCTATGACAGTCACTAACACGCCACTGGACGAGACCAAGCCGGCAGGCACCTTCAAGCAACTTGCCGCGGCCACCTATGACGGCCTGCTTGTCACGGCGGTGCTCATGCTGCTCACCGCGCTACTTCAAATCTACACTCATGGGGAAGCGCTCACCTTTCGGAGCATTGGTGCGGCTGAGTACGTGTATCGGGCGGCACTGGTGGCGAGCATTGCGTATTACTTTGGTAGCGCTTGGACGCGTCGCGGCCAGACACTTGGCATGAAAGCGTGGAACCTCACCCTGATCTCAGCCTCAGGGGAGAAACCCAAATGGCGCCAATCGGCCATCCGACTGCTCATTACTGCACCGATGTACCTGTGTGCGATCAGTGGCGTTTTGCTGCTCATAGCCAAGCGAATAACGACATGGCCGACACTCGTGTTCTTCACACCGTTATTGATCAGCTATGGGTTTAACACCATCACGCGGCGCGGGACCCTACACGATTGCTGGTCTGGCACCCGGCTGATCGCCACGACTAAAACACCGCTCAGCGCAGGCGTAAAGCCGTAAATCGCTAGCGAACCCGCGCGATACCGACAGCGGCCACAAGCGCGAGTAATCCAACTGGTCCCCACGCAATAACCAGCGGACTAAAGCCGTACACTTCGCCACTATTTTCCAGCGTGCGATTAACCAGAAAATAAATAACGCCAACGATAATACCAACCACTAGGCGTGAACCTGCGCCGACGGAACGCAATGACCCAAAAACGAAGGGAACAGCCAACATACACATCAGTACGGTCGATAAACTTCTCGCAATACGCGTCCAAAGCGCGACTTCCCACGTGTGGGTACCTAAGCTGTTGGCGCGCAAATGACTTAAGTAACGCAACAAACCACGCACCGGCAGCGCATCGGAATTAATTACAGCAACGCCTAAGAACTCGGGATTAATCTCCGTCTGAAGCGCAAACGTTGCTAGACGATGATTCACCAACTGATCGACCCCAAACACCGAGTCTACATATCCTTTCAGTAGCCAACTCTTGCCGGAAATAAATTCAGCACGCTCCGCACGTGCAACCGACACTAAGTGCTGGTGCCCGTCTGCATCCTCGGCTAGATCATATAAATAGACACCACCAAAGACGCTATCGGTCGATTGACGCGCGATGCTGATCACGCGACTGCCATCCTTCACCCAAAGACCTGACCGCCCAGCGAAACTGACATGACTATACTTTGCAAACGTCTTGACCTGGTCTGAGTAGGCTTGCAAGGGTGGCGCAAAAAATTCTCCCACCACACCGCCAATCAGCAACATAATCGCGCCCGCGCCCGCGGCCGATCCGGCGATACGAGCCACTGACACGCCTGCTGAGCGCAGCACAATTAACTCACTTCCGCGAGCAAGGTTACCCAAGCCTAACAATGCGCCGATTAAGGCCGCGATCGGCAGTAACTGGAAAGCTTGTTGCGGTAACGACAGCGCCGTCACCAATAAAGCCTCTGTCATGCCGTACGAGCCCACGCCAATATCGCCTTGCTGATCAATGAAGACGAATAGCGCTGACAAACAGGTCAGCAATAGCATCACGAGCGCCGAAAATGCCAAGACTTGCTGAATCAAGTAGCGATCAATGAGCTTCATGTGCGACTCGTGCGTCGTGGTAATTGCTTAGACCATAAAAATCCGGCCAGCAGTAGTACGACGCCGTGTACCCACCAAAGTCCGAGCCCAGGCACAACCCAGCCCTTCTCGACCCAAGTACGCGCCGCCGACAACACATTCACATAAATAAAAAACGTTAAAATCACAACGCCCAAACGTGCATACCGGCCCTGGCGCGGCTGCAAATGTGCAAGCGGTATCGCAATAAGCGCCAAAATCAGCGCCATCAAAGGTAACGAGACACGCCACTGAAACTCGGCTTGCGCCGGCAGGCTCGGATCTTGGTACAACTCCAACGTGGCACGGGTCTCAACCCGCGGCGGGCCATCGTCTTTGGCGCCGATACGCACCGGAATGCCGTGTTCGGCAAACTGGATGCGGCGCGAGACCGGTGAACCCGCACCAAGCTCGTAGCGCTCGCCGTCATAAAGCACTAGCGTATGCAGCGCCCCACCCTCCTCAACGACATGCCGTGCACGATCCGCGAGTATCACTTCAATACGATCATCGACACGGCGCTGAATAAAGACCCGCCGCAAGGTGCCATCTTCATCAGCAAAACCTGCGTATAGCACGGCCGTACCAGCCGCGAAGGCATGAAAGGCGCCCGGCTCCAACATGCCGAACTCCGCGCCACGCAACGCGTCCCGCTTGATCTGTTGCGCGCGGCTAAACGCATCTGGGGCGCCGCTCAAGGAAATCCAGCCGAGCAAGGCACTCACCACGAGTGCGAGCACGCCGATCGGGCGCAGCAAGCCCAGTGGCCCCACTCCGCAGGCCTGGATCGCAGCCATCTCACTGTCGTGGTACAAGCGCCCAAGCGCCATAACAATGCCAAGCAACAAACCAACCGGAATAAGGACTGACAGATTCTGGATTGAAGTCAGCCCAATGAGCGCAAAAATGATGTCACGCGGATAGCCGCGCTCGGCTGCCTGGCCGAGAATTTGGGCGAGTTCATTGCCCACGAGGATCAGCAGCAGCAAGCCCGTGACGGCCAGCCATGCCTGAAAAACCTCGCGAAATACATAGCGATCCAGCGTACTCAAACCTCTCTCCCACACCACCGCCAATGACAACGCCAAAAAGCCGCTCGAACTTAAGTCGCGGGCCATTCCATGCAGTACACTCTCGTCAGGGACGGGGGCGTCGGCGCGGCCAAGCGCCACGAACCGTAACTTAAACCCAAAATAGCGTGCATAGAAGAGCGGTGGCCACTTTTCGCTGCCAAATGCACGCCGGAGAGCGATATGAAATGCGTGGCAAAAACCCAAACTCAGCTCAGTGCTCGGACTGATTGCGCCGTTATTGGGGTGTATGACAAGGCGGAACTCACCAAAGACGGTAACGCACTCGACAAAGCACTGAAGGGCCGACTGAGCCGTATCGTGGCGAGTGGGGATTTTGCGGGCAGCATTGGGGACACCTTGTTGATTCCGGATGTCGGCACCGGGCCTGCTGCCCGGGTGCTACTCGTGGGTCTAGGCACCCGTGCCAGCTGGAATCTGCGGGCCTATCGCCGCGCAGTGCTTGCTGCCATGCAAGCGTTGCTAAAGTGCGCGGCACACGACGCACTCGTCTATCTGTCGACAGAATCCGTGGACGGTGTCGATGCCTATTATCGGGCGCGACTCCTCACTCAGGCGCTTGCCCAAGCGAGCTACCGGATCCCGAGCCTTAAGTCTGGCCGTAAACCCGCGCCACCTGCGTTGACACAGATCACGCTGGTCGCGCATACGTCAGCTGAACTGCGCTCGGTCCAAGCCGGTATCGCGCACGGCGAGGCCATCGGTTTAGGCAGCGCGCTCACGCGCGATTTAGCGAACTTGCCGGCCAATGTGTGTACGCCAACGTATCTTGCAACCACCGCCAAGAGCATGGCGCGCACGTACCGCAGCATCCGCACAACGGTACTCGCTGAGCCGGCCCTCAAACGACTTGGCATGGGCTCATTTTTGTCAGTCACGCGCGGCACGGCAGAGCCTGCTCGTTTAATCGTGCTGGAATATCGCGGCGGCAAGAAGGGTGCGGCGCCGATCGCACTCGTCGGCAAGGGTGTCACCTTTGATACCGGCGGCATCTCGCTCAAAGACCCAGGCGCCATGGATGAGATGAAGTTTGATATGACAGGTGCTGCGGCTGTACTCGGCACCATCAAAGCATTGGCCGCCATTAAAGCGCCAATCAATGTCGTGGGTATCGTGCCTGCCTGCGAGAACATGCCCGGCAGTCGCGCCACTAAGCCAGGAGACATCGTTACCTCGATGTCGGGCCTGACCATCGAAGTGTTAAACACAGACGCCGAGGGCCGTCTGATACTGTGCGATGCACTCACCTATAGCCGCCGCTACAAACCCGCAGCCGTCATTGACATTGCGACATTAACAGGCGCTTGTGTGGTTGCACTAGGCCAACATGTCAGCGGCATGATGAGTAATGACGATACCCTGGCCAAGGAACTTCTGAGCGCAGGTCGCCGCTCGGCGGATCCTTGCTGGCAATTACCGCTCTTGGAAGAATACCAAGAGCAATTGAAGAGTAATTTCGCTGACATGGCGAACATCGCAGGACGTGACGGCGGTGCCATTACCGCTGGCTGCTTCTTATGGAAATTCACGCAGGGGCTGAAGTGGGCTCATCTTGATATCGCAGGCTCCGCTTACGTGACGGGAGCGAACAAGGGCAGTACGGGCCGACCGGTTGCCCTGCTCGTGGATTATCTGCTGTCCACAAAGCCATGACACCAAGGATCGATTTTTACGTTCTTGAAACCGGTGAGGATCGGCCCTTTCTGGTGTACGCCTGTCGCGTCATTGAAAAGGCTTTTTTACAAGGGCTGACCGCGTGCGTGCATACCTCAAGCGCCGACGAGGCCGCGAATTTCGATGCCCTCCTTTGGACCTTCCAAGACCGCGCCTTTGTACCGCATGAACTGATCACGAGTGACACGGCTGTCGCGGGCGCCCCGCCACTGACCCCGGTGTGGATCGGCGCACAGCAAGCCGTTGCTGCCGATCTGCTCGTTAACCTTGCTGCCGAGATACCGAGCTTTTATACGCAATATAGCCGCGTTGCTGAGTTTGTCGACGCCGCCCCCTCGCGACGCGAGGCCGGCCGCAAACGCTTTAGTACCTATCGTGACCACGGCCACCTCCCTGAAACTCATAAAGTGACGATCTGATCAAGCATGGACAAAAGTTATACGCCCAAGGATATCGAAGCCCGTCTTTACCAAAAGTGGGAGGCCGATGGCGCTTTCACGCCTAGCGGCACCGGTCACCCCTATGCGATTGTGATTCCGCCACCGAACGTCACTGGCACGCTGCACATGGGACATGCCTTCCAAGACACGATCATGGATGCGCTAACCCGCTACCACCGTATGTTGGGTGATAACACCTTGTGGCAGCCGGGCACCGACCATGCAGGTATTGCGACCCAAATGGTGGTTGAGCGCCAACTGAATGCCATCGGAAAAACCCGTCATGACCTAGGCCGTGAGGCCTTTATCGAGCGTGTCTGGAAATGGAAAGAGGAGTCTGGCGGCACTATCGCACGTCAGATGCGTCGTCTTGGCACGAGCGTCGACTGGCAGCGCGACCGATTTACGATGGACGCGGGCCTTAGCCTTGCGGTAACAGAGACATTTGTACGGCTCTACGAAGAAGATCTGATCTATCGCGGTAAGCGCCTGGTCAACTGGGATCCGGTACTACACACCGCGCTCTCCGATCTTGAAGTCCTTTCACAGGAAGAGACGGGTAGTCTGTGGCACCTGCGCTATCCACTCGCAGAGGACGCGACAAATTACCTTGTCGTTGCTACCACCCGTCCGGAGACGATGCTTGGTGACACGGCCGTGGCCGTGCATCCGGAGGACGAGCGCTATCGCCATCTGATCGGCAAACACATTCGTCTGCCAATCACCGGTCGTGCAGTGCCGATCATTGCTGATACTTACGTTGATCCTGCATTTGGTAGTGGCTGCGTCAAAATCACGCCTGCGCATGATTTTAACGACTACGAAATGGCCCAGCGCCACGCGCTGCCACTCATCAACATATTTGATAAAAACGCAGCTCTCACTGACACCGTTCCTCAAAAGTACCAAGGCCTTGACCGCTTTGCTGCTCGCGCTCAGATCATCAAGGAACTCGAGGCGCTTGATTTAATCGACAAGATCGAGCCGCACAAACTCATGGTGCCACGCGGCGATCGCAGCAATGCAGTGATCGAGCCTTGGCTCACGGATCAGTGGTACGTGCGTATTGCACCCCTTGCGGAACCGGCGATCAAAGCGGTTGAGACTGGCCGGATCCGTTTTGTGCCTGCCAATTGGGATCGCACCTACTACGAGTGGATGCGTAACATTAAAGACTGGTGCATCAGTCGGCAGCTTTGGTGGGGACACCGCATCCCTGCTTGGTATGGCAGCGATGGCAGCATTTACGTTGGCCGCAACGAGGCCGAAGTCCGCGCTAAGTACCAATTGGGTGAGGCCGTCATTACTCAGGATGAGGACGTGCTTGATACCTGGTTCTCATCGGCACTGTGGCCCTATTCCACTATGGGCTGGCCCGAGCAGACCAAAGAACTCACTACCTTCTATCCAACCGCCGTGCTCGTTACGGGTTTTGACATCATCTTTTTCTGGGTTGCCAGAATGATCATGATGGGCCTTAAGTTCATGGATGATGTGCCATTTCGGGAAGTCTATGTCCATGGCCTTATCCGCGATGCGGAAGGCCAGAAAATGTCTAAATCAAAAGGCAACGTTCTCGACCCTTTGGACCTCATAGACGGCATCGAGCTTGAGACGTTAATCGCGAAGCGAACCACAGGACTCATGCAGCCGCATTTGGCTGCACAAATCGAAAAATCTACCCGTAAGCAGTTCCCCGACGGTATCGCTTCATATGGGACAGACGCCTTGCGCTTCACCTTCGCCTCACTCGCGACCTTGTCACGCGACATTCGCTTTGATGTTGGTCGCATAGAGGGTTACCGCAACTTCTGTAACAAACTGTGGAATGCGGCTCGCTTTGTGTTGATGAGCGTCGATGGACAGGACCTGCAGCCCGGTGAGGAGCGTCCCTCACTCGCAGATCACTGGATACGATCGCGACTGGCGCACGCGATTGAATCTGGGCGCAGCGGTTTTACCGAATACCGTTTTGATCTGGCGAGCCAAGCGCTTTATGAGTTCACATGGCATGAATTCTGTGACTGGTATTTAGAACTGTGCAAGGCGGTCTTAAATTCAGACACGGCCACTGCAGCTGAGAAGCTCGCGACGCGGCGCACTTTGATCAGTACGCTCGAGGCACTCTTGCGCGCACTCCATCCGCTGATGCCATTTATCACCGAAGAAATCTGGCAGCAGGTGGGACCATTAGCTGGCTGCAGTGGCACAACAATTATGCGCCAGCCTTGGCCACTGGAAGTGATCGCTGAGCGCGATACAGCGGCTGAGACGGAAATGCGTTGGGTCATCGACTTCATCATGGCTGTGCGCCAAATCCGTGGCGAGATGGATATTGCACCGTCACGTCGCATTGACGTGTTGGTGGTCAATGCTTCAGCGGATGATCTTGCGCGGATCGCGCGCACACGCCATTGGCTGGAGCGACTCGCCACGCTGGCAACCCTCACCCCGCTGGCCACGGGCGCGGCAGAGCCTGAGTCTGCTGTTGCACTCCTTGGAGATTTGAAAATCCTCTTGCCGATGGCAGGACTGATTGATGTAGAAGCCGAGACCGCTCGACTCGAAAAGCGTATCGCAAAACTTAACCAAGAGCTCACCAAAACGCATGCAAAACTTCAAAACAGCAGCTTCGTTGCCAACGCGCCTCCCGCAGTCGTTGAACAGGAGCGCGCACGGCTCGCCGACTTTGAAAACGAACGGGCCCAGCTGGCGGCACAGTTAATCAAAGTGGCGCAGCTACAGCAGTAACCACCCCAGGAGAGGTCAACACGATGTCTGTACGCATCATGACCACCGCCGTTGCTGCGCGCACTTTGGAGCCGGCACTGCAGGCACTTAACCGTATAATTCTTGGTAAAGAACAGCAAGTTAAACTGGCACTGTGCTGTTGCCTCGCACACGGACACCTGCTGATTGAGGACATTCCTGGCGTTGGCAAAACAACGCTCGCCCAAGCGCTGGCGAAAGTTCTGGGACTCAACTACCAACGCATTCAGTTCACCAATGATTTATTACCTGCCGACGTGTTAGGTGTGAGTGTCTATGTGCGCGAACGCGGTCAATTTGAGTTCCACAAGGGTCCTATTTTTAGTCAGCTACTCCTCGCCGATGAAATCAATCGGGCAACACCCAAATCACAAAGTGCGCTACTTGAAGCCATGGAAGAGCGCCAAGTGACAGTCGATGGCGCCACATACGCACTTCCTGAGCCTTTTTTTGTCATTGCCACACAAAATCCGTCGGACCAAATTGGCACTTATCCACTGCCAGAGTCACAGCTCGACAGGTTCCTAATGCGCATCTCGCTAGGTTATCCAAGTCCTGCGATGGAGCGTCAACTGCTCGCAGGCGAGGACCGACGCGCGCTGCTCACTGCTCTGACACCTGTCCTTGATGGCGCCACACTACAGGCGCTTCAGGTGCGCACACAATCGATCTATACGGCTGATTCGGTGCTCGACTACGTACAAGCACTGGTGCTGCATACTCGGACTTTAGATCGTTATCATGCAGGTCTATCACCCCGTGCCGCTATGGCATTGCTGCGCGCCGCACAAGCGTGGGCACTGCTACAGGGCCGGGACGGCGTGTGGCCTGAGGACGTACAGGCGGTTGCACGCGCCGTGGCAGGCCACCGCCTGCAACACCGCGCAGGTCACGACAGCCCGCGCAGCCGCGGGGCTGATCTTGAGGATTGGCTATTGTCGGTTCCGGTCAACTAAAGCGTATGCATCCTCTCGTTGCGTACAGGCGGCTCAAATTGCGCTTGGCGCAAGCGGTGACTGAACGTACACGTCGTTGGTCACGGCGCCGGCACGGGCCCGACACGGGCTCCATCAGTATTGGTCGCCGCCGCGTCTACATTTTACCGACGCGTTTTGGACTACTGTTCGGTGCGATGCTAGTGGTCATGCTGCTGGCTGGACTCAACTACAACAACAATCTGGTGCTTGCCTATACCTTTTTGCTGGCAGGAGTCGGCTGGGTATCGCTACATCTGTGCCATAACAACCTCGCGGGTCTTGTGATCAGCCCTACAGGTACTTGCTCGCCACACGCGACTGAGCCCGCGTGGTTTGGTTTTGAACTCAAAGCAGACTCTGCTCGTCATGATTTAATGCTGAGCGTTGAGGGTATCGAGCAGCCGGCGCTGAGCTTGGGCGCGCACGAGCCACTCGTCAGTGGGGTTCACGTGCCGACCCATCGGCGTGGGTTTGTGACCTTACAGCGCGTCACGATAGCGTCGACTTTTCCGCTGGGCCTATTTCGAACATGGACGTGGCTGTACCCCGAGCGTCGATGTTTGGTCTATCCGCAACGAATCGTGGGCACAGTCACTCCCCCAGCATCGCTTTCAAATCACGGCACCATAAACACGGACGGCCGCGGCACCGACGAGACAGATCTCCAAGGGGTACGTCCGTTCCGACTGGGAGATGCTCCCAAACGGATTGCGTGGAAGATTTGGGCGCGCAATGAGACCCTGGTGACCCGCGAATTTGCCGGGGCGCCGACACAGCCACAGCACTTGGATCTAGCCACAACGCCCGGCACTGATCTGGAAGAGCGTCTGTCGTGCTTAAGCGGCTGGATTGTGGAGCTTGATGCGCGCGGCGTGGCGTGGAGTCTGCAGCTGGGCAGCAACGCACTCCCCTTAGGCCGAGGTACGACTCATCGCGTACAAAGCCTCGCCTTGCTTGCGACCTATGGACTGCCTGAGGAGCAAGAGCCTTGATCTCCCACACCGCCACGCGTCTTCTGCTGACATTTACGGTAGTAGCCGTAGCGCTCATTCCTCATCTCGCTTATCTGCCACGATGGGCGATATTGCTGATCGTGGTGGCGGGACTGTGGCGCTTGCTGGCCGAACGACGCTCCTGGCGCTTACCTGGCCTTATCATCCGTGGCAGCGCAACACTGCTCGTCACGGTCGGCGTCCTGAACGCGTTTCATACTTTGAACGGCCTGGATGCAGGCACCGCTTTACTAGCGAGCATGGTGGGCTTAAAAGCTCTTGAAACCCGCGATGGGCGCGATTTAATTATCCTGATCTATGTCGGCTATTTTCTGAATGCTGCCGCCTTGCTGCGCGACCAATCAGTCACACTATTTGCCTACACCGTGCTCACAGGCTGGCTACTGACAGCGACTTTAAGTGACTTGCAGCGCAGGCCGGCGACTTTAGGTCATGCTGCGCCTGCGCTTTTTTTTGGTGCCGCCCTCAAGCGAACTGCTTGGATGTGGCTCTTGGCCGTGCCACTGGCGCTCGTTTTATTTTTATTTGTACCGCGTCTGCAGGGCCAACTGTGGGCCCTGCCTTCGGATGACACACACACGATCAGTGGTCTTTCCGACGACCTGGCCTTGGGGGATCTTGCGGGCTTGACGCTCTCAAACGAATCAGCAATGCGCGTGTGGTTTGAAGGCTCGCTACCGCCGCCAAACGCGCGCTATTTCAGGGTGCTGACGCTGGATGAGTTTGACGGCAGCCATTGGAGCCGTGCACCGCGCCGAATTGATCAGCCTACCCTACAAGTATTGAGCCCTGATTCCCCACTGCAGTACCGTGTATCACTAGAGCCAACTCAGCATGCTTGGTTACCGGCACTGGATACTGTGACCAACTGGAATCATGCATCCGCAAGTCGCAATAACCAACTGGAACTGACGCAAATAACGTCAGCTACTCAAAGAGCACTGCCGGTACGGCAACGACTGGTGTATGCGCTCACCTCGACCCCTCACTCGATCATACCTATTACTGACGCCGACGCTGACAGCGCGCACTTACCTGCGAACGCTGCACCACGGAGTCGCGCTTTAGCGGCAGAACTACGCGCCAAAACACATTCTGATCGCGACTATATCAACCGCGTGCTCAATTATTTTAATAAAGAGCGTTTTAGCTACACACTCGAGTCACCCCGCGTGATCGGCGATCCCACCGATGACTTTTTATTCAATACACGTGCCGGCTTTTGTGAGCACTATGCCTCCGCTTTTGCAGTACTGATGCGCGCAGCAGGTCTGCCTGCTCGTCTCGTGGTTGGCTATCACGGCGGTGATTACAATCGCTATGGCGGCTACTTACTCGTGCGCCAAGCAAACGCGCACGCGTGGGTTGAAGTTGGAGTCGAGGGCCGCTGGATTCGTGTTGATCCCACTGCTGCTGTCGCCCCAGAACGTGTTGTGCAAGGTGCTGGCGATCCCACCACGCGTGGGCCCATTGCGGCACTGCCACCCTCGATCGCACAATGGTTTTACAACGTCCGCTTTATCTGGGACGCAGCCCGCACCGTATGGTTCGATAACGTTGTCACTTTCAGTGCCAGCAATCAACAGCAGCTACTGAACATGCTGGGACTCGGCGCTGATCTATGGCGCGGCCTTGTACTGAGCTTAACTATCGGCCTGACTGCCATCACAGTCGTACTCGGCACTTGGCTGACAGTGGACTTTCGGTCGCACCGCGACGATGCGGTCACTCGCGCCTGGAAGCGCATCTGCAAACGCTTAAACGCTCGCGGCGTAGTACGCCATCGTGCCGAGGGCCCGAGCGATTATTTGCGCCGAGCAGCTCAAATGCTGCCTGACGACGCGCACGCGCTTAATCAGTTGCACGATGCATATACCCACCTGCGCTACCTCAGTCATTCAAATGACACGGCAAAAAACGATTTTTTAGCGCTGGCCAAAAAATATGGCCGCCACACATCTCAACAGAGATCCCGCTAGAGAGCTCACTGCACATACCATTACTACTCGTTGACCTGATGCTCGCGCGTTTCACGGAATGTCACGTCCGGCCACCGTTCAATGGTGAGCTCCAAATTTATTTTCGATGGCGCGAGATAAACTAATTGGCCCGCATGATCGAGCGCCAAATTGTCATAGGCGCGCTCACGAAATTCCGCGAGTTTTTTGGCATCTTTGCAAGCAATCCAACGTGCAGTCGCGACATTAATCGCTTCAAAAGCGCATTGCACGCTGTACTCATCCTGCAATCGGAAGGCCACAACTTCAAACTGCAACTGACCCACCGCTCCCAAAATTGAGTCATTGTTACGCAGTGGCCGAAATAACTGCGTCGCACCCTCTTCGCAGAGCTGTGCGAGTCCTTTTTGGAGCGCTTTTGCTTTCAGAGGATCTTTAAGGACCGCACGACGAAACAGCTCTGGCGCGAAACTTGGGATGCCAGTAAAGCTGACCTTTTCGCCTTCAGTGAAGGTGTCCCCAATGTTGATCGTGCCGTGGTTATGCAGCCCAATGATATCGCCAGCGAAGGCCTCTTCAGCCTGCTGACGATCAGCCGCCATAAAGGTTAAGGCATCCGCAACACGCACCTCTTTACCCAAGCGCACATGAAAGAAACGCATGCCGCGCTGATAGCGCCCCGAGCAGATTCGCATAAAGGCGATTCGATCACGGTGCGACGGATCCATGTTGGCTTGAATCTTAAATACGAAACCAGTGAATGCCGCCTCTTGTGCGCCGACTTCACGTTGAGTGGTGGCTCGCGGCTGCGGTCCTGGAGCATGCTCAACAAATGAGGTGAG
>Ga0136642_1000413_pt1 | contig 23519 bp, 17 predicted proteins | sample LowCatLa1302831Y_FD_115313 | JGI IMG/M metagenome (GOLD analysis project Ga0136642, IMG submission 115313) | Freshwater microbial communities from Lower Cathedral Lake, Yosemite National Park, California, USA - 13028-31Y | ecosystem: Environmental > Aquatic > Freshwater > Lake ... | reverse complement strand
TCGAAGAAGTGCGTTCGGCAATCGATCTTCCAGTTCTGCGAAAAGATTTTATAGTGACTGAATTTCAAATTCTTGAATCCCGAATCATAGGAGCAGATTTACTTTTACTCATTGTTGCCGGTTTAAGTCAGACCCAGTACGAGGATTATTATCAGATTGCTACTGAACTTGGCATGGATGTATTAGTCGAAGTTCATAACCATGACGAACTTGAACGCGCTTTTGCAATAGAACCAGCAATCGTTGGAGTAAATTCTAGAAATCTCAAAACCCTAGAATTGGATGCTGGGGTATTTGATGAGCTAATCCCCGAAATTCCTTCAGGCGTAGTGCGAGTGGCTGAATCTGGTATTTCATCGCGGCATGAGGTTGAACACATCGAAGCGCTGGGCGGCAACGCAATACTCGTAGGCGAATCGTTGGTTAAATCTGGCAATCCGGTCGACGCTATATCCCGACTCCTTGGCCGTTAGCAAACTGGTAGTTTATGGCGATGAAAGCATCAGCGATTCAAGAGAACATCATTGGGCATTTTGGCCCCTATGGCGGACGCTTTGTTCCCGAAGCTCTGATTGAAGCGCTAGATTCACTTACATTTGCTTACGAAGAAGCCAAAGTTGATCCTGCATTCATCGCGGAGCTCGATTACCTACATAAAACTTACACAGGTCGGCCAAGCATTATTACTGAGGTTCCTCGTTTTGCTGAACATGCAGGTGGCGCAAGAATTATTTTGAAACGCGAAGATCTCAATCACACTGGAAGCCACAAGATTAATAATGTGCTTGGACAAGCTCTACTTGTTAAGCGAATGGGTAAAAAACGGATAATTGCAGAAACTGGTGCAGGACAGCACGGTGTGGCCTCGGCTACCGCAGCAGCACTAATGGGCCTTGAGTGCGTTGTGTACATGGGCGAGGAAGATACAAAGCGGCAAGCTCTCAACGTTGCCAGAATGAAATTATTAGGTGCCCAAGTGGTACCGGTGACACAGGGATCAAAAACGCTCAAAGATGCAATTAATGAAGCGATGCGAGATTGGGTAACTAATGTTGAGACAACCCACTATCTTCTTGGAACAGTTGCCGGACCGCATCCATTCCCAACAATGGTTCGAGATTTTCACCGAATAATTGGCGTGGAAGCACGCGCTCAGGTCTTGGAACTAACTGGACAATTACCTGATGCAGTTCTTGCTTGTGTAGGCGGAGGCTCTAATGCCATCGGAATTTTCCATCCTTTCATCGATGATCTAAGCGTTCGACTTATCGGTCTTGAAGCCGGCGGAAGTGGCATCGCTTCTGGAAAACATGCGGCGACAATTTCAGGTGGCACACCTGGAGTTCTACATGGAACACGTTCCTACGTCCTGCAAGATGAGAATGGGCAAACTGTTGAATCACATTCCATCTCAGCTGGTTTGGATTATCCCGGGGTTGGACCAGAGCACGCCTATCTCAGCGATATTGGTAGAGCCGAATATCAGCCGGTCAATGACGACCAAGCAATGGAAGCTTTCTCTCTTATGTGCAAAACTGAAGGAATTATTCCTGCAATTGAAACAGCGCATGCTCTATATGGTGCCATGAAACTTGGTCGTGAACTTGGCCCTGATGCGACGATCCTCATTAATTTTTCCGGGCGCGGCGATAAAGATGTTGATACAGCTGCGCGTTATTTCGGATTGCCTCTTTAAATGACCCAACTTTCTGAACTTTTTGAAAAAACTCGTTCTGAAAACCGCGCCGCACTCATTGGATATTTGCCTGCAGGTTTTCCATCGAAGCAAGAGTGCATTGATGCAATTTCAGCCATGGTTGAAGGCGGAGTAGATGCTATTGAAATTGGTTTTCCCTACAGCGATCCTGTAATGGATGGTCCAATCATTCAGGCCGCAGCCGAGCTATCGCTATCCCAAGGAACGGGAGCCAAGGAAGTATTTAGTACCTTAGAAGCAGTCGTATCGACTGGAACGCCATCTGTAGTGATGACATATTGGAATCCGATTGAACGTTATGGTGTTGAAAATTTTGCCAGAGATATTGCTAAGGCGGGTGGATCGGGAGTAATTACGCCCGATCTCACTGTTGAAGAAGCCGGTGCTTGGCGAGAGGCAGTTGTTTCACAAGAAATTAACAGCATTTTTGTTGTAGCACCCAGTACGAAAGACGAACGTTTGGCTAAAGTCACTGCAGAGTGCAGCGGATTTATTTATGCCGCATCTTTGATGGGAGTCACGGGCACGCGCACCTCGGTTTCTACCTCCGCACGAGATTTAGTGGGCCGAGTCCGAAAAGTTTCACAAACCCCCGTCTCGGTTGGTTTGGGAGTATCCACGCGCGATCAGGCTCATGAAGTCGCTCAATACGCCGATGGCGTGATTGTCGGTTCAGCTTTTATTCGCCTTCTCCAGGAGAGTCAATCAATGGGTGAAGGGCTTATTCGCGTGCGAGAACTAGCAAAGTCATTGGCCGAAGGCGTACGCCGCTAATTTCTACTGTAAATTAAGGGCAGGTTTTAAAGATAACCCAGTCGGGATTCAACAGGAGGCAAATGATGGCTCAGCAAAACGGTGGGGATAAAATCACTCGTAATATTGTAATTGGAATGGTTCTTCTTGTTGTACTCGCAGGAGTAGGTGCATCACTATTCTCTTCACACTCAACTAATTCTGCAGCCAAGCCTGCTGCTGCCTCAAAGGCAGATGGATACGGGATAACATTTAATCCAAACGCAAAAGTGCGTGTTGATTTCTGGGAAGACTTCCAATGTCCTAACTGTCGTAATTTTGAAGCTGTAAATAGCTCTTACATAAATTCTCTTGTGACTGCTGGAAAAATTAAAGCAGTCTTTCACCCAATGTCATTTATTGGACCAGAATCCATTCTCGCAGGTAGTGCTGCTGGGTGTGCTTCTGATGCCGGTAAATTTTTGGAATTCCACACTGCGCTCTATGCCAACCAGCCTAAAACAGAAAACTCGGGTCTCTGGAACGCTCAAGTATTAACAATCCTTGGAATCGGAAGCGGCATTAAAGATAAGAATTTCTCCCAGTGTGTGAAATCTTCCAAGTACGAGGGCTGGTTATCAACTATTGAAACTGATGCCACAAAGCAGGGCGTCAATTCGACACCAACGGTCTTTGTCAATGGGCAATTGATGCCAACAACAAATTACCTTGATGTAAAGAAGTTCAGCGCCTATCTTGCTGCTGCAGGAGTGAAATAACGTTAGATAAATAAGGTTATTGAGATTAGCCAGAACTTAATCTGATGCACCGCTTTCTTCCGTCCCCAACGGTGAGCGCGGTGCATTTTGGTTTTCTCACAATACATATTTACGCACTCATTATCTTGCTTGGAATAGTGTGTGCAATCCTTGTCGGACGTCGATGTTACGCAAACATTGGTGGTGATCAAGATGAGATAACTGATATTGCTTTTTATGCTATCCCCAGCGGAATTATCGGGGGACGCCTGTATCACGTACTTACTTCTCCCGACGCATACTTTGGAGTCAACGGGCATCCTTGGAGCGCCTTCAAAATATGGGAAGGTGGAATGGGAATTTGGGGCGCTATTGGATTAGGAACGCTTGTCGCGTACAAAGTCTTTACCCGAAAGAAGCGTTCACTCTCATTTCTTCAATTCGCTGATGCGCTGGCACCCGGATTGCTGATCGCGCAAGGAATTGGGCGATGGGGAAATTATTTCAACATAGAACTCTTTGGTGGGCCTTCGCGTTTGCCGTGGGCGCTATCTATGCCGATCAATTACCGACCAGCGGGTTATGAAAATTTTCAAACATTCCACCCCACTTTTCTCTATGAGTCATTGTGGTGTCTGCTGGGAGCGGCGCTAGTACTTTTCATAAGCCGGCGAATTTCTTTGCAAACCGGTGCGCTCTTTCTAGGGTATATAGCCTTCTATTGTCTTGGCAGGCTCGGAATTGAATATTTGCGTATCGATACCGCGCATCACCTGTGGGGCCTGCGAATTAACCTATGGGTGAGTGGGTTTGGTTTATGTGTCGCGAGCTACTTCTTGTATCGCAAGATGAAGACCCCACGCTAAGGTTCTCTTATGAGTCTGGACGATGTATTTCAAAGAAATCTTGATCACAAGGTCCACAAGGCTGGCTGGTTGCGTGCTGCTGTGCTTGGCGCCAACGACGGTCTTGTAGCAACTGCCTCGTTAATGATCGGTATTTCAGCTGCCGGCAAAAGTGACTTCATCTTTACTGGCGGTTGCGCAGGTATTGCTGCTGGTGCGATGTCTATGGCTGTGGGTGAGTACGTTTCGGTTCGCTCACAAACTGATATAGAACTGGCAGACCGGCGAATTGAAGCAACCCATCTTGAGATAGACCCGGAGGGGGAACTCGAAGAACTTACACATATCTATATACAACGTGGTTTGACTCGCGATTTGGCGCAGCAAGTAGCAACAGCCATGCACGAAAAAGATGCTCTTGAAGCGCACCTGCGAGATGAGCTGGGCCAATTCGAACATACAAAAGCTCGCCCCGTTCAAGCAGCAGTAGCTTCGGCCATTGCTTATACGGCAGGTGGATTGGTGCCACTTCTGGGCGCACTCGCACCCTCCATGGGGGCAAAAGTCACAAGTATCGTCATTTTCACAGTCCTTGGTTTGGCAGGTACAGGATTCATCAGCTCACGCTTAGCCGGATCATCCTTACTTCCAACAGTTTTTCGCGTGGTTATCGGCGGTTCATTAGGTATGGCCATCACCGCAGGAATCGGATCTTTAGTTCACCTTTCTGGCATCTAGTTGCTACACTTTCCCACCGATTCTGAGCAGGCCTCAGAATAGGTTGTAAATCCCGCTAGCGGGTTAGGGCCACTGTCGTCCCGATTGCAAGTCATCGGATTAAGACAGGAGTTTGCGCGCATGAGCCTTTTCAGCACTGTTCCATCAGCACAAGGCCTTTACGATCCTGCAAACGAAAAAGATTCGTGTGGTGTTGCAATGGTCGCAACGCTCAACAAGAAAGCAACTCACGAGATTGTTGCGCAAGCACTTACTGCTCTTAGAAATTTAGAACATCGAGGTGCATCCGGTGCGGAACCCGATAGTGGCGATGGCGCAGGAATTCTCATTCGAATTCCCGATCACTTCTATCGCGAGGTGCTTACTTTTGATCTTCCTGCTGCTAGCAAGTACGCGGCAGGTATCGCATTTATTGATGAAAAGTTTTCTGAGTTTGATGCGCTCGCTCGCATTGCCGACGAAGAGGGCCTCATAATTCTTGGCTGGCGCGATTTGCCTATAAATTCTTCAACGCTCGGCAAGACTGCGTTATCTGTAATGCCTAAGTTTGTTCAACTATTCGTTGCAGGCAAAAACAACGAAGAGGATCTGAATCTAGATCGCCTTGCCTTTTGTTTTCGCAAGCGTGCCGAACATGGATATCCGATTTATTTTCCCTCACTTTCCACTCGCACAATCGTTTACAAAGGAATGCTCACGACTGGGCAACTAGAAGAATTCTTCCCAGATCTCTCCGATGAACGCGTGGTCTCCCCACTTGCGATTGTTCACTCTCGCTTTTCTACAAATACTTTCCCATCATGGCCACTTGCCCACCCATATCGGTTTATTGCTCACAATGGTGAAATTAATACAGTCAAAGGAAATCGAAATTGGATGCGTGCACGTGAAGCGTTGCTTACATCGGATTTGATTCCGGGGGATCTCAATCGTCTTTTCCCGATTGTCGATCAATCCGGTAGCGACTCTGCATCCTTTGATGAGGTTTTAGAACTCCTCTACCTTGGCGGGCGCTCACTCCCACATTCGATTTTGATGATGATTCCTGAGGCTTGGGAAAACCACACAACCATGCCAAAGAACCGCAAAGATTTTTATCAATTCCACTCCTCACTTATGGAAGCATGGGATGGCCCAGCCTGCGTGACATTCACCGATGGGCTTCAACTTGGCGCTGTTCTTGATCGCAATGGATTGCGTCCTTCGCGCTATTGGGTAACAAAAGATGGACTCGTTGTCTTGGCATCTGAAGTAGGAGTTCTTGACTTTGATCCTGCGAATATTGAGCGAAAGGGCCGACTCCAACCTGGTCGTATGTTCCTCGTTGATATCGAAGAAGGTCGAATCATTGAAGACGGAGAAATAAAAGACCAACTTGCAAATGCTGCTCCGTATGGTGAATGGCTCAATGATGGCCTGGTCCGTCTTGCAGATTTGCCGGCTCGCGAGCATATTATTTATCCCCACTCGTCTGTTGTTCGCCGTCAGCGCGCATTTGGTTATACAGAAGAGGAGCTACGGATAATTGTTGCTCCAATGGCGAAATCTGGTCTTGAGCCTCTTGGCTCTATGGGAACTGACACTCCAATCGCCGCCCTCTCAAGTAAGTCACGGTTGCTCTTTGATTACTTTGCACAATTATTTGCCCAAGTAACGAACCCACCGTTAGATGCAATTAGAGAAGAACTCGTAACAAGTTTGGGCGGAAGTATTGGCCCAGAGCATAATTTGCTCGATCCTGGCCCACAATCGTGTCAACAAATCGCACTTGATTTTCCGGTGATTGACAACGATGAACTCGCCAAAATTATTCACGTTAATGCAGAAGGAGACCGTGAAGGTTTCCACTCCCATGTCGTTCGTGGACTATTCCCAGTAGCCGGTGGGGGAGAAGCGCTGCGTGAGCGAATTGAAGAGATTAGAGCAGAAGTTTCCCAGGCCATCAAAGATGGCGCACACATCATCGTTCTATCTGACCGCGATGGTGATTCGGAAGATGCTCCGATTCCATCTTTACTTCTTACATCAGCTGTACATCACCACCTTATTCGTGAAAAGACACGTACCCAAGTTGGTTTAGTTGTTGAAAGTGGAGAAGTTCGCGAAGTTCACCACATCGCTCTACTCATCGGTTTTGGTGCAGCTGCGGTTAATCCGTACCTAGCAATGGAGAGCGCGGAAGATTTAGTTCGCCAAGGTGTCATCAAAGGCATTACGCCTGAAAAAGCTGTTGCAAATTTAATTAAATCTCTCGGCAAGGGCGTTCTTAAGGTGATGTCGAAGATGGGTATTTCGACTATTGCTTCATATACAGGAGCGCAGGTATTTGAGGCGATTGGTCTCTCCAAAGAAGTTGTTGATGAATATTTCGTGGGTCTTACATCTCGACTGGGTGGAGTTTCACTTGATGTGATTGCAGAAGAAACAATCAAGCGACATCACATCGCTTATCCTCCTGGTGGGGAAGTGCCCGGCTCTAAGAAGTTGCAAATTGGTGGCGAGTATCAATGGCGACGTGAAGGTGAACCGCACCTATTTGATCCCGAGACAGTCTTTACTCTCCAACACTCAACTCGCGCCAAGCGATATGACGTTTTCAAGCGTTACACGAGCCGAATAGATAATCAATCAAAAGAGCTCATGACCCTTCGTGGACTTTTCACTTTCAAAGAAGGAGTTCGTGCTCCTATTTCACTTGATGAAGTCGAATCAGTGAGCTCGATTGTGAAGCGCTTTGCGACAGGGGCGATGTCCTACGGTTCTATTTCTCAAGAAGCACACGAGACGCTTGCTGTTGCCATGAATCGAATTGGTGGTAAATCAAACAGTGGTGAAGGCGGAGAAAACCCAGATCGCTACGAAAAAGAAGCAAACGGTGATTGGCGTCGTTCTGCAATCAAACAGGTAGCTAGCGGACGGTTTGGAGTTACGAGTAATTACCTCGTCAATGCCGATGACATTCAAATTAAAATGGCGCAAGGCGCTAAACCAGGTGAGGGTGGTCAACTTCCAGGAAACAAGGTATATCCGTGGGTAGCAAAGGTTCGCTATTCGACTCCTGGCGTAGGTTTGATTTCACCCCCTCCCCATCACGATATTTATTCGATTGAAGATCTTGCACAATTGATTCATGATTTGAAGAACGCAAATAAGAATGCACGCGTTCACGTAAAGCTTGTTGCGGAAGTTGGAGTTGGAACCGTTGCGGCAGGTGTTTCAAAAGCACACGCAGATGTTGTTTTGATTTCTGGGCATGATGGTGGAACCGGCGCCTCCCCGCTGACTTCACTTAAACATGCGGGCGCTCCGTGGGAGCTTGGACTTGCCGAAACCCAGCAAACGCTGATGCTTAATGGCTTGCGTGATCGAATTGTTGTGCAGGTCGACGGCCAGATGAAAACCGGTCGCGATGTCGTGATTGCCGTTCTTCTTGGCGCTGAAGAATTTGGCTTTGCAACGGCGCCGCTTGTTGTATCCGGTTGCATCATGATGCGTGTATGCCACCTCGATACATGCCCAGTTGGAGTTGCTACGCAAAATCCAGAACTTCGCGCGAAGTTCTCCGGTAAGCCCGAATTCGTTGAGACATTCTTTGAATATATTGCTGAGGAAGTTCGTGAATGGCTAGCAAAACTTGGCTTTAAAACGATCGCAGAAGCCGTAGGACAGGTCGAACTCTTGGATACAAAAGAAGCAGTAAATCACTGGAAGGCAAGCGGGCTAGACCTTGCTCCTTTGCTTGTTGCTCCAACGGTTACTGGTGATCGCAAAAATACAACAACCCAGGACCATGGATTAGCCGCTGCTCTTGATAACGAGCTTATTGATTTAGCAGATGCAGCTCTCACAAAGGGTGAGCCTGTCCGAATTGCTAAGGAAGTTCGAAATGTTAATCGAACAATTGGAACAATGCTGGGGGCTGAAGTAACCCGCCGCTTTGGTGAAGATGGTTTGCCAGCCGGAACAATTGATATCACCCTTCACGGATCAGCCGGCCAATCTCTCGGTGCATTTATTCCACGAGGCTTGCTACTACGCCTTTACGGAGACTCGAATGACTATGTAGCCAAGGGACTTTCTGGAGGGCGCGTGATTGTTCGCCCCGATGAAAAAGCAACATTCCCTTCGCAAGAAAATATTATCGCCGGAAATGTAATTGGCTATGGCGCAACAAGTGGTGAAATATTGATTAGAGGTATCGTCGGAGAACGCTTCTGCGTTCGTAACTCTGGCGCGACTGCAATCGTTGAAGGCATTGGCGATCATGGTTGTGAATATATGACTGGGGGACAGGTAGTTGTACTTGGTCGCACCGGTCGCAACTTTGCAGCAGGCATGTCAGGCGGTCGAGCTTTTGTTCTTGATTTAGATGAACGGCTTGTTAATCCAGATATGGTGGATGTTCTCGCTTTGCCTGCTGATCAAGAGAGCAATGTCCAACAGATGTTGACTCTATTCTTTACTGAAACCGGCTCGGTTGTTGCAAAGGGAATTTTGGATGAATGGCAAGAAGCAAAGAATCGTATTTCCCTCGTCATGCCTCGCGACTATGCCCGTGTGCTTGCAGCAATGGAACGCGCTCAACGCGATGGACTTGATGTGGATAAAGTAGTGATGGAGGCGATTTAATGGCTGATCCAAAGGGCTTTATGACCGTAGCGCGAGAGACCCCGGCTCGGCGCCCAGTTGATGTACGAATCCAGGATTGGAAAGAGGTTTACGAGCCTCAGGAATTTTCTCATCTGCAAAAGCAAGCAAGTCGTTGTATGGATTGTGGAATTCCGTTTTGCCATCAAGGCTGCCCACTTGGAAATCTCATTCCTGAATGGAACGATCTCATTTGGCGCGGAGAGAAAAAAGAAGCGGTTGCTCGCCTGCATGCGACAAATAATTTCCCTGAATTCACCGGACGACTTTGCCCAGCTCCTTGCGAAACGGCATGTGTGGTTGGTATCAATGACAGTCCGGTCACAATCAAACAGATTGAATTACGTACTATTGAAGAAGCCTTTGAGTATGGTGATGTAAACCCACTCCCACCTGATCGCCTCTCAGGCAAAACCGTTGCGGTAATTGGGTCCGGCCCTGCGGGACTTGCAACTGCCCAACAACTTACGCGCGCTGGTCATACTGTTGCCGTTTATGAGCGAGCGGAAAAAGTCGGTGGCTTGCTTCGCTATGGAATTCCAGAATTTAAAATGGAAAAGAGTATTGTCGATCGACGCATCACTCAGATGGAGGGTGAAGGAACTCGCTTTCGCACAGGTGTAAATGTGGGAGTTGATATCACCGGACAGCAACTTCGTGCAAAGTATGATGCAATTGTTCTTTCTGTGGGTGCAACTAATTGGCGTGATTTAAACGTTCCAGGGCGCGAACTTAAAGGCGTGTATCAGGCTATGGAATTTTTGCCATGGGGAAATAAGCAAGGTCTAAACGAACTTGATGGAGAGTCTCCAATTAATACGCGCGGAAAGCACGTTGTAATTCTTGGTGGTGGAGATACAGGCGCTGACTGCCTTGGAACAGCTATTCGCCAAGGCGCTGCCAGCATCACCCAACTTGAAATCATGCCCCGCCCATCTGATGAGCGACCAGGAACACAACCATGGCCAACATATCCAATGGTTTATCGCGTGAGCAGCGCCCATGAAGAAGGCGGAGAGCGCGTTTATGCCGTTTCAACTGAAGAATTCCTTGGAAACGGGGAAGGAAATTTGCGCGCGATAAAGATTGTGGAAAGTAAATTTGAAAATGGAAAATTTGAAAAAGTTGCGGGTAGTGAGAAAGAAATCCCAGCAGATTTTGTATTTCTTGCCATGGGATTTGTCGGGCCTGAGAAGAGTGAGCTGCTTTCGCAATTAGAAGTTGAATTCGACGAACGCGGAAACATTAAACGCGATGATGAATATTCAACAAACATTGAGGGTGTCTTTGTTGCTGGCGATGCTGGCCGTGGCCAATCCCTCATCGTTTGGGCAATCGCCGAAGGGCGAAGCGCTGCGTCAGCAGTTGATAAATTCTTGGTGGGGGAAACCCAATTGCCTGCACCGATTGAACCAACCGCGCGACCATTGATGGTTTAGGCTCCACGTATGCGCAGAGCGAAAATAGTTTGCACGATGGGACCGGCAGTTGAAGCGCCGGAAATGGTTGCCCAATTAATTGCAGCTGGAATGAACATGGCACGACTCAATCTTTCACATGGGGGATACGAGGAGCATCAAACTCGTCTTAATCGAGTACGCGAAGCTGCGGCTCGCTCCGGAAAGGCAGTCGCAATCCTTGTTGACTTGCAAGGCCCAAAAATTCGCCTTGCCCGATTCAAGGATGGACCACACGAACTTTTTCGTGGTGATATTTTCACGATAACTACCGATGAGGTTGAAGGTACTAAGGATCGTTGCGGTACTACCTTTAAAGGCCTGCCTGGAGATTGTAAGGCTGGAGATCGCATTCTCATTGATGATGGAAAAGTTGAAGTGGAGGTTACGCAAGTAAAAGGAAACGATGTAATCACAAAGGTTACGCAACCTGGCTTCGTCAGCAACAATAAAGGCATTAACCTTCCAGGAGTAGCTGTTTCCGTTCCCGCGCTCTCAGAAAAAGATAAAGAAGATCTACGTTGGGGCCTCAAAGCTGGCGCCGACTTCATCGCCCTTTCTTTTGTTCGTAGTGCTGCCGATATTGTGGATGTTCATCGCATAATGGATGAAGTAGGTATCCGCCGGCCGGTGATTGCAAAAATTGAGAAGCCTCAAGCCGTGGAAAATCTTGAAGAAATCGTAAAAGCATTTGATGGAATTATGGTCGCCCGTGGTGACCTCGGCGTTGAGATGCCAATCGAAGAGGTACCGCTCGTCCAAAAGCGCTGCATAACGCTGGCTCGAGAACTAGCCAAGCCAGTAATCGTCGCGACTCAAATGCTTGACTCGATGATTGTGAATTCCACTCCCACTCGCGCTGAAGCTACAGATTGCGCGAACGCGGTTCTTGATGGAGCCGATGCGTTGATGCTCTCTGGTGAAACAAGCGTTGGTGCATTTCCGATCGAAGCTGTTGCGGTTATGGGACGCATTATCGAGCGCACTGAAGAAGCAATGCTTGATCGAATAGCGCCACTTCAGCACCAACCACACACAAAGGGTGGAGCAATCACTAAAGCTGCGACCGAGGTGGGTGCGATTGTTGGGGCCAAGTATCTTGTCGCTTTTACACAAAGCGGTGACTCAGCTCGTCGAATGTCTCGCCTACGTTCTCCTATTCCAATATTGGCCCTTACTCCTGAAACTCCGGTTTACAACCAACTTGCACTTTCATGGGGCGTTGAACCGATGATTGTCCTAGCCGTTGATCACACCGATGAAATGGTGAAGCAAGTTGATGCGCTGTTGATTGATTCAGGTCGGGCTAAAAAAGGCGAATCAGTTATGATTATTGCCGGTGCGCCTCCGGGAATCCCTGGTTCGACGAATGCAATGCGCGTTCACGTGGTGGGCAACGCCGTTGACGGTATCGCTCCCGCCTATCGCAAGTAGCGTTTTAATGTATTTCGCCCATATCTCTTCCTCGCTATAAACTACGTGGGTTCTAGCTTTTCGCCTCGGTACTCCAACGGTAGAGAGGGCGGACTCAAAATCCGCACAGTGTCGGTTCAAATCCGACTCGAGGCACGTGACTAATGCAAAGCCTGTTCTAGATGAGAGTCCACCAATTTCGGCGCGCATTCTTGTAGCTGAAGATGAAGCAATCATTCGCTTAGATCTTGTCGAAATGTTGACAGAAGCCGGGTACACCGTAGTGGCAGAAGCAACAAATGGCATTGAAGCAATTGCGTTAGCAAAAGAACATAAGCCGGATCTGGCAATCCTGGATGTAAAAATGCCAGAGCTTGATGGAATTTCGGCAGCAGAGCAAATCATTGAGATTGCGCCATGTTTGATGTTGACGGCTTTTAGCCAACGCGAACTTGTCGAGCGTGCTCGCGATGCGGGAGCGATGGCGTATGTTGTAAAGCCATTTAGTATTTCTGATTTAGTTCCTGCAATTGAAATCGCAATCAGCCGTCATTCGCAGATGAAAAGTTTGGAATCGCAAGTCGCCGATTTACATGAGCGGCTAGAGACCCGCAAATTGATCGACCGTGCAAAGGGAATCCTTATGGCCGCACTGAACCTCTCTGAGCCGGCCGCTTTCAGCTGGATTCAAAGGGCAGCTATGGATCGCCGAATATCGATGAAGGATGTGGCTCAGGCCGTAATATCCCCAGACGCAGTTCCTGAGAAGTAACGAAAACTTAATACTGCATAGGCTCAGCCAGAGGGTCGCCCCGTTGAAGAATTTCCCTCACCCGTATACCCTTTCGGTCTCCCTGTCCCGGGATGAAAAACAGGAAGGTATAAATAACGACTATGACAAAACTCAATCGTTTTGCGAGCGTAGTTGCCGCAGCAGGTCTTGCAGCAACAGCTCTCGTAGCTGGAACCATCACACAAGCTGATGCAGCTACAAAGACACTTGTTATCTCAAGTGATTTGCCTCTTCAAGGTTCAGCATTTGACTCAAATGACTCAACTAACAAGGCAATCGAGTTGTACTTGAAGTCAATGGGTTACAAGGCCGGCAAGTACACAGTTTCATTTAAGAAGTATGACAATGCGACAGCTGCTGCTGGCTCATGGGATGCTGCTAAGTGTGCAGCAAACGCACAAGCTCACGTAGCAAACAAGGCTGAAGTTGCTGTAATGGGAACTTACAACTCAGGTTGCGCAAAGATCATCGTTCCAGTGTTGAACCAGGACCCAAAGGGCCCAATGCTCATGGTTTCTGATGCAAACACAAACCCAGGTCTTACAAAGGCATGGAACCCAGGTGAGCCAGATGTTTACTACCCAAATGGCGTACGTAACTACGCACGTGTATGTACAACAGATGACAACCAAGGTTCAGCTGCTGCACAGTTCGCTAAGTCAATCGGTATCAAGAGCGTTTACGTCTTGAATGACACACAGACTTACGGTCAAGGTGTTGCACAGGCTTTCACAACTGAAGCAAAGAAGCTTGGACTCAACGTTCTATCTTCAGGTGCGACAGGTGAAGGTTGGGATGCAAAGCAGTCTGACTACACAGCTCTCTTCACAAAGATCAAGGCCCTAAACCCTGACATGGTCTACGTTGGCGGAATTTTCGACAACAACGGTGGACAGCTTGTTAAGGATAAGGTCGCTGTTCTTGGTGACAACACAAAGGTTAAGTTCATGGGTCCAGATGGATTCACAGGCTACCCAGATCTCAACAAGATGCCAGAAGCACAAGGTATGTACCTCAGCTTCGCAGGTCTTTCAACAGACCTCCTTCTTGCTAACGATCCAATGGGCGCAGGCGCAACCTTCGTTAAGGCATACAAGAAGGCATACGGCAAGGATCCAGTCGGTTCTTACCCAATTTACGGCGTAGCTGCAGTTCAAGTTATCTTGGCTGCTATTGCTAAGTCTGATGGAACACGTAAGGGTGTTAACAACGCTGTCTTCGCTGGCGCAGGAATCTCAATTCCAGCCAAGCAGTCAGTACTCGGTAAGGAATTGCGTATCAGCACTCTTTCTGGCGACACACTTGCTAAGGACATCACCATCGAAGTAATCAAGAACAACGACGAGACAACCCTCAAGGCTTGGACCGTTAAGTAATCACTTGATTGAGAGTAATCTCAACTAAAAATATGATGGGTGGGGCTTGCAGACGCAGGCCCCATTCATCTGTTTTGCTAAAGTAAATTTCTTAATTACCGAAATATTTTAGATATCCTCAAGAAAACTTATAGAAGAGGTCCTAGTGGCTAACACCAGTTACAAAGCCAGACAAGCTCGACGCGTCATCATCGAAAGAACTTTCGGGTTGGCAATTCTTGGCATGTTGTCATTCTGGCTTGTCATCAATTTGATTAAGGCACCATCTCAGTTCGCCGAGGTTTCCCTCATCGGACTGTCGAATGGAATTCTCTATGCTCTGATCGCCCTTGGGTACACACTGGTGTACGGCATCATCGAGCTCATTAATTTTGCGCATGGTGATTTATTTATGTTGGGCGGACTTTTCTCGGCTCACTTCATCGCGCTATGGTTTCACCAGACTAAATCAAGCCCAATGGGATGGTTAGTTTTCGCACTTGCTCTCGTATCTGTGATGGTTTTCTGTGGAGCCATAAACGTAATGATCGAGCGTTTTGCTTACCGTCGACTGCGCCGGGCGCCTAAATTGGCACCGCTCATTACGGCCGTGGGAGTTTCTTTCATTATTCAATTCGTCGGTCTTCGCTGGAATGGATCTGGGCAAAAGACTTGGAATAGCGTCCTTCCATCGGGGCACGCGATGTTGGGTACGGTAAAGCTTCCGTACACAACCTTGATTTCATTTGCCGTAACGATTCCAATCTTGATAGCGCTCTCATTTATTGTGACAAAGACGCGTCAGGGCCGTGCGATGCGCGCAACGGCACAAGATCAGGACGCATCCAGATTGATGGGAATTAACGTCAACCGCACAATTGCTTTTACCTTCGCATTGGGTGGTTCCCTCGCTGGCGTGGCTGGTCTTCTATTCCAACAAACTCGTGGGCTCACCTCGTACAACCTCGGATACCAATTAGGGCTCATTGCATTTACATCAGCCGTACTGGGTGGAATTGGAAACCTTCAAGGAGCAGTCCTTGGCGCAATCATTATTGGATTAATTCAAGGACTCAATGATGGATTGCCTATTGGACTCGGTCAGCAATGGTCCCAAACAGTGGTGTTCTCCATTTTGATTCTCTTGATGGTCTTTAAACCTGCTGGCCTTCTTGGCAAGCAAGTAACGGAAAAGGTGTGATCTCATGGCCATTTCAATTTTGAAACGCAAGAATAAGAAGCAGAAGCAGTCTGCGAGTGCTCGCAGTTGGGCCATCTCTTTAACAATAATTGCACTCGCTATTTGGGCTTTCTTTACGTATCTTTTTGATAAGACTCCAGATGCAGTTCAAAGTTGGTTCCAAGTCTGGATGCCGCCATCGACTATTAATGAATCTCTTGTATGGGTTATTTGTGCTCTTGGCCTCAATATTGTCGTTGGATACGCAGGTTTGCTCGATCTTGGATTCGTAGCATTTTGGGCTTTTGGTGGATACGCCGCAGGTTGGTTTATGTCTGGGTTCTTCCATCAAGTGAATATCCACATCGGATCCATGAGCAATAAAGCAATCCCCGGAATTCACTTATCTTTCTGGCTCGTGATGATCTTGGCCGCGCTCATCGCGGGATTCTTTGGAATCATTATTGGAGCTCCAACACTTCGCCTCAAGAGTGACTACCTGGCTCTTGTGACCCTCGGTTTTGGTGAAATCATTCCGCAAGTTTTCACAAATGGTGAAAATATTGGTGGTTTTAATTTATCCAACGGAACAAAAGGTATTTCGCCCATAGACGCCATCGGAGTCTTTGGCAAGCGACTTGGGCCCTTTGATCTTGGTTGGAAATTTATCATTTACTTCTTCCTTGCGGCATGCATGGTTTTCGTATCACTTCGTATCCGCGGCGGACGACTCGGCCGAGCATGGCTGGCAATCCGCGAAGATGAGCTTGCAGCAAGCATGATGGGCGTTCCTCTCATGCGCACAAAGCTCACCGCTTATGCCGTTGGAGCCTTTTCCGGTGGAATTGGTGGTGCGGTTTATGCAACACACGTAAATGGAATTTTCGCTGAACGATTCAATTTCTCGATCTCAATTATCTTGCTTGCGATGGTTGTGCTCGGAGGAATGGGTAACGTTTGGGGAGTTATTGTCGGAGCGCTATTGATGGCGTGGATTAATGCGACTGGACTTCCTGCTGTTGGAGATACGTTCAACAACACATTCCACACAAGCATCAACTTCCCTTCATACAACTTCCTTCTCTTTGGAGGAATCCTTGTTCTCATGATGCTCTTTAAGCGCGATGGCATTTTGCCTGAAGCTCGATTGAAGATGATCTCGCATGAAAACGATGATGAAGCGTCAAATACGGGAGGTCACTAATTATGAGTTCCATCCTTAGCGCAGAACACATCACCGTTGAGTTCGGTGGTCTTGTAGCTGTTAACGATGTGTCATTCGATATTCCAGAAAAAGGAATCGTCAGTCTCATTGGTCCAAATGGTGCGGGCAAGACAACCTTTTTCAACATCTTAACTGGTTTGTACAAGCCAACTTCAGGCCACGTCATGTATGACGGCTCTGAAATCACAGCTCTCACGCCACACAAGATTGCCGCTGCGGGTGTTGCTCGCACATTCCAAAATATTCGCCTTTTTGGCTCTATGACCGCCGAAGAAAACGTTATGGTGGCCATGCACTCACACCTGAAAGCATCACTAGCAACAACCATCTTAGGATTGCCTTCACAGCGCCGGGAGGAACGAGAGGCACGAGAGGAAGCTCGCGCTCTTCTTGAATTCGTAGGCATCGGCAAAACTGCGACAGAATTTGCACGAAATCTTTCTTACGGTGATCAACGTCGCCTTGAAGTTGCTCGCGCATTAGCCTTGCGGCCAAAAGTTCTTCTTCTAGATGAACCAACAGCTGGTATGAACCCGCAAGAGTCGACCGTCTTTGTTGAATTCGTTCACCGCATCCGCGATGAAAAGGGAATTTCGATTCTCCTTATCGAACACGATATGGCAGTGGTGATGAAGGTTTCAGAACGCATCACTGTCCTTGACCGTGGTGAAAAGATTGCAGAAGGCACACCGGCCGAAATTAAATCAAATCCACGTGTTATCGAGGCTTACCTTGGTAAGGGTGTAGGGGCAGGTCACTAATGTTAAAAATAGATAATCTGGAAGTTGCTTATGGCAATATCAAGGCGATCAAGGGAATTTCACTTGAAGTAAATCAAGGGGAAATTGTTACCTTGATTGGTTCCAACGGCGCGGGCAAGTCCACGACTTTGCGCGCGGTTTCTGGTCTACTCAAGCCCCGCAAGGGAAGTATTACTTTCCTCGGCGAGCGTATTGATGGGCTTGAGGGTCACGATGTTGTTAAAAAGGGAATCACGCATTCACCTGAAGGACGTCGCATTTTTCCTCGAATGACTGTTGATGAGAATCTTGATCTAGGCGCCTTTTTGCGAAACGATAAAGACGGCATTGCTGCGGATAGAGATCGTGTTTTGGAACTCTTCCCACGTCTTCGTGAGCGCATCAACCAAAAAGCGGGAACCATGTCCGGTGGTGAACAGCAGATGCTTGCTGTTGGGCGTGCTCTGATGGGCCAGCCAAAACTCCTTATTCTGGACGAGCCTTCGATGGGACTTGCACCAGTTCTTGTCGATTTGATATTTGAAACAATTTTGAAGATCAATCAGCAAGGTACAACGATTCTTCTTGTAGAACAGAATGCGTTAGCTGCGCTCAGTGTTGCAAAACGCGCATACGTCCTGGAATCAGGCCTTATTAAGATGAGCGGTAATGCTAAGGATCTTCAATCAGATCCTGAAGTCACAAAGGCATACCTCGGCGGTTAATTTCTTTCGGCAAGTATGAGACAGGTGATGCGGGCCGTACAGGTGCGCTCACCTTTTTCATTTGTAATTACTACTTCATAACAGCACATCGTCTTTCCCAGTGAAACGGGCGTAGCAATACCGGTAACAATTCCACTTGTTGCTGACTTATGGTGAGTTGCATTTATATCAACCCCAACAATTCTGCGATCCGGGCCCGCATGTAATTGAGTACCGATAGATCCTAAACTTTCGGCGAGAACTACATTTGCTCCGCCATGAAGTAATCCAACTGGCTGTGTATTGCCTTCAACTGGCATAGTCGCCACTAGACGTTGCGGTGAAGCTTCGAGGAGTTGAATTCCCATTTTCTTGTCCAGCGCACCCTGTCCACGTTCGCGCAGAATTTCCATGTAATCGCTCATGGGTGCAGTCTATTCATGAGCAGTTGCCACCTACAATCAGCCACGTGAAGCGCTTATTACTTGTCGATGGCCATTCGTTGGCTTATCGGGCGTTCTATGCCCTACCTGTCGAGAATTTCGGCACGTCCGCCGGGCAGCCGACCAACGCAATTTATGGTTTTACATCGATGCTCCTCAATCTCATACGAGATGAAAAACCTACGCACATAGCAGTGGCGTTCGATGTTTCGCGTAAGACCTTTCGTTCGGAGAAGTTTCCAGAGTACAAGGCTCAACGCGCGAAAACACCCGACGAATTTCGCTCCCAGATGGATTACCTCTACCAAATGGTTGCCGCGCTGGGGATTCGAACATTTGCAATCGAAGGATTCGAGGCGGACGATGTCATCGCAACATTCGCAAAAGCTGCTGAGAAAGAAAAATTTGAAGTATTGATTTCAACAGGAGATCGAGATTCATTCCAATTGATTTCTAAAGATATTACAGTTCTTTATCCAAGAAAGGGTATGTCTGAATTAGCACGCATGACGCCAGATGCAGTGCAGGAGAAATACGGTCTCACGCCAAGCCAGTATCATGATTTTGCTGCGCTACGCGGAGATCCCAGCGACAATCTTCCATCAGTCCCCGGAGTAGGGGAGAAGACAGCAACAAAGTGGATTCAGGAATATGGTGATATCAAGGGCTTACTCGCCCATGCTGATGAAATCCCAGGCAAAGCAGGAGAATCCTTGCGAGAAAATATTGCAAGCGTTTCTTTGAACCACGAGCTCACTCAACTTATCCATGATGTAGATGTCCAAGCAAGCGTCCAGGATTTGGAGTGGAAGAGCTTTAATTCTGCCGATGTAATACAGCTTCTTGACCAGCTTGAAATCAAAGCATTGCGCGATCGGATTACTTCCATGGGTGGGGATACGGAAGTTCTCGCCCCTACCGCAAAATCTGAAATAATTTCTTTGGAGAAAACTGCCGCACAGATATCGCAAATGGTGAAAGCCCATCAAGGCAGTATTGCCTTTCACGCCCATATTATTGATGGAAAGTTGAATGGGTACGCCGTTGCTCTCGATAGTAAGACTGTTCTTAATGATCCAACGGGGACACCTGGTACATGGATGAGTGATGAATCAGTTAAAAAGATTGTTCACGGATCTAAACTCCTTACGAGATACATTGATATCGCTGGAATCGAGTTTGATACCGAACTTGCCGCCTATTTGATTAACCCCGGTGGGCGCAATATTGCAGTTGAAGATTTGGTTGAACGCTACCTCGGGCTTCATCTCAAGCAAGAGTCAGAGGATCTCTTTTCGACGCTTAACGCAACCCATACGGCCCATCTACACTCCCTCCAGCCAGCGCTTCAAGCCGAAATTGATGAGCGGGCTATGAGCTCCTTGCTCAAAGATTTAGAGCTACCGACTTCAATACTTCTAGCGCGTATGGAGGCTGTTGGCATTGGTGTAGATACTCCACATCTTGAATCTCTGGTCGCTTTTTTTAGAAGTGAGGTTGCCGAGCAAACTCAACTTGCGCACAAGCATGCTGGCAAAGAATTCAATGTGGGATCGCCCAAGCAATTACAGGTTGTTCTTTTCGATGAGCTTAAGCTACCCAAGACAAAGAAAATCAAGACGGGTTTCACAACCGATGCCGAAAGCCTTGATTGGCTTTTGGCTAAGACGGGCCACCCAATCTTGCAATGTCTTCTGCGTATACGTGAGACAAGCAAACTAATGACCACAATTGATGGATTAATAGCAGCGACATCCGGTGATAATAGGATTCATACAACTTTTCAACAGACGACAACAGCTACTGGGCGACTTTCATCTACCGACCCAAATTTGCAAAATATCCCAGTCCGCACTGAAGAAGGTCGCAAAATTCGAGACTGCTTTATTGCTGCAGCGCCTTTTACCGAGCTCTTGACTGCAGACTATAGCCAGATTGAAATGCGAATCATGGCCCACCTATCAAAAGATGCCGGACTTACAGAAGCATTCAAGAGCGGTGAAGATTTACACAATACAGTTGCTTCGCGAGTTTTCGGAGTGAAGACAACTGAAGTAGATCCAGAAATGCGCCGCCAAATTAAGGCGATGTCCTACGGACTGGCATACGGCCTTTCTGCATTTGGACTATCCCAGCAGCTTGATCTTTCCCCCACGGAAGCATCGACGCTCATGGGTCATTATTTTGAAAGATTCGGTGGAATTCGCGACTATCTGAAAAATGTCGTAGAGCAAGCTCGTAAAGTTGGGTACACCGAAACTATCCTGGGTCGTCGCCGTTATCTTCCTGATTTGCTAAGTGATAACCGCCAGCGCCGTGAAATGGCTGAGAGAATGGCCCTGAATGCTCCGATTCAAGGTTCAGCTGCCGACATTATCAAAGTGGCAATGCTCAATGTGAATAGTGCAATGCAAAAAGCGAAGGTGCAATCTCGACTTCTTTTACAGGTGCATGATGAATTGATTATTGAGCTTTTCCCGGGTGAGAAAGATGTTGTCTCAAAGATTGTTAAAGAGCAGATGGAAAGTGCTGTAAAGCTCTCGCTACCTCTAGCCGTGAATATTGGTACTGGCAAAAGTTGGGACTTAGCAGCCCACTAATAATTTTAATAAAAAAAAGAAGGTTCAAATCGCTACTACTGATTTTTTGTTTGCTTTTTGCAAATATTTTTGACCGCCGAAAATAATTGCTGCCCCAAAGACTACGCATGCTGTTGATAGAGCGAAACAGAACTGAGGGCCAACGGATTCCGAAAGAGTTCCCGCGATGGCACTACCAACGGCGCCAGCACTTCCTTCAATCATCCACATCCACCCAAGAGCCGAGGCCGCAGCACCTTTAGGGCGGATGAATTCGAGAATTTCTAAATAGAAAACTTGCTGGGCTCCAACAAACAGACCCAGTACTCCACCTACAACCATCAGGCTCCATCCAGGAGTTGTGAATGCAAGAGGGGCGGTTGCAAGTGTCCAAAAAATATAGTTGCGTTTGAATGCTTGCAAAGGTGTCCAATGCTTACCGACTGTTCCTGCAACCAAACTCCCAATAATCATTGTCGATGATTGGATTGCAAGAATAGTTGAGGTCATAGCTGGAACATGGCGAAGGGTGGTAAACGCGGGTAATGCGATAGAGAAAATACCAGTTCCGAGGCCAATGAATATTCCTTCGACGGCCAGGATACGAATACCAGGAATTCGGAATAGTTTCATTTCTGAAGGGTTCTTCTCTTCCCGCTTCCATCGCCCGACCACTTTCAAACAGGAAATAGAAATTCCACCCACAAATAGGGAGAGCGCACAGAGAGCGAGCGCTGCTGCAGGATGAGAGGAGAGAGCTAGCGCAGTAACTGCCAATGGTCCAAGAATCGATGCGATTTCCAGAGATGAGGAATCAAGAGCATACGCGGTGCGCAACTTTTCCTGCACAACGATTGATCTCCACAATGGGCGAACAGAAAGATTTATCGGAGGAGCGCAGATTCCCAAAAGAACTGCAAAGAACAGAAGTAAATTTTTGTCATGTGCAGCGTTTACGAGAAGAATCGAAGTTGCATATGCGGGCACAAAAAATCGCAGAGGCCTTTTTAGACCGTATCTGTCCATGAGAGCAGCCCGCGCGCCCGTTGTAATAGAACCAGCGATTCCATTTGCTCCTGCTGCAAATCCTGCAACTGCAATTGAATGCGTTTCGTGATACACCTTGAAGTACAGGCCAAGCCCGATCATTCCGTAGGCAAATCGAGCCGGGAATGCGGCTAGAAGAAGGGATTTAGCGCCTGGAGTCTTCAGAAAGAGCAGGTAATCGCGCATATGCCCACCTTATCGCGAGCTATCCATTGCGTTTTGACCCTCGACACGCTCCGCAAGTACCCTAATGCACTCGGTCCATAAGGGACCGGCCTCTTCAATCTCTGTATAGGGGATAGGGGAGTTACCAACTACATCTATCCACCTACGGAGCAACTTGAGCACTCAGATTACTTTAAACGATGTCGGATCAGCAGAAGACTTTCTCGCCGCAATCGAAGGAACAATAAAGAATTTTAACGACGGGGACTTGGTCTCAGGAATTGTCGTACAAATAGATCGTGAAGAAGTACTACTCGACATTGGTTACAAAACAGAAGGTGTTATTCCTTCACGCGAACTTTCTATCCGCCACGACATCGATCCATCAGAGATTGTAAAACTTGGCGATCGCGTCGAAGCGCTCGTACTCCAAAAGGAAGATAAAGAAGGTCGCCTCATCCTTTCCAAGAAGCGTGCTCAATACGAGCGTGCGTGGGGAGAAATCGAAGGCAAGAAAGAACGCGATGAAGTTGTTACAGGCGTTGTTATTGAAGTTGTTAAGGGAGGCTTGATCGTTGACATCGGTCTACGAGGATTCCTTCCAGCATCACTCGTTGAAATGCGCCGTGTTCGCGACCTCACTCCTTACATCGGTAAGACTGTTGAAGCTCGCATCATCGAACTCGATAAGAACCGTAATAACGTTGTTCTGTCGCGTCGCGCATACCTCGAGCAAACACAATCTGAATCTCGTACAACATTCCTCAACCAGCTCACTAAGGGCCAGGTCCGCACAGGTGTTGTCTCATCAATCGTAAACTTTGGTGCTTTCGTAGATCTCGGTGGCGTAGATGGCCTTGTTCACGTTTCTGAGCTCTCATGGAAGCACATCGATCACCCAAGTGAAGTTGTTGAAGTGGGCGATGAAGTTACTGTTGAAGTTCTTGAAGTTGATTTCGAGCGTGAGCGCGTGTCGCTCTC
>Ga0136642_1000412_pt1 | contig 23580 bp, 17 predicted proteins | sample LowCatLa1302831Y_FD_115313 | JGI IMG/M metagenome (GOLD analysis project Ga0136642, IMG submission 115313) | Freshwater microbial communities from Lower Cathedral Lake, Yosemite National Park, California, USA - 13028-31Y | ecosystem: Environmental > Aquatic > Freshwater > Lake ... | reverse complement strand
TTAGACGATAACATGAACAATGACCGATGACCCTAGGTCGTCCGTCCACACAGGTTTTCCGTAGGTCCGCATAGCTGCACGCCCGCTTTATCGTCAATCTTCTGGTGGGTGACATGGACCTATGGGACAGTTAGGGTGTGCGTCCATGACATTACCTGTAAGTTAACTTATAATCGTACATCAAAGCTGCCCTTAGTTCCTTTATAAAATGGGCGAATAATGGGAATTGAACCCATCTTTTCAGAGTCACAGTCTGACACTCTAACCAACTAAGTTATATTCGCCATAAGTTAAGTTAAGAGTTTAGGAAGGACAGCGTAGCTGTGAGTATAGCTCTCAAACATCAGTATTGTCTCCTTTACATAAAAAACTTAAGAAGTCATTCAAGAGTGCGTAAAAAATCCGCATGGAACCCTCGGTCCATCGTGAAGCAACGAAGGTACGATAAGATGGACGATGACCATAGGTTCATATCATCGTTGTACACATTCGTACGCGACAGCCAGCACGCTAGGCGTCACCTACTATACTTTATTGATCGGTTAGATAACATAATGGTAATGTGGTGGATTGCAAATCCTTAAATGGCGGTTCAATTCCGCCTCTAACCTGGACACGAGCTTTAATATGCCATTAATTTAGCTTAAACTAACACGAACCTACGGTGATCGCTGTCTAATTAGATAAAAGTAAACTTATCGCTAAAATTGTTAGCGGAGGAGTTACTTATTGTATAAGGTTTTTTATAATCTGTATATAACCGAGGCAAGTTCGTGGATCTGTCATAAAATCAATTAATATTGTTTCTATTACAAAAAAAGGACCTATACGGACAGCTACGCTGTCCTATACAACACGAAATATGAGGTTTAGGTAAATGCTATAACTATCCTATACATGTTCAGAAGTATTCCGTCTTCAAGTGCCTACGTGTTAGAGTATATAAACAACTTGACCGCTACCCTATTATGTAGATCCTGACTAATAGAGCACACGGATTTCTGGTCTATCGTCGGTATAACCATTTTATGACAGGTGACGGGACCTTTGGTCGGAATGTGCCTTGTCCTTGTTGTCCTATATGTGAACAATGAGGTAACAGGGCAGCATAGCTGTTCTTATAAGACAGATAAGACGGTCATTATGGGACCATCACGGACAATGGCGTGGACCTACGGGGGCAGTTATGCGGACCTAAGGTCATCGTACATCGCATGTTTGTTATATATTAGATATTACTTTGACTCTATAAGAGCAGTCAAAGTAAGAAAACTATTGTTTAATCTCGTAATTTTTTTAATGTTTTTGCAAATTCTCTATTATTTTGTTCATATACTTCTTGACGCTTAACATTCACTCCTTTATGCATGGTGAGTATGATAGCACCAATCATAGCTATCAAGAGTATAATACTTGCCATGATAAAAAAATAAAAATAATAAGTATACATAATTTGACCTAAAGCCTCTATATTAGTTATATTTTCAACTTTAAGAGGCCATTGAGTATAAAAGAAATCGTGAAAATGGGCAAAATCTTTAATAGAAAATTCAGTAGAGCTTACTGTATTGATAACACCAAGGCTATCTTTAACAGGTGCATAAACTAGACTCTGACTGATATTAGTCAAATTTTCTAAATCTTTTAAATATTCAAAATAACTTATAGAAATTCCATTGATAGAACCTCCAAAATAAAAATATAAACCTCTTATTTTATAAAATAAAATTTCAAAGAAAGAAAAAGAAATTTGTAATCCTGAAGAATCAAGTTTATATGAAGATGTAAAATTTAATACAGGAACTAAATCACTGTCAACAACTAGAAGGACTTCAAATAAAAAGATTAAACCAATAAGACCTCCAATAGGAAGATAACGAAGTACATTTTCATTAATTTCAGTTAATTTTATATTCAACATCATAACAACAAATAAGAAGAGAACAGCTATAGCTCCAACGTAAACTACTAAAAAAATCATAGCAAAAAAATCAAGATCAAGAAGTATTAGTAAACCAGCAGCATTACAAAATACTAATATAAGAAAAAGAACTGAATGAACTGGATTTTTTGAACGTATAACCATTACTCCAGAAATTAGAGAAATACCTGAAAAAATATAAAAAAGAAAAGTTTCTGCTGTCATAAAATTTTACTTTTAAAAGAAGACAAAAAATGACAAATCGAACACTTCGTCTCCGATGTGAATATAGGGCGTCATTGATTAGATTAAGGGTAGGTGGACGATGACGGTAGGTCTATGTCATCGTCCACGACATCGAAGATGACCATAGATCCGTGCAATCAAGCTGTCGTGCACGATCGTGCCATTATAAAGCTAAAGAAATTGCAACTTTGTGAGCAACAAGAAAAAGAGGAGAAGGGTAAAGGAAGAAAAATAATATAAATCCTAAAGTAAGTCCTAAAATTATAGATTTTTCTTTATCTACCATAGAAGAAGACCATGTAGAATTTGCCCATTTTGTTGGTTTATCAAAATACATAATTTTGATAAGTCGGATGTAATAAAAACAACTAATTACACTTGTAAAAATTCCAACAAAAGCTAATAGATAAAGTGAGGAAGATAAAGCTGCAAAAAATATGTAAAATTTACTACAAAACCCTGCTAATGGTGGAATTCCTGCCATTGAAAACATTGTACACGTTAAAGTTAAAGCTAATAATGGATTTGTCTTTGATAAGATTCCTAAATCAGTGATATATTTAAAATGTTCTGCAGTTTCTTTTTGCTGAGGACGTTGAGCACCAATGCTTGACATGGACGATGACCGTAGGTCCATGTCATCCATAGGTTCATCTCGGTCTTGACTATCGATGACAGCAGAGCTGTCCAACCTGCCTTGTTGTCCTACCATGTTATGTTGTATATTTCCTCCTCCTTGAAGAGATAATATTATAGCAAAGAGATTTATAGTCATTACAATGTATATAATTAGATAAATAAATAATCCTTCGATTCCTTCGATACTTGCACACGAAAATCCTAAAAGAATATATCCAATATGTCCTATAGAACTATAAGCAAGGAGGCGTTTGATTTTATATTGAGCCATTGCAGCAAAAGCTCCAATAAACATAGAAAGCATACTACAAAATAAGATAATTTTTTGCCATGGGAGTAAAAAATCGTAAAAACTAAATAAGAATAATCTCATAAAGACGGCAAGAAGAGCTACTTTAGGTGCAATAGCAAAAAATGCGGTAATATTTGTAGGGGAACCTTCATATACATCAGGAGCCCACATATGAAAAGGTGCTGCTGTTAATTTGAATAAAAATCCTACTGCTATGAAAATAATACCAATAATTACTCCATTTTGCAGAGGACCTACGACCACTCCAGCTGCGCTTAACCCTGAGTTAACAAGGTAATTGCTATTTAAGGACAGAACAGCTGTCGAGAGATCCGATAAATTTACTGTACTTCCAGCTAAAAGTTTTGCAAGTTCATTAAAATTAGTAATTCCAGTAAATCCATAAACCATTGAACATCCAAAAAGCAAAATTCCGGAAGAAAATGCTCCTAAAATAAAATATTTAAGTCCAGCTTCAGTAGAAAATTCAGAATTTCTTTTGGATGCAGCTAAAACATAAAAAGATAAACTTTGAAGCTCTATTGTTAAATACATAGAAATAAAATCGTAAGATGAAATCATCAAGAGCATGCTTAGTGTTGAAAATAAAATTAAAATCATGTACTCAAAAGCAGGACCTACCGATAATTCAGATAGCTTTCCTGCTAAACGCATACCCTTATTGTCAATTGTTTGACTCGAATATTTCATATCAATTGTCGTAGTTATCGTATTTGTATTTCGAAGAACTGTTTCATTTGTTAAAGAATTTGAAACTTTATTAGCTAGAAATGGTCCAGATATAAAGATAGCACCAAACGAACTTAATAATAATAGAGTTTTAAAGAAAAAGGTAAAATCATCAATAATTAGAGTGTTATAAAAAAGAAGGCTTTGTTCAATTGGGTTATGACAAAGAAGACAAAATGTAAGCCCTATACTAAGGAGTCCAAGCCCTCCAATATTTTGAACTAGTATAGGGTAGTCTACTACTTCAGGAAAAAAACCTAAAGAATCTCGTCCATTTTGTTTTGATGTCGAGAGAACGACACCATAAAGAAGTAGAAAAATTGTAGAAATAAATAAAAATATTTCTGGAAAAAGAGCTAAAAAGTCATTCTCAAACAGATAGGAAAAATTATGATTCATTATTCAAATTCTTTTCTTTTAAAGGAGCAGTAATGTGATAGCCACGACGAGGCACATTCGTGCACGACAGCTTCGCTGCTTGAATGTCCTCGTCGATGTAGGACATTCAAGCAGCGAAGCTGTCGTGAGCTAAGGTGGCCACAACAACTAGGACGCTACGCGTCACCTGCGTGTTTCAGAAGATAAGGTCTACAATGAGACATCTTCCTACACCATAGCCTGGTTATTACCTGAGTTATGAACGACACAGGTGATGACATGGACTGACAGCTACGCTGTCTTGGACACCTATGGGGACGTACGGTCATCGGTCATGATCCACCTAGGACAACAAGGACCTATACCGACCTACAGTCATCGTCCTGCACATTCCGACATGGACCTACGGTCATCGTCCCATCACCTCTCACATTTAAGCATTAAATTTACCCTGTTGAATGATATTGGATACAGAACAATGCATAGCGTCTAAGAAAACTTCTGGATAAACACCCATCCAAAAAATACCTATAAGAAAGGGTAAAAATAAAAAAAATTCTCTTCGATTTAGATCTGCAAAAAGTGAAATATAATGAGGTTTGAAGTTTCCAAAAACTACTCGATTATACAGCCAAATAGAATAAGCTCCACCTAAAATCATACCAGTTGCCGCTAAAGTTGCAATGAAAGTATTTGTTTGAAAAACACCAACTAAAATAAGAAATTCACCAACAAAACTACTTGTTCCCGGAAGGCTTAAATTACCTAATGTAAAAATTAGAAAAAAAATGGCAAAAATAGGCATTACGTGTACAAGTCCACCATAATATTTTACTAATCTTGTTTTATGTCTATCATAAAGTGACCCCACACATAAAAACAAAGCAGATGCAACTAATCCATGACTTAACATAAGAAGTAGACTTCCTTCAATTCCTTGTACATTTAAACTAAAAAGTCCTAAAGTTACAAAACCCATGTGAGCTACTGAAGAGTAAGCAATAATTTTCTTTAAATCAATTTGTCTTAGCGTAGTTAATGAAGCATAAATAATACCTAAAACACTTATTGTATAAATAAGTGGAGTAAAATAACAGGATGCTATTGGAAAAAGAGGAATAGAAAATCTTAGAAAACCATAAGTTCCCAATTTTAATAAAATACCGGCTAAAATAACTGATCCCGCCGTAGGTGCTTCTACATGGGCTTCTGGAAGCCATATATGAAAAGGAATCATTGGAACTTTTACAGCAAATGAGGAAAAGAAAGCTAACCATAAAAGTATTTGGCGTTTTTCACTAAATTCTGTAGTTAGAAGAATTTCTAAATCAGTTGTACCTGTTTGGAAATAGATCATAAGAATTGCCAGCAACATTAAAACTGAACCTATTAATGTATATAAAAAAAATTGATAAGCAGCTCTTATTTTTCTTTCTCTTGATCCCCATATTCCAATAATAATAAACATTGGAATAAGTACACTTTCAAAGAATACATAAAATAATAAAAGATCCAACATACAAAAGACAACTAACATAAAACTTTCAAGAAAAAGAAAAGCTATATTATATTCTTTTATATAATTTTGAACACTAGACCAACCTACTAAGAGACATACAGGAACTAAAAAAGTTGTTAGTAAAATAAAGAATAAAGAAATTCCGTCAATTCCTAATGAAAAATACATTCCAGGTAACCAAGAAGCTGATTCCATAAATTGAAATTGGGCTGATGAATTATCAAATTGAATCCATAATAATGTAGACAAAACAAAATTAATAAGTGATACTATAAGAGAACTTGTACGAATTATATTATGATTTTTAGATGGAATAAAAAAGAGAAGAATTCCTCCAAGAAATGGAAGAAAAATCAAAGTGGAAAGAAGTGTACTCATAATAAAATTCTTTTTTATCAATACAATGAGGTAAAGCAGCGAAGCTGTGCCCGATAACCGATGACATGGACCTACGGTCATCGTCCATGTCGGTCTTGACTGTCCCGGACAGCTGTGCGGACGGACGACCTAGGGTCGTCGGACACAGCTATGTTGCCCGTCCAACCACGAACCCAGGTCACCACAGTAGAGTTGTCGAGCAGCTAAAGCAGCAAAGCTGTCCAGGACGATGATATGGACGATGACCGTAGGTCCGTGTCATTGTCCATATCAGTCCTAGCTGTGGAGTACCCGATCGTTCATTCAAGTTTCGTTAACCATTTTGATGAATATTAGCATGATAGAAAATAAAAGTTATAAATTGTATAAAAAATAATCGGCTATCGATCCAGAAAGAAAGAAAATCCCAAAGTCCTATAATAGCGATAAACAATGTTAATCCTATTAACATGGAAAGTGCATAATGATAGACAAATCCACTTTGTATTTTACTGATTTGTCGACTTAAACTTTGAACTGTCTGAGAAATTCCATATGGACCCAATATTTCAATAATTCCTTTATCTAAAGTTTTAAAGGAAAATTCATACCCAAAAGATAAACTTTGTTTTACAAATAAATCATTATATACTTTATCAAAAAGCCAACGCTTGTTTAAAAAAGTATAAATAGATCTTCCTAGAACCGAAGTTTTAATGAAGTAAGCATAAAAAATACCTGATGAAGATATATTTATATAATATGCTAAAAAACCGCCTAGAAGACCAAAAAGAAGAGGAATAAATTTTACACTTTGTGGTATATATTCGGATTCTAGTAAGTTACTATTTTGCGGGAGAGTAAATAAAGAATTCCCCCAAAAATCAGTACCTAAACCTATCATCATATCTTTTCCAAGAAATCCAACAAATAAACTTCCAAAAGCTAATAGGATAAGTGGAAGACCCATAATAATGGATGCATCATGCGCATTTGCTAAAGAGGATCTAGTAGCATTGCTGACATGGGACCTACGATCATCGTCCACGTCGGTTATATTGTTTACCTGAACACCAACCTGGGGTCTTGTTATGGACGGACCTACGGTCGGTGCTGGCATCGGTCCAAAAAAGGTAAGAAATAAAAGACGAAATGAATAATATGAAGTAAAAAGGGCAGATAAACTTCCTAGCCAGTATGCAAAATTTCCACTTAAGGTATATTTCGCATATGCCACTTCTAAAATAACGTCTTTAGAATAAAATCCAGTAAGAAAAGGAAATCCAATGAGTGCTAGAGAACCAATAACCATCATTGCGTAAGTAAAAGGTAGAATTTTTGCTATACCACCCATTTTTCTCATATCTTGTTCATCGGATAGAGCATGAATAACAGAACCAGCACTTAAAAAAAGAAGAGCTTTGAAGAAAGCATGGTTCATTAAATGAAAAACTCCAACTGAATAATTTGAAATTCCACAAGCAAAAATCATATAACCTAACTGACTACATGTCGAATAAGCAATTACCCTTTTTAGATCATTTTGAACTACACCAGTAGTAGCTGCAAAAAATGAGGTCATTGCCCCTAAAAAAGTAATTGTAGTTAATGCTGTAGGAGCGTATTCAAAAAGTGGAGAACATCGAGCAATCATAAAAACTCCTGCAGTTACCATCGTTGCTGCGTGTATTAAGGCAGATACGGGAGTAGGACCTTCCATAGCATCTGGAAGCCATGTATGTAAACCTAGCTGCGCAGATTTTCCTATTGCTCCTACAAAAAGTAAAAGACATAAAGTATTTAATATATTGAATTCAGTATTAAAAAAAATAAATGAAGAAGCGGGTAGATTAGATACTTGCATAACAGCTTCGCTGCTAGACAGCATATCGACCAGAGATCCACCAATGACCATAGGTCGTCCGTCCGCATAGTTGTCACCACAGTTACTTGCGAATTGATTTGCACAAGCAAATACAGTTATATAATCTACTGTTTTAAAAATAGAAAAAATACCCATTATTCCTAAAGCTAAACCAAAATCACCAACACGATTAACTAACATAGCTTTTATAGCTGATTTATTTGCCTGAAGGCGAGTAAACCAAAAATTAATTAAAAGATAAGATGCTAACCCTACACCTTCCCACCCAAAAAACATTTGTAAAAAGTTATCTCCAGTAACAAGCATTAACATAAAAAATGTAAATATAGATAAATAACTCATGAATCTAGGAAGATGAGGATCTTCTGCCATATATGAGATTGAATAGAGGTGAACAAGACTACTTACAAAAGTAATTACAACGAGCATAACTACAGTCAAACTATCAAATAAAAATCCCCAAGAAGCATCAAACATTTCTGAATAAAACCAAGGTGCCAGTTTTATATAACAAGGGCTTCCTGAAAGTGCGACTTCGTAAAACGCAATACAAGAAAGTATCGCCGATGAACTAACACAAATTATAGAAAGAAAGCTAGCTCCCCGGAAACCTAGATATCTTCCAAACCCTCCCGCGAAGATAAACCCTAAGAAAGGTAAAAGTACAATGAGTAAATACATAAATTTTTACTTTTTATAATGATATGACAGCTTTGTCGCTTCACGGACAATGACATGGACTGACAGCTACGAGGACGAGGCACATTCGTGCACGCGTCACTATGCGGACGGACGACCTAGGGTCATCGGTCATCGTCCATGTATAACATGGAGGCACAACTTAGGGTCGTCACAACAACTATAAGGATCCACGAATGTGATGACCGATAACATGGACCTACGGTGATCGTCCATGTGATCATACCAATTAAAATTCTATAGACAGCAGGCTTACGCTGAACATATCATCATCCACCTATGAGGACAGCTATAGCTATGAGGACGATGACCGATGACCGTAGGTCCATGTCGTCCGTCGACGTCAACATGGGAACTTCGGTCCACTATTAAGTTGTGTCTAGAAGCGGATTTGAACCGCTGACACAAGGATTTTCAATCCTTTGCTCTACCAACTGAGCTATCTAAACAATAAAATAAATTTTATGAAAAATGTTAACACGCGATATGGTACACTACATGAGTTCCAAAACTCTACTAATACGGATCAAAGATCCCGTGTTCAACCTGATGCTTTAATCAACTCAAAGCCTCAAATTGACGAAAAAATGAACTCATTTTATTTAGATTTATTTAAAACTAAAGCGCACATTGGCTTTAAAGATTGGAATAAAGATATGTCTACATATTTATTAGGTTCTAGAAATAATATTTCTATCATTGATCTAAAATTAACATTAATAAATCTTCGAAAAACATTAAAATTTTTAGAATCTCTTAAAACAATTGAACAAGACGGCTTGAGTGTAAACAGCTTTAGTGTTCAAGTTCTGTCGGGTTTAAATCAAATTGAAGGTGCAGCAAAGCTGCGCAGCGAAGCTGCCTCAATTGATTATAAGGTAAAAAAATCAACACTACCCCACGTACTTTTTGTAAACACTTCGAATAAATTTTCAGAATTAATAAAGCAAGTGGGATTTGAAACAAAACAAAGTTTTATTAATGAAAGATGGGTTGGAGGAACTCTTACTAATTGGAAACAATCTTCTGAATCTATTTTTCTTTATAATAAATTTGGGTTTCTTTTTGATAATTTTTTAAAATCAAGTAACATTCAAATTCCTATTTATCAAAAATTAAAAAAAAGATATGGAGGCTTTGACGGGTATCAATCTAAGATTTTACCTAAGAGTACTGACATGGATGCGCAGCATAGCTGTCCCCGTAGGTCCATGTCCTCCACAGGTATCGAGTCGCGTATCAATACTAGTATAGAATATGAATATTCGAGATCTACACTTCCAGATGTTATTGTTTTAATAAATCCTGAAGAAAATGCTATTGCAATTCACGAAGCACAGTTACTCAAGATACCTATAATAGCTTTTGCTGATTCAAATACAGCGATTACAGGAGTAAGTCAAACAGGTTCTCATAGATCTAAAAATTTCTCAAAAAGATTTCCCGGAATAAATTTTATAATTCCTGGAAACAATAAATCTCTTTCGTTTATTTATTTTTGTTTAAATCTTATTTCTATAACTTTACAGAAAAATATCAAATAATTCTAAACCTACGGTAGTCGTAAGACCCACATTGACGGTGGACGATGACCGTAGGTCCGTGTTGATCCAAGCCATTGTGCATGTTAGAATTTCGTGATGCTCACGTCAGATTCGAGCGCGACGTGTCCCGTACTGGAGTAAAAGGACTCGAACCTTTGAATGTCGGTATCAAAAACCGATGCCTTACCACTTGGCGATACTCCAAATTTAATTGATTCGACAGCCAGGACCGACACGGACCTACAGGGACAGCTATGCGGACGGACGACCTAGGGTCATCGGTCATCGTCCATGTTGGTTCATGTGATCCTTTATTCTATTGTCACCCTAGACAGCTATTCTGTCCTACGTGTCTATCTCATTGTATAACGGCAGCTATGCGGACCTACGGTCATCGGTACCAATTTTATATTAAAGGAATACAAGTACTATTTTGCCGATCTATAGGCTTCCATGCACAGTTGTGCTGTGCGTCCGCCAAAGGTTAAAACTATTATATAGAGTTTATCATAAATTTTTTGGGAAGATGGCTGAGGGGTTTAAGGCGACAGACTGTAAATCTGTTGATAATTATCATCGTAGGTTCAAATCCTACTCTTCCCAATAATTAATAACCTATGAAAGACCAAAGATCCAATCTTTCCTTTATATTACTCCCATTCAAGGGCTCCCTTTTTCCACTCGTAAATAAATCCTACAGTTAAAATAAATAAAAAGCCCATCATAGACCAAAAGCCGAAAAAATCTATTTTACTTAAAGAAACTGCCCAAGGAAATAAGAAAGTTACTTCTAAATCAAAAATAATAAACAATATAGCTACTAAATAAAAGCGTATATCAAATCTACTTCTTGCATCATCAAACGGATCGAATCCGCATTCATATGCAGAAACTTTCTCTGGATCAGCTTTTTGTATAGAAAAAACAAAAGAAAGCCCTAAGATTATTAGAGAAAGAATAAGACTTATTGTAATATATATAAGGATAGGAGCATATTCAATCATTTTTTTTACTTTTTTCAATAATAGACCACAACATGCAAGTCAGCATAGACGAACATGGAGGGGCAGGATAACTGTAGTAACCACCTTAGGTTCTCCCTCTATGTTAACGTCCACCGTAGGTGCGCACAATCATAGAAAAAACCTATGTGGAGCTACAAAGACAGCTATGCGAACGGACGACATGGACGATGACCGTAGGTCCATGTCATCGATCATCGTCCATCACATGCTAGGCTTTTCCTGCAACGAAGCCGTCGTGCACCTATAGTTATCGCATGCTCTCTTCGCACTTATTTATTCAAAACGACGGGAAAAACGGGAATCGAACCCGCGACCTCTGGCGTGACAAGCCAGTACTCTAACCAACTAAGCTATTTCCCCTCTTGTGACAACAGAACTTCTTATTTCATTGAATATAGGTGGGTAGTTAATGGCACCCTCACTCCTACATGGATGTTATCACAGATTCCAATATGGACGATAAGGTGGACCGACCTAGGGTCCATGGATGACCCTAGGTCGTCCCTCCACACAGTTCTGGTAGCGACACGGACCTATAGTCATCGTTACGTCGGATCCTCAGTCTGCAGCGACTGTATGCTCTGGACTATGAGTACTAACGGGATCGAACCGCTGACATTCTCGGTGTAAACGAGATGCTCTACCATCTGAGCTAAGTACCCATTAGAAAGTTAACATAAGTGTAATTGCAGCATAGCAGTCCCCTATGTCCACTTAGAGGTGACCAAAACAGGAATGTGTCTCGAAAGTCCACAATAGCATGGATAGACATAGACAAACGATCACCATAGGTCCGTATCGTCACCACAACTGTGTGGACGGACAACCTAGGGTCCATGGATGACCCTAGGTCGGTCCACCTCATCCTCTATGCCCACCTGTACTATTCTGACCGTAGGTGGACAATGACATGGACGATGACCGTAGGTCCATATCATCATAGCTGATGTCATAAACGGATAACTTTAGGTCGTCTATCCTTGCCAAGCTGAGATTTATCTTTTCAAATTATCTATCAACTTCACCAAAAACAATATCTTGAGTTCCTATGATAGTTACGACATCTGCGAGCATATGATTCTTTGCCATAAAATCTAGTCCTTGAAGATGAGCAAACCCTGGTGCACGTATTTTACAACGATAAGGACGGTTAGTACCATTACTCACCAAATAAACACCAAATTCACCTTTAGGAGCTTCAATAGCGGTGTATGTTTCCCCAGAAGGTACTGAAAATCCTTCAGTATACAATTTAAAATGATGTATTAAAGATTCCATCGATTGTTTCATTTGTACCCTTGAAGGTGGTGTAATTTTTTTATCATCTGTTTTAATCATTCCCTGAGGCATCTTATTTAAGGTTTGCATTATAATTCGAATACTTTGGCGCATCTCTTCAACACGAATAAGATATCTATCATAACAATCTCCTCTTGTTCCCACAGGAATATCAAAAACTATTTGATCATAAATGTCGTATGGTTGAGTTTTTCGTAGATCCCAAGCAACTCCAGAACCACGTAGCATTACTCCGCTAAATCCCCAATCCATTGCTTGATCTGCTGAAACAACCCCAATATCAACTAATCTTTGCTTCCATATTCTATTATTTGTTAACATTTCTTCAAGTTCGTCAATTCTTGAAGCAAATTGTTCAACAAATTTGTAGATATCTTCACTTAATCCAAAAGGTAAATCTTGTGAAACTCCACCCGGGCGAATATACGCAGCATGCATTCTTGCACCAGAAACACGTTCATAAAATTCCATCAATTTTTCTCTTTCTTCAAAAGCCCAAAGAAATGGTGTTAAAGCACCGACATCCATCGCATGAGTAGTCAAAGCTAATAAATGATTTAGTATTCGTGTTATTTCTGAGAAAAGTACACGAATGTATTTTGCTCGTTCAGGGACGTCACAATTTATCAATTTTTCAACAGCTAAAGAATAGCCGTGTTCTTGGCACATCATAGAAACATAATCTAAACGATCGAAATAAGGTAATGCTTGTAAATATGTTTTATATTCTATTAATTTTTCGGTTCCTCTATGAAGAAGACCAATGTGAGGGTCTGCTCTTTCTACTACTTCCCCATTCATTTCTAAAACTAATCTAAGAACACCGTGAGCAGCAGGATGTTGAGGTCCAAAATTTAAAGTAAAATTTTTTACTTTATTTGATGAAATATCCCATGTAGTGGCAGCAGGGCTGTCGATTTGATTGTTGTCTAAAAATTTTAAGTCACTTTGGGACAACGTAGCTGTCATAGCGTTTAATTTATTATCGATTACCATAAAAATTTTTCTTTTTAAAGACTTTGGAGGACCAAAGGTGGTCTGCACAATACGTTGTAACTCGTAGCTGTTTGGACATGGGTAATGAGACATAACGATGAAACGGACGGACGACCTAGGGTCATCGGTCATCGCACGACAGCATCGATTGACATGGACAATGACCGATGACCCTAGGTCGTCCGTCGATGTCATTATATCTAGTTCATACCTATAAGCAGCTATATTGTTTTAATCTTACTATTTATAGTAAATTTAAGTATTCATTATTGATTAGAGACAACTTTATTTTCCTAATATGGAAGTAAACGGACTCGAACCGTTAACTCCATGCTTGCAAAGCATGTGTTCTACCATTGAACTATACCCCCGTTCTAGCTTTATATTTCTTAATAATATGGACAATAACGGAACGTGGCAGGCTAAGCAAATGTCGTGTGCACGAACGTACAGGACGATGACATCGACCTACGGAGGCAGCTATGCGGACGGACCACCTAGGATCATCGGTCATCGTCCATGTTAGTCGATGCTGTCTTGTATGTTGTCAGTTACGATTACTTTTCATAAGTAAAAAATTTTATAATAATTGAATAAACATTAGAATGACACGGACGGACGACCTAGGGTCATCGGTCGTCATGGACCTGTGGTTATCTGTGCTAGGTGTCCTCTTAGGCTAAATTATTTCGGAGGAAATGGGATTCGAACCCATGATACAATTTCTTGTATGTTGATTTAGCAAACCAATGCCTTTAGCCACTCAGCCACACCTCCATAATAGAACAAAATTTACACTATGCATCGACATGGACGAACGACCTAGGGTCATCGGTCATCAGTCACTTCATGCAGATTTGTGTACCCATTTATATATTTGCTAATAATAAGAAAGATCTTTATGAACTGAGATAGCACTTATGATACAGAGTTGACGACATATCGATAACATGGACGCGCAGCGTAGCTGTCCCCGTAGGTCGATGTTATCGTCCACGTCATCTTTTTATTCTTGAAAGTTATGCTGTCGAAGATAATACATGGACAATAACATGGATGCGTAGCATAGCTGTTCCCGTAGGTCCGCATACCTGTCTCGTAGGTCCGTGTCATCGTTGTACGTGTTCGTGCACCTCTCACCTAGTGAACTTATTATCGATGATATGGACCTACAGTTATTGTTGACGTCTCTTGTCGGTTTAATCACTTTTAAAAGAAAGCTTTCATGATAAATTCTATAGAAATTTCCTTAAGATCTTTTGAATATTCACTTTTAAAAAATGCTACTTTACAAATTAAAACAATTTGTTCTAAAGAATATTCAATTCTACAAGTGTCTCTTCCAATAAAACAGAAAAGATTTACTGTTTTACGATCTCCCCATATTGATAAAAAATCTAGAGAACAATTTGAAATCAAATACCATAAAGCTATATTAAATTTAACTTTATCAAAGGCCAATAATCAGAGGAAAGTTGTATTCTTTAATGATTTAACCATTAGTAGCAACGAAGCTCAGCGTCTTAATGAGTCTAATATCGAATTTTTAATTGAAAATCTTAAACGTGTTAAATTTACGGGCGTTCAAGTTAAAATTCGTGTAAAATACAGTAGTTTTTTAGAAAGATCTTTCTTAAATTAATTATAAGGACCACGAAATCAACGATGACCATGGGGTGACGCGTAGCGTCCTAGCTGTTGTGATAGCCCTAGGTCGTTCAGATAAATAAACTACCTGCTACTATAATGATTATAGAGCATCGTAATCCGGCGCTTCAATGTCTTGTTATTGTAGACAGCTATGCTGTTTTATATATTGATAAAAAAGATTTATTAGTAAATGAAAATTCATAGCATTAGATGGACGCTATGGGTCACGAGACTTTTGATCCACTAATTTGAGTAAAAAATTTATGGGTTATTAAGGACCCAAGGTCCCACGATGACCCAAAGTCCTAAAAGCTAACTAGCAACAAATAGGATGAGACACATTCGTGCATTATAACAGCTGGGACCCACACGGACGGACGACCTAGGGTCATCGTCGCGTCACTAGACCTTTGGTCCGCTAATATGGACAGCATAGCTGTTCTACGTAGCTGTGGTATTTTATATAAAAGTAAAAATTATGGTAAGATCTCTTTGGAAGGGTCCATTTGTTGATAGTTATTTGATAAAAAAAATACCTACTAGCATAGTAGCTATGCTGTCCAAGGTGAATCTAAATAATGCAAAGTCTTCAAGTAGAGGAGTTATTAAAGTATGGTCTAGACGTTCTTTTATTCTTCCAGAATTTATAAATAAATTTTTTGAAGTTCATAATGGTAAACAATTTATATCTCTTCAAGTAAATGAAGATATGGTTGGTCATAAATTTGGAGAATTCGCTTCTACAAGAAAAAAAACTTTACACAAAAAAAAACAAAAAGCATAAAAGAGTTTTTCTTTAATAGTTAAACTCTAATAGTTCTATCACGAGACAACATGAACGATGACTGATGACCCTAAGTCGTCCGTCTACGTCATCGTCCATGTTATCACTGTCCTCAACTATGACGTAGCACGCCGAGCTGTCGTGCACGACAGCCAGGACCGACACCGACGATGACATGAACCTACGGTCATCGTCCTGCACATTGGTGGACTCGTCATCTACTTTACCTGCTAAAATGGACCTACGGTCATCGTCCAATAAAAAAATTTATAAATTATGGGTCAAAAAACAAATCCGATATCATTAAGATTAAATATAAATAGAAGTTTTGAATCGTCATGGTTTGCTGACAATTCTTTTGAATATGGTAAATTACTTCATCAAGATTTGAAAATAAGACAGTACGTTAAATCACTTTTTCAATACATTGGCATACAAACTGGACGAATAAATATTCAAATTTTTTCGAAGAAATTAGTAATTCATTACTTTTTTCATCAGCCAGATGATATAAAAGATCACGCTGCACGAGAAAACATAAAATGGTTAACCCAATTAAAAAATGGTCACGATATAGGTCAGACAACATCGAGTGTCCAATCTACAATTAGTAATAATATTGTCGATACCCAATTACAAATATCTGGAAATAAAATTCTCTTGAATGATCTTAATAGATTATCTTTGAAGACTCCTAGAATAGCTGATCAACATAATTACAATCGTAAAAGGTCAGAGCTCTATGTCCAAGCGGATAAATTTGGTAATAATACAACTGAAATGGATAGAGTTAAAAATTTTTTGGTAAGAACTCCATCTAAGCTTGTTAATACTTTACACACATCAAATGAATCTATTATACCAAATCTTAAACATAAGCAAGGACGAGGCACATTCCTGCACGCGTCACCTGTTAAATCCATGAATAATTTCTTGGATAATAATTTTGTTACCAAAAGTTTTCTTGTAAGATTTAGTATCTTACATTTTTATCTTTCTCAAAACAAATTTTATAATAAATTTAATTATTTTCTAAAGTATTTTCACTTTTTAGAATACATTATAGCAAATAAGAAAAATTCTATGTTGACAGTTATGTTGCCAAAACAACAGGATACGAGTTTTAATACACCCATTGAAGCTACATTATCCAATATGCAACTATTTTATCCAATACGTAACTCTGGTGACAAAATATCTTCTCGTACAACACGAATCGAAAACTACGGTATATCAAGAAAAAATTATATAATAGATGATAATCTTTCGAGAGTTGAATCTATCATAGCTACAAATTATTCAAGTAATACTCTTATTTTACCAATAAAGATAGATTCCAAATATAAGAGTGCTTCCTTTATTTCTCAATATATAGCTCATCGTCTTCAACAAAATATATCATTTCGACAGATTTATAAACAGCTTCTTAATGATATTAAAGCACAAAATTTTGGTAAGCTCTCTAAAGATACTTCTGAGTCTAATGTATCTTATGACAATAAAGTTATTCAAGGGATGCGTATACATTGTTCAGGTCGTCTTGGAGGTGTCGAAATGGCTCGTGTTGAATCAAAAAAATATGGACAAACTTCCCTTCATGTTTTTTCATCTAAAATAGATTTTGCTACAAGTGAAGCTTATACTTCCTTTGGAATTATAGGAATTAAAGTATGGATATCCTATAGGTAGAATCGCAATGACGATATAATACGGACACGTACTTAGGGTTGTGGCTATACTGCGTGACAGCTAAGACCTACACGAATAATAAGCGATGACCGATGACCGTAGGTCCATGTCATCGTCTATAACATTCGTACACGAGAGCCCGGGCTGACCAAGGATCTTGTTACCTACCTCACATGTTCGACTGTTGAGGTGACACCCATGTGAAAGTTATAAGTTCTACGTGAATAAAAGTTTGTAGATTTATTAGGACAGCGTAGCTGTCAGTCTATGTCATCCTCCATCCTGTCCTTTTCCTAAACAAATTAGGTAGTACATCAGGTTCACTGGGATCATTGATATTCTTAACTATGACAGCTGAGGCAGCGAAGCTGTCATGTGCCTCGTCCTTGCTGTCCTACATACTAATATTGTAGCTTCTCGTGGTAGCACAGAGCTATCCTATATACTTTTTATAAAAAAGATAAAAAAAAATGCTTCAACCTAAACGTACTAAATATCGTAAATACCAAAAAGGAAGCGTTGGTGGTAAGTTATCAAATAGAACAACACTTTCTTTTGGGAAATTTGGAATAAAAAGTCTATCGTCTGGAAGATTGTCTGCTCAAGTGATAGAAGCTGCGCGTCGTAGTATGACTAGAAAATTGCGACGAAGTGGACAAATTTGGATTCGAGTATTTCCGGATATACCAGTAACAGAAAAACCTGCTGAAGTAAGAATGGGAAAAGGTAAGGGTAATATTGCTTATTGGGTTTGCCGTATCAAAGCGGGACAAATTTTATTTGAACTAGACGGAATTAGTATAGAGATGGCTAAGCAAGCAATTTTACTTGCCGCTCAAAAAATACCATTTCCAACTGAGTTTATAGAAATAAATTAGCTAGGACATACAAGTGTGTGATCGACCGAAGGTTCCGCGATAACGCAGGCGATGACATCGACGGATGACCTAGGGTCATCGGTCATCGCCCATACAGCTGCCGTGACGACCCTAGGTGGACGACAGCTTCTCTGTTTCACCTGCTCGGGATCCCCCGTGCTGTAAAAAAGATAAAGAAAAATGATTATAGTGGGTACTCGTTTAGAAGTTTCTGATAATTCAGGAGCAAAAATTGTAGAATGTATAAAACTATTGAATAATTTACAATGGGCATCAATTGGTGATATCATTGTAGTTTCAGTAAAAAGTACTATAGCAAAACAAAAAACAAAAGTAGAAAAAGGAGGTATTTATAAAGCTTTAATTGTAGAAAGCGTTAAAGGTGTGCAAAGAAAAGACGGAAGTGTTCTAAGATTTACAAGAAACTCAATTGTTATTTTATCTCCTCAAGGAGGTCCTATAGGTACAAGAATTTTAGGCTTAGTAAGTTATGAGTTAAGAAAAAGAAATCAATCTAAAGTTCTATCATTAGCATCTGTTGTTATTTAGAACAATTTGAAGGAGTTTGCGAAAGTGATAGATTGAGGGTGCAGGACAAGTGACGGGACGATGACCGTAGGTCCATGTCGATCTTAGTTGTCATTGATACCAATGAAATAATTCAATTGCAAAATATTAATACACAGAGAATGACATGAAAAACAGCGTGAACAGGCGTCAACGATGAGATACAGCAGGTGAAGCAGCGAAGCTGTCATGTGCCTCGTCATGGTTATCCTGCACGAGAGCTTGGCTAATAGTTGACCGAAGGTCCCACAAGCAGTGAAGCTGAGCAGCGAAGCTGTCGTGTGCCTCGTGTCGGTCACATATAATAAAGAAAATACTCTATGAATAGATTTAATTTTTATCATCAAATTATTTTTTCTCGTGATTTTCTTTTGAAAACTAATGGAAAAAACATTATGAAGATTCCTAGCTTTTCTAAAATTATTTTAAACACAAGTATAAAAGCTTCACATCGATTAGCTTCAACTAGTGGAAATAGAAAAACCTCGAATCAATTAGTTACAACAACAGCTAAGCTATCTAATCAAGAAGGAGGAGCTATAAAATCGACTGATAACTTATCAGCTTTAATTGCTTTAGAGCTTCTTTGTGGACAAAAATTGAAAAAAACCCGTTCTAAAAGATTTATAGCAGCATTTAAGTTAAAAAAGAATGAATTGATTGCATCAAAAGTTAGTTTAAGAAAAATTCAAATGTTTAATTTTTTTGAAAAACTTAATATGATAATACTACCAAAACTTAAAGATTTTCAAGGATTTGTGATAAATAACAATAACACGAACATGGACGCGCAGCATAGCTCTCCCCCTAGGTTCATTTCATCGTCCAATCATATACCAGTAACAGGTAATATCCATAAAATTATACATCCTATTGCTCAAATTCATCAATCTGGATCTATTTCTTTTGGAATTCAAAATCTATTATTATTTCCAGAATTAGAAAATCATTATGAATTATTTGAATCAATAGCAGGATTTCAAATTACTATTGTTCCTAAAATGCATATAAGACGACAACAAGGTAACGCAGGAGACCAAGCTACTCATTTAAATTCTTTAAGAAAAAGAGAATCTCTTTTGTTATTTAGTGGAAATCAATTACCTTTTTAATTTGAATGGAGCGAGCAAGTTCTAGCTGTAAGGACCTACGGGTGGACGACAGCTAGGACGAGGCACATTCGTGCACCCGTCACCTGCTGTGCCTCGCATTAATATTCTTGGATCGTTAAAAAATAAAATATTAATTTATGGCTAATAGTATCCAAAAAGATCAAAAAAAGCGTAATCTTTTTGCAAAGTATGAAGTAAAAAGATTAGTTCTAAAATCAATTATTAGAGAAAATACTCTTTCAAAAAATATTAAATTTCACTCTGTTAACGAATTAAATAAATTACCTAAGAATAGTTCTTTAAGTAAAATAAAAAATCGTTGTGTTTTAACTGGAAGAGCAAAAGGAAATTATTCAAAATTTAAGATTTCTAGAATAAGTTTTCGAGAACTCGCTTTAAAAGGATTACTTCCTGGAGTTACTAAATCGAGTTGGTAAATAAAATAGAAATTTCTTTGTTCATAATGAGAAGTATATGGTGGACGTGCAGCATAGCTGTCCCCCAAGGTCCATGTCATCGTAGGACCTTGGGGGACAGCTATGTGGACCTACAGTCATCGTCCATGTCATGGTCTCACATTGATCTGCGCAACAGCTTTGCAGACCTACAAGTCCACTACAACCCTGGAACGATGACCGATGACCCTAGGTCGTCCGTCCATGTCCGTCATATCATTCATTTAAAAAATAAAAAATTTATGGATAATTTAGCAAATGCTTTCTCTACTTTACAAAATAGTCAAATAAGAAGAAAAAAATATGTTTTTATACCTTTTTCTAAAATAGTTTGGAATATATGTACTATTTTATATGTTGAGGGGTTTATCCGTGGTCTTAAGAGGATAGATATATCCGATAGTATAGATAGAGAAGAATCACCGGTATCTGTTTCTGTTGCTCAAAAATATGGACAAGTGCACGACGGACAGCATAACTGTCACCCTATGCCTTACCCGTGTCGTTTGAAGAAGAAATCGGTAACCCCGTTCTCATATATAATTATTTATTTAAAATATTTAAATAATAAACCTATTATAGAAAAAATCTCTAAAATTTCATTGCAAGGACGAAGAATATATACAAAAAAAATGACAGTAGACAGCTTGCATCGGGGAGATTCCTTTACGACAGCTTCGCTGATCATGCAAATTTCTCCACAGTTATGTGGACTGACAGCTACGCTGTCCGGGACAGAAGATATGCTGGGCGATCATACTAAAAATCCAGTAATAGATAGTTTAACTATGCCGGCAGCTACGCTCTCGTTGACAAGAAATATGAAGCTGCCCTCATTATCCAAGTCTAACCTAATTCAGAATTCTGAAGTAGCTATTCCAGTTACTCAAGGATTTGGACTAAAAATCTTATCTACATCTAAAGGAATACTGTGTGATAGAGATGCACGATTTTTAGGTGTTGGCGGTGAAATCTTATGTGAAATTCTTTAAAAAAATATAATAATGAAAGATACTAAAAATTTTTTAAATAGTACGAATAATCTAAGGTCTAGAGGAATCTTTGGTTTGACAGTTTCTTTAGGTCTTTGGACTCGTGTTAATAGAAACTTTGAAAGAATAATGAACACGTGGACACCAGCTTTACTGTTGTGCGGTGTCCAAGTAAAATCTTTTCACCACTTTAGTAGAGTTATGTTAGCACCTTCGATGTCACTATTGAATAACTCTAATTTCCAAGATAGTAAATTATCTAATAAAACTAATGGTATTGCACTTTGTCAATCACAATTTATTTCTTCTAATTTTTATAGTGATATCATTAAGATACCATCAAAGGTAACAATTAGAAAAGTTAAAAATTCACTTTTTTTTGAAGGTCCTTTAGGATCTGTTGAAATGGATATTTCTAAAATTGATTTGAAAGGTCAAGGGTTTTTTCGTATTTGTACTGCCAAAGATATTTTGTCCCCTCGGTTTCTTACTTCTGATATTAATGATAAATCTAGTTATCTTGAAGTCTTTGTAAAAAAAACTTCTAAAACTTCAAAAGCCTTTTTTGGGACGTTATTATCGTTATACCGTAATAATCTTTATGGGGTGTGTCAAGGTTTCTTAATTTACTTAGAATTAATAGGAGTAGGTTTTCGAGCTATTATTCATGAAAATCAAGTTGATGATGACATCGACGATAACATGCAGGATAACATGGACCTAGGGTCATCGTGCATGTTATCGTCTATTGAATCATCCATATCCAAGTCAGGAAAACTTATTCAAAAAGTTGAATTTAAGGTAGGACAAAGTCACGAAATAATATATAAGATTCCTGAGAATCTACGAATTTTTTCTCTTAAACCAACATTAATTTGTTTATATGGATTAGATAAAATACAAGTAACTCAAGTAGCTTCTGAAATAAGAAACTTAAAAGTACCTGAGCCTTATAAAGGAAAAGGTATTCGTTATAAGGATGAAATTGTAAGAATTAGAGTAGGTAAAAAAAAATAATGGTGTTGACGGGACCTTTGGTCTGTCCTAGCTACGGTGTCTATCTATATTTAGAATGGAGAACTATATAGTGATTTTCTACTACCACGATGCAACAGAACTAGGATTAACCAAAAGTCCCCTTCAACACTTCATATGTAAATAGATGTAGTATTTATCATAACAACACGAAGTCTCTACACACGATACGAAGTATTGAATAAAAGGTTAAGAACGAAACTACCGTAGGTAGAAGTAAAGCTAACGTAGCTAGGACAGCATAGCTGTCAATAATACTTATGACAACAACGAAAAAATTTCCTTTGGTTTTGTGTATCACACGCAAATTTAAATGATTTAGGATATATGTGACGGGATCTTTGATCCGTCTTAGTAGCCTAAGTTTTCTAAAACTAAAGGCATAAAAAAGTTTTTCCTCCAGTTCTGAGTAAGAGGTTTTATATCTGTAACCAATTTAGATGACATGGACGATAACCGATTACCCTAGGTCGTCCGTCCGCATAGTGACGCATAGCGTCCTCGTAGCTGTCAGTCCATGTCATCGTCGATGTTATCGTACGCAGATAGACAATGTTCTGTCGTGTCGACATTTCAGGACAAGTGAGGTATAGCGTCCTGGCTGTCATACAATTCCATTTAATGAAAATATTTTATATTATGGTATATATTTTAAATACAAATTTAAAAGATTCACAAAAAGTACGTATTGCTTTACAGGATATTTATGGAATTGGAAAGTTTTTATCAAATCAAATTTGTGATCAACTAGGATTTTCAGATTCTATTCAAATTAAAAGCTTAACATCATTTCAAAAAGATCAACTTATTCGGATTATTAACCAATACTATTTTACAGGTTCTGAAAATCCTAGTTGATCACAAATTT
>Ga0136642_1000411_pt1 | contig 23624 bp, 23 predicted proteins | sample LowCatLa1302831Y_FD_115313 | JGI IMG/M metagenome (GOLD analysis project Ga0136642, IMG submission 115313) | Freshwater microbial communities from Lower Cathedral Lake, Yosemite National Park, California, USA - 13028-31Y | ecosystem: Environmental > Aquatic > Freshwater > Lake ... | reverse complement strand
GGCGGCGGCGACAGCTTCGCCTCGGGCCTCGTCTTCGGATTCCTCGAACACAACGACGCCCAGAAGGCTGTGAACTACGGCGCCGCCCACGGCGCGCTGGCTTCCACGACCCCTGGCGACACGTCCATGGTCACCCGCAAAGAAGTCGAGAAGCAGCTCTCCGGCGGCGGCGCCCGCGTCGTCCGCTAATCGCCAGCCCTCCCCGATACTCGAAACCCCACACTCTAGACCCATGTCCTCCCTCGATCTCTTCTCCCTCAAAGGCCGCACGGCCGTCGTCATCGGCGGTACCGGTGAACTCTGCGGCGCCATGGCCGAAGGCTTCGCCTCCGCAGGTGCCCACGTCATCCTCGTCGGTCGCGACCCTGCCAAGGCCGACGCTCGCCTCGCCAAGATCAAGGCTGCCGGCGGTTCCGGTGAGTTCATCTCATGCGAAGCCACCAACAAGGCTGATCTCGTCAAGCTGCGCGACGGCATCCTCGCCAAACACGGCAAGGTCGACGTCCTCGTCAACGGCGCCGGCGTCAATTCGGCCACGCCCTTCTTCGAGATCGACGAGGCTCAGCTCGATAAAATCCTCACGGTGAACATCAAGGGCGTCATCTTCGGCTGCCAGGTGTTCGGCGAGGCGATGGTCGCCGCCGGCAAGGGCTCGATCATCAACCTCGGCTCGGAATCAGGCATCCTGCCGCTCTCACGCGTCTTCACCTACTCGGCCTCCAAGGCCGCGGTGCACAACCTCTCGAAGAACCTCGCCCGCGAATGGGCCGCCAAGGGCGTCCGCGTGAACACGCTCGTCCCAGGCTTCTTCCCTGCCGAACAGAACCGCAAGGTGCTCACCCCTGAGCGCGTGGCGATGATCCTCAGCAAGACCCCGATGAACCGCTTCGGCGAAGCCAAGGAACTCATCGGTGCCTCCCTCCTCCTCGCTTCCGATGCCGGCAGCTTCGTCACCGGCGCGGAAATCGTCGTCGACGGCGGCTTCGCCGCGATGTCCATCTAAGCGAGACCGACGACGATGGCCTTCATGGACGACAACTTCATCCTCTCGACAGGCACGGCGCAGCAGCTCTACCACGGCGTGGCGAAGGACCAGCCGATCGTCGACTACCACTGCCACCTCAGCCCGAAGGACATCGCCGACGACCGTCGCTTCGAAGACCTCACGGCCATCTGGCTCGCGGGCGACCACTACAAGTGGCGCGCGATGCGGGCCAACGGCGTCAGCGAAGACCTCATCACCGGCGACAAGTCCACGTCGCGCGAGAAGTTCCAGGCCTGGGCCGAGACGGTCCCGTCCACGCTCCGCAATCCACTCTTCCACTGGACGCACCTCGAGCTGCGCCGCCACTTCGGCATCCAAGACGTCCTCGAAGGCGCCACGGCCCAAAAGATCTGGGACGAAGCCAACCGCCAGCTGAAGCATGGTGACCTGACGGCCCGCGGCATCCTGAAGCTGATGAAGGTGCGCGTCGTCGGCACCACCGATGACCCGGCCGACTCGCTCGACCTGCACCACCAGATCGCGAAGTCCGGCTTCGAGACCAAAATCGTCCCGACCTACCGCCCCGACGCGTGCCTCAAGGTTCGTACGCCGGACCGCGTGCAGGCCTGGGCCAAGCGCCTCGCCGACGCCACGGGCAAGGGCGCCGACACCTTCGCCGGCCTGATCGCCGGTCTCAACCAGCGCCACGACGAATTCGCCGCCGCGGGCTGCCGCGCTTCCGACCACGGCCTAGACTACCTTCCCGACGCGTCCTGCACGGAAGCCGAAGCCAAGGCCATCTGGGAGAACGCGATCTCCGGTAAGGCCGCCACGCTCGAGGAAGCCGAGAAATTCACGGCGTTCATCATGCTGCACATTGGCCGCCTTAACCACGCCAAGGGCTGGGCTACCCAGCTCCACCTCGGCGCCGTCCGCGACCCGAACCTCGGCCTACTCAAGCGCCTCGGCTCGGACGCGGGCTGCGATACCATCGGCGACTTCCGCCAAGGCCCCGGCCTGATTCGCTGGTTCGGCACGCTCTCGGGCGAGAACGCCCTCGGCAAGACCATCCTTTACAACCTCAACCCCGCCGACACCGCCCTCTTCGCCTGCCTCCCGGGCTCGTTCCAGGACGGCGTCACGCCGGGCAAGATTCAGTACGGCTCGGGCTGGTGGTTCCTCGATCAGGAACGCGGGATGCGCGACCAGATGAACGCGCTGTCCGACCTCGGCCTGCTCAGCCGCTTCATCGGCATGATCACCGACTCGCGCTCCTTTCTCTCGTATCCACGCCACGAATACTTCCGCCGCATCCTGTGCGACCTCGTCGGCCAGGATGTCGAATCCGGCCGCATCCCGGACCTCGAGGATTGGAACGAGCGCCTGATCGCCGACGTCTGTTACGGTAACGCCAGCCAGTACTTCGGTTTCCAGAAGTAATCAACCGGCCGGCAGCCATGGAGAATATCATTTTAATCTTCATTGCCGCTTTCATTAAGTTTTTCCCGATAGGCGCACTGATGACAATCGGGAGTTATTGGATTGTGCGTCGACGCGGGGGAATCAGCCGATTAGTTGCCGTCCGCGAAACCATCCTTCCCGAAAGAATCCTATCCTGGACCGGAAAGTGGCTCACGATCCTGGTCATCTTAGAGCTCTACCTGACCAAGAAAGATCGTTTCACGGCCATGGACGATTACTGGCTTAATGTCCTGCCGCTGCTGTGGCTCACTTTATCCATCCGCCGCAAAGACCTTCCCGCCGACCGCACTGCCAATATCGTCGGCATCTGGACCCTGATGCCCTACGCAGCCTTTAGCCTCAGCAACAAAGATGTCCCCCATAGTGCCTGGTTAAGCGTCGTTGCCTTCGGTGTCGCTTTCGGCGTCGGCATCTGGCGCGACGTCAAGCGGCCACTGTGAATCGTGAGGCTTGCCTGCGTGCAGGCTGCCCGCACCATCAAGCCACCCCGATGTTTAAACTGATTTTCTATTGGCTGGGCTGGAGTCTTGGCTGGGTTGGCCGCCCCCCAGCAACGAGCAGTGGCTTCAGTGGCGACCATCTCGTCGCGACGCGTGAACGGAACCCCCTTGAGGCGTTCATCCGCATATTCAGTACCGGTCTCTTTTTTGCCGCCATCTGCGGTCACTTCATCGATAGCCTCGCACCGTTGATGAAACAGGATGCCTACTGGTTTGCCCTCCCGGCAATGCTTTGGGCGTATCAAACTATTTTTCGACCGGAAACCCCGATGGATAGTGCCGCCATCAGCACTGGCCTCTGGTGCTTCGGACCCTACCTAGCGTTCTTCCTCATGAATATTACCCTCACCCCTATTTATAGCCTGATGGCGCAGATGGGTGGCTTTGTCGCGCTCCTTACTTACGGACTGGTTCGGGATATTCGCAAGGAATCCAAAGACGGAAACTCGCCTCAATGAGGAGCCTCTGACCGTCAGGTGCGGTCAGTGCGGTAGACCCGTTGCACCCGCTGGGTGAGCGTGCAGAGCGCCTCCCAAGGAATGCAATCAGACCAGGCACAGAACTCGGCGACCGTGATACGGTCAGCTCCTTGGGCACCGAGAATCGTGGCGATATCGCCGACGGCCACCGCGGGCACATCGGTGACATCAATAATCGTCTGGTCCATGGTGACCCGCCCAAGAATCGGGCAACGCATTCCGCGCACGAGGAAGTGGCCGCGATTACTGGCCGCCGTAGGCACCCCATCGCCGTAACCGACAGCGACGATCGCCACGCGCGTGGAACGCGTCAGCGTCTTGGTCCGATGATAACTCACGGCCGTACCCGCCGGCAGGTCCTTAACCAAGACCACGCGGGCATGAAAGGAAAGCACTGGCTCGGGGCGCAGGCTGGCGAGAAAGGAGCCCGCGGAGGGGGGTAATCCATATTGCATCAAGCCCACGCGAACAGCATTAAAGGGAGCACTTGCGGAGAAACTCTCCAAGCCGGCACTGTTGTCAGCATGGACAAGCAACCCGGCGCGAACGGAAGCGGGAATCAGTTCCAACAAGCCGAGAAAAATCTTCCGCTGACCAGCGGTATAGCCGGCATCGGTGTCGGCATCAGAAAAATGGGTATACACCCCGCGCCATTCGAATGCTTTGACTGACTGCACGAAGGCAAAGAGTTCAGCGGCCTGCGTGTGCCAGACGCCGGAACGGCCCATACCCGTATCGACCTTGATATGGACCTTTGCGGTCCGGACCGACGCGGTCGCCAGCGAGGCCAACGCCTGCGCTTCGGCGAGTGAATTCAGGGTGACATCCAACCCCAGGGCTAGCGCCCGCGGCAACTCGCCGGGCAAGGTCGGGCTGAGCAGGAGAATGTCGGCGTCGTGACCAATCTCGCGCAACACGGCGGCCTCAGCGACATTGGCGACGGCGAAACAATCCACCCCGGCCTGCAATAGGCGCGTCGCGACTTCAGGCATGCCATGCCCATAGGCATTAGCTTTCACGACCGCGACATACCGAACATGGTGCGGCAGTGACTGTTTAATCCGGCCGACATTACGATCAATAGCCGGCAGATCAATTTCCACCCAAGCACGGGCAGCGAAACTATTCGAAGAGGCACTCATGAGATGCCGCGGTGGCGTTCACCGGACCATGTGGCGAAATCATTAGCAACATTGAGCGCATCTGGCCGATGTGCAGCGCGGAGAAAACCGGGCTGGGCAAAGCTACCCGGCAACGTCGCCCAAGGAGTCGGCACCATGACGACCGAAGTTAACACGCCGTTAGCCGCTTCGCTGGCGGAAATGACCCGGCGCCCCAAAGCGTTAAGCTCCGCAGCTTCAGCTTCGAACGGAACTCCCAGAGCGCCGTTGGCGGTGACTTCAAGGGCGTGCCAGCGCTTGAGCCGAGATTCGGTCGCCACGAGGAACGGAGCCTGCTCACCAGCCGCAAGTGCTCCGCGGGCGAGCGCGACGAGCGATTCCCAGACGAAGATTGGCCGTGGAGATAAAGCACACCATCCCCGCACGCTGAGCGCAACAATCCGGATACCCAGCACCGAACCAGGGCCGACACAGAGGGCGAAAGATTGGATGTCCGCGAGGGTGACGCCGGCCTGCGCCAGCGCGCCTTCGACACACGGAAAAAGTGATTCCAGAGCACCGTCCGCCGAAACACCCTGCCCGCTCCAGCGCCCGCCCTGCAACACGCCCACCCGGACGCCGGCACGGGCGGAACCGTCGAGGACGAGGCACGGTTCGGGTACGCTCATGGGTTTAGCCTGGTGGCCAATCGAGGGCGCGTCCACCCAGCAGATGCACGTGGAGGTGTGGCACGGTCTCGCCACCGTCGGGGCCGTTGTTAATCACGATCCGGAACCCTTTGGCCAGCCCCAGTTCTCTCGAAAGTTGACCAGCGACCAACAGCAGATGACCGAGGGTGGCCTGATCTTCCGCCGCAGCCTCCGCGACGCGGGGGATAGGCTTACGGGGCACGATCAACAAGTGTACTGGTGCCTGCGGGGCGATGTCATGGAACGCCACACACAAAGCGTCCTCGTGGATGAGCTTTGCGGGGATCTCCTTGTCGGCGATTTTCTGAAACAGCGTCTTGGGAGCGCTCATAGGGAATTATAAAACGATGACCGTGACACGGCGACGACCGGCCTGACGCGCGACCAAGCCCTGAAGATAATCGACAGCCTCGTCGTAGGCGGCCCGCCAGCGAGTCGAGCGGGCACGGGTGCCTGCGAGATACTGATCCTGCAGGCCGACGACCCAGAAAAGCACGTCGGCAGATTCGCCCGTAGTCGCCAAGGCGGCTTCGACGCGTTCATTCGCCCAAAGCGCATCAAAGGGATCCGCTCGATGATCAAGCACCGCGACCGTCGGCACCGGGCGATCAGGCGAAAGTAGCCGGAAAATCTGGGCCGCGGCGCCCGCGAGATCAGCAGCGCTCAAGCGCGGGTCCGTCTCATCATCAGCCTCGAAAACGCGCAGGACGGCATCGACATCGGAGCGGAGTTGCGGGGCGGTACCGACCATGGAGGCCAGCAGCGCATTGAGGGTGCGCAAACGAATGGACTTCGGAAGGGCGGCGGTCACTTGACCTTTCCTCCCTTGCGCAGCTGCTCAATGGCCTTGGCAAGTTCTTCGATGTCGCGGAATTCGCGATAGACGCTGGCGTAGCGTACATAGGCAATCTGGTCAACGCCCTGCAGCTTAGCCATGATCTCCTCACCGATGGCACTGGAAGGAACCTCGTCTTCGAATTTCGCCTGCAAACCCTCGACGACTTCGGAGATGAGTAGATTGATACGTTCGACCTCGATCGGACGTTTGTCGGTCGCCTTGCGGATGCCGGCGGCAATCTTGCCCATATCAAATTCTTCACGGGCTCCATTACGCTTCACCACCGCTAGACCTTCGCGGACAATTTCCTCGATGGTACTGAAGCGGTGGGCACAGGCGAGGCACTCACGGCGACGGCGAATGGAATGATTACCCTTACCGAGGCGGGTCTCCAAGACCTTCGTGTCCTCGTGATTACAGCGCGGGCAGAACATCGCTCAGAGTTTCAGGAAGTTACCCAGCAACTGCAGCCCATGCTCGGTGGCGAAAGATTCCGGATGAAATTGGACGCCCCAGATCGGCAGCTCGCGGTGACGTAGGCCCATCACGAGACCATCCTCGGTCCAGGCCGTCACCTCAAGGGCGGCAGGAAAAGTAGCACGTTCCACCACTAATGAATGGTAGCGGGTCGCCGCGAAGGGAGAAGGTAGGCCCTTGAAGACATCGGTGTTATTATGAAACACCGGCGAAGTCTTGCCGTGCATCAGGTGCGGGGCGCGGATGACGTTACCGCCGAAAACGTGTCCGATGGCCTGGTGACCGAGGCACACCCCGAGGATTGGCTTCTTGCCAGCGAAGGCTTTGATCATCGCGCACGAAACACCGGCTTCAGCGGGCGAGCACGGTCCAGGCGAAATCATTACTCGATCGGGATTCAGTGCGAGCGCTTCTTCAACCGTGATTTGGTCGTTGCGGTACACCTTCTGCTCCACGCCCAGTTGGCCAAAGTATTGGACCAGGTTGTAGGTGAACGAATCGTAGTTATCGATGACCAGCAGCACGTGCGGACGATTTGCTCGGTGCCTCCATCTGTCAAGGAACCGCGTCCCCGTGTGAACAAGTGAGCGTGCGAACAAAATTCGCACGAGGGACCGAAACAGGGCCAGGGCTTGGGCCAGGACGATGCACTGTTCACAGCGATGAAGTCACCCGTTGCATGATGCACCCGTCCCACAAGTTCATCGTTCATTGCTCCTTGCTTGGCTGTTCTTGCACCCCATCGGCCACTCACCTTCCGAGCCTTGAGCCTAGCCCTAAAAAGCCCCTATCCCCACCCCTAGCCCTGCCCCCATGCTCCCACCGTGAATTCTGCCCCAAACCCCTCGAAAGTAGGCCTTTACAGAGGGAGGGGGTGTGAATAACTATGTGAAAGGCATGAAACAGCGCACTCTCAGCAAAGAAGCCTCCGTCAAGGGCAAGGCACTACATACCGGCCAGGAGGTCACCCTTACCCTGAAGCCCGGCGCCCCCAACTCGGGTCTCGTATTCCGACGCATCGACCTCTTTGGCAAACCCGAGGTCCGCCCAGTGTCAGAAATGATCACCGAGCTTGAGCGCAAGACGACCGTTTCTTCCGATGCCGTGAAACTGCACACGATTGAGCATGTGCTCTCCGCCCTCAGCGGTATGGCGGTCGATAACGCCATCATCGAACTCGACGCCTCCGAGCCGCCCATCGTCGACGGCTCTGCCCGTCCCTTCACGACGCTCATTCATCAGTGCGGCATCGTGGAGCAAGCCGAAGCCCGCGAAGTCTTCACGCTCACGCACCCGATCACGATCAACGAAGGTAGCCGTTCGATCATCGCCCTGCCCTTTGACGGCCTGCGCATCACCTGCACCTCCGCCGATGATCGCGGCATCCACACGCAGCACCTCACGATTGATATCGATCCGGAGACCTACGAGGCCCAGATCGCGCCAGCACGCACGTTTACCATCTACGAAGATATCGAGGAGCTCCTGAAGAAAGGTCTCATCCAAGGCGGCTCACTCGACTCAGCCATCATCCTCAAAGGAGATAAGGTCGTAAGCAAAGAGCCCCTGCGCTTTAAGGACGAACTCGTCCGCCACAAGATCCTCGATATCGTCGGTGACATCGTCCTGTCGGGCATCCGCCTCAAGGCCCACATCATCGCCGTCCGCCCCGGCCACGCGCTCAACGCTCGCTTGGCTGCCGCCGTCCGCAAGCAGTGGCAGGAGTTTAAGGCACCCAAGGCCAAAGCCGCTCCCTCCAATGCTAAAATCGAAGCGCCTAAGGCCCCAATGGGCTCGGCGCTCGATATCCGCCAGATTCTTAACGCCCTACCCCACCGCTATCCTTTCGTGATGGTCGATCGCGTGGTGGAGCTGACCGAAGACTCCTTGGTCGCCATTAAGAACGTGACGATCAATGAGCCCTACTTCCAAGGCCACTTCCCTGGCCAGCCAGTCATGCCGGGCGTCTTGCAGATCGAAGCGATGGCGCAAGCCGCTGGCCTCATCATGCTGCGCCGTGGTGCCGCTGACGAAGCCCCGAAAGTCGTGTTCTTCATGAGTGCCGACAAAGTAAAGTTCCGCAAGGCCGTCACCCCCGGAGACACCCTCGAGATCCGTGCCAAGCTCACCAAGGTGCGCGGTCGTATCGCCGCCGCGGAATGCGAATGCCTCGTCAACGGCGAGACGGTCTCTTCGGCCGACCTGCTCTTCACCATCACTGACTCTGGCGCCGAGGCGTAATCAGCGGATGGCCACGCAGATTCATTCAACGGCAATCATCGAACCCGGTGCTAAGCTGGGTAACGATGTGATCGTGGGTGCCTACGCCTATGTGGGCACGGACGTCACCCTCGGCGATGGCTGCATTCTACATCACCACGCCGCCGTTGAAGGCTATACGCTACTCGGGCCACAGTGCGAAGTCTTCCCGTTCGCAGTGATTGGGGGTCGCACGCAGGACCTCAAAGCCAAACCAGGTAAACCCGGCCTCAAGGTCGGCGCACGTAATACTTTCCGCGAATACGTCAGCGTCCACCTCGGCACTCAAGAAGGGGAATGGACCATTCTCGGCGACGACAACGTCTTGCTCGCCTATTCGCACATCGCGCATGACTGCGTGATCGGCAACCACCTCGTCATCTCCAGCCACTCCGCCGTCGCCGGCCACGTGCATGTCGGAGACCACGTCAACATTGGCTGGAATGCCGGCATCCACCAGTTCTGTCGCATTGGCGACCACGCCATGGTCGCGGCCTGCTCGAAGTGCGTCCAAGACGTCCCTCCTTTCGTCATCGCTGATGGCAACCCCTGCGAAACCAAAATGGTCAATGCGGTCGGGCTCAAGCGGGCGGGCTTCTCGGAAGAAGAAATCGCCGCGGCTAAGCTGATGCATCGCCTCTTCTATCGCGACGGGCTCAATACCTCGCAGGCCATTGAAAAAGCCAGTGCACTACCCGAGGCCTCAGGACGCATCGTGAAAAGCTTCGTGGATTTCGCCGCTTCGACGAAGCGGGGCTTAGCCTAAGCTCGCTTGGCGCTTGCGCCGACGGGCGGCCTTCCTAGGTTGGCGGGCATGAAAGCCCTCCTGCCCTCCCTCCTCGCGGTCCTAAGCTCCTTTGGTCTGCTCTCCGCGGCCATCGTCGAGAAGCCCCTCGAATATAAGTCCGGCGATGTCGTCTGCGAAGGCTGGCAGGCCTATGACGACGCCGTGAGAGGCAAGCGCCCTGGCGTGCTCGTCGTGCACCAGTGGACGGGCATCAGCGACCACGAGAAGGAAGCTGCGCGCAAGCTCGCCGCCCTCGGCTACAATGTCCTCGTGGCCGACATCTACGGCAAAGGCGTCCGCCCGCAGCCTCCGGCCGCTGGCAAGGAAGCCGGTAAATACAAGGCCAACCGCGCCCTGCTCCGTACCCGCGTCAATGACGCGCTCGACATTCTCAGTCACGACGCCCGGACTGATGCCACGAAGATCGCCGCCACCGGCTACTGCTTTGGCGGTACGACCGTGATTGAACTCGCCCGTAGCGGTGCCGCCATCAAGGGCGTCGTCAGCTTCCACGGCGGCCTCGACTCCCCGACCCCCGCCGACGGCAAGAATATCAAGGCAAAGGTCCTCGCCCTCCATGGTGCCGATGATCCCTACGTGCCTGCCAAGGATGTCGCCGCTTTCGAAGCCGAGATGAAATCTGCCGCTGTCGATTATAAGCTCATCAAGTATCCTGGCGCCGTCCACAGCTTCACGCATAAGGCCGCCGGCAACGATAACTCCAAGGGCGCCGCCTACAATGCCGACGCCGATAAAGCCTCCTGGTCGGAGATGGAGCAGTTCCTTAAGGCCACGCTCGGCCGCTGAGCGACCTATCTTTAAAATGAAAACCCGACTCCTGCTGCTCTTCCTCTCGGCCTCCGCACTAGCGGCCGAACCCAGCAACGGCCTCGCCCCTGAGGTGCCCGGCTTGAACGCCGCCGCGGTCTCCTACGCACTGGAAGCGAAACTGCCTGACGTCGAGAAGCCCTTCCTCAGCACCAAGCCGCAGGAGCTCAACGATGGCCTTACCGTCGGAGAACTCCAAGGCGCGCAGAAAGACGCCGTGATGAAGTTCGCCCACGAGATCGCGGACGGTAAGCACGGCGAGGTCGACAGTCTCCTTGTCGCGCACCATAGCCGGTTGCTCTTCGAGTCTTATTACCGCCGCGGACGCCAGAACTATCCGCATTACCAGATGTCGATTACCAAGTCCTACACGGCCATGGCCGTCGGACGCGCGATTCAGCTCGGCCATCTAAAGATGTCCGATCTGGACCAACCAGTCTGGACATTCCTCAAGGAATTGCAGCCATCCAAGTTCGTCGGCGGCGCGAAGGATATCACGTTGGCCCAGGCGATGAACATGAAGTCGGGCATCCGCGTCGATGACGCCAAGATCGGCGAACTCGTCAAGAATCCGGCCGCGCTTAAAGGCCAAGGCCAGATCCAAGCCTACTTCCAGCACAGCGCGCCAATTCCCGCCGCACCGCGCACCTTCAAATACCAGTCTTCGGATCCCTGCATCGCCATGCAGGTCGTGCAGGCCAGCGTACCAGGCTCCGCCGAAGAATTCATCCGCAAGGAGCTCTTTGGTAAGCTCGGCATCACCAACTACAACTGGGAGACGGACACCGTCAGCGGACTGCCTAAATCAGCCGCCGGCGCGGGCGTCCTTTCCCGGGACATGGTCAAATGGGGCCTGCTCGTCCTGGATAAAGGCAAGTGGCATGGCGAGCAGCTGATCCCCGCGGAATATGTGGCCAAGGCCACTTCGCGTATCAATGAGAATTCTGCCACGAACGGCTACGGCTTCTTCTGGTGGACCGATGACTTCAGGATCGGCGACAAGTCCTACCACGCCATGGAAGGCCGTGGCGCCGGCGGACAATTCATCTTCATGTTCCCCGAGGCCGACCTGGTGGTCGTCGTAACCGCCCACCACAAAGGCATGGGCACAATGCTGAAGAACCTCCCGCCCGCCCTTCTGCCCACTTTCCTCAGTCGATAATCATTTAACCCAGGCGGCTGATTATGCGACGTCACCTCTTCCTGCTCATCGCGATATTCTCGCTGGTCGCCTGCAAGCCGACGGCGGAAACCCTGCGCGGGACGCCTCTCGAACTCAGTGAGATTCAGAGCGGCGGCGAGAAACACTTCACGGCGGGGGATGTGGTAATATGGGCTCAGCTCGATGACTATTTCCGCGACCGCACGGCGAAAATCGAAGTCGGCCAGGCCGATGGTAAAGCGATCTTGGGACGACTCGTGCTACTGGAGAACGCCGCCGACGCCGCCGACTTCATGAGGGTTCATGGCTGTATCGACATCCGCGGCCCCGTGGCAGTCCGACAACTGCGTTCCGCCCTCGAGGTGGAAGTAGAAATCACCGGCAAAGACGGGAAGAAACTCATCCTCATCCTGAAGTCCGACGGCACGCCGGTGGGCGTGGGCTGAAAACAAAAGAGCCGCGGATCGCTCCGCGGCTCGGTGCTTTCCTGCAGGCCGATTTAGGCCACGCGCTCAACGACGAGCGGGGGCATATTCGGGCGCTTGGGAGCGAGGCGGTAGGCGTCGCGGAAGTACGGGAGCGCCGCGTCGACCTTGGCCTCGTCGTTGTAATGAATCATGATCAGCGGCTCGCCCTGCTTGACCTGCGTACCGACCTTGCGGATTTCGGTGACGCCGACCGACGGGTCGAGCGTGCCATCCTTGAGGGTGGCGAGGAGGCGGACGCCCTGGGCGATCTTGCCGGCGTCGATGGTGTGCACGTAGCCACGCTTCGGGGCGGGCAGCTTGCGAATGAACTTCGCCTTGGGGAACTTCGAAGGATCATCGATCCAGTCGGTCTTGCCACCTTGAGCGCGGACCATCGCCTTAAACTTCTCGAGGGCGGAACCGTCCTTGAGGTGCTTCTCGACGGTCTGCTTGGCGGAAAGGGTCGAACCAGCGACGCCGGCGAGGCGCACGACTTCCATGCCCAACTTGAGGACGAGGTCCTGCAGGTCTTCGGGGCCTTCGCCCTTCAGGAGGCGGACAGCTTCGAGGACTTCGAGGCCCGTGCCAACGGAGTCGCCGAGGGGCTGATTGATGTCGGTCACGAGGGCGACGCACTTGCGGTTAAGCGAGCGGGCGACGCGGGTGACGATGCGGGCGAGCTGCTTGGCCTGCTCGAGGTCGCGGATAAAGGAACCGTTGCCCCACTTCACGTCGATCACCAGGCCTTCGCAACCTTCGGCGAGCTTCTTGGAGAGGATGCTGCCCGTGATGAGCGGGAGGGACGGGATCGTGCCCGTCTTCTGGCGGAGCGTGTAGAGGATGTCGTCGGCGGGGGCGATTTCGCGGCACTGCTCAGTGACCGCGCAACCTACGCGTTCGAGCTGCTGGCGGAACTGATCCATCGTGGCCTTGCCCTTGAAGCCCGGGATTGAGCTGAGCTTCTCGACGGTCGAGATGCAGAATTCTTCGTCCTTACCATTCATGCCCGGCATGATGACGCCAGCGGCGGCACCCAGGGGGCCCAGGACCATCGAGGTCTTGTCACCCACGCCACCGGTCGAAACCTTGGCAATCTTCGGCTGGGTCAGGCGGTCGAGGTCGATGACATCGCCGGAGAGGCGTAGCTCTTCAGCGAGCATCGCGGTTTCCTGCGCAGACATCTGCTTAAAGTAAATCGCCATGGCCAACGCGGCCTGCTGGGCCTCGGGCATTTCCGAATCCATGATCGAGTCGATGATCTGGCGGATCTCGTCGGCGCTAAACTCGCCGCCATCCCGCTTCTTCTCGATGAGAGAGGTGAAGGAGGGCTTCTCCTTACGCTTGTGGTCCAAGATTTTCTCTGTCATAAGTAGTTAGGATTTAGAAGGTTAGGGCCATTCTGCTTCAGGCAGGGAGGCGGACTCGCTGTGATGTAAGTTTTTCTTGAAAAGGCGAGCCAAAACCGACAGGCGGCCCCGTTCGGGACAAAAAGACCCAAGACCACCGCGGTTCGGTAGTCAGAATTGGCATATTTCCCTTACAGGACCCTTTGGGGTCGAATGCCTAACCTACCCTAAGAAACCTTCAAAAAGGGCATCCTGGCCCAATACGGAGGTCCTAAACGCCCCTCCTGAAAGGTCGACCCCTTCATGCCAAGCGGGCGAATCAGGATCGCCTGTGCGCGGAGACACATAGGCGAACAGATAATGGGCACCGCCTGCGCGCAGCATCGCCGAAGCCAGCCGAGGGCCGGCCTCGACAAGCACGCCGGTAATTTTTTCTTGGGCACAGCGTTCCGCCCAGACATCGAGAAAGGAATCTTCATCGCCCACGAGCGACCAGACCTTGATGCCCTCGGCTTCATACCAACTGAGGTCGGATTTTTTGGCCGAAGTCCCGAGCCCCACCACCACCGTCCGCTCGCGATGGTGATCTTGAAAGAGGTTTAACCCAGAGCGTCCCGCGGTCTTGAAATGGCGATCGAGGACAAAGCGGATTCCGCACGATTCACCCTCTGGGCCGCGAGCAGTGAGTCGAGGGTTGTCCGCCAGGGCCGTGTCGGCGCTGACGGCGATGGCCGGAAAGAGTCGGCGCAAGCGGTGGACATCCGCGTGAGACTCCGGACCGGTGACCGCCCTGCCCTCACCCGCAGGCAAGATCAACTTACCATCGAGGGTCGACGCAATCTTCAGTGCCACCAGCGGAGAGCCTTCGGTAATCCAGTGATTAAATATCAGATTGAGCTGCGCGCACTCGTCACGGAGCACGCCTCTGATTACAGCCACGCCTTTAGCCCGAAGCAGGTCCAGCCCCTTACCGGCATGGGCAGGATTCGGATCTAAGGCCCCGACCACCACGGTGCGAATGCCCGCGGCCAGAATGACCTCCACGCACGGCGGGGTGCGCCCATGCGTGCAACAAGGCTCAAGGGTGACGTGCAAAATCGCTGAGGCGGAGGGCTTTCGACCCAAAGCACGCAAAGCCATCACCTCGGCGTGCGGCTCTCCCGCCTTAGCATGAAACCCTTCGGCGACGACTTGACCATCTTCCGTAATCACCGCCCCAACCATCGGGTTCGGGTGGGTGCGACCCCACGCCTGTCGGGCGAGCTCCAGCGCTCGGCGCATCGGGGGCTCGGCCGCGGGCGTCGTCACGATCAACGATTGCGCTTACGCGAGACCGCGGCGGCCTTGGCGCTACCGGGCGTCAGCTGAGGTTCGGAATAATAACGGAAATCCTCGAGCTTACGGCGTTCGATGCCGCGGCCCAGGAGTTGCTCGATCTGCTGCAGGTGATGCATTTCATCGGGCGAGAAAAGCGTAAAGGCTTCGCCTTCGGCGGAAGCGCGGCCCGTGCGGCCGATCCGGTGGACGTAGTCTTCGGCGTGCTCAGGCACGTTGTAGTTAATGACGTGGGTAACACCGCGAATATCAAGCCCGCGGGAGGCGATGTCCGTCGCCACCATGATCGAGAATTTACCGGACTTAAAGCCAGCGAGGGCGGCGGCGCGCTCCGTCTGGGTGCGGTCGGCATGCATCGTCGCGACGGGCGTACCGTGGCCTTCGATCCATTCGGCGATCCGATCGGCATCACGCTTGGTGCGCGTAAAGACGATGACCGACTTGTAGCCGCTCTTGTTGAGCAGGGCGAGGAGCAGGTCATACTTCTGAAAGATATCCACCGGGTAGATTGCGTGCTCAACCGTATCAGCAGCGCCGAGGCCGGTACGGACGTCGACGGTGACCGGATCGCGGAGAGCCCAACCGGCGATGCGACCGATGGCGTCAGAGATCGTAGCGGAGAAAAGGAGGGTCTGACGATCCTTCGGGCAATAGTTGACGATGCGGGTGACGTCTTCGATGAAACCCATGTCGAGCATGCGATCCACTTCGTCCATGATCAGCATCTGGATGGACTTCAGGTCCAGAATCTTCTGCTCATGGAGATCCAGCAGACGGCCAGGGGTCGCGATGACGACATCAACACCCTCTTCGAGCGCCTTGACCTGGGCGCCATAACCTACGCCACCGTAAAGGAGCGCGGTCCGGGTACCGAAGTGCTTACCGTATTTCTGAAAGTTCTCGTCGACCTGCACGGCGAGCTCGCGAGTGGGGACGAGCACGAGACAGCGAGGCTTGCCAGCAGCCGGACCGAGGAGGGCAAGTGTCGGGAGTGCGAAAGCGGCGGTCTTACCGGTACCCGTCTGGGCGGCTCCGATGAGATCTTTACGCGCCATGATGGCGGGGATGGCCTGAGCTTGAATCGGGGTCGGGGTCACATAGCCGTGTTCGGCCAAAGACCGAAGGACTGGCTCGGGCAGACCGAGTTCTGAAAACGTAGACATAATGTGAGGCTAGAAAGCGTTACGCGGGGGGAAAGGGAAAGGATAAAGGAAGCCAAACGCCGGAAAGGTGGCAAGGTTCAGCTTGTGGAGCTTTTCAACGCTTTCGGGTCCGGGTTTGACAATCCCCGCGGGATTCCCTGCATAGGGCTTCCTTCCGTAAAGAAGGAACGCACGGTGGTTGTAGCTCAGTTGGTTAGAGCACTGGTTTGTGGTACCAGGGGTCGGGGGTTCAAGTCCCCTCAATCACCCCACTTTGCAGGAGCCCCGGAGCAATCCGGGGCTTTTCTGCGTAGGCATGCGCCAAGTGTAGCCCCAGCGTGGGCCTTAGCCCTGGGCGCCCTTGGACTTGAAATAGGCCTCGATGGTATCGCGGATCGTCTTCTCAAAGACATCGTCCTTCGCTTTCAATTCCGCATCGATGACCGGATCGCCAACCTTCACACCCCGGCGGAAATATTTCTCGGCGCTGAAATCAAGCTTCTGGCCGTAATAGGTTACGTAGTGAACGCTGAATTTATAACCTGAAGGATAGTTCACCAGCTCTACGGATGCCTGCTGAACAGGATAATCAGGCTTAACCTTCAGGAGTGCCGTGCGTACCGCGGCTGTCACTTCAGCACTCTTGCAGACAATCTTATTATCCATGAACCGGGCATCCGCGAAATCGACGTCAATCGGGAAAAATATCCCGGTCTGCATGCCATGAAACTCCGTACCAGGGATACCGGTATAAAGCACGGTACTGGTCGCGGCTGTGACAGCCAATAATCCCACGAGCACAAAGGCGGGGTGCATGGGTTTCTTTAACTTAACTTCAGACATGACGGAGGGGATAGGAGCAGCCGGCTCCGAATCAATCAGATTGGGATAACTAGGTTAAATCTTACTTCAACGTCTGCAAGTAGGCCTTCACGTCCTCAATCTCCTGCGGCTTAAGAATCAGGCCCATCGGGGGCATCGGCGAAACCCCGAGTTTCTCGAAGCCCTTGGCGAGCACCTTATTAGGCTCGAGGAGCGACTCCTGAATATACGCGGGGTTGGCGCGCGTTGCGATACCGTCGAGGGCTGGACCAATGGCACTGCCCTTCCCTTTCACCATGTGACAATTCACGCAGGCAGCAATGGGGTGCTTGAGGAAAATCTGCTCACCGCGGGCAGGCACACCCGCAGTCAACGGAGCCTCGCCCGCGACGATGAGTTCACAGAGCTTCAGGTCATCGAAGTAGGAATCGCCGATGCCTACGTGCAGGATATTGATACTGGCCTTCGGGCGGCTACCGCTATTGAAGGTCGTTTCGACTTCAACCCAGTCGCTGTCACGCGCGGTCACCCGGTCGGTTTCCGCCCGGCCAATATGATCATTGAGACTGGCCTTGCCGCGCAAGGCATGGGTCTTGATCCAGACGCTCAGTCGATATTCCGTATTCGGCTTCAGCGCGACATCTGCGAAGAGACTCGTGTCGCCATTACCATCTTCAGGCTTACGGCCCACCGTGATACAGCGAATCGCATGCTCTCCGCTGTGCGTATTACCGGGGCCACTGACGACTTCCCAGCGCGCCTTAGCACTGGCGGGCGTCTGGTTATAATCGCGGCGCTTCCAGCCTTCGGGCAACTTATCCGCCCCGATAACTTCGAGGCCGGCATTAGGCAGCAGGTTAGGGCCATCGACATAGACCTGCGTCTTATGCGTCTTGGCGAGCATGCGGGCGGCTTCATTCAGCCATTCATCAGCTCTCACGACGGCATCGGAAGCCAGCTGCCGCACCAAAGTCTGAATCTCCGGAGAGGTCGGGAATTCGGCCAGCTTCACAAAGGAAGCAAGGCGCGTAATGGGGTCTTTATCGGCAATCACCCCGGCACCGAAGAAGAGCTTCTGGGCGGCTTCATCCTGACCAAGGGCACGAATCGCGTTACGGCGAAGCGAGGCATCCTTAGACAACAAGGCTTTCTGATGCGTCTCCGCATCCAGGAGACCCAGTCCATGCAACGACCAGAGGGCATGCACCGAAAAAATGGTCGGCGTCTCCGCCCAGACCAGCTTCTTGAGTTCATCGGCAAGGCCCTTCTTCCCACCCTCAACGATGGCCTGCTGGGCGCGCAAGCGTCCGTACTGAGTGGAGCCAGCCAGGCCAGCGAGTAACTCGCTGTCGGACGCGCCCTGAGCCACCGGAAGGGCCGGCTTGGCCTTGGCGACCACGCGGTAGATCCGGCCGCGACTATGGTCACGCAGGTCGTTCTCGTGCGCGCCGCCCTTACCAGTCTTGGCGTCATAGCCACCACGACCCACGCTCGGCGTAGGGTTATGCTGAATGATAAAGTTCTGCCAGTCGGCCACCCAGATGGCGCCATCCGGACCCACCGCCGCATAAACGGGCGAAAGCCATTCATCGGAGCTGGCGAGAATATTGAACCCGTCTTTCGCCACATAACCTGCCCCAGATGGCTGCACGTCCATCAACGCGACGACCTTCATCGTGGGCTCACAGACCAAGGCCATCCCCTGGAGGCGCGCAGGCAATTGGGATGAGTAAATGAAGTTGGAACACGCCGCCGCCGTATAGCCACCCATCACGTCGACTTGACGAAAGTTCGGGGTGATGGTGTGCGCTTCATAGACGAGATTAATCTTCTTCGCGGTCATCGCGCGCATCCCCTTCGGGACGACATTCTGCGGAATCCCGCCAAAGAAGATTGGAGCACCGTTGGCCGTGCCTCCGAAGTCGTCACCGGCGGCGTTCGCACTCTGGGCCCAAGTATTATTGGTGAACTGGTGCAGGAATTCAATTTTCTGCCCGTCTGGCGAAAAGCGATAGCTGCCCATCGCGAACTTCTTTTCGACGCCACCTACTTTACCCGTAAAGCCGCTGTAGCCCACGGCGCCGCGGAGCCAATTGTCATAACCGTATGAAAGGTTACTGGCCTGGGCATGCGTGTCACCGATACCCCAACCGGTCATGATTACCTGACGGATGTCGGCATGATCACCGCCGGTGCTATCCTTCAAGAAGAGGAAGTTGGGCGGCTGGGCGACGACGATCCCGCCATTGGCGAACGTGAAACTCGTCGGGATATTCAGGTGGTCCGCGAAAACCGTAAACTTATCGGCCTTGCCGTCGCCATCCGTATCCTCACAAATAACAATCTTATCGTGACCCTGCTGTTGGTCTGCCATGACGCCGTGGGGGTAATCTGAAGTCTCAGCCACCCAGAGCCGGCCGCGATTGTCCCACGCGAAGGCGATGGGCTTCATGATGTCCGGCTCGGAGGCGAAGAGCTTGAGCTCCATATCGGCCGGCACTTGGGTGCGCTCCATGCTACCCTTGACCGAGAAAGGCTTCTGGAAGGTCAGCGGCTCGGGGCGCTTTTCGTAGTTGGCGACATTGGCGTTCTTCTCACGGACCTCGGGCTCGCGTTGCGCGAGGAATTTCTGCCAAGCCGCAATGCGATCGGGCGAGAGTCGGGTTTGAATTTCCTGCCGAAAAGATTCGGGCGTCGTATCCGCCTTGAGGCTAATCACGGTGACACTCTGCCCAGACGGCAATTTCACCGAATCATTTAAAGTGGGTTGCCCTTGGGCATCAGGCTTCACCAACAGTACATCGTAGTAGCCCAGGGTCGCGGCGCTCGGGGTGACCCCATTTGCATAATCAAACCAAATGGCGTCGCGGCCCAGCGCGGCCATCAGACCATGAAGCGGTCCACGCACCGATTGTTCGCCGCCCGCGGCATCGAGGTAAAGCACCCGCAGCGGGCCATCGGCGGCGATCAACGAGGCAGCCGTGGAAAGTACCACGGTGAAAAACATAGCAAACGAGCGCATAGGGGTAGGACTAAAACAAGCGTTCGCCGCCCCTTTGGCAACCCGAGGAATCTATGAATATCGGGCGATTAACCCAGAAAACCTGTTGCCCTGTCGTAATAATGAAAGGCCGAGGAAAACAGGCACAAAAAACGGCGCCCATCAGGGCACCGTTGTTCGGTCAACGGATCAACGACCTCAGTGGTCGTGGTGATCACCACCGGCCGCAGGCTTGTTGTCCTCAGGCATGTCGGTGATGAGGCACTCCGTCGTGAGAAGGAGGCCGGCCACGGAAGCGGCGTTGATGATCGCGGTACGGGTGACCTTGGTCGGGTCGACCACGCCAGCCTTGATGAGGTCTTCGTAAGCACCCGTCGCCACGTTGTAACCCTCGGCACCCTTGTGCTTGAGCATCACTTCCTGGACGATGAGGGAACCTTCGACACCTGCATTGAAGCAGAGGGTGCGGAGCGGCTCTTCGATCGCCTTGCGGACGATCTGGGCACCGATCTTTTCGTCACCGACGAGGCTATTGATAACAGCGTCGATGGCCTTGACGGTGCGCAGGAGAGCGACACCACCACCAGGGACGATGCCTTCTTCAACGGCCGCACGGGTGGCGTGCAGGGCGTCATCGACGCGGTCCTTCTTTTCCTTAAGTTCGGTCTCGGTCGCAGCACCCACGTGGATGACGGCAACGCCGCCGGCCAGCTTGGCGAGGCGTTCCTGAAGCTTTTCCTTATCGTAGTCGGAGGTGGTTTCTTCGATTTGGCGACGGATGAGCTTCACGCGGCCCTGGATGTCGGCGGACTTGCCAGCACCCTGGATGATCGTGGTGTTTTCCTTGTCGGCGACGATGCGCTTGGCGCGGCCGAGGTCGGCAATCTTTACGGACTCGAGCTTGATACCGAGGTCTTCCGTGACGAAGCGGCCACCGGTGAGGACAGCGATGTCTTCCATCATGGCCTTCCGGCGATCACCGAAGCCAGGAGCCTTGACGGCACAGACGTTGATGGTGCCACGGAGGCGATTGACGACGAGGGTAGCGAGGGCTTCGCCTTCGATTTCCTCAGCGATGATTAGGAGAGGCTTACCGGTCTTGGCGACCTCCTGGAGGAGAGGCAGCAAGTCCTTCATGGCGCTGACCTTCTTCTCGTAGAGAAGGATGTAAGCGTCTTCGAGGACGGACTCGAGGGTCTCGGCGTTGGTGGCGAAGTACGGGGAGAGGTAGCCCTTGTCGAACTGCATGCCTTCGACGACATCGAGGGTGGTCTCGATGGTCTTGGCTTCTTCGACGGTGATGGTGCCGTCCTTACCCACGCGATCCATGGCTTCGGCGATGATGTCGCCGATAGATTCGTCCCAATTGGCGGACACGGTGGCGACCTGCTTGATTTCCTTGCGGTCCTTGACCTTCTTGGAAATCACGGCGAGTTCCTTAACGATGGCATCGGTGGCCTTATCGACGCCGCGCTTAACGAAGATCGGGTTCGCGCCGGCGGCGACGAAACGGAGACCTTCCTTATAGATGGCTTCGGCGAGAACGGTCGCGGTGGTCGTTCCATCGCCCGCCTTGTCGGCGGTCTTGGAGGCGACTTCGCGCACCATCTGGGCCCCCATATTCTCGTAGGGATCGTCGAGTTCGATCTCCTTGGCGACCGTGACACCGTCCTTGGTGACCTTCGGAGCGCCGAACTTCTTGTCGATCATCACATTTCGGCCCTTAGGACCGAGGGTGACTTTGACGGCACGGGCGAGGATGGAGACGCCGTTCAGCACCTTGCGGCGGGCGGCTTCATCGAACAGGATTTGCTTCTTAGACATAGGATTCGTGGTTGAGAGTTGGGGATGGGATTAGTCGATGACGGCGAGGATTTCTTCTTCGCGTAGCAGGAGGTAGAGCTCTTCATCGAGCTTCACTTCCGTGCCGGCGTACTTGCCGACGAGAACCTTGTCGCCAATCTTGACGTTGAAGGCGATTTTCTTGCCGTCCTTGTCGAGGGCACCGGTGCCAAGGGCAATGACCTTGGCTTCCTGTGGCTTCTCCTTGGCGGAGTCGGGGATGATGATGCCTCCCTTGATTTCTTCGGCCTCTTCGATGCGCTGGAGGAGGACGCGATCACCGAGGGGCTTGACGCTAGGTTTGGTGTGTTTGGCCATGTGGATGTTTTGGGTAGAGGTTAGTCTGTGGGGACGTGGGGTGATTTGCAGAACAGATGCCAAAGCCGTTTCGGCAGGATTTAGCAAACGATTAAGGGGGTTTCTCTGGTCCGGGGCTCTCAAGACCCTCCAAATGAGGCATTGTTACCCGTTTTGCTCGGGACAAGGTGTCTCAGAGGTGGGACAACCGAAACACCAGGGGTAGGGTTAGAGGCAGGGGTTGGGGTGATTAAGACGGCATGTGATGCGCAAACAGATTCAACTCCTACCCCAATCCCCACCCCAACCCCTCTTGTCTACAGCTCCCCCGGCTGCTTGCCTTCAGGCTCCTTGAGCTGATCGCCCCAACCAAGAATTCGAGCCTGGGCACCATGATGCTCGGCTTTGGGCTTATCTCCGCGCTCCATCCAAATGCGTGAAAGGGAGGTGTGAATATGGATATCCTTGGGACGCAGAACGAGGGCCTGCTCACCCGCGGCAAGGGCCGCATCGAACTGCCGCAGGCTGAAATGGACTTCAGCCTTGGCCAGCCAAGCCTCGAAGCAGCCGGCATCCACGGCAACAGCCTCCTCAAGCTTCGCCAGCGACGCACTTTCGTCGCCCATGGCGAAATCAAACGACGCTGCCTCCGCCAAAGCCAGGGCTCGCTCAGATGGCGTTGATTCAGGCATGCCAGCAACTTGCGTGGGTGGATCTATTCCGCAAGCGCTCCTTTCACGCTTGGAAAGGGGGCGGAGGGGTCGCAACTTACCCGCATCATGGATCCACGATATGGAAAGCTAGCTGAAGTACTCTGCGGATTCTCAACCCGCCTGAAGAAGGGCGAGAACGTGCTCATCGACGCCCACGACGTCCCGGAGGACTTCGTCATCGCGCTCATCCGGGCCGCCCGCGAGCACGGGGCCACCCCGATGGTCAATCTCCACAAGGCGCGCGTCGGTCGCGAAATGGTCAAAGGCGGCACCAAGGAACAATTCAAACTCGCCGCCGATCATGAGCTGGCCCGCATGAAGAAAATGCAGGCCTATATAGCCGTCCGCGGTTCCGATAATATCTTTGAGGGCAGCGACATCCCAGCCGCCCAGGCCAAGCTCAACGGCGAGATGATGCGTCCGGTCCTCGACCACCGCGTCAACAAGACCAAGTGGGTCGTCCTCCGCTGGCCCACCTCCTCGATGGCCCAGCAGGCCAAGATGAGCACCGAAGCCTTCGCCGACTTCTACTTCCGCGTCTGCGCGCTCGACTACTCGCGCATGATCCCGGGCATGGAAGCCCTCAAGCAAGCGATGATGAAGACCGACGAGGTCCACATCGTCGGCCAGGGCACCGACCTGAAGTTCAACATCAAGGGCATGAACGCCATCCCTTGCGGCGGCGAATATAACATCCCCGACGGTGAAGTTTTCACGGCACCGATCAAAGACTCCGTGAACGGCGTCCTGCAGTACAACTGCGCGACCATCTACCAGGGCGTCTCGTTTGAGAACATCCGGCTGGTCTTCCGTAAGGGTAAAATCGTCGAGGCCACCTCCAATAACACTAAGCGCTTGAACGAGATTCTCGATACTGACGGAGGAGCCCGCTTTATCGGCGAGTTCGCCATCGGCTTTAATCCGCACATCCTCAACCCGATGCAGGACATCCTGTTCGACGAGAAGATTGCGGGATCTTTCCACTTCACGCCCGGCAAGTGCTATGAGGCCGCCGACAACGGTAACCACTCGTCCATCCACTGGGATATGGT
>Ga0136642_1000410_pt1 | contig 23649 bp, 10 predicted proteins | sample LowCatLa1302831Y_FD_115313 | JGI IMG/M metagenome (GOLD analysis project Ga0136642, IMG submission 115313) | Freshwater microbial communities from Lower Cathedral Lake, Yosemite National Park, California, USA - 13028-31Y | ecosystem: Environmental > Aquatic > Freshwater > Lake ... | reverse complement strand
ATTGTTACCAATTGTGCTAGTACTTGAGCTAATTCCCAAACGCACTGCAACCGCTGAGTTACTTCTATTAGCGATTGAAACTGTTGCCACTGCAAAGTAGCCTGCTGGGGCTGTATAAAGCAACGTATCTGTTGCCGCACTTGATATATCTACTACCCCTAAACGTCCTGTTGCCATGTGTAATTCTCCGTTATTATGTTGTTGATGTTTCTATGCCGTATGCCACTGCATTAACACCAAGAATACTTGATCTAAACAGTATAGAATACCCAGCTTGCAACACTAGGCCAGTTCTCTCTAAAACACCGTGAGCTAAAACTTCGCATTCGTATTCAAGAAATTCTGAGTTGGACATGGTAGTTGAACTGGAACTGATAGCTAGCCTCACTGTTGCACTTGAGTTTGTTCGGTTTACTATCGAAACTGTTGCCACAGTAAAGTAACCAGCAGGGGCTGTATATAGCAATGTGTCTGTTGCTGCCAAACTTATGTCTACTGCCCCGAATCTTCCTGTTGCCATATATAATTCTCCGTTAATTTAATAATAAAAAGTTCAACGCTAATGGGCTACCGTCAACTCCGCCTACGAAATACATTTTGTTAGATACTTTAATTTGGATTCCGGTATTTCCAGTAGATATTGTGTTACCTGTTAGATATAACGAACCCGCCGTTAGTGTATTTACGTTCAATGAGCTTCCGCCGCCGCCAATTTGAGCAGTGATGTATGATTTAATAGCTTTTTGTGTTGGTAGTATATTATCGCTGTTGGCCGTAAAGTACGGATCTGTACTAAACGACGTAATTGTTGCGCTGTTTGTTCCCAAACTAACTGCACCAATTGTTAAACTGTTCAAGCCAGCAATATTAAACGCACTGGCATTCAATGTTGTAACACCAGTGGCCTGTTGTACTGAGAACAAGTTACCCACGTTGAAGTTACCGTCTTGGTCAGTACTTGTAAAGAATGTGCGTCCGCCGTTATTGCTCACAGTTTGATAGTTGGTGTTTGATGCAATCAACGGCGTTCCTGGGTAGTTTGTATTAGCAAAATTACCAGTTCCAATACTCAAAAAGTCATGTCCAGTTAATCGAACCTGACTGTATTTCAATCTCAAAGTAATTGCTGTATTGTTAGCCGGTGCATTAGTTGTAGTCAATGCTGGATTAATTTGGAAGTTAGCAATATACGGTGCAACTGAGTTGGGACCAGTTCCAACAAAGTTTGTAACTTGTACCAGTTTGTAAATACCGCTATTACCAGTAAACTGTATGTTTGCACCCGGTGTTGGATTAACAGCCAAGCCTGAAACGTTGATATAACTGCCTGGTTGATAAACATCAGCAATACCATTAGTTACAGTAGTCGCAGTGGCAGTAGCATACGCAGTGCCTCTATTTGCAAATGTTGGATTAGCTAATACTCCGTTACCTATTCGTACACTGAAAGTTGTTGCAACTGTTGGGTTTGGATCAGTCACGGTCATTGTAGGAGCACTTGCATAACCGCTGCCAGGCTCAACCATTCTAAATCCAGTAGTTCCGCCTGCAACAACCACAGTTCTTGCTTGTGCTGTGCAACCAGTTGTCACAGTATTGAACACTATAGAACTAGTAGTTAGTGCTACCCATGCTGGAGTAAAGTTTGGATTACCAAAAGCAACAGCTGGCCAGCCGCCTGTTGGGGCTGAACCCAGTGCTCTCAATGTCCAGAAAATACCGTCTTCTGATGTTGCGGCATTGGCTGTTGCGTCTGTAGTAACTGCAAAGAATAAACCTTGTCCATAACGAACTTTTGACCAGAACTGTGTGGTTGGCAAGCCGTATGGGCTTGCATACCATGTGTTGCCATCAAAGCTGTATGCTGTAGCAGTTGTGTTTGCGGCCACTGCCACAAACTTGCCTTTACCAAATGTAACACTGGTCCAGTTTTGTGTGCTAGGTAATCCCAAAGTGCTTGCTACCCAAGTTGTTGGGTTTGCAGTTATGCTGTAAGCCGCTGTGGTGCCACCGCCGGCAATTGCTACCCATGTTCCGTTGCCGTATGCAACACTGGTCCAGTTTGCACTAGCTAATGCTGTGATAGATCCACCGGAAATCCAGCTTGCACCTGCTGTTGTACTATAAACACTATTTGTTCCGCCGTTCTGTACAGCAACAAACACACCGTTACCAAATGTTACAGAAGACCAGTTTGCGGCAACACCTAAAGTGCCGCCAGCACTCCATGTGCTACCACCATTAGTACTAATTGCACAGTTATTTGAACCGTTTTGTACAGCTACCCATGTACCTACACCAGAAACAACTCCATATGCTATACTTGTCCAAGTGCTAGTAGCTGGCAATGCACCACCTGCGGTCCAACTTGTACCGTTAGTACTGTATTGGCTTGTAGTTACACCAGAAGCAATTGCTACATAGTTACCGCCTGCTCCAGTTCCAGTATATGTAAAGTTATTAATAATACCATTTGACGGTGAATTAGTAACATTGGTTACTGTAATTGTAATGTTGTTTGCTGGTGCAAGACCGCCTAAACTTGTTCCAGCAATTGTTAATGTGTCGCTTGCTAGATAATTTATGCCGCCACTTATTAGTGTAACAGCATAAGCATTACCAGTTCTTACTATTGTAAATGATGCAGTAGTACCACTACCACCAGTTGGTGTTAGTGTAGCATAAGTTCCGTTAATATCTCCGTATATGCAATCCACCCATGTTGCACTGGCTTGTGTGCCAGGAGTTGCTGTATATGTTGGGCTTGTAAATGTTAATCTTGGTTCAATGATGTATGTTGAAGTTGTATCAAGTGTAAGTGTTGGTTGAATATATGTTCCTGAAACCACATGATCCCATCCTGCACCATACAAACTAATAGTTTGACCTGTAGTAGTTGTTACTGTTAACCCAGCAGTAGAGTTAGAAGCTGTATTAACACTGAATACTGTTGAGTTTGGAACAACGCCAATTGCATAGTACAATGTTAACGGTGTCAAATTAGCACCAGTTGTGGCACTTAGATAAATTGGCATGCCGTTATAAACGGTTGCTGTACTGGCCACAGTCAATGTGTTTTGTGTACCTGTAATGGTAGCACTTGTTTGCAACTGGCTTGCACTGACAGTATAAGTTGCACTTGCTGACGGAGTTCCAGTAGCTGCCTGGTTTAATCCGTAAGTTCCTGATCCGCCTGCGGCAATTAAACTAGTTGAACCACTAACTGCACCAACTAACGCATTGCTAATTGTAATTTGATTGGCATTCATGTTGACCGCAGTTACATAAGTACCTGACGGAATACCGCTGATTGGCGCAACAAACATACCAACTGTAATTAGCAATCCACTACCTACGGTATATGAGCTTAAAGTTAATGTAGTTTGAGTAGAAGTACCCGTAAATGTGGCCGTTACTGCCGCTGTTCCAGTTGTGGTCAATTGTCCAAGTACGTAAGTACCAGCTGTTACGGAGCCACCGCTTGGAACTGCTCCTGCCAACAATCCAAGAGAGCCAGCACTGGCAGTTAATACCGTTGTAGAAGCATTGGTTATTGTTCCAGCTGTTGGTGTTGTGCCACCAGTTACTCTGTAAGTAATACTTGTTTGACTAACAATACTTGTTACAACTACGCTAGTTGGGCTACCGCCATACAGCGTACCGCTACCAGCTGTAGCAGTAATTGGAGCACCCACGATGAATCCAGTAGTTGTACTCATACCGGTGATAGTTGCAGTCCACGGACCTGTACCACTGATACTACCAACTGTTCCCGAACTGCTGACAACAGTGCTTGCAATTGAAGGTGAGTTAATTGTACCAACAGTTACCGCAGTAATATATGTACCGGCGATAACAGTACCACTGCTAGTTAAAAACATTCCTGGAACAAATGAACCAGTAACAGTTCCTGTTGGAATAAACACAGATCCTGCTACGTTTGCGCCTGCAGAAATAATACCTGTAGCACTAGCAGTTCCAGTTGTTGTTCCAGTAACAGTTAATGTTGTAAAACTTTCTTTAGCTATCAAAGCAATTTTGCTACCGTTGTTATAACTTGCAATCCAACCAGTTATGCCAGCACTTGTTCCGCCAGTAACTAATAGTCGCATGCCTACATAAACACTACTAATATTTTGGTCAGTAGCGGCAATAGTCATTGATGTTAATGTTCCACCTTGACCGGTATTGCTAGCTGTTACATAGTTTGCACCAGCAGTTAACCAGCGAGTTTCAAATACAGCTTTATCTCTAAATTCATTAGCTATTTGTACTAGTCCATATCCACCTGCACTGGCAAATGTGATAGTAGCAGAGTTGGCATTTTGTCCTGCGTTAGTAAATTCAACGCGGTATATTTTATTAACAGCATCAGTTACTACTGCACCCACGATTGGGTTTGTATATCTGTTATTAATAGTTGCTGTTACAACTGGTTCAGTTACATCATAGCCTTCAGCTACAACACCGTAACTACCATAAGAGCTGTTACCGTTAGTAGCACGAATCTTAGCACCTGCTTCAGCCAAATAACCAATCTGATTGTAGTATGAGAACACTGACACACACTCTGTTAGTGCATTTGGACCGTATGCCCATACTCCAATACCGTCACTTAGAACATGTGTGAAGTCGTTACATACAATGCTTCGGTTACCGCCGTTGTGTAAAGTTCCGTCAATTTTTAATCCAACACAACCTGTACCAAAAGTAGTTACGTTTTGTACATAAGGACTCTTACGAATAATCCATGCTGTACTATCAGCTGGGCCAGTTCCAGGATCTAAACTGGTATATGCACCAGCTGTTGGACGACTTGTACCATAAGTTAATGTATATGTTGTTCCACTATAACTAGCATTAGTTGTCAATGTGACAAATACTCCAGCTATGGCATTATTATAGGAAGTTGCCAAGGTCAATGTTGTTGCATCAATTACAGTTCCAACATAGTAAGTTGTTGCTGTTAAGCCGTTGCCAGCAGATCCTGATATACTAAATGTGTTACCTGTATTAAATCCTGCTGTGCTGGCAACAGTAATAAATCCGCCAGTTGAACTGGTAGCAGTTCCGTATGTGCCAGCTGTAGTAGCCGTAATGCTTCCTGAACTAATTGTTACAGGAGTTCCTACAGACCCAGTTAAGCCATATAGAGTCATGTTACGAACACCACTGCCGTTGCGTAAGTAGAACATATTGGCTGTTACATATCCAGCTGTTAGCGTTGTGCTTCCAATAGTGTAAGTTGAACTTGGAATACTGTAAGTACCAGTTTGCCCTGCTGTAAAGAAATACAATGTAGTGGCAAACCCAGTAAATGCCGTGGTAATTTCGTTGCTTAGTGTAACTGTGGTACCGCTAACATTTGTTACAAATGTGTTTACAGGAATACCTGAAATTGTTGCCCCATTTCCAGATACAAATTGTCCAATTGCAACTGTGCTGTTTGAACTAGATAGTGTAATTGTAAATGCACCACTAGTACCATTGAATGTTTGACTTGTTATTGCAGAACCACTTGCGCCTGTCAGTTGCTGAGTAATTTGCAAGGGTGCTGTAATAGTTGAAGATCCACTTAGGTATGATCCAGCAATAATACTGCCATAAGCTGTAAATGTAGTAGCACTTGGTGTTGATGAAGTAAATGCTATGTAAGTACCTGCTAGTGCATTTGCAAAGTTAGTAGATAAGTTTAATGTTGTGCTAGTAAGAACTTGTCCAACATAATAAGTACCAGCGGCTAATCCACCTCCTCCTGCACCTGTAACTACAAATACATGCCCGGTCAGTAAACCCAATGTGCTGTTTACTGTTAAAACTCCACCCAAAGATGTTGTGCCATAAGTTCCAGCGGCTGTTGCGCTAATACTTTGACTAGACAAAATTGTAGACATGGCTGTTGAAGTCAATGTTGTTGTTGCCACACTGCCTGTAAAACTGCCTTGAGCTAGCAATGGTTGTACGATAACTCCGCGAAGTTCATCGCCGACCAACGCCACGTTCTGAGGAACAGTAATTGGTAGTACTTCGTTGTATGTTCCGTTCTTGATAAAGATAGTGCTAGTTACTCCAGTATTGGCTGCTGGAATTCCAGCAGTACTAGTATTAGTCAATGCTGTTGTAATAATGCTAATATAATTTGAAACTAGTGTTGAAGCTCCGGCTTCAGCTGGGTAATTTGCGTCTAACACTTGAGTTATTGCCGATCCAGCAATAGTTCCGCCACTAACATAAGTGTTGGTTAACACACTTGATACTGTAACGCTGGTTTGACTATAAGATACTACTTTATAAGTACCATTATATGCACCAGGATTAACGCTGGCAATTGTAATAGTTTCGCCAATTGCAAACGGTGCATTAGTTTGAGATGCAAATGTAAATGTCACTAACCCGTTTGCATTAGTAATACCAGTAATACCTAATCCAGACAACGTGGCTGTTCCGCCGCTGGTACTTTGATAGTTAGTGATACCAGCTTGATAAGCAGTAGGTGTGGTCTGTGCAAGCACGTTACCAGTTAAGATTGACAATCTTGCCAATGAAGATGTATAGAAAGCCACTTGTGCGGCAATACTAGTATTATAGAATGTATTTGTACTGCCTTGTTTAAAATAAGACAGTGCGGCCGCAACAGTTTGACTATTGCCGCCACGTGTGATATCATAAATGATAGCGTCTACAATTAGACCAGCATCTCTGCTAGTTTTGTATTGGTCATAAGACGATGTTGGACTATATGGAGCAACACTGTTTACCTTTTGATAAATCATCCAGTTGTACATTTCTGCAATCATCCATGCTTTGTTTTGATTTAACAAAAACGATGCATTTGGATAAGCAGTACCGTTAAACACTTGTTTAGCGGCATAGGCAATGGTTTTCCAAGGGCGATCTAATGTTTGACCATATCCAGGAGCAGGACTATCAACTCCGTTGGCATTAGACACATAATAAACGTTGCTAATTAACCCAAATGTGCCCCAACTTGGAAATCCAGTTGGTGAAACCTTTAATACTTGTCCAGCTGTGCCAATAGGCAAACGTGTCGCACCGTTACTACCATAGTATGGCAAGTCACCTTGTGTTGTTAGAATACTTGTGCTTGCACCGGCCGCGATCAAGTTCCAATATGTTGCTGTTAGATCATTGTCTGGACGATTACCAGTAGCACTTGTATGCGCAAGAATACAAATATAACTGTTTGGTCCGTATACAACTGTGTCGCCTGCAACATACGCTTGCGTTGCCGCCCATGTACTTGCATAACCAGTAGCTGTAAATGTTGTAATACCGCCTGTTGTTACAGTGTTTACAGTAATTGTAATATCGTTAAACGGACTAATACCGCCAACGTTGCTACCTAAAATTTTAATTACGTCATTAGCAGTATAGTTTGTACCGTTGGCTGTTTTTGTAACTGTGTATGCTGTACCATTTGTGGCTATAGTAAATGTTGAACCGGCAGCAGAACCGTTGGTTACTGTTACGTTGGTTGGGCTTAGACTTGTAAAGTTTTGTACAACGGCATTCCATCTTATACCACTATTTAATCTTGACCAATAGGTAGTATTGGGCATTTGATTGCCAGCACCAGATGTGTGATCTAAGATACAAACATAAGTGTATCCACCATTTCTAACTACGTTACCAACTTGATAAGTCTGGCTTGTGGCCCAATCGCCAATTAATTTATAACCTGTTACAAATAATAACCAATTGTTGCTTGTAACTGTACCAAATGCAGAGCCAGCGCCAAGTGGGCCGTTGTTAATTGCATATTGAATTTGTGTTGCAGTTGGAGTTCCTATAACAGTGTATTGTCCGTTATATCCGGCAGGTGTTACTCCTGCAACTGTAATTGTTTGACCAGAAGTAAATGCGGTGCCTCCACTGGCAACTGTCAGCGTTGCAACACTAGCTGTGCTAGTTGTCGCAGTGATTGCAAGACTTGTTGGAGTTGCAACATCTGTTGAAGGCACAACGTTGGTGTTTATGGATTCTGCAATATATGTGTAGCCACCGTAACCTACTATTGCACCTGGTGCGTAAGTAGTAGCACTACTCCATGTATTGATATATGATAGGCCTTCTACAAATCTCTGCCAGTTTACAGCCGCAAAAGATGCACTACTTGTATGAGGTGTAATACAAATCCAATTGTCGCCACCGTAGGCAACAATGTCGTTAATTTTATATCTTACACTAGATGCATTCCAGTTACCAGTATAAGAAAACCCTTTGTGGTAATAATCCCAGTAGCTTTGATTAGCTTCTAGTCCCAACATTGTAGTATTGGCACTGGTGTGACCAGTGTTACAAACATATAAGTATCCGCCATAACTTACAATATCGTTAACACGATAGTAGTTACTAGTGATCCATGTGCCTTGCCAGCTGAATCCATCGGCAAACGGAGTCCATTTTGCTTGATCAATTTCTAATCCAAATCCAACTAACTGTGGGCCTGCAACGGTTCCTGCAACCGTTTGGGGACCAAGTGTGCCTGCTAATGCAAATTGTACTTGAGTAGTAGAACAGTTGGTAACAGTATACACACCGTTAAGTGCAAGAGGAGTTACTCCTGCAATGGTAATTGTGGTACCAATTTTAAATGGAACACTGCTTTGTGTTGCAAAACCAATTGTGGCAGTTCCACCAGATGCGCTTGCAGTTGTTGTAGCCAATGTGGTTGTTGCTAGTGAGCTAATCGCACTAGTATGGCCAACATTACATACATAAGTTTCGCCGCCGTACTTGACAACATCGTTAGCCTTGTATCTAAAGCTGTTTGTCCATGAACCAATCCAGTTGAAACTGCTGGCATAAACAGTCCAACTTCCTTGATCTTTTTCTAATCCAGCAGTAGTGTCTGGACTAGTTCCTGAGGATGCTGTTGGCGCACTGGTATGAGCAATGCTACAAATATAAACTATTCCGCCGTACTTTACGAGGTCATTTAAATTGTACTGTGTGTTAGTAGCCCAATTACCAGTCCAGTTAGATCCGTCTGTTACTTGGTTCCATTTTGTAGGATTTGCACTTTGATCAGTTGTAAATGACGGCGACGCAGTGTGGCCAATTACGCAAACGTAGGTTTTACCGCCGACTCTTACTACATCGTCTTTAACATATCCGGTGCCAGTTGTCCAATTGCCTTGCCATACAAAACGCAATCTACCAAGTTTAAATTCTGCCATTTTATTTTATTCCTCTGATGTATTTATGTGATCTTACATTCCGCGTATTTTACTAGTTTAAAATTGGCTTCCGCCAAATCCATGATGGAAAAACGCCATAGCTAACAGGCCGCCGTCAACTCCTGCTGCCGTGCCTCCGCTAGAACCTGTAAAATTAACCTTGTTCACAGTTGCAGTTCCTGTACGTCCCATATAAATTGTACCACCTACTACCGAACTAAAAATTGAAGCATTATAACCATTATACACTCCAACACCTACGGTACCTGCAATGGCAGTTCCAGTAGCCGCATTTGAGCCGCCTAACGAAATCGCTCGTCCTACATAGGCTTTAATTGCTTTCTGTGTAGGAATAATAGCATCACTGTTTGCAGTAAAATAACCGTCTGTTGAAAACTGTGTAACAACTACAGCATTTTGACCTACAGATACTCCGCCAAGACTTAGTGCTGACACTCCGTTCAAATTAAACAAACTTGCATTAACTGTTACAATACCCGTTGCTTGTTGTACTCCAAATAAATTACCCACTTTGAAGTTACCATCTTGATCGGTACTAACTACGAATACACGACCGCCGCCATTAAATTGAATTTGCTGATTCTGTAATGCAGTATTTGTGTTTACGTTAGGATAGTTTGTTGTGCTGAAATTACCAGTACCGATGTATAAGAAATCGTGTCCAGTTAGTCGAGCTTGACTGTACTTAACACGGATGGAAACTGCTGTACCATTAACAGGTTGTACATTGTTATCAAGATTAACACTCAATTGGAACTGATATGTAGTTCCTCCTAGTGGGGTAATTATTACAATGTTGTATTGTAGGCCGTTTCCTGAAATTAACATACCGGCGCCCGGTGTTGGAGCTTGCTGAATTCCTGTAACAATTAAATTGCCAGGACCTTGCAAAATATCTGCGACTCCATTACCGGACACAGTTACCCTAGTTGTACTTGTTTGATAATTCTGCCCTCGATTTAACCATGTGGGTTGGGCAAGTACTCCGTTAGCAGTCCTGCATAACAGTGTTGCCGGAGTTCCACTGTTTAGTGCCACGTTTGGATCTGTTATCAATAAAGTAGGAGTAGTCCTATATCCAGAACCTGGCTCCCACATTTTAACAAGTGTAATTGTTCCGCCGCTAGTTACAATGCGTCCTCTTGCAGTTGCGCCAGCTAAAATATTTGCCGCATAATTAGATAACAACAAACTGTATCCAGACACAGCTACCCATGTAGGAGTAACGGCACCAATAATTGTTGGATTACCAAATGCAACATCATTCCAATATGTGCTTACTGGTAAGGCTTGTTGTGTCCAAACTAGTCCGTCCTGACTAGTTGCAGACACTGTGGTAGCAGTTGCTATGGCCATAAACAATCCCTGACCATATTTGACAGCGACCCAATTTTGACTGCTTGGCAATGTTCCTGCAATCCATGTAATACCATCAAAACTATAAGCGGCAGCAGTTGATGTACTTGAACCCAGCACCCCGCCAGCTAACGCTACAAATCGTCCGTTGCCCCAAGTGACTCCAACCCAGTTTTGACTACTTGGTAGGCCGTTGCTTGCAACCCAAGTAGCTCCTCCGTTGGTACTATAGGCAGAAGCTGTCCCGCCGTTGGCAACAGCTACCCATGTGCCAATAGATCCATAAGCAACTCCAGACCATGTGGCAGAACTTGGCAAGTTGCCGCCTGCGGTCCATGATGTACCGTTGGTAGATATTGCAGTTGCCACACCTCCCGAAGATACTGCAACAAATCTGCCATTACCGTATACCACACTAGTCCACGGAGAGTTGGACGGCATTGACGCAGATGTTGTCCAACTCTGCCCTTGATTAATACTGTACGAAGCAGTGCTTGAGCCGTTACCAATGGCAACAAAGTATCCGTTACCGTAAGCTAGTGTTTGCCAAGTGATTGCTGGGCCAAGTGATCCGCCGCCGATCCAATTAACTCCGTCATTGCTGTAAGCACTTAGTCCGTCCACACCAATAGTAACAAAATAACCAGCACCGTATGCTGTAGCAGTCCATACATCTAAGTTAGGCAATGTTTTTGATGTGGCGCTGTATGCAGGTGCAACAAACGATGGTCTAGGTTCAATTGCATACTGTGTTGTAGTATCCAACACAGCTACTGCTGGAGTTCCGGGTATAACATGATCCCAACCTGCTTGCCCTGTACTTTCTGCTGATATTGATATTACTTTGGTATTTGTATTGTATGCAGTAATATAACCATATTGTCCAACTCCTGTGCCGCTGACAATAATAAGTCTCATTCCAAGATATGTGCTGATGCTTCCTGAATCAGCTGTAGCCACTGTGATTGATGTGGTTGTTCCAGCTTGCGCCTGTGATCCAGCTGAACCATAGCCGCTGCCGCCCAGGCCATAAGATTGTCCAATCAAATGCGTTTCAAAAATTCCGCTATCTCTAAATTCATCTTGTATCACGCTTGCAAGAGTACCTGCTCCTGCAAAAGAAATAGTAGCATTAGTATAATCTTGCCCCATGTTAGCATATTCTAACAATAATATTTTATTATTGGCTTGTCCGGCAAATGCAGATTGTATTTGAGCTTGGTAATATCTATTAAACACAGTACCAGTAATTGGAACTTCGGATGCATCGTATGTTTCGGCCACTACACCGTAGGTTCCATAAGAGCTGTTGCCATTGGTAGCGCGAATTCTACCGCCTGCTTCTGACAAATATCCTGCATGGCAATAATAACTAAACACTGACACTAGCTCAGTCAACGACCCAGCACCAGTACACCATGCACCAATTCCATCGCTTAAAACATGTGTGAAGTCGTTAGCCACAACTGATTTGTTTCCGCCGTTGTGCAAAGCTCCATCAATTTTGAGACCTACACACCCAGTGCCAAATGTTGTTACGTTTTGAACGTAAGGAGATTTTCTAAAAATCCAAACACTAGTATCGTACGGGCCTGCGCCTGGGTCTAAACTTACATAAGCACCAGCAGTAGGTCGTTGAGTTAAATAACTGTTAAGGGGGCCAAGCGTTCCAGTCAACCCGCTTAGAGTCATATTTCTTATACCAGCGCCGTTTCTTACATAGAACATGTTACCAGTGTAGTAACTGGCTATCATTGCAACACTTGAAACTGTTTGACTTAAATCAACTGAGTAAATTCCTGGACCGCCTGTAATTCCTGATAGTTGGCCAGTAATTTGTGTTGGATAATACATTGTATTAGAAGAAATCCACTGTCCTATAGATATATTATTGTAAGCAGTGAATGTTGTAGATGTAATTGTTGCAGTTGATAATGTAATGTATGTGCCAGCCAGTGCATTAGGATATGTGCTACTCAATGTCAACTGAGTTGACGATATGATTGACCCTACATAATATGTGTTGTTGGCCAACCCGCCTAGATTTAAAGTATTACCAGTTGAAGTAAAAATATTGCCAACTGCCAAACCAGCTGTACTGGCCACAGTCACTATGCCGCCAAGTTTTGTTGTTCCTAATATTCCGGCAGTGGTAGCAGTTATGCTTTGTGCAGTTAAAATGGTAGAAGTTAATGCGGTGATTGTTAATGCTTGTAATGCAATTGATCCTGTAAAATTTATAGTTTTTGATGCAGGTTGAACGATAGTTCCCCTTAATTCGTCCCCAACAATAGCGCAATTTTCTGGAACACTAATAGGTAGTACTTCATTATAAGTTCCGTCTTTAACAAAAATCGTACTAGTTACGCCAGTATTGGCCGCTGGGATACCAACAGCACTGGCACTGTTTAATGCTGTAGTAATAATTCCCAGCAAACTACTTACAGTAGGTACGGCATTAGCTTCTAAAATATAACTGAGATTAACAAATTGAGTTACGTTTGAACCCAATACCGATCCGCCTGAAACGTATGTGGACATTGTTACATTGCTATAGCTTACACTAGTATTGCTAACAGCTGATACTACATAAGTGCCATTATAACCAGCTGGCAATATTCCGCTTACAATTATTGATTCTCCAACAGTAAACGGCTGATTAGCTAGAGTGTTAAAAGTTAATGTGGCAGTTGTTCCATTTCCACTAGCACCAGTTACGATAACGTTAGCAGTTGATGCATTCATTAATCCTTGATAGCTAGAGCTAGGAGCAGACTGACTTAATGCATTAGATATTAGACTGTTTAGACGAGCCAATGCGGCTGTAAAAAACGGCATCTCTGTAGATGTAATTACATTGTTGGATGTTGTATAAAAAGAGTTTGTACCCGATTGAAAATAAGAAAATGCTGAAGCAACTGATTGGCTATTGCCGCCTCGTGTTATATCGTAAATAATTGCGTCAATAATATACTCGGCATCACGTTGCATTCTTTGTGGATCAAAGACTGAGCTAGGACTAAACGGTGCAGAAGAAATCTGTTTCTGGTACAGCATCCAATTGTACATTTCTGCAACCAGCCATACTTTGTTTTGCGTTAACAAATAAGCGGTATTTTGAAAGTACGCACCTTTCAATACATAGTTACAAGCATATGCAACAGTGGCAAATGGAGAGTTTAATGTTAGTCCGTAATTTACTGCATCTGTTCCACTAGTAGCAACATAATAAATGTTATTAATCTGACCGTACTGACTCCATACTGGCTGGACTCCGTTTGATTTCAACACCATACCAGGTGTGCCGATAGGCAATGCTACTTGCGTTGTTGTGTAGGTAGTAATATCCCCTGGATTTTGTATTACTTCAAAACGATCACCGGGTGCGTAAATATTCCAATATGCTCGTGCAAGATCTGTCAAAGGATTATTACCGTTAGATGCAGTATTAGTCTGTAGACATCTATAGCTGGTAGCATAATATGTTACAACATCCCCTACTGCGTAGACCACACCAATAGTCCAACGATTTGCCCAGTAACTTCCAGAAACAATTAGTGTCCAATAGACAGTATTGCCTACTGCTGACGGGTCATAACTGAAACTGTCGCTGATAGCCACATACAGTTGACCGTTGCGTCTTACCACATCTCCTGGATAATAATTCACACCAGAGGCCCAATCGCCACTAGTAAAATAACCGCTTGTTGAAAATGACCAGTACGTAGGGCTAATTGACGGGTCGCTATTGCTGTTTGCCGCAATACACACCCAACTGTATCCGTGAAATTTTACCACATCGCCCGGCACATAAATTGTAGAGGCATTCCACTGATCTTTGTATTCGTATCCTGGAGCGTAAATATTCCATTTAGTGGCATCAAATGTTGTTGTGCTAGTATGATAAACGTTGGCTATATATGCATTGGCACCAAATTTTACAACATCATTCAATTTATATCTAAAGTTAGCCTGCCAAGCTGATTTATAATCTACACCAGCCAATACTGTTTGCCAGCTACTTGAGTCATTTTCCAAACCCAATGCCAATATCGATGAACTTACATGCGCTGTGGTACAACGGTAAACATAAGCACCATATCTTACAATATCACCAACTTTGTATCGAGTTGCGATTGTCCACTCTGTTCCCCACTTGTCTGTTTGTGTTTCTATGGTCCAGTTGGAAGTATTGTATTCTAACCCCAATTGGCTCGGGCCGCTTACCTTTCCAGCAGTTGCCGCTGTAGTTGTACTATTTGCAAATACAACAGTAGTCGATGTACATGCTGTTACAGTCCACGTTCCATTATATCCTATACCTACACCGCTAACTGTAATTGTTGATCCTATGGCAAACGGCGGAAGTATTAATGATCCAAAACTTAATGTTACAAATCCTATACTTGGACTGCTTGAACTAATTCCAGTTATTGATATAAATGCTGTAGCTGGTGCGCTTATATGAGCAGTTGTGCATCGGTATGTTGTGCCGCCATTTTTTACCACATCGCCAACTTGATAACGAGTGTTTGCTGTCCATGTACTTTGCCAGTTATCAGTGATAGCATAACTAGTCCAATAGGTTTGATTGTATTCTAATCCTAATTGTAATCCTGGAGATCCAGCACTAACCAATGTGCTATTTTGATTAATAGTAGATACAGCAACAACTGTGCTGGTAACTGTAATTGAGTTAACAGTGGCATTTACAACTGTAAATGTTCCGTTATAACTTGATGGAGTTATTCCTGTTATAGTTACAGAACTTCCAACTTTGAACGGTTGGATTATTTGTGTACTAAATCCGTATGTTACAAAATTACCATCCCCGGATGCAGATGTTATAGAAATTGGCATAGTGCTTGACACACTAGTGTGACCTGTATTGCAAATATAAACCAAACTGTCATAAGTTACAATGTCTCCCAAATTGTATATTACTCCGTTGGTCCAGTTACCTTTGTATGTGTAACCATCAAACCATAATTGCCAGTATGGATTTGGTACGTTTGGAGTTACTGCGGTATTGATTTGAAAAAGATCTGTATAAAATCCAGTGTTGGTTGTGATGCCGTTTACAGTTGTAGAAGTTTGTAATGTGGATGTGTGGCCTACTAGACAGACGTAGGATTTGCCGCCGTACTGAACAATGTCGTCTTTGGTGTAAAAGGTGCCTTGATTCCAAGCACCTTTCCAAGTAAATCTAATTCTGTCTATTCTAAATTGTGTCATTGCATATACCTTTTAGCTATTTACGCTTGGTTAGCGGCTGGATAGTTGTAAGCCTGGTTCATTCTAGCTACCAGTTCTCCAGTAGCATCTATATAATAATTAATACTAACATCGTCCCAACGATGTTGTTCGTAATTTAAGTTTGGATACACTAAATTGTGATAAACATCTCTGCCTTCAAAGAAGTCTACACCAGCATCCAGCTGTAAAAAATTATTGGCTTGATCGCCAGGAGTATTGATCATCGCACTGTCAGTGCTGTACAATGTATCAATCTTTTGAACATATAGGTCGCCAGCGTCTGTCCTGCGGAGAGCGTAAAAATATCGTGGGCGGCCGCCCAATAGTTCTGTGTTTTGACCTGCAAGATAGTATGACATAATAAATTCCTTTAACTGATTTCAACCCAACTAATCACAGAATCTATACTCTGCGGAATATTTGTAGTAACAAACATGTTTGTACTAGGGCCCAAAATTAATTTTTCGCCGTTGGTAACTACACGCAAACTTTGATAAGCAGGAACCAGGGCATTACTGATATAATAAGCAGTTGTACCAGCTAATGTATCTTGCAATTGTATTGTGACTAAAGTCAATTCGCTTGATGTGTTAGTTAAACTTAGTCCAATAATAGTAGTTGTTGCCGAAGCGTTTGTAAATAAAAGTGTATTAACTACAGAACCTGACAACAATGTCACAGAAGCACCAACTGTAAATGTCAAACTATTTGAACCTAACAGCCCGCCTAACAATGCACCATTAACAGTGATAGTGTCGCCAATTGCATAACCTGTTCCTGGATTGACTAAAGTAATAGTAGTAACTCCGCTGTAGGCAGTGCCTGATCCAGTTTTTGTAATATTAAATGTTGCGCCAGTGCCAGTGCCGCTAGTTGATAGTTGACCAACTCCTGAGTAAGTTGCAGCCGCAGTTACACTTGTACCTGATAATGAAGTAAATGTGGTGTTAGCATTCATTGCACCTTTAATTGCAGTGACGTTACTGCTGGATACTGTAACACTGCTCACGGTTGATGATGTCACAGCATACCCGCCGTTAAATGTAGATACCGACAGCCCAGAAACATATATGTTTGTACCAGCGGCATAAGGAGCGGCTGTTTGGGTTGCAAATCCAAAAGTTACATAGCCGGCGCTGGGCGAGCTCGAAGTAACAGATGTTATACTTAGAGTAGTTTGTGTGCCAGTTATACTAGTAGCAAACGAATTTTTAAAAACTGTTGTCATCTTTTATCCAAATGTTAATACCGTTGCTATGCCAATGTCTTGTGCTTGGGTAGAAGTAATTCCACCTGCATTACCAACAACACTTGACCAAGCCGCGCCATTAAAAGCTTCTACAGATTGCGAATCTGTATTAAATCTAATCATACCCGTTTGAGCATAAATTGTAGGAGGACGATTATTTCCAGTTCCTACAGGAATGCCTACACCGTATGTGTTACCAAACGAATAATACCCAGTTCCTGACGAAACAAACTGCGTAACTGCTCCGTTATTGTTGTTTGTTACTGTGTTTGTATTAAACGTTAAACTACCTAAAATCACATTACCTGATCCGTTTGGAGTAAGGTTCATGTCGGTATTAGCGGTATATGTACTTATCGTATTACCGGTGATGTCTATGTTTGCTGTTTTAAAATCAAGAGTATACAGTCCAGTGCTGTTAATATATGCACTGTTTACGCTGTTTGCATAAAAATTAATTACATTATTTCCAGCACCCGGAGTAGTTTCTGGAGTAATATATGTATTTCCATCAATACTTGATACTCCTCCCAAAACAGTCCAGTTTCCTGAACCTGCACTACTGTAACCCTCGTATCGATTCAGTTGATTATTATAACGTATCATACCGTTACTAGGAGGGGTTGGGCGAGTGGCAGTATTACCTACTGGAATAATTAAACTTTGATTGCTGTTAATAACAACACTGCCAGTTCCTTGAGGAGTTAATACAATATTTGCGTTGGTGTTTACACTACTGATAACATTGTTGTTAACAGCTAAATTCTGTATTTGTACGTTGCCAGTACCGTTGGCTGTTAAAATTAATGTACTGTTGGTGTTTGTTGTGGTAATTGTATTACCAGAAATTTGTACATTACCAGAGTTGAAAATGCTAGTATTAACTGTGCCAGCATATATGTTATTCCATTGTAAACCAGCAGAACCTAAGTTGTATGTGTTGGTTACACTTGGAAGAATATTGCTATTGACTTCGCCGGTAAATGTAATAGTATCAGTAGGCATATCGCCCAACTGAATATTACCATCAGCAGTAATGGTTCCAGTTGCGTGTAAATTGCCTGTAACTAAAACGTTGTTGTTTAACTTGATCTGAGCTGTAGTGGCACTGGTCAATGTGATGTTTATGTCATCATTATTGGTAGTGTTTGTAATAGTGTTGGTAGCTATATTAAAGTTACCAACTGACAGAATTCCTTGATATACTACTCCGCTTGCTCCGGTCGGTAACAAATTAATTGTACTGGACGAGCTTGCGATTGTATTACCGGATAAGGTAAAAGTAGCAAGATTTGATGTGCTACCTACATTTAAATTGGTGCTGTTTGTAGTGCCGTTGACATCTAAGGTGTAACCAGGAGCCGTTGTATTAACTCCGACGCGAGTGCCAGTAACATCCAGATAGAGAAGGCTCGTCTCAAAAGCTAAATTTACCCCGTTGCGAAGTAAATTGTCTTTTAAGAGCGGCCCTGAAATACGACCAACAGCCATTTACGCTCCCGTTTACCCCGTGTTTCACGGTTAACCACTTTTTCATCCCATAAAATCAAGGGCTCTTTGCGGGTTTACCACAGTCGGACCATATGAGAAATGGTCATTTCTCATAATCAAAAGTATTTATCGGATTTTGGTTAGTACCCTAGCATAAGGGTATAAAGGAGAGTTAGCTCTTGGTCTTGGGTTTGTGTGATCAGTTGATTCTGAGCACCTGTCCATATGGACCAGCCGGTACTGGTGTACACTTCTCCTGAGCTTGCAGTGCTGTTGTATCTAATAGTACCAATGGGAGGAGTATAGTTTGTTGCAGTATTAACAGGAATTCCCACGCCATTAACGCCTGCAAATTTATAATATCCATAGCCTGTGCCGCTAAATGTTAACGGTAAGTTCTGTGTGTTAGTTAAAGTGTTTCTAGTAAATTTTAAGAAATTTGCTAAATTTATGCCGCCTGTGCCATTAGCGGAAAACGTCAAGTCAGTACCGCCGTTAGTGTTCTGAATGGTATTGCCACTAATTTGCACATTGCCAGAGATTAATTTTTGATTTGTTACACCAGTACTATCGATAGTTGTAGTTACTGTGTTGTTAACTGAAAATCTTAGGATTTTATCTGCGGCGCCAGGTGTTAGTTCAGCAGTGATATAGGTCAATCTATCCTGGCTGTACAAATTGAAAAAATTAACATACCCGTTGGACTGGTAGCCTTCTATGTTCAAAGTTGAGCTGTTAAACCTAACTTCACCGTTGGCAGCTAGTGTTCTGTCACTATTAGTTCCCAAAGGTAAAATTACACTTTTAGTGGAGTTTATTTGTAGGTTACCAGTTCCGTTGGGTGTAAAAATAATGCTACGCTGTGTATCAGTAGTTGGAGCTGGCCAAATATTTGTAATGGAGTTATCGGACCAATTCAAGTATTCAGTGTTAACTGTGCCTGTTCCGTTAGCAGTATAATACACAGTACTATTGGCAGCAGATCCTGCAATAGTGTTACCAGATATTGTAAAATTAGGAAGAGTAATGTTGCCGTTAGTGGTAGAAACATAAACAGTGCTCCACTGTAAACTTGCGGAACCCAAATTATCTGTTAGCGTTGCACTGGGTAAAATATCACTGCCAACTTCAGCGGCAAATGTAATCGTGTCAGTTGGTTGGTCACCTAGAACAATGTTTCCGTCAAAGGTAATATTGCCAGTTGCATGTAAATTGCCTGAAACCAACACATCGTTGTTCAGTTTAATCTGGCCAGCAGTGCCAGTTAATCCAATGTTGATATCGCTATTTGCAGTGGTGTTTAACACCGTATTGCCAGTAATTGACAAGTTAGCTGTGGCAATTTTAGGAGCAACAATCTTGGCACTTCCGCCTGTTGGGGCAAATGTAATATTACCTAGAACGTTTTGTATTTGATTAGTAGTGACTTCCAAGTTAGCCAACTTGGCATAAGTTGGTACAATTAAATTTGTGGTATTGCTAGTACCATTAATTGTTAAATCGTTTGAAGGTGCGTTGGTGTTAACGCCAATGGTTTTTGTGCCAACTTTTAAGTACAGTAGACTTGTTTCAAATGCTAAGTCGTTACCGTTACGTAAAAGATTGTCTGTTAGTAACGGCCCGCTGATTCTACCTATCTGGGCCATGGTGTTACCTTAAAGTTATTGGTCAAAGCCTAGCAAGGCTATAACAACCTTACCATACGGAACCGGTGTACTAAACTGCAAATAGTAACCAGATCCGGACATTGCTGATACTGCAATGTTTACTGTGGTGTTTACAGCTATAGTTGATGTTATAGTTGCCTTGCTAATAACTGCACTGACCAATGCATCAGTGTTGGGATCTACAACATAACTCAAAATACTAACTGGCAGTGTATAAGTTAATCCTGTTGGAGTGCCAGCAGTTGTTGTAATTGCAGCGCCACCTGGGGTTAAACTTAGGGTAAATGTTGTTGTACCATTAGTAGCAGTAATATAATATGTTGTAGGATTAGTATAGCCAGTAATACTGCCAGTACCGCCAAATGTGCCGCTGATAACCACTGCTTGATTAACTGCTAGTGTGGTGCTTGTACAACTAAATTGCCCAGCTGTACCAGTAATTGCCACTGTGCTAAGAATTGTTGAAGCCGCCTGATTGGTACCAGTGACTTGGGCTCCTAACAAAGTAACTGCTGGATAAACTGCTCCCACTGCATCAACTTCGCCACCGTTTTGATAAGTTGCTGTAGTTGCACTTGACCAACTCACGCTGCCAGTTGTACTGCCAGTGACTGTGAATGTTCCGTTATAATTACCAACTCCGCCTGTAGAATTAATGCCGGTAACTACAATACTGGCGCCAATTGCCAGTGGGATTTGTGCTTGTGTGGCAAAGGTTAAAGTTGCTGTTGTGCCGTTTCCGCTAGCACCTGTAACACTTAAACTAGTATTAAAATATAATGTTGTGCTACCAACTGTGGAATTAAAACTCAGTTTGGGTGCATAGCTTTCAGCTGGAATTGTAGTAGGATTTTGAACTACTGTATAGTTTATAGTTGTAACTTGTATGACGTTTTCAACAATAACTAAAACATTTTGGCCGCCAATTGTGGCATTGTTGGCATTATTGCTTGGATTATAGTATGTTGAATTTAGTGGGCCAAAATACAAATTGTTGGCATCGCCTGCGCCCAAATTCTGTTGTATGATTTGTTTTTGTTCTGCGTAACGTAATGCTCTCCAACGTCCTGCCGAATAAACTTCCATTTGTCCGTTGGTAACAGCATCTGTACTATAGCGCATCATTCCGTTGGTAGGATTTGCAGGACGTTGTGCGTTTGTTCCAACTGGAACTATTACACTACCTGCTCCTACTGGTGCAATGTATACGTTTGCTCGTGCGGCATCCGAATACAATGTTGTATTGTTTGCAGATCTGCGATCTAGTGCTTGGCGTTTAAGGAATCTCATTATACTGTCAATGTGCTAATTGTAAATGCTAACATTGATGCAACACTTGCTACTGCAATCAATGTATCGCCTGATGCTAAAACTAATTTTTCTTGATCTAAACTTACAGTTTCGCCCGGAGGAATTGGTAACGCTGAAATAATTGTGTGTTTGGCCTGCGTGGTTGTTCCGCTAACATCGGCAGCTGGAACTGCGTATAATGTTAAATTACTCGATGATGCTCCGTAATTGCATACAATCATTGATGTAACTGCGTTTGAAGCTCCAGTACTTGCATACATAACTGAATTGCTTGCTGTTACTAATACGTTTGAAATTGCCATGTTCTGTCCTTATAGTAAAATACTTAGCAGTACTGCTCGGTTTCTACTTACTAATTCATCTGAAGTCTGATTAGCATTGTTGTTAAAATATATTCCGGTTCTGCCTGGGCCCACAGTTGATTTAGCGTAAATTTTACTTACGGCTGCACCAAATGTTGGATCAGATGTTTGATTATCTAAATTCAAATATCCATTTATTTCAACGTTTTTATTGTCTGCTGTTAGTGTTAAGTTGCCCGAACTAGCTGATGTGGTAATTTGATTAGGAGTTGAGTTGCCTCCAAACTGCACGTTGCCTGTTGCTAAACCTGAAGCACTTACTGTGGCAATAGTGTTTTGACTTATTTGGAAAATAATGGTGCTAGCACCGGCTTGCATTGAAGTGTTAGCGGCATTTAATAGCACAGTAGTCGGATACTGTACAGTTGAAACAATTGATGTTCCTTGTGTGCCTGGATTATTTGGATCCCAATTACTGGCAATATAATTTCTAACCCATTTAACTGTGGGAATATTATTGTCGTTAATACAACGCAGGTAATAGTTTGTAGTGTTGGCAACTGTTAGCAACTTGTTACCAGATTGTAAATCAAATACCAAGTCGCCGAGACCGTCTCCAACAATTGATCTAACCTGTATGCCACCCAGGATACCTGCATCTGTGGTAAGTTTCCAAGTGCCTATTGGGTTCAACGATGTTGTTGAATCATAATGCAGTAGCGTTTCATCAAACAAAAACTGCGAGTGAGGCAAACTACCCCTATCAATTTCAATACCAGAAACTTGCGGGCCACTACCATTACCAACTCCTGCACCATTTTGTCCGTAGTTGAGTTGAATGATAGTATCTTTAATGCGTGTGTCAGTACTTTCAATAAATGTAAAAGTGCCTAAAACGTCAAGGTTACCGATAACTTTAACAGTTCCGCTGGTACTTTGTGTATCCAGCACAATATTGCCACCAGTTTTTACCTGTAGCCTATAATCACCGTTTGAAACTTTTAATATTCTTGACATTTAGAATCCTGTAAGGACCCCGAAGGGCCCTGTTAGCTATTAAGCGTTATCTATCAGTAATGAATCATTTAACACTGCGGCAGTCATGTTCCATTTAATTGCGGCACCAGTAGCAAATTGCGTACCAGTACCACGAGTTACTGTAGCTTTACGTGCTGTAATCTTAGTAGCAAAGTATGTGTTAGATGCACTGTCAACCAAACGAATACTGCCTTCACCTGCGGCTGTAGCTACTGATGATTTTAGTTTGACAATACCTGTACGTGTACCGTCTGTTACTTTGAAACGGCTTGTTGAAACTTGTTTGAGAATGTCAACTGTAACTGCTGAACCACCAGTTAGGTATGCTGTCATCAAGATTGAATTTTCTTGGTTAGTAGCTGAACCTACGTTACCAGTGTCAACTGTTAATGCCGCTGTTACTGTTAATGTACCTTGTGTACCTATTGACAATGTAACTGTTGGCACTGTTGTGTAACCAGAGCCTTTTTCAGTAATTGTAATACCAGTGATTGTACCTGCTGCCGCTACTGCGCCAACAATTGTAAATGTCAAATCGTTTGTTGATGTTACACCGCCTAGGCTTGCACCATCAATGGTAATAGTATTACCAACAGCATAGCCAGTACCTTTGCCGGTTGCTGTAACAGTAATTGTTGAGCTATAAGCAGTACCGCTTGTTTTAGTAACTGTAAATGTTGCACCAGAACCAACACCGTTAGTTGCTTTTTGTGTCAGGCCGGTAAACGTACCTGCGGCTGTAACACCAGTACCTGTAT
>Ga0136642_1000408_pt1 | contig 23847 bp, 20 predicted proteins | sample LowCatLa1302831Y_FD_115313 | JGI IMG/M metagenome (GOLD analysis project Ga0136642, IMG submission 115313) | Freshwater microbial communities from Lower Cathedral Lake, Yosemite National Park, California, USA - 13028-31Y | ecosystem: Environmental > Aquatic > Freshwater > Lake ... | reverse complement strand
CTCCCCGTCGCTCTTTCCATCGCTGGCTCGGATAGCGGTGCCGGTGCGGGCATTCAAGCAGACCTCCTGACCTTCGCCGCCCACGGCGTCTTTGGCACCACCGCCATCACCTGCCTGACTGCGCAGAACCCTCACGGGGTGTCAGGCATTCAGGCCACGACGGCTTCATTTGTGACAGAACAGTGTCGGCAGGTGGCCCAACACTTTCACCCCAAAGCCTTGAAGACCGGCATGCTGCTCAATGCCGAAATCGTCCACGCGGTGGCCGAGTTCATCCGCTCATCGGGCATCCCCGCCGTCGTTGATCCGGTCATGGCGGCGACCAGCGGCGCCGCGCTCCTCGCTCCGGACGCCATCGACGCCGTGCGCAAGCAACTCATCCCGCTGGCAGCCGTCGTGACCCCAAACCTCGATGAGGCGACCATTCTCCTCGGCCGTAAAGCGCTCGGCGGCCTACACTGCGCCGAAGAGGCCCGGGAGTTGGCCCGAATCTTCAACGTCCCCTTCCTGCTCAAAGGCGGGCACGCGGAGGGAGACGAACTGGTAGACGTCCTCGCCACCCCCAATGGTGAGACCAAGAGCTTCCATGCCAGACGGGCCCCCGCGGTGGATACCCACGGCAGCGGCTGTACCCTTTCGGCGGCCATTACCGCGCAGTTGGCGAAGGGGAAGAACTTGACCGAATCCGTGACCATCGCCCACGCCTACCTCCAGGGGGCGATCCACGGCCCGATCCAAGTGGCTGGGTTGAATTGTATCCGACACCTTTAAAAAGGGGTAGGGGTATGCTTGATTTGCTTAAATTTGGGCATTTTCGGGCTTTATGCCCTACCCCCACCCCTACCCCTATTTTCAACCACTTATTCACACTTGCCCCCACGAGGAGCAGTCCTTTTCTAACCCATTCCCTGCAGGCTCGACCTGCCCCCCTAAGACCATGCCCAAAAAGAACGCCGCTAAGAAGTCCACCGCCACCGCCCCTTCGGCCGTCTCGGCCAAGACCGGCGTCAAAATGCGCGGTTGCGATGTCATGGTCCGCTGCCTCGAGAACTTGGGCGTCGACACAATCTTCGCTTACCCTGGCGGTGCCTCGATGGAACTCCACCATGGGCTCATCCGCTCCAAGAAAATCCGCACCATCCTGCCCCGCCACGAACAGGGCGGCGCCTTCATGGCCCACGGCTACTCCCGCTCGACCGGCAAGCCCGGCGTGTGCATGGCGACCTCCGGCCCTGGCGCCACGAACCTCGTCACCGCGATTGCCGATGCGCACATGGACAGCATCCCGCTGGTCTGCATCACCGGGCAAGTCTACCAGCAGTTCATCGGTCGTGCCGCCTTCCAGGAAACCGACTTCTACGGCATGACCCTGCCGATCGTGAAGCACTCCTTCCTCGTTCTCGATTACAACGAGCTGCCGAGCATCATGTACAAGGCCTTCAAGATTGCCACGTCCGGCCGTCCGGGCCCCGTGGTAATCGATATCCCGAAGGACATCCAGCAGCACGAGTGGATCCCGGTCTTCCCCAAGAATCCCGACGACGTTTCCATCCCCGGCCTACCGACGCCTCCGAAGTGCGCTGACAGCGAACTCGAGCAGGTCCTGCGCCTCATCGAGAAGTCCAAGCAGCCCGCGCTCTACATCGGCGGCGGCATCCTCTCCGGCGACGCCCACAAGGAACTCCGCGCCTTCGCCGAAGCCACCGGCATTCCCGTAGCGTCCACCCTGATGGGCCTCGGCGCCTTCCCCTGCGACCATCCGCAATCCCTTTACTGGTACGGCATGCACGGCACCGTCGCCGGCAATTGGGCCGTCTGTAAGAGCGACCTCCTCATCACCATGGGCGCGCGTTTCGACGACCGCATCACCGGTGCCGTCGAGAAGTTCGCCCCCGACGCCACCATCGTCCACATCGACATCGACCGTTCGGAACACCAGAAGAACAAGTTCGCGGACTACCCGATTCATTCCGACATCAAGCACGCACTTGGCCGCATGGTCACGCTCGCCAAGAAGGGCTTCAAGAAGCCGGACCTGAAGAAGTGGTACGAGACCATCAACGGCTGGAAGAAGGAGCACCCGTATCCGTTCAGCTACGAGCGCAAGACCAAGCACATCCTCCCGCAGGAAGCCATCGAAGTCCTCTTCGAAGAAACCAAGGGCAAGGCCATCATCGCCACCGGCGTCGGCCAGCACCAGATGTGGGCCCCGCAGTACTACCGCTTCAACGAACCGCGCCGCTTCATCAGCTCGCTCGGCGCAGGCACCATGGGCTTCGGCCTCCCGGCCGCCATCGGCGCCAAGGTCGCCAACCCGAACACGCAGGTCATCGACATCGATGGCGATGGCTCGTTCCTGATGAACATCCAGGAACTCGCGTGCATGAAGATCGAGAAGATCAACGCCAAGATCCTCATCCTCAACAACCAGCACCTCGGCATGGTCGTGCAGTGGGAAGATCGCTTCTACTCCGGCACCCGCGGACACACGATCCTGGGCGACGCCAAGAATATCGGCTCTCCCGACAACCCGGGCGGCCTCTACCCTGACTTCGTCAAGATCGCCAATGGCTTCGGCATCAAGGCCCGCCAGGTCATGAAGCGCGAAGACCTTCGCGAAGCCATGCGCGAGATGCTTGACCACGACGGACCTTACCTACTCGACGTCATCGTGCCCTACACCGAGCACGTGCTACCCTTCATCCCACAGAAGAAATCGGCGATGGAGATTTTGACGAAATAAACGCCTCGCGTTTATTTCGAGGGGACACGTGGGCAAGGGTAGAATCAACAGGGGCGCGTAAGCGCCCTTTATTTTTGCATGGATTCAAGAGGTAGGGCGGACTCTGCGAGCCCGCCGTTAACCCGAACGACACCCGGACCTCGCGCGGCGAACGGACGGCTCGGAGAGCCGTCCCTACCTAACACCGAACGGATGCGATGTCATCGCATCCCTACCTCAAGCCGCCGCGACGCTCAGTGACCGGCGAGCCAGCGTTCCGCTTCAATCGCGGCACGGCAACCCATGCCAGCGGCGGTGATAGCTTGGCGATACACATGGTCCGAGCAATCTCCGGCGACGAACACGCCCGGAATCTTGGTACTGACCGTGTTCGGACCGGCCACGAAATAGCCGCCTTCATCGACCGCTAAAGCAGGCGTAAAGGCTTGGGAATTCGGCACGTGGCCGATGGCAACGAAGACGCACTTCACGGCGAGATCGCGCTTGGCACCAGACTTCTCCTGCACGCGCAGGGTGTGAACTTTGCCTTCGCCGACGACCTCGAGCGGAACGACATTGAGCACGAGCTCAATCTTCGGGTGAGCCTTGACGCGCTGCACCATGATTTCGGAAGCACGGAAAGAATCGCGACGGTGCACGAGGTAGACCTTGGAGGCGAAGCGCGTGAGGAAGAGGGCTTCCTCGCAAGCGGAGTCACCGCCGCCGACGACCGCCACGGGAACGTCGCGATAGAAAGCGCCATCGCAGGTCGCACAGGTCGTGACGCCATTGCCGCCGTAATATTCTTTTTCGCCAGGGATGCCCAAGAAGCGCGGCGAAGCGCCCGTAGCGATAATGACGGCCGAGGCCTCATAGGTGGCTTCGCCGCCGACGAGTTTCTTGATGGGGCCGGAGAAGTCGACCGAGTCGATGCGATCCCAGGCGAACCTGGCGCCGAAGCGTTCCGCCTGGCCCTTCATATTCGTGATGAGCTCGTTGCCATCGACGCCGTGCACGAAGCCCGGAAAGTTCTCCACTTCGGACGTGGTGGTCAATTGACCGCCTGGTTGACCGCCTTCGAGTACCAAGGGGGTGAGGCCAGCGCGGGCGGCGTAGATAGCGGCGGTGAGGCCAGCGCAACCAGTTCCGAGGATAAGGACGTTTTCTGCCATGGGCGTACACCCATCTTGAGGGCTGGATGCCAGCCGCAAGGCGGAAAACCCACTGTGAACAACCCGAGTCAAGGCTTGCCCCGGGGGGTCGGGTCGGGGTTTGCTACCACTCGCGCCCGGCCCCATGTTTTCCAGCATCCTCAAGCTCTTCATCGGCAACCACCACCGGAGGTTCCTCCGGAAGTGCGCACCCGTCGTCAAGCGCATCAACTCCATCGAATTGGAGTACCAAAATCTCACGGATGACCAGCTCCGAGCCAAGACAGCGGAGTTCAAAGCCCGGCACGCCGCGGGTGAATCCCTGGACACCCTTCTCCCCGAGGCCTTTGCCGTCGTCAAAAACGCCGCCCGGCGCCTCTGCGGCACCACGGCCGTAGTCTGTGAGCATGAGCTCACGTGGGAAATGGTCCACTTCGATGTTCAGCTGGTCGGCGGTATGGCCCTCCACCAAAACAAGATTGCGGAAATGGCCACCGGCGAAGGCAAGACCCTCGTCGCCACCCTACCCCTCTACCTCAACGCGCTGACCGGGCGAAACTGCCAGCTGGTGACCGTCAATGACTACCTTGCCCGCCGCGACTCGGAGTGGATGGGGCACTTGTACCGCTGGCTCGGCCTGACCGTCGGTTGCATCCAGAACCAGATGCCCAGCGAAGACCGCAAAGCGGCCTACGCCTGCGACATCACTTACGGCACAGCCTCCGAGTTCGGCTTCGATTACCTGCGCGATAACGGCATGGCCCTCTCCGCCGACGAGCAGGTGCAGCGCGACCATTACTTCTGCATTGTCGACGAAATCGACTCCATCCTCGTGGACGAGGCCCGCACGCCGCTCATCATCTCGGGGCCCGTCGCCGAAGAGCGCGAGCCCGCCTTCCCGCGCCTACGTCAGCCCGTCGCCACCCTCGTCGAATTACAGATCCGCTTGGTGACGCGCCTGATGAATGAAGCCCGCGACGAGCTGGATAAAATCGACGAGCGGACTGAACCGACGCAGGACACCCTTGATAAGCTCTGGCTCGCCGCCAACGGAATGCCTCGCAATCGCCTGTTCCTTCGCCTGATGGAGAACGGCCGCTGGCGCAAACTACTCGAGAAGCACGAAGGCACCTTGGCCTCCGAAGTTGAAAAAGACCGCCGCTTCCACCTCAAAGAGCGCCTCTACTTCGCCGTCAGCGAACGCAACCACGAGTCCGACCTCAGCCAGCTAGGCCGCGACACCCTGCGACCTGGCGAGCCTGACGCCTTCGTTCTCCCCGACCTCCCGACCCGCTACGTTGAACTCGATCGCGACGAAGCGCTGACGCCCGAGCGTCGCGCCGAACTCCGCACCGAAGCCGAGACCGTCTATGCCAGCGTCTCGGAAGACATCCACGCCATCGGCCAGTTACTCAAGGCCTTCACCCTTTACGAAAAGGACAAGCAGTACGTTGTCCACGAAGGCAAAGTGAAGATCGTCGACGAGAACACTGGCCGCATCATGGAAGGCCGCCGCTGGTCCGATGGTCTACATCAAGCCGTGGAAGCCAAGGAAGGCGTCGCCCTTGAAAAGGAAAATAAGACCTACGCGACGGTCACGATTCAGAATTACTTCCGCATGTACCAGAAGCTCGCGGGCATGACCGGCACCGCCGAGACCGAAGCCTCCGAGTTCCACGATATCTACCGCCTGACCGTGGTCGCCATCCAGACGCACCGCCCGTGCATCCGCGTCGACGACAACGATATCGTCTTCAAGACCCGCAAAGAAAAATACCAGTTCTCCATCAAGGAAGTCGCCGAAGCCCACAAGCGAGGCCAGCCGGTCCTTGTGGGTACCGCCTCCGTCGAAGCATCTGAGACCCTCAGTCGCCTGCTCACCATGGCCAAGGTGCCGCACAAGGTGCTGAACGCCAAACACCACGAATCCGAAGCCGACATCATCTCGATGGCTGGTCAGTTCGGCGCGGTGACGATTGCCACCAACATGGCTGGCCGCGGGACGGACATTCGCCTGGGCGAAGGTGTCCGCGAACTGGGCGGCCTCTACGTCCTCGCGACCGAGCGCCACGAATCTCGCCGCGTCGATCGCCAGCTCCGCGGACGTTGCTCGCGCCAGGGTGACCCCGGCCGCTCCCGCTTTCTGGTCTCGCTCGAGGACGACCTGATGCGCCTGTTCTCCAACGCGGGCATCATCTCGTCGTTGCTGGAAAAATCTTTCAAGGAAGGCGAACCTCTCGAGCACCCCCTCCTCAACCGTTCCATTGGGACGGCCCAGAAACGCGTCGAAGGTCAGAATTATTCGATGCGCAAGCGCCTGCTGCAGTACGATGACGTCCTGAACCAGCAGCGCCAAATCGTCTACGGATTGCGTAATCGCGCCCTCAAGGCTGATGACGCCCGCGCGACGATCATGAGCATCGTCGAGGATGAAATCGAGGAACGCCTCAACACGGTGTATCCAGACCCTCATGGGCCCGCGGACAAGCGCGGCGCCGAAGCCTTTATCTATTGGTTCATCACCGCGTTCCATATGCGCATTGATCCGGAGGAGATTCTTGCTCGCACCAGCACGCAGGTTCATTTGATGGCCCACGAACGCGTCCGCGTCCTGCAAGCCAGTCGCGATCAACACGAGTCCCCGGAGATTCTGCAGTACCTCGAGCGCAACGTGCTCCTGCGAGCCATCGATCGCAATTGGCAGAACCACCTCACCGAAATGGAGGACCTCCGCCGCGGCGTCGGTCTCCGGAGTTACGCCCAGAAGGACCCTCTGAACGAGTACAAGACCGAGGCTTTCAAAGCCTTCGAGCGCCTCATGCAGCAGCTGCGGAGCGACGCTTGCGCTGGCCTCTTCCGCACCGCTTCCTCCATGGAAGCCCTCGAAGCCCTCATGCGCCGCGCCCAAGGCCAGACGAAAGCTGTCGGCCCCGCTGAACCTGGTACGGGTGCCGAGACGGTGACCGCCGCCGCCGCCAAGCCCGAACCTTTCCGTCGCCTGACCCCGAAGATTGGCCGCAACGCGGTCGTGCGCATCCGCAAAGGCCCTGAGACGCAGGAACTGAAATGGAAGAAAGCGGAAGCCTTGGTCCGCGACGAAGGTTGGGAAATCGCCGAAGTGCTTTCGGAATGACGGTGGAGGAAGCGAACCGCGAGCGAGTCAGTGCCGCTAGGACCTGGCTCGGAACCTCGCTGACCGCGCTCCTACTTTTCTTTTCCTTCGGGCCAGTCGGGCATCCCTTCTGGGCTTTCATCGCACTCGTTCCGGCGGCCCTCACCGCCGCCGAACCAGACGGAAGAACTTGGCGTCGGGCCGCCTTTACCACCGGCTGGGTGCTCTGGATTGCCCTCCTGATTTGGCTGCGACACGTCTACCCTCCGCTGGGCTGGCTGGGCCTCGTTCTGCTGACTGCATATTGTGCCCTTTACCACTTTCTCTGGCTCCTCCTGCTTCGCTGGATTTTCCCTGCGTGCACCGAGGCAGGCCTGCTTAGCCGACTGCTGGCGATGCTAGGCCTCGCGGGAGCTTGGGGGCTCATGGAGTGGACGCGTTCGACCTTTGCTTCAGGTTTCGGCTGGCTGCCCCTCTCCGCTTCGCAAACGGGCAACCCCGTCATGCTCAGCCTTTGCGCGTGGATCGGCCCCATTGGACTTTCGATCGTCCTCGTGCTCTTCAATCTCGGGTTTGCGCGCTGGATTCTTCGCTTGATCAGTTTCTATCGAGAAGAAGCGCCGATTGCCCCGGCCAGTCCGCTGGGCTGGCTTCGTCGAATCACCCCAGAGTTGTACCTCGGCCTCGCCCCCATCGGCTTCGCCTTCCTTGCGCTGCTAGGCGCCAATGCCGAGCTCCGCAGTAAACCCCAAGAAAAAGTCACCGGAGGCCTCGTGCAGACCGATTTTGATCCAAATGCCAAATGGGATCCCGCCCGCCTCCAGAGCCATCTCGAAATCGTCGACCGACTCACCCTGCAAGTAGCCGCCGGCAAGCAAGCTGATCTGATTCTCTGGCCAGAAGCGACGATCCCGATGCTTTCGCTGGAGAGTGCCGGTTACTTGGAGCGGATTACTGATTTGGCCAAAGCGGCGAAGACGCCATTGCTGATTGGGGTCATCGAGCATCGCGGCGCGGGGTACGCCAACGCCGCCGCCATCGTCACCCCTGAGGGACTCCAAAAACCGATTTACGCCAAGCGTCACCTTGTGCCCTTCGGTGAATACGTACCTTTCGGCGATTTTCTCCCCCTACGAAAAGTCGTACCTATCGGGGAAGATTGCGTCGCGGGCACATCCGTCTCGCTGATGCCACTGACCACGCGCTCGGGCTTCACCTTCATGGCTGGTGCCTTGATTTGCTATGAGGACGTATTCCCTGAGCTCGCCCGCGAACATGCCCTAGCCGGAGCCGACCTCCTCATCGTCATCACGAATGACGCTTGGTATGGCCGCGAAGCCGGCGCCCATCAGCACGCCGCCCATTCCATCTTGCTGGCGGCCGCAACGGGCCTACCTGTGTTGCGCTGCGGTAATGCAGGTTGGAGCGGCAGTATCGATGGCCTCGGTCGCGCCACACCCATTGGGGAAAACGGCAGCATCTTTTTCCGCGGCAGCCAATTGGCGGCAACGGTTAGCCTCCCCCGGGAGCATCAGCCTCTGACCTTCTGGGTCAGGCATGGCGATTGGGCAGTCGGCCTAGGCGGCGTTTTCTTCGCCCTCACCTATGTCTGGCGCCGGCGGCGGGCTGGTTCGGCTTAAGTCGGTAAAAATCGGCAAGTCCTTGTCGACCTCCCCTGGAATTAAGCCAAGGTAAGCCTACCCCGAGGCGGACCAGACCGTCTCACTCCGATGCTTACCCAAGCCTGAATATGAGAATCCTGCTCGCTAGTCTCGGCTTGTGCCTCGCTCTCACCCTGCCTGCCCAGGAACTCAAAAAAGCGAAAGATCAGTTTCCCGAGAACGGCTCGGCTACTTTCCGGCTGCACATTAAATCCATCCCCACCATCCGGGTGAAGATTAACGGTGTGGAACTGCTGCTAGGCGTCGACACGGGTTGCCAAGGGAGCGGCGTACTCACCCCACGGGCGGCCGCGCGTTGCGGCGTAGAGTCTGCCTTCACCGTGCCCAGCATGGGGAACTCTGGCGCCAAAGAATCCACTTACGCCCTCATCGAAAAACTCGAAGCTGGCGAAGTCAGTTGGAAAGACTTTCACATGGCCATCATGCCGCTCGACGGTATGCAGCTCGACGGCTTGCTTGGCGCCGACCTCCTTTTCGGCCGGTCGTTCTACATGGATCTGACGAATAAGATCCTGATCCTCGGTAAGATTCCCGACACCTCCTCCGCCCACGAGGTACCCTGTTACAGCCGTGGCGGACACTGCGGGGTGAACATCGAAGTCGAAGGCCAAAAAGTCCCGATGATTGTCGATTCCGGGGCGTCGAAGTCCTACATGAGCTCGATGAAATTCCGCGGTACCACGGAGTTTCGCGGCTTCCTGCCGGTCGCAACCGTGCGCAGCACGAGCCTCACACGCGTAGACGTCTGCCAGATTAAGTCTTTACGCATCGGCGGAGCCCCGCTGACCAATGTCGAATTCATCCGCGATCAAGAGCACAACCTGCTCGGTGACGATTTCCTCCGGGCCCACCCCATCGCGGTGGATATGGCCTCACGGCGCCTCTGGCTATTCGAACCGCAAGGGGTACCGAAAGCCAAGTACGCCCCCGTCAAATAAGGTCAGCCTTAGCGGCGACGGCCAGGCGTCTTGCCGGGAGCCTTACCGCCTTCGGGGCCACCTTCTTCGCCCCCCTCTTCGGCCGGCTCGTCTTCGTCATCCCAGCGGAGATTCTTCTCCATGTCCTTGTCGACTTCTTCGACGTCGGGCAGGTCGGCGATATCTTCGGCGGCCGACTGAACGCGGGCGGGCTTGTCATCATCATCATCGTCCCCCGGGACCTCATGGCCCAGCGGAACGAATTCGAGAATGTCGGTAATCTCTTCGAACGGATGGATGTCGCGACCTTCAATCATGGCCTGGTTGCGCAACTCGCTGAGCTGTTCATCAACGTCTTCAACGGTGAGCTTCTGCTCGAGCTTGATGGTGTCATTGATGAGCTTCACGCGCAGGCGCATGATGTGCTCGAGGAAGTCAGCGTAGGCACCCTTGTCGCCGTCCTTGACGTTGGGCAGAGCGAAAAGCGGCTCCTCGGAATCGAGGATATGTTCGGCCACGCGGATGAGGCGGACCGTCTGATCCTTGTCCTTATCGATTTCCTGGGGCTGGAACGGGACGAAGGCCGCCTCCAGAATTTCATTGGAGAGCCCGTACTCACGAAGGGGGTCCATCATGTCGAGCACCCAGGGGAACTGGAAGGGGTCGAGGATACCAAGCCCATCGGGCTCGTAGTGCTTAGGGTCGGAGTTCTCTTTCACCCACCAGCTTCCTTCTTTCTCTTTGAAGCGGATGGTGCACCAGAGGAGCTTGGAGGTAGTCACGGCCATGGGAGGGTGGTTTGCCCAAGTCTGGGCGGGAGTCAAGAGGGGTCGGTGCCCAGCCTCATAAGCGTGGCTTCTCCGCTTTCCTTCCGTCTTTTCCTCCCTTAACTGCTGGTCATGTCTTTCCTGTACGAGAAGGTGATTTCCAAGGCCCTCTATTCGATGGACCCGGAGACGGCCCACCAGGTGGGACTTCGGGGCATGGGACTCCTAGGCGCCTGCGCCCCCCTCCGCTGGATGCTGGAACGATCGCTGACCCCTCAGGGCGGCCGACCGATTGAAGCCTTTGGCCTGAAGTTCCCCAACCACATCGGGCTCGCCGCTGGTTTCGACAAGGATGGCATCGGCTGGCGCGGCGCGGCGGCCCTCGGCTTCGGCCACGTCGAAGTCGGCACGGTCACCCCGAAGGCCCAACCCGGCAACGAGAAGCCCCGCGTCTTCCGCTACCCTGAACTCAACGCCGTGGTGAACGCCTACGGCTTTCCGAACAACGGTGCCCAAGCTTTGCACGATCGCCTGAGCAAGCATCCCGGCCGCGGTAAGCGCGTCTGCCCTCTTGGCATCAACATCGGTAAGAATAAATCTACCGCCAACGAGCAGGCCCACGAAGACTACCTCACCTGCTTCAAGTTGCTCGCACCACTCGCGGATTACGTCGTCGTCAATATCAGTAGCCCCAACACTACCGGACTGCGCGCCCTCCAAGATCGTACTCCGCTCGTGACGTTGCTGTCCACGCTCGCAAAGGAAAATCACTCTGTCGCAGGTGGCCCCGTGCCGTTGCTCCTCAAAATCGCCCCGGACCTTAATCCCAACCAGCTCGCCGACATCATCAGCGTCGTCGCTGAATGTGGCTTCGCTGGCATCATCGCCACTAACACCACGACCACTCGGCCGGCAGGCACCGAAGCGTGCTCGCCCGGCCGCGGCGGCCTCAGCGGCGCCCCGCTGCTCGAACGCTCCCTGCAGGTCGTGCGCTTCCTGGCTAAGGAAGCCGACGGGCGCATCCCAATTGTCGGCTGCGGTGGCATCCTGTCCGCGAAGGACGCCGGGTGCTTCATGGACGAAGGCGCCTGTCTCGTGCAGATCTACTCAGGCCTCATCTTCCGCGGCCCGGAACTCGCCCGCGAAATCGCCGAAGGCCTCGCCTGGCGCCAACGCGCCTGGGTATAAGCCTTCCCCCTCATGGATACTCTCCTCCTCACGGCAACCTGTTCATCCACCGCCGCAACCCTGCTGTTCGTGATCTACCACAATAAAGGCAGCTTGGTCAGCCGGATGACCCGACTCGCTTTCGGCGTCATCTTTTCGCTCATCGGATCGGTCTGTGGACTCATCTTCCTTTACGGAAAGTTCGTCGGCTAGGTAGACGACGAAACGCTCACTTCGTCGGGGCGACGAGGATGTGCACTTCGGACTGTTTGAAAAAGAACGGCACGAACGGACTGTTCCAATAGACCGCGTACGGTTCGCCGGCCGGCTTCACATCCGTCCGCTTTGCGAGCCATGCCCGCAGCTCGGCCAGGGCCTCCTCGTAATTCTCACGGCTGTACGAACCGCGAATGCCGATGGCGGCGACCCGACGCTCGGGCACCGACGAGAGTTTCACTAGCGGCGTCTCGGCGAGGTCGGCACGCTTGGCCGAGGCCTCGTCCATATAGAAGACCATCGTTCCCGGTGTAATGCCGGCCTCGACGGGTGCAGTCATCGGAATCTTGTTCGAGTCGATGTAGCGGAAGAGCTTCATGAAAAGCCCGTTGTCGGCGGAGAAGTAATCCTTGGCGGACTCCGTGCGCATCCAGCGAGCCGCTGGTAAGGTCTTGAGCTCAATGTCGCCAGGTGCGGTGCGGGGATAGGCTTCGGACACGGCACTGAGATTACCGGGGATGGCAGCCGAGGCGAGGGCAAGCCACAGTGAAAACTTCATCCCCCCAGCAAATCGCTTCCGGACGGGCCGCCAATCTCGGAAATCGCTGACCGCCCTTGCCAGCAGGGGTTGACCCCATTTTGCTGGTGGCATGAGCCTGCCAGAACCGACGGAAAAAAATACATTCCGATCCCGTCTCGGCCATAATTTCCTGACCGGCCTCTTCCTCCTACTTCCGGTCGGCCTGACCCTGTACGTGGTTTCCGTCCTGCTCGACCTGATGGGTAAGTTCATCCAACCCGCCGCCGAAATCGGCCTGCAGTGGTTTTGGGTGAATGCCAAAATGCCCGTACCGGATTTCAATCTCGGGTTTCCCCGCCAGCTGCTCGTCCTCACCTCCGCCGTCGCGATGATCATCCTGCTGATTGTCGTCGGATTTCTCTCCAAGCGACTCTTCGGTAAACTCCTGCACCGCTGGTTCGCCACCTTGCTCGAACGCACGCCTGGACTCGGTGCGCTTTACGGCACAATTCGCCAGATGGTCGACGCCTTGAGTGGTCGCAATAAGGACACCTTTCGGCGCGTGGTGATGGTGGAGTTCCCCCGCCCGGGCATGTGGACCATCGCCTTCGTGACCCATGAGCAACCCACGGTCTTCAGCGAAGCCATCGGCAAACAGGTCGTGAACGTCTTTATCCCGGCCGCACCGGCTCCCACCACCGGCGTCATCCTACACCTCGCCCCCGAAGAAGTCCGCGAGACGAAACTGACCGTGGGAGAAGCCCTCGGCTTATTGATGAGTTTCGGGTCGGTGGTTCCCAAGTCCGGAAGAAAAGAATAGTCAGGAATGTCTACTACGAGCCTCCGTTGCCTGGTCCTAGGCTGCGATCCTTCAGGGGAGTCGCACTCTTTGCTGACCCTGCTCGAGCCCGCGGAGGGCCTACTCCGTTGCCTCATCCGCACGCGCCGCGGTAAGGATGCCACCCTGCCCGATTTATTCGACGAAGGTGAAGTCATCCTGGAACGGGCCAAGGACGGAGGCATGCGCTTCGCCCGCGACTATCGCCTCCTCACCCGCCGGGCTGGCGTCGCCCGCGATCATCGCACCTTGGAACGTGCCTGCCGTCTCGCGGCGATGATTCGCAAAAACCCGCCGCCGCCCGAATCCGCGGAAGTTTGCTACCGCATCGCCCTCGAAAGTTTTGATGCCATGGCGGCGCGACCCCGCGCCGATTGCGCCTATTTCAAAAGCCTCTGGCTGATGCTCAAAGACGGCGGCTGGGGCGTCCACGAGCAGTGGTATACCCGACTGGGGGCCCGCCAAGGTTACGCCGCGGCGATCTTGACGCAGCCGCTGGATACCCAGTCAACGGACGAAGAAACCGTTGCGACCTTGGCCACTGACTTGGAACGCTGGGCCGCGGGCGAAGCCCACTTTATCCTGCCCTGATGCGCATCGACATCAAGACGAGGCGCGTCGAGCTAAGTGCGCAGGAATTCGCAACCTTCCGCCCAGGGCCTGGCGCCGGAGCGGGCGGAGCACCTTGGCGGGCTGAAGCCGGACGCCAGTGGCATGAGACCCTTCGCAAGGACGCCGAAGCCGAAGGCCTGGGGTGGCAATTTGAAAGGGCCGTGGCCTGCGAGGTCGGGGCGCTCGGCTGGACCATCGCCATCACGGGACGCTCGGATCAATGGCTGGAAACGGCGGATCAAATTCACATCCGCGAAATCAAAACCATTAGCCTGAAACTCCCGCGCAAGGTTGAGTTTCTCGCCGGTCGCTACCCGCAGCATTTCCTGCAACTGGCAGCTTACTGTCACGCGGCCCGACTCACCTCAGGTGTCCGCACGGTGAAAGGGGAAGTCATCTTCGTCGATCCGAATGACGGTACCCGCCAAGCGGTCGCGCTCCCCTCTTCGGCGGAAGGCGATTTGCTCACGCAAGCGGAGACGGTGGCTTTCCATGCGGAGAACCGCCGGGCGAGTCATGCCCGATTATTGAATCTCCCGGATCGCTTACCTTTCAAAGAACCCCGCCCCGAATGGCTGCAGTGCTGTGCGGACCTGGATCAAGCGGGCCTGGATTCCCCCACCCGCCTGCTCGTCGCCCCCACGGGCTTCGGCAAAACCTCCGCCGCCCTCCGGCACGGCCTCGCGCTGCTACGTGGTGGTCGCGCGGGTCGCCTACTTTACCTCACCGGCAAAGGCACCGGTCAGCTTCAGGTGCTCGCGGAACTCCGCCGACTCGCGAAGCCCGGCGAACTCCGCGCCCTGCTCCTACGTCCGCGCGCCGAACACGAAATCGAAGGACTGACGGATGATCCGGAACAGATTCGTCGAAATTGGGCCAACGCCAAGATCGACCCGCAATCCCTCCTCGAAGACGCCGCCGACCTTCGGCGCATCCGCGAGATTGGGCGTATCGCGGGCGTCCCCCCTTGGGATATCACCAAGGCCATGCTCGCCCACTCGGATGTGGTCATCTGCGATTATAACTACGTCTTCTCGCCGCGCAATCGGGCTGCCCTCGAGACCGTACCCGGGTGGGACATGCATGACACGGTGCTCATCGTCGACGAAGCGCACAACCTGCCCGACCGCGCGGCTGAATGCCTCTCGATGCGGGATGAAGCGGAAGCGGCCGCCAATTTCGCCTTCACCCTCACGCGCTTTCGCGCGCCAGAAGCTTGGGCTCAAACCGCCCAGATGTGGGCTGATTTTATTCAACGCCTACCCAAAGCGGATGCGCTCTCGCCCGATGATCGCGTCGAAGCGATGGCCATCGCCGAACGGATGTCCGTGCTCGCTGCCGAACACCCGTTCAACACCGACGACTTGCCAGATGCAGCCAAGCAGGCCGTGTGGAATGCGGCGGCGTGGTCAGAGAGGCTGGAGGCTGCGGATCTCGGTTGGCTTCTTTGGTCGCCCCGCCCGGGTCTCTTGAGTCTCGATTGCCTCTCGGCGGCCAAAGCCACAGGGGAACGCATCAAAGCCTTTGGGCATTCGCTTTTAATGACCGCCACGCCCGGGCCCCGCGGCGCGCTCGCAGCCGAGTGCGGACTCGATTCCGACCTCCTCGTCAATGTCGCCGCCCTCGCCCCTTGGCGCCAAGGCGCTTACACCGTCGCCATCGATGGACGCGTCGACACGCGGCTAAAAACCCGAGAAGGACATCTCCCCAAGACCGCGGCTGCCCTGCTTCGCCTCTCTCAGGAAGGAGCCGTCGCCGCCTTCTTCCCGTCATATAAATACGCTGAGTCGGTCGTGAAAGAAGTGCGCGACCTCGATCCGAAAGCCGACGTCGCCCTGCAACCACGCGGGCTCGGGCCGGATGGCACCGCCCGCTTCGTCGAAGACTCGCTCAACCGGTACACGATTCTCTGCCTCATCCTCGGAGGTTCACTCGGCGAAGGGGTCGACATGCTCGGCGGGCGCATTCGTTCTGCGGTGGTGATTGGCCCCGCCCTCCCTGAGGTTAATGCCCTGCAAGAAGCCCGTCGAAAAATGTTCGTCAACGATGGCTCGGAGGACGCGTTCTCATTGGCTTATATCCGCCCCGGGATGCGCAAGGTGAACCAAGCCCTCGGCCGTTTGGTCCGCGCACCTGGCCACTCAGCTCGCGTGTTACTGCACTGTCGCCGTTTTGCGGACGAAGCCTACCGCAGCTTACTTTCGACCGAATACGGCGACCCCGAAGTCCTCGCCGATGACGATGACTTCGTGCGCTGGTCCGCCCGCAGTTAATTAGACGCGACCGAACACGCGACTGGCGGGGAAGCGGATCTTCTTAAACGCGGCATACTTATCTTCCGCTGAACGGTAACCGACCGCGCAGGCGACCACGACTTCGAAGCCCGAGCCCTTGAGGCCGAGGATTTCGGTGTAAGCCGCGGGATCGATACCTTCGAGTGCGCAAGTATCGACCGCGAGGGCGGCGGCCGCTCCCATGAGTTGACCCAGGGCAATATAAAGTTGGCGGGCGGCCCATTCCTTCTGGCCCGCGGCGTCCTTCCCATTCACGACACCGCCGATCATCATCTGGCGGTAGGGTTCGAGCTTCGTCGCATCGGCACCGCGCTCGGAAACCATCTGGTTGAAGAAATCATTCACGTCCTGCTCGGTGATTTCGGTGCGACGGGCGAAGACGACGAGATGCGAGGCATCCGTGACTTGCGATTGATTCCAAGAGACGGGGCGGAGCTTGGCGCGGACGACTGGGTCGGCGATGATGAAGAACTTCCAAGGCTGGAGGCCGTAGGACGAAGGCGAAAGGCGGAGGGACTCCTCGAGGGCAGCCCAGGTCGCGTCGGGCAATTTACGGGTGTCGAAGAGCTTCGTGGCGTAGCGCCATTCAAGGGAAGCAATCAATTGAGAAGGGTTCAGGGCGGCGTTCATCGTCTCACCAGCCAACCCAACCTTACCCCGATGTCAAATCAGGCGGGTGAAAGCACGCCACCCGACAAGACGAATCGACGAGTCGCGCGTTCAGCAAACTCGCGGCTATGTGTCACCAGTACCAAGGCAGCCCCACGCCCTGCGACGACCCCCAACAGTAGATCCATAATTTCCACTCCCGTGCGCTCGTCCAGATTGCCCGTGGGCTCGTCGGCCAAGATGACTGATGGCTTATTAACCAAAGCCCGGGCGATGGCGACCCGCTGGCATTCGCCCCCTGAAAGACGCGAAGGGAGATGATCGAGACGATCGATGAGGCCTACCTGCGCGAGCAGTTCACGGGCGGCGGATTCGGCTGGCCCCGCATCAACCCCGGCAATGCGGGCCGCGAGGGCGACGTTCTCCAATGCCGTCAATTCCGGCATCAGCTGATAATTCTGAAAGACAAAGCCGATGCCACGGCCAAGCGTCTTCCGCGGAGGCACCATCCCGCCCCCGTGAGCGAAGACACCGACCTTGCCGGCATCGGGTTCATCGAGTCCGCCCAATTGCTGAAGGAGCGTGGTCTTACCCGAGCCAGAAGATCCCCGAATCGAGACGGACTCACCCGCACATACCTCGATCGAGATATCCACGAGCACGGGCAAGCGCCCTGCCGGTGCGACGAAAGCCTTGGCGAGGCCACGAGCCTGGAGGACGACGTCAGGCATCGCGCATAGCCTCCGAAGGTTTGCGGCCAGCCGCCCAGAGCGCGGGCACCAGGCCGGCAACGGTGGTGGTCAGTAGGGTAAACGCCGCGGCGATGACGAAATCCGAGACGTCGTAATGCAGGGGTACTTTTGAGAATTGGTAGACATTCGCGACCATGTCGCCGTCGCCGAAGACCGCATTAATGCTGCCGAGGATATTTTCCCGGAAGCAGAGCATAACCCAGGTCAGCACAAAACCCAACGCCGTACCGAGGGCGCCAATCAGCAGCCCTTGGACGCCGAAGAGACCCACTAATTGCCAGCGCCCGGAACCCAAGGAAACCAAGACGCCGATTTCGCGCGAACGCCGAATCACCGCGGAGAAAAGCGTGCTACCGATGGAAAACGAGGCGACCAAGGTGATAATGAACATCAGGAAGAAGAGCATCGTCTTCTCAAAGCGAATGGCCTCGAGGAAGTTCTTCTTGATGTCCTGCCAGGGCACGAAGCGCAGATCTGGATGACCGACGCCCAAGCGCCCGGCAGTGGCGGCGGCCTGCGCGGGGTTCTTGAGGCGGAGGATCACGCCATGGGCGCGCGGGCCGAGACTCCAGATCTCGCGGAAACGGCGGAGCGGAATCAAGGCCGCGCGATCATCCACTTCGTTGAAGCCCGTCCGCACAATCGCACACACCTCGAGCTCGGCCGGGAGCGGCGCCTTACCTTTTTCGGCGCGTTCGGCCATCGCCGGAGACCAAAGCTCGATGCGGTCGCCCACTTGTGCGCGCAGATTACGGGCGAGACCGTAGCCAAGAATGACGCGACCGTCGTCGAGGTCGTCGAATTTTCCGGCGGTGACATATTGACGGGCTGGCTGACGCTTATCCGCTGGATCGATGCCGCGCACTCCGGCCACTCCAGAGAAATCCCCGCGACGAAGTAAGCCCGGTCCTTCAGCGTAGGCCGTGGCACCATCGACTTCCTTGTCCAAGCGCAGCTTCGCAATCAGTGCATCTGGATTGGCGATGGGGGCCGCGCCGACGATCACGCAGTCGCCGAAGGATTCGCGAATCCGCAGCCGATGCTCTTCGCCGAAGCCATTCATCACCGTCTGCACGACGAGTAACGAAGCCACGCCGAGGCCGACGCCGAGGATCGACACCGTCGCGAACGCCGGGAAGCGCTTACCGGGAGGAAAGAGCTGACGGAGGGCGAGATGGAGGAACCAAGGCAAAGGGAAAGACTCAGGCCTGGGCTTCCGGAGCAAGCGTCGGGAAGAGGATGACGTCGCGGATATTGGCCGCTCCGGTCAGGAGGATGACCAATCGGTCGATACCAATCCCAAGTCCGCCGGCGGGAGGCATGCCATGCTCGAGCGCGAGGAGGAAGTCCTCGTCGATCTTCTGCGTCTCGGCGCCAGCCTGAATCTCCAGCATCTTGCGCTGTACGCCGGGGTCATTCTGCTCGGAGTAGGCCGGAGCGATTTCCTGGCCGTTGATGCAGAGCTCGAAGACGTCGATCGTGGTGTCGTCGCCGACGGTGACCTTGGCGAGCGGGCAGAGCTCCTTTGGGATATGCGTCACGAAAGTCGGCTGAATGAGGCCGGGCTCGATGAGTTTGCCGAAAACCTCGTTGGTGACTTCGAAGTCTTCCCAATCGACGCGCGGCTCGTGCAGGCCGAGGGCTTTGCAGGCGGCAATCTTTTCTTCCTTTGTCCGGGCGAACCACTGCGGATCGCCGGTGCGTTCCACGATCAAGTCTTTGTATTTCGCCTCGCGCCATTCGCCACCGAGTTCGATGGTCACGCCATCTGGACGGGTGACGACCGTCGTGCCGAGGACGTCGGCGCAGACTTTCTGGATCATCGAACGAACGAGCTCCATCATGCCGCGGTAATCCGTGTAAGCCTGATAGGCTTCCAGCATCGTGAACTCAGGACTATGCTTGACCGAGACGCCTTCATTACGGAAGACGCGGCCGATTTCAAAGACGCGATCCAAACCACCGACCAAGCAACGCTTGAGGTGCAACTCGAGGGCGATGCGGAGATAGAAATCGCAATCGAGCGCATTGGAGTGCGTCTCGAACGGTCGGGCGGCGGCACCACCGGCGATGGCGTGCAGTGCAGGGGTCTCGACTTCGGTGAAATCGCGGCTCCACAGGAAACGGCGGATGGCCTCGACCACGCGACTACGCACAAGGAGGCGGCGGCGGGATTCCTCGTTCACGACGAGATCAAGGTAACGCTGACGATAGATTTTCTCGGCATCGGTCAGGCCAGCCCACTTCTCCGGTAACGGACGCAGGGCCTTGGAGACCAAGCGATACTCCGCGGTGCGCACGGTGACCTCGCCGGTCTTGGTGCGGAAGAGTTTGCCACGCACGCCGACGAAATCGCCGGTATCGAGCATCTTCTTAAAATGGGTGTCGTAGGCTTCGCCAAGGGCGTCGCGCGTGAAGTACGTCTGAATGATGCCACCACGATCGAGAATCTTGACGAAGCTAGCCTTACCCATGACGCGCAGGGCGACGATTCGGCCCGCGACGGAGACCTCCGGACCTTCCTCGACGCCTTCGGGGAGGAGGGCTGGGCATTCGGTCGAAACATGGGTCTGTTTCCAGTTGGCACGGAAGGGGTCTTCACCCGCGGCACGGAGTTGGGCGAGTTTCTCGTTTCGGACCGCAAAGAGGTCGTGGGAGATGGCGTTGAGGTCGGGCTTTTCGCTCATGTTGGCTACCCCAAAGGGGTGCCTCCGAGCAGGCGGGGTGGCAAGGGCGAAAGGTTCGGCTTTCCGTGTTGCGGCGGGACCTTTACGGAGAATAACCGAACCCCATGAAGGCGTATCTCGACCTGCTTCGCCATGTCCGGCAGCACGGAGAAATCCGGAGCGACCGCACCGGTACGGGGACGATTGGCATTTTCGGTGCCCAACTGCGCTTCGACTTAGCTGAAGGCTTCCCCTTGTTGACGACCAAGAAGGTGCACATGAAGTCGATCACGCATGAGTTACTGTGGTTTCTTTCCGGGAGCACGCAAAACGCCTGGCTGACGGAGCGAGGCATTTCGATTTGGAACGAATGGGCCACCGCCGAGCAGTGCGCCAAGTTCGGCCGCGCCGAAGGTGATCTCGGTCCGGTCTACGGACACCAATGGCGCCGCTTCGGAGCGACCAAGCGCCCCGATGGCACCTACGCCGAAGATGGCGTCGACCAAATCAAACGCGTCATGGATGAGATTAAGCGCAACCCCTCCAGCCGCCGACTCATCGTCACCGGCTGGAATCCGCAGGAAGCAGACAACGTCGCGTTGCCGCCGTGCCACACCCTCTTTCAGTTCCACGTCTCGACCGATGGTCGCCTCAGCTGCCAGCTCTACCAACGCAGCGCCGACCTGTTCCTCGGCGTGCCTTTCAACATCGCGAGTTACGCCATGCTGACGCACATGATTGCGCAGGTCACCGGCCTGAAACCAGGGCATTTCGTGCACACCTTCGGGGACGCGCACATCTATTCCAACCATGCGGAGCAGGTCGAATTGCAACTCTCCCGCGAGACGCGCGCCCTGCCCCGCCTCGTCCTCAACCCCGAAGTGAAAGACCTCTTCGCCTTCAAGTTCGAAGACATCTCCATCGAAGGCTACGACCCACATCCGGCGATCAAAGCGCCGGTGGCCATCTGATCTCGTGGAGTTCGGCCGACCGCTCATCGCCATCGCCGCGGTCGCACGTAACCGCGGCATCGGTTTGAATAATAAATTACCTTGGCGCATTCCGGAGGACTTCGCGTTCTTCAAGGCGACGACGATGGGTCAGGTTCTGCTCATGGGCCGCAAGACCTATGAGTCGATCGGCCGTCCCTTGCCTGGCCGCACCACCGTCGTGCTCAGCCGCTCCGGATTTTCTGCACCCGGCATCATCGTCGCGCGCGATTGGCAGGAAGCGGCCCAGGTCGAGCCGACCAAGACCCTCTTTCTCGCCGGCGGGGCCGCCCTTTACGCCGAAGCTTTGCCTTGGTGCAGTGAGCTAATCCTGACCCATGTGGACCTAGAGCCGGTGGCGGATGCCTTTTTCCCGGATTGGACGGGACGTTTTGATGCGGGGGAAGTCCTCGCCACCCATCCCACCTGTGTGATGCGGCGCCACCTCCCTAAACTCGGTTTTGCCTAATTTTAGGCAAATTTAGCCCTCGAAGAGGTGGAAGGGGCTAATGACCCCCATAAAGTGCCAAAAAAGGGCATTTAGGGGCGTTTTCTCCTTTCCAATGACTCCCCCCGCCCTACGTTCCCCCTCATGCCCGACGGCCTGTTTCTCTTCTTCGCAGCACTGACCCTCGGAGCTGCCTGCATGCTGGTCGCAAGTCGCAATGCAGTGACCTCGGCCATGGGGATGATTCTGGCCTTGGTCGGGGTCGCGGCTGATTTCTTCCTTCTAGACGCCTACTTCTTGGGCGTGCTGCAAGTCTTGGTCTACGCCGGCGCGGTCATGGTGCTTTTCCTGTTCATTATCATGCTCCTGAACACGGACGATCCCGAGGGCGCCTACCCTTGGAAAGCCGCCGCGCTCGGCCTGGCGGTTTTCTTCCTCTTAGGTGCCGGCGTGCTCTGGCTCTTCCATTGGTCGGGCGCCGTCGCCAACATGCCAGCCGGAGCGACTCCACCCGAGCTTTCGACAAACCCTGCACTGTTCACCACTTCGGCCAAGTCTTTCGGTCGCCTGCTCTACACCAAGTACCTCCTTCCTTTGGAGATTGCTGGCTTCCTCCTGCTCGTCGCGCTCGTCGGCGTCGTCTCATTGAGCAAAGATTCGACCGAAGAAAACGCCTGATTTTCCCGACATGGAACACACCTCTCTCGCCCACCACCTGATCTTGGCGGGCCTGTTGTTCGCCCTCGGGCTCACCGGCGTGCTTGTCCGACGCAATTTGCTCGTGGTCTATATGTGCCTCGAGTTGATGCTCGCCGCCGCCACGCTCGCGCTCGTCGCCTTCTCGCGCTTCAACCGCACCATGGACGGCGCCGTCCTCGTCTTCTTCGTCATTACCGTCGCGGCTGCCGAGGTCGCCGTGGGCCTCGCCCTCATCGTCGCGCTATTCCGCAAGCGCGGCTCCGTGCAGTCCGACGCCCTGACCACCCTTCGCGACTAATTTTCCGATGCCTTCCGACCTTTCGTCCTTGGTTCACTGGATTCTCTTCCTGCCACTCGGAGCCGCCGCGATTTCGGCGCTGTTCCTGCGTAAACAGGGCACCCTCGCCGCTTGGCTTTCCACGGGTACGGCCTTCGCCATCGCCGGCCTTTCGCTGAAACTCCTCAGCCAAGACGGCATTGTCACTTGGCACACCGAACTCGCAAAGTTTGGCGGCATCAGCCTCGGTTTCGGCTACCTCATCGACGCCCATGCGCGCCTGATGCTCTTTGTGGTGTCATTCGTCGCCGCCTGGATTCACCTCTTCTCCGTGGGCTACATGAAGGAAGATGCGGCCCGCGGGCGCTTCTTCGCCGGACTTTCGATTTTCATGTTCTCCATTCTGGGCATTGTTGTCGCCGACAACCTGCTCATGACGTTCATCTTCTGGGAACTCGTGGGCTTCAGCTCGTACATGCTGATCGCACATTACTTCGACAAAGATTTCGCCGCCGCGGCCTCGAAGAAAGCTTTTATCACTAACCGCATCGGAGACCTTGGTTTCATCCTCGGTATCGCGATGTGCCTTTCCCTTTACGGCACGCTCGACTTCGTCGCGCTTAAGGACCACGCCGCCGCCGCCAAGACGATTCCCGTCGCCGTAGGTGCGCTGCTCATGTGCGGCTTCCTCGGTAAGTCCGCCCAGTTCCCGCTCCACGTTTGGCTCACCGACGCGATGGCCGGACCCACGCCCGTCTCCGCGCTCATCCACGCCGCGACGATGGTAGCTGCGGGTGTCTACTTCATGGCCCGGGTGAGCTTCCTGCTCGCCCCTGAAGTCCTGAGCTTCATCGCAATCTCCGGTGCCGGCATGGCCGCCCTCGCCGGACTCTGTGCCCTCGCCCAGACGGACATCAAGAAGTCGCTAGCCTATTCCACTCTCGCCCACCTCGGCATCATGGGTTGCGCCATCGGCCTCGGCCATCCCGCGCTCGCACTGATGCACATGGCCATGCACGCCTTCTTCAAGGCCACGCTCTTCCTCGGTGCCGGCTCCGTCATCCACGGCTGCCACCACGAGCAGGACATGCTCAAGATGGGCGGCCTGCTGAAGAAGATGCCGGTTACCGCCGCGACGTTCATCGCCGCGACCCTTTCCAATTGTGCCGTGCCGTTCCTCGCTGGCTGGTATTCCAAGGACGCCATCATCGAAGCCTCGTTCCACGACGGGAAATTCGCCATCTTTGCATTCCTCGCGCTCGCGGCGCTCGCCACGTGCCTCTACAGCGGCCGCATGATCCGCTTGGTCTTCCTCGGTGAAGCGAACTCCGAAGACGCGTCGCATGCCCATGAGTCCCCTTGGACGATGACCCTACCTCTCGTCGTGCTCGGCCTGGTCTTCTCCGTCG
>Ga0136642_1000407_pt1 | contig 23915 bp, 20 predicted proteins | sample LowCatLa1302831Y_FD_115313 | JGI IMG/M metagenome (GOLD analysis project Ga0136642, IMG submission 115313) | Freshwater microbial communities from Lower Cathedral Lake, Yosemite National Park, California, USA - 13028-31Y | ecosystem: Environmental > Aquatic > Freshwater > Lake ... | reverse complement strand
TTTCGCTCTTCAGTTATACCGTTTCGCCGTCGTCGTCACGATCGCTTGGTTGATCCGTGACGTCGCCTTGCGTCAGCGTGTGCAAGGGGATTCTCCGGTCGTCACGACCGAAATCGTTTCTATGCTTCCGGAGGCGTTTAAATTACGTCCCGATGATTCGGCACGTGATGGTCTTTTTGTGCTCGATCGTGCCGGTCACGAACTTGGCTATGTCGTGCGCACCCAACCGGCGTGCCGGGATATCATTGGCTACGCCGGTACCACCGATGCACTCGTCGTGCTCGACCGGGACTGGAAAATTCTCGGATTAAAAATCCACGCATCCGAAGACACCACCAGTTACGTCAACGATATCTTACTGGATCGTCGTTTTCTAAAAAAGTGGAACGGTCTTACATGGGACGCTGCCGCGGGGCTAGACCTAAAAGCGGCCGGTATCGAAGGCGTTTCAGGTGCGACCATGACGAGCATGGCTATTGCTCAAAGCGTAAAAGCGCGGCTTCAACTCAGCCGCGACCAACTCGCTGCTCGCGTGCCGTTGCGCTTTGCCGCAAGGGACGTCGCGCTGCTCGTAGTGCTCGCCGCCGCGGGTGTCATGGCCTTCGGCCGCGCGGAGTGGCGGCTGCGTTGGAAACGACCTTACCAAATCACGCTGCTCGTTTATGTGGGTTTTATCGCGGGAGATCTCATCGCGCAAAAAATGCTCGTGGGTTGGGCGCGCGCCGGCGTGCCATGGACGAGTGCCCCGGGTTTGCTGCTGCTCACAGTGGCGGCGCTCGTCGTGCCATGGGCGAGTGGGAAACCATTTTATTGTCACCATATCTGCCCGCATGGCGCCGCGCAGGAACTTATCAGTCAAATTCGGCCTAAGCGTTTTCGACTCACGCTCTCGGCTGATGTGATCCGAGGTTTAGAAATTTTGCCGGGTGCTTTGCTCTTTTTTACCTTGGTCGTCGCCATGGTCGCGTTGCCGTTTGACCTCGCCGGACTCGAGCCGTTTGCGGCCTACGTGATCCGCTCCGCCGGGGTTGCGACGCTCGCGGTCGCAGGCATTGGTTTAGTCGCTGCATTTTTCGTACCGCAGGCTTATTGTCGGTTCGGTTGCCCCACGGGCGCATTGCTCAACTTCGTGCGTGCACGTGGAGCGACAGATTCTTTTTCGCGCCGCGATGCTGTGGCGCTAGGCTTGGTCGTTTTGGCCTTCGTTTTGAACCTCAATCAGCTCGCGGTGCTCCATTGGATTCAAGGTGTCCCATGAAACGGCCGTGGGTATTATTTTTTGTGTTAAGGTTTTTCGTGTCACCACTCTTGGCCGCCAAGCCTGTGGTGCTAAGTGGTCGCGCGATGGGTACGACGTGGACGGTGAAATTTATTCAACCAGCTTCGTCGCTTAACCCAGTCACGCTCCATGCTCGAATCTCGGAAAAATTAGAGCAACTGGAGCAGCAATTTTCTACGTATCGGCCCACCTCCGAGCTTTCGCGTTTTAACGCGACCCCGCGCACGGAGTGGATCACGGTTTCACCTGAAATCGCGCGGGTCGCGGCGGCAGCCCAAGCGTTGAGTTGGCGCACCGAGGGCGCCTTCGACGTGACAGTGGCGCCGTTGGTGCAGCTTTGGGGTTTTGGGACGCAGCGCCGGGCTTCACCGCCTTCGGCACACGAAATCGCGCTTGCGCGGGCGCTGGTGGATTGGCGTCGGCTCGAAGCAAGGCAGTCACCTCCGGCGCTACGTAAAACGCGGCCGGATCTCTCGGTGGATTTTTCGTCGATCGCTAAAGGCTTTGCGGTGGATGAGATCGGTGAACGGCTCCGTGCGCTCGGTGTAGACGAGTGTTGGGTGCAGATCGGTGGAGATATTAAAACGGTGGGCGCGCGCGGTTGGCGTGCCGGTATCGCTTGGCCGGGGGCACCTGGGACGCAGTCGCCGGCGACAGTACAGGTGCTTGAATTGGTCGGTCGTGCACTTTCGACCTCGGGCGATGCGAATAATTTTTTCCAGTATGAGGGGCGACGTTACGGGCACATCATCGATCCGCGCACCGGCGAGCCGGTGCACAGTGAGCTGGCAGCCGTCAGTGCGGTGGATACCACCTGCGCGACTTCCAGCGCCCTTGCGACCACGCTATTTGTGCTCGGCGCGGAGCAGGGTTTTGCTTTCGCCGTACGTGAGCGGATTGCCGCACTGTTTATCGTACGCGCAGGGGAAGTTTTCGTGCTCAAACCGACCCCGGAATGGTCTCAAGTCTCGCTCCCGGGCGGGCGCTGAGATTTGGCGTTGGGCTCGGTGAGTTCACTCACGGAGGTGGTGCGCCAGTTAAGTGTGATGGAAAGAATACGAAAAACAAAAGTAAGACCAATGGCTCCCACGGCCGCGTGCGTCGGCGTGAGTTGGAGTTGGGTGACAAAAAATACAAACAGCACGGAGCCGGCGAGGGCGGCGAGGGCGTAGAATTGGCCGGGTTTAAAAACAAGCGGTTCTTCGCGCGTGATGAGATCGCGAAGCAGGCCGCCGCCGGCGGCGTTGATTACGCCGACGAGGACGGCCGCCGGAATGGCGAGGCCGGCGAACAGGGCTTTTTGGGTGCCAAAAGCGGCGTAGGCGCCAAGGCCGAGAGCGTCGATAATGGCGATAGCGCGCCGGAAGTGTTTGATGCGTCGTCCAAAAATCGCGCACACGACCGTCGCAGCGATTATGACCTCAATGTAGCGTGCATCGGTGAGAAGCGGCGTCGGTGTGGTGGCCGGAATAAACACGCCGTCGCGAATGAGCCCGCCCCCAATGCTGGAGACGAGCGCGAGGAAGAATACCCCGACGATATCGTAGCCGCGCTTGAGGCCAGCCAGCGCGCCGGTAAGAGCGAAGGCGAAGGTCGCGCCGAGATCAAAAATGACAGGAAGTTGGAAGGTGGCGGCAGGCAAGCGGTTCGATCATGCGTGGAAATCCGCAACGGGCAAGGCGGGCCTTGGCCTAAGATGTATCAGCGCGATGAGAGCCAAACTCGCCGTCTGCATTTGCGCCGTTAAAGCACTGATGCGCCGTGAAGTGCGCGGGTGGGTTTTGAACCAGATCAAGCAATAAGCCCTCGGCCTGATCCGTTCGGCTGGTCCCGTCCAGCGAAAGCTTGGCAAACGGAGCTCTCCCGAACAACCTCCAGCTATGAATCACAGCGAGCGCATCACGGTCGATCCCGACCAGTGCGGTGGTAAACCATGTATCCGCGGAATACGCATCCGCGTGAAGGATATCTTGGAGATGCTCGGCTCCGGCATGACGGATGCGGATATTCTCAACGAGTTTCCTTATTTAGAGACCGCCGATCTTCGCGCTTCACAGCTCTATGCAGCCCGGCTGACCGACCACACCGTACTCTTCAGGCCGACTGGGCTGATGTGATCAATATCGAACAGCGAATCTCCGCGCAGCACACGATAGGCAGTGCTCACCGGTTTTTAGAGGTGCTGCACGTTGCTACCGCGAGACATCTCGGCGCCGCCGTATTTCTATCGTTCGATGCTAACGAGCGAATGCCCGCCGCAGCCAAAGGCTTTGTGACGAAGCCATCCCAGAGATTCTGAGTGGACGATGCGGCTCCAGCCGCGGATTCTGAGAATGACGCATCAAGCGTACTGTGTTACGCGTTTACCTCCACGGATCGATTTTTCGGCTTTAGACTTCAATGCCTTAGAGAACCGCTTAATCGTTAATCCCTCTACTACCGGTTGGTATGGCTTGATCTGCTGAGCAATCTTCATCGCCATCGCCCGAGAGGCTCGAATATCGTGGGATAGCTGCGCACGCATCCAGTAACCCTGCGTGAGCCCGAAGAAGGCGCAAAGACGAGCATCCGTGTCGGGCGTGATGGCCCGTTTCCCGTTGATGATGTCGCTGATTCGTTGGGCAGGCATGTGAGTTTCTTGAGCCAATCGGTAGGCCGAAAGGTTCATGGGCTTCAGGAAATCCTCAAATTGGAGTTCACCGGGGTGAGTATTAATTAGCTGTGACACGATCTTAGTGGTAATCGGATATTTCAACTTTGTGAGCACCGTCATCTTTCCAATTGAAACACAGACGGTACTGCTCGTTCACGCGAATGCCATGTTGCCCCTTACGATCTCCCTTTAGGGCCTCCAAACGGTTTCCTGGTGGAACTTTCAAATCTAAGAGAGTCTCCGAGGAGTTGAGCTGCTCGAGTTTTCGCTGAGTCACCTTTAAGATGGTCGCCGGGAGTTCGGGCGGTTTGCGGCCCAACCAGAGTTGCTCATCACCACACGCGCTGGATGCCATAGGCGTCAAAGGCGGGATCTCGGCTGACGAGGCTCCAGTGCTCGATCTCGCACTGCGCGACGAGCAGGCGGTCGAACGGATCACCGTGGTGATGGGGCAGCTGAGCTACGCCCAAAGTGTGGGTGAGTGAGATCGGCAGAAAGCTGAAGCCGTTGTCGATCACGTAGCGCTCCAGCCAGCGCCCTAACTCCCGGTCGAGTTTGAGTTTTCCGAGGCTGATTTTGATCGCCATCTCCCAGACGCTGGCATGACTCACCCAGATTTCGTTTTGCGGATCGATGACACGAGTGCGGGCGTTGGCAGAGAGAGCGGCGTCTCCGGTGGCGAACCAGAGCACGGCGTGCGTGTCGAGGAGCAGTCTCATTTCATGTAGTCCTTGAAGCAGTCCAACGGGGTGTCAAAGTCGGGCGCCAGATAGAGCACGGTGCCTTTGCCGCGACCAAATTTGGCGAGCGGGCGTTTGCGCGACACCGGCTTCATCTCCGCGATCCGGCGTCCGTGCTTCGTGATATAGAAACTTTTACCCTTCTCCACCTGCATCAGTAGCGCCGATAACTTGGTCTTGGCTTCAAACGCTCCGATCTCGGCGATTTCTGTGGTCATGGAATTAAACTGGTTGAACTGGTCGAAATGTCAACGCAAGCGTAGGAGGTAAGCGCGCGGGCAGCCGGTTATTAGTACCGGTGTGTGTTGAGTTTTTGACTCAAATCCACGGGTTGATGCCCGTCTAGGGGAGGTGGTGACGATGGTCCGTGGTCGGTCAAGGTGTGCGATTTACCTCCTCATGCGGGTGGTTTTGGGCACCGTAGGGTAAACATGGCTCTGATCGGTAAACGTAATCTGCTCCCATTCGTTCGCGAAGCGACCCCGGGGTTTTATCTCAACGGCGGTACCCACGGCGAAATCTTGCTGCCCGGTCGCCAACTTAAAAAACGTCCCGCTGTCGGTGAGCTCGTTGATGTGTTTGTTTATCGTGATTCCGAGGATCGGCTCGTTGCGACTTCAGCCGCGCCGTACGCGATGGTCGGGGAATTCGCCTACTTGCGCGTCGTGAGCGTTAATCCGCGGATCGGCGTGTTTCTTGATTGGGGGCTGGAAAAAGATCTGTTGCTGCCGATTCGCGAGCAGACGGTGCCGTTACGCGAGGGTGCGTGGTTGGTCGTGCACGTCGCGCTTGATGTGAAGACGGAGCGCATCATCGCTAGCGCACGGTTAAATCGTTATCTCAATCTCACGCCGGCGCGGTTTGTCGCCGGGCAACCGGTGCAACTGCTCGTCACGGGTGAGTCACCGCTGGGTTACAACGCGATTATCAACCACACGCATCGCGGGCTGTTTTATTTCAGTGATCTCACGGGTGCACTGGCGACCGGGCAGGCGCTCGACGGTTTCATCAAAGCCGTACGTCTCGACGAAAAAATTGATCTCACGCTCAATGGTCCGCGCGTGGGTTATCAAAAAATAGCTCCGCTCACCGAGAAAATCATGGATGCGCTTAAGGCGAGTCCGGCGGGTCGGCTGGCACTGCACGATGGGAGCCCGCCGGAGGAAATCCGCGCGACGTTTGAGGTGAGCAAGAAGGCTTTTAAGCAGGCGATCGGGGTGCTGTTTAAAGCGAAGCAGATCGTGATCGAAAAAACGGGCATCCGGCTGCCGTAGGGTGCGTCGGGCGCGAACGGTTGGGTTTAGGCCAACTGGAAGATTGAAATCCCCTGCGGCCGGGCTACTCTGGTAGTCATGACGGAGATTATTTTTGATGTGCGTGAGGCCGAGGTGGACGGCGGCTACATCGCTACGGGGTTGGGCGTGGGCATTCACACCCAAGACGAAACCCTTGAAGAGTTGCGCTCCAATGTGAAGGAAGCGGTGGATTGTTATTTCGACGAAGCGATCGTGGCGCCGAAAGTCATCCGCCTTCATTCCGTGCGCGACGAGATCTTGGCGCGATGAAGTTGCCGAGAGATGTGTCGGGGCCGGAACTCGTCAAAGCCCTACGAATTCTCGGCTACAATGTGACTCGGTAAAAGGGATCGCACGTGCGAGTGACAACCCCACGCAACGGTGAGCATCACGAGGTCGTTCCCCATCACCATCCGATCAAGACCGGTACGCTTTCGGGCATTCTCAAAAGCGTCGCTGCGCACCATCGCATGAATGTAGAAGAGTTGGTTCGCCTGCGTAGCCTTTGAGATTCGCGGAACCCGCCACCATCCTCGCTCAGTAGTCGAAGAAAAATTCCTGCAAGGCCTTCGGGTCGCTCGTTCGCGTAAGCCCGAGCATGAGTAAAATGCGGGCTTTTTGGGGATTAAGTTCGTCGGCGACGACAAAGCCGAGGCGGTCGTCGTCGATCTCGATGTTGCGCTCGACCACACCGCCGCCGGTGCGCGAGCTGCGCACGATGGCGACGCCTTTTTTTGCGGCGGCGGCACAGGCGGCGAGCGCAGGAGCGCCGAGGTTGCCGTCACCGACGCCGGCGATCACTAGGCCGCGGGCCCCGGCAGCGACAGCGGCGTCGATAAGCGCACGGTCCATGCCGGCGTGAGCGAAGATCAGGTCGACGCGGGGGAGCGCGGCGCGGGCGGGTAAAATAAATTCACTCGCCGCGGTGTGGCGACGTACTGGCGAGGCGTAGAAGTGCACTCGGCCGGCGTTGACGAGGCCGGCCAGGCCGCGTTGGCCGCTGTGGAAGGTGCCGAGCTGGGTGGTATTAGTCTTGGCGACTTCGCGGGCGCAGTGAATTTCGTCGTTGGCCACGATAAGGACGCCCCGGCCACTGGCGGCAGGGGTGGCAGCGACGGCAATCGCGTTGAACAAATTCATCGGGCCATCGGCGCTCATGGCGGTGGCCGGGCGCATGGCGCCGACCAAGACGATCGGTTTGGTGGACCGGACGATGAGGTTTAGAAAATAACCGGTTTCCTCCATTGTATCCGTCCCATGGGTGATGACGACACCGGCGATCGCGGGCTCGTCGAGGGCGGCTTGGGCGCGGGCGGCGAGTTTGCGCCAGACCGCTTCGCTCATGTCTTGGCTACCGAGTTTGGCGACTTGCTCGACCTCGAGGCGGGCGAGCGTGGCGAGTTGGGGGACGGCGGCGACGAGGGCTTGGATCGAAAGCGCGGCGGCGCGGTAACCGCGGCCCCTGGTCTGAGCGCCCGCGATCGTGCCGCCGGTAGCGAGAAGTCGGATGCGGGGAAGGGACGCGGCGGCGGGCGGCATGAGAAGAGTACGGGCGCTCAACTACGGGTGGGCGCCCGTGGTGATCCACTCGGCGATGAGCTTGATCTCGGCCGCACTGAGAGCGGGTTTGCCGTCAGTGGGCATGAATTCTTCGTCGTCGGCTGGAAGGGTAATACGTCGGTATAAGTCGCTTTTTTCGAGTGAACCGGCCACTACGGGTGGGCCGCTGTCGCCGCCTTTTATGAGGTGCGCGTACGTGTCCATGCGGAGGTTGCCCTTGTGCTTGGAGGGTTTGTGGCAAGCGACGCAGTTTTTCTCTAGAATCGGCGCGATCTGGGTGGCAAACAGCGAGGCGCCAATCGCCTTGGCGGCGGGTGGCGGAGTGAGGGGCACGCCGAGAAATTTACGCAGCCCGTCCGGCATGTGCTTGGTGAGATAATCGTCACCATGGGTGATAATGCTACCTTGATGGCTGGTCCACGCCATCGCACCCACGGTTGCTAACAGCAGCGGAATATAACTAAGGCGAACTAGCACGAAGCCCTCGCGCATTTTATAAACCTGGCGAAACGCGACTAACACCAGACATGCGCTGCTGGTCGCGATGCCGCCCCAGAGGTGGTTTATGACCGTCTCACCTTGATATCCACCGCTCCACGCCAGCAACCAGCCCGCCAGCGTGGCGAAGAGGGATCCGATCGTAGCTAGGCCCAGAACAAAGCCGGCGGATTTTTGTAAATGCGGCCAGAGTGATATCAGTCCGAGTACTTCAAACAAAGGAACGAGTACGAGCAGCCCGATAGGTAGGTGCACAATGGCGGGATGTAGCCGGCCGAAGAACTGAGCGATTGAAGCGCGCTCCAATCCGTCGGGTGGGAGCGCAAAAGGTAGCGCGGCAAGCAGGCCAATGATAATAAGCCCACAAATATAGGGAGTCAGACTGCGGGGGCGGGATGCTTCGGACATGGGTGCGAATTAAGGGTTCAGCGAGGTTCTTGATTGAAAGATGCGCGAATCCTCCGCGCAATCGAGTATCTTGTCCAACCTCGACGACAGCATTTTTTTCCGATCCCTAGCCTTTATGGTCTGCGCAGCCTCGTTGCCGTTGCGAGCGCAGACGGTGCCATTGCCAGCCTCTCCGCCTGCGGTAGCCCCTGAGTCGAGGCGGACCTTGGGTCCGGTCATACCGTTGCCCCTGCCGGCGGGGTTGCCGGCTGCCGATAAGCCGATCCAGCTCGCGGCTCTGAGCGTGGCTGGGGATGCTTTTGATGAGACGATGGACCCCACCGGCATGGATGCGCCGGAGGCGGAGCGCTCGGAGACGCCTTTTTCCAACGATCTTATTATGGCCGAGACGGTCGATGATAATCTGCTCGACGACATCGGCACGGAATTAGCGGCGATTAATTCCGTGCCCGCGATGGATGCGGCCGCGGGGGTGAATCGCGTCAATTTGAAGGGTTTTCCCACGCCACGGCAGCGTAATGGTTTTACGCAAATCGGCATGCCGGAGATCCTTAATACCAGCGGTTCGGAATCGATCATGGGTCCACTCACCCCGGTCGTCGGTCGTGCGGCTCCTGGAGGCATTCAGAATACCCTAACGGCGCGGCCCCGCGGCCGAAAATATTCACACCTCGATTTCGCAGCAACCAGTCACGCGATGCAGAGTGCCAGTGGAGAATACACCGGGCAACTCGTTCCGAAACGCTCATGGGACCGTTTAGCCCTAGCATGGGACCAAAAAAGTGGCCCGGAGCCCTTCACCTACAGTCGGCACCGTGCTTACGATGGCGCTGTCATCTGGAAATTTAACCGCGCCTGGAGCTCAATGCTTCAGGTCGACTACGACGAACGTGCTACCAACGCAGCGCCTGGTCTTTTGGAATATAGACCCACGGCCTCCGCTAAAATTCTCGAACCCTACCGGCCGCTAGCCTATTTTAACCTTTACGGTCCAAATGCGGGTTTCCGCAAGCGTACCGCCAGCGCTGTCATTCAAGTTGAGGGGCAGCTCGCGCGCCATGTGAGTGTGCGGGCGAGTGTGCAAGTCCTACAACGCAGTCTCGATCAAGACTCGTGGACCTCTGGCCAGTACTTGCTCGACACGAAAAAAATCGGTGGCACGCGCGAGCCCCAACATACCGAACAACCCTTCAGTGGCTGGACCGGTCAGGTCGATGTAACCACGCGGTTTCACTTCTGGAGTGCCGACCACAAAATTACCCTAGCAGTCGACAGTACGCACACCGACTACGAGCGCGTGCAGCGGGCACTGACCACCGCCGACCGCGCCGCGCAACCAATCGATATCCGCATCTTCGACCCCGCAGCGCCCAACTATGACCGGCCCGCGTATTCGACGGCGCGCTATTCTCGTTTCATTACTAACCGGGCTGAGCTCAACGATTATTCGGGCATTTTTGTAAGTGACCGTACGGCCTTTATGAAAGGACGACTGGTGATGACCGCCGGCTTGCGCAGAGATTTTGTCACGATTGACGTCACGGATCGCCGCGTAGGCGCCGCGCTCCCCCACGTGCATGACAAGACAGGGGAGTTTTCGAGTCACCTTGGCGCCAACTACATTCTTGTACCTGGGCGCATTCTTGGATTTGCCAATATGAGCACGGCGTTTGAGCCTTCATCGCGGGTCGATGCGCGTACCGGTCGCGTGCAAGGCAACGAGACGACCCTAGGCTACGAACTCGGCGCCAAAGGGCTTTTTTTCCAGCGCCGCCTCGCGATTATCGGTATGGGATTTGCTTATTTTAATCAAAATATCTCACGGCGTAATCCCCGCTACGACGACCCGATTTTTGATGCCAATCAGACCCAACCCCAGCTGGTCGCCGCCGGAGAGGAACGTTTTATGGGAGGCGCTCTCGAGGGCCGGTTCAAAGTTTCTGAGGTCTGCTCGTTTAGTGGACGCCTAACCTATAATCAGGCGCTGACGACGCGTTCACCCGATCTGCCCGAGGAGATTGGCCGGGCTTTGACCCGATTTCCTAGGCTAACGGGCAGCCTGAGTGGTCGCTATGTATTTGGTGCGGAAGGTAAGAAGGCCGGACTGAGTATGGGTGCAGGCCTGACGCACGTGAGTAGCACCGTGGCGAGTTACGAGACGGCCACGCACGTGTACCAACAGTATCCAAGCTACACTTTGGCGAGTCTTAGCATGAGTTACCGGATGAAATTTGGTAACTATAATCACGGGGTAACCGTGAGTGTGCGCAATGCGCTCGATCGGAATCTGCTCGCGCAAGTGGCCCGCGTCGGCGCGGGACGTGAATTCGCAGTCAATTACGGTGTGGGTTGGTAAGACGCGGCCAGGCCCGCGGGCTGATTTTGCAAAAACATTTTTGCAAAACGAATCTAAGTTGTCTTAAAGAGTGATGGTCTATGCCCAAATCCCGATCTAAGTCTCCAGTGCGCGCGACGGTGCGCGGTATTGCCGAGGCGGCCGGCGTATCGATCGGCTCCGTTTCTTCGGTGCTCAACAATCGTCACGTCGAGCGTCGGATTTCGCCTGCGACCGTGGAAAAGATCCGGGCGGCGGCGGCGGAGCTGGGTTATTTACCTAACATTAGCGCACGGCGTTTGCGCAGCCGTGGGTCCAGTAAAAATACGGTAGTGCTAGCGCTGATCACGAGTTTCGAGGCGCCGATTCCACTAGTGAAACATTTCATCGCGGCGCTGCAGCAGGCGGTAGCTGCAGGCAGTGATCACTCCTTCTCGTTGTTGATCGAGATGTTTCCTGCGGGGCATTTACATGAGATGCCCGGTTTGCTCACGGGAGATCATTTTAATGCGGCGTTGATCATGAACACAACCGCAGCGGATGATGCTTTTCTTACGCGGGTACACTTGCCGTATCCATCGGTACTAGTGAATCGTGCAATTCCTGGGTACGCTTCCGTTGTCGAAGCGGTTACGACCGGCGGGCGTCCGGCGGAAATTCTTTTTCGCAGCAAGCGACGACGCTTGGCGGTGTTGCACGGTAGTCCTTTGACTCAGAGTACGCGGGCTCGAGTGGATGCATTTATGCAGCGGTCGACTCAATTAACGGGAAACGCTCCAGCGGAGATTGTCGCGGAGAATCTTTCGGAAACGGCAGGTTACGTGGCTTTGCAGGCTTTTTTGCAGCGCGGCGGAAAATGCGATGGGTTGTACGCGGTATCAGATGCGTTGGCCTTGGGTGCATATCGCGCGATCAAGGAGCGCGGGTTAACGATCCCAGGGGATATGGCGGTGATGGGTGTGGGTGACTACGACATCGCGCCGTTTTTTGATCCACCGCTTTCCTGTGTAGGTGTTTCGCATCGGGAGTTGGCGGAGCACGCGAGCGCGTTGTTGCTACAGCAACTTGCCCGAGGGACCGAGCCGGGCCGCACAGTGGCGGTGCCTCTGGTGGAGACTCTGCGAGCGTCTTCGGGTCACCGCGAAACGCCCAAGCTCGGGTGATGCGATACGCACCACCCGATGTGCCGCGATTTAGCGGGCGAGGCCGGAGGTTTTTTTCTCGAGCCAGACTTCGCTGATACTGCAACCGCTGCCGTTGCCGCCCAGTCCGGGCTCGCGGTTCCAGCTCAAGGAAAGTTTACCAGATGCAGTCGCGGATTGAGGGATATCGAAGGCTACGGGCGCGATAGGATTGGCTCGGGCGATAAATGGATGCACCTCAATAGTACCATTGGCGACAAGGCGGATTTTAGCCTTAGAACGGATATCCGGGTAAACGACGCGAACGCGATACTCAGCTCGGGGATCAAGGTTAGCGTAGTTAAGGGTGACGCTGTTGTCGTTGAGGCCCCAGGCAAAATCAACCCACGAGGTGCGCAGGGGCAAGGGCGCGCCGTTACCGGCGGCAAGATGTCCATCGAGTGGGGTGTGAAGGAAGGCGGGGTCGCGCTCGTGACCGAGGCCGCGATCAAGGTGTGGTGAGGCCGAGGCGTTACCCAGGTCGTCGTAGAAGCCGCCAGGACCGGGATTGGTCCAGGTGACGATTTCTTGGAGTTGAGCGAGACGCGCTGACTCGTGATCGGTTTGACGAATAGCGGTGAAGCGGGCGGCGAGCCAAGCTCGGTTATTTAGAGGGTAATCTAGTGTATCGAGACTAGCCCCACGACCCTGGCCAATCGCACGGTAGAGCGGCACGCTTAGTTTCATGTGAATACTCTGAAATAGTGCCTCAGCGAGTTGATGGGTGCGGGTGCGCCATAAGTTCGCGACAGGTTGGGTAACGGCCTGAGCGAGGATTTCCTCGGCTCGGGCCATCGCAGTGGTGGCGCTGAGGGTTGGGGCGGTGCGGAGGGCTTCCATCGCGGTCGCTTCTAAAGCGGTTTCGTGGATGAGACGGGCGCGAACAGTTGCGTCAAAATACGCACGGTAGAGGGCCATCTGAAAGCGCCAGTTTTGGAGGTCGCGTGGGGTCGCGGCGCGTTCCATCGCTTGAAATTGAGTTAGGGTGGTGTAAACCTCTTCGTGGGGCAGGAGGGGGCCTTGCCAGTTGCGTTCTAGGGCCAATATACCTTGAGCAAAATCATCGGTGAGGCGTTCACTGATGAAGTAGCGACCGTAGTCGCGAAGGACGTCGTTGAGCGAGGCGTCAGGGTCCCAACTCAGACGAGACCAGACGGTTTTGTTGATATCATCGGTGCAGCCCTCGGAGTAAGTGATTGCGCCGATGGTATTGGGTTGAAGTAGGCGGATGATGTTCGCCATGTCGTGCGGCCGTGTGGTGATGGGCTCGCGTGTCTCAGTGAGCACGAAGGCGCGGTCCCAATCAGCGATAGGGTATTGGCAGCTGCGCGTATGGGTAATGTCGGGATAGTAGCGGATCGGGTAGGAGGCCGGTACCCGCCGACGAAATTCCGCGAGATCCATGTGCACCCAGGGAGCGAATACTGCGCCGGCGAGCCATTGGGGTTTTTGCTCAGTCAGATAGCCGATGAAATAATCCATATCGCTTTGGTTAAAGCCTTGCGGGGAAATCCACATCGTCGCTTTGGGGTGAAAGCGGCGAAGACTAGCGGTTTGTTTTTCCAGCAAAGGAAACATGAGCCGAGGTGGCGTGTGGCCAGGGTCACCGCCGAGTACTAGAATCGCATCAATGCGGGGGAGAGCGCTAAAAACTTCGGCCCACTCTTTAAGTGCGAAGGCGACCGTCTCCGGCTTGCCGTAATCGTCATCCATCGCTGGATACCAAACCCACACGTCTAGGCCATACTCGGCGGCGATGCGAGACATGCCGATCATCATTTCCAATTGAGGGCGAGGAAAGTGCGGGCTGTCGGCATCGTCGTCGGTGCGAGGAGGCAAAAGCTCGATGGCATTGCAGCCGAAAACGGCGAGATCACGGATGTACCGTTCCCATTGAGGAAGATCCCAGCCACTGTAGGAATTGGGTTTGGGGCGGTAAGCTAATTGATGTCCGCGGAGAGGATAGTGCGGTGAGGTGGTGAGATTTAGTGCCGTGAGTAAGCCCGCACGTGCGGGCCCGAGATGGAGTGTACGCAACAGATGTCCGATACCGAAGAGCACGCCTCGTGCGTCGCGACCCGCAATAATAACCATTGGTGCGGCCGAGCCGGCGGAGCCGAGGGTAATGAGTTGATAACCTTCGGGGCCGACCTTATTTTCATCGAACGCAGCTTCGGTTGCGCGAGTGCCGAGCAATGTGCGCACTTCGGCGAAGCGGCCCACGACGATAGTGGGTTGGTTAGTAGTGGGCAGCGTATGCGTGACTGGCCAGCGTACAAGAGTACGCGATTCGGTGTCTTCGACGAGCATGGCTACGGCTTTTTGCTCGGGTCCGCTGACAGCGATCGGGGTTACTACGGTGGCTCGCGTAAGATCGAAAGCTAAAGCTGGAAGGCCGCCGTTACGCGCGGCTGCAAATTTTTCCAGGACGGGAGAAATCGTGGGTTGAGCGGAACAGACTGAGATGAATAAGGCAAACGCGAGACTCGTAAGTAAAATGAGTCGAGAGATGGCGGGGTGGGGAGGGGTAGACATGGGGAAAGTGGATTTCTAGACCGTCGCGGCGCCGTTATCGGCGCGGGAGGATCGGGTATCTCTGAGCTGTCGGCGGAGTGCGTCCACTTCCGCCGTGAGCGTGTTGCGGGTAGCAATGATGTCGGAGCTATGGATGATAAAATTAGCCCCTGCTTCACACCAGATGGCTTCGCGGGCGGCGGGCATCCACGAATGAATGCCGGCGCCAATGCCAGCGGCGCGAGCGCGGCGAAAAATGTCGGTTACGGCCGCTTCAAACTCTGGGGTGTCGTAGCGCTCCGGCTGACCTAGACTGCACGAAAGATCGTGTGGCCCTATGAGCACGGCATCGAGTCCATTCACCGCGAGAATTTCGTCAAGGGCCGCGATGGCGGGGATGCTCTCGATGTTAACAATGAGAGAGTGCGAGCGGTTTTGCATGGCGACGTAGGCGGCCAGTTCAGATTCGAACGGGGTTTGGCCTGAAAGAGCGGCGTGGAGTTTAGCGCCCTTAACAGGGCGATTTTTGACCGCGCCCACGAGCTCACGCACTTCAGCTGCGGTTTCGACGTAAGGGGCAATCAAGCCGCACGCGCCGCCGTCGAGCACTTGACAGGCGGCATAAGGATCAGGGGAGGCAATGCGGACTAATGGTGCAAGGCCAGCGTAGCGGTAGGCTTGGCACATCCAGGAAAGTTTTTCGCGATCAATGGTGATGTGCTCCGTGTCGATGAACACGAAATCCAGCGGCATACCAGCCAGTAGCGGCACCCAGCGTGGAGAAGTAGATGCGATCATCGTACCATAAATACACTTTCCAGAATGGAGTGCGTCGCGAAATTCAGAGCCGTTCATAATTCAATTAGGTGAGATTATTGACCGATCTTTTTACAGGCGGCCAAAATTAGATGGACTGTAATTAACACACTCGCCCGCGGCGTTGAGCCGTGACGTGGCCCGAGGGATTTTTCCCGATCCAGCGAGGATCGGCGGGTTCAGCGTCGAGTTGATAACGGGTATCAGTAGAGAGTCGGAAACGGTCCGTTTGGTTATCCAAACTGCCGTGCACGAGCGTCATGTTGAATATCATGGCGTCACCGAGCCTAAATTCAGGTGAAGTTAGCCAGCGACCTCCGAGATAAGCTTGGAGCGCAGTGGCATTTTTTGAAAGCGTGCCATCCCACCATTTTTTCCCAGAAGCATAATCGGCGGCATCCTCGCGGTTGGTGCAGTAGTCATCGACGTCGCGGGAAAGATAGGGTTTGAGTTCAGCGTTTTTTTTATGCGAGCCCTCGAGTACTAGTAGGCCACCGAGGCCAAGACTGACATCCCCCAGGGGCACCCAAGTTGTATAAAGATTATGGGTGCCTCGCCCCATATAAACGAGATCACAGTGGATTGGGCTGCCGAGTCCGGGGCCTTTAGTGCGAAACCAGATGAAATCGAAATGGCGGACAGTGCCACCGAGAAAGTTTTGGAAAAAATCTATAATCCTTGGGCCAAAAACTAAGTTTTGCAGCAAAGGGTCTTGTTGATTGAGGGGGTTGCCCATGGCGCGACCGACTTCGCGCCCGTTGAATCGGGCCTCATCGGGAGGCGTCCCCGGTTTTAGAAAGTTTAGTTTGCCGAGTTGATCTGTGAGGGAGTCGCGCACGGCTTGCACCTGTGCTCGGGGCCAGAAATCACGCAGGTATAAATACCCGTCGTCGTCCATACGTTTTCGCAGGATTTCCTGTGGCTGGGCTGGATTTGTTTCTGAGAGGAAGCCGAATTTATCGGAGCTCAGCCCAAGCGGGAGTCCGTTGGTGTGAAGTTGCATCGGCCTGGCCGAGGCGGTGGGGTCTGATACGGACATAGAGAGGAGGACGGGGTGAGGTTGAAACCAAGCAGATGGTTAACTTCAAGAAAAAACGTTTTAGCAATCTTCGTAAACTAAGATAAGAATAGAATTTATGTCTAAAACCGCGCCCCGTGAAGTACGACTACTTACGATAATTTGATTTTTGGATTTGGACTAAAGTTAATGAAATACACGGAACGTAGCAGCGCGGAGGATGAAAGTTTAAGAAAAAAATTATCTAGTAAGTCTAGGTGGAGGAGCAGGGATATAAAGATATACCGAAACTAAGTACGGGTTTTAGGGCTTTAAAAAAGTAGTTGACGAAAAAAATTAAAATATAGAAAAAACGTTTTAGCTAAACAAGCGATTCGCTTGTTGACGGGCCCTCTCCCGAAAATACCCCAACCCCATCCTGCTTACTTATGAACTTAGTTATTCCTGTTATGATCCGCCGCGCCCAAGCCTTACAGCTAGGGTGCGCGCTTATGCTAGGCGTATTTACTGTTATGGCGCCCCTTCCATTGGCTGCCCAAGCGCCGGCAGAAGGTTCTGTCAGCGGCTCAGTGAGCAATTCACAGACCAAAGCCTTTCTCGAAGGAGTAGTAGTGAGTCTAGAGGGCACGACATTCACGACCACATCACAGCGCGGTGGTAGCTTTAATTTTAGTCGTGTACCGGCGGGGCGTTATACGGTGAAGGCTTTTTACACCGGCCTCGATTCGAAGGACACACCTGTCATTGTGACTGCAGGGCAAACGATTGAAGTATCGATTGGTTTAACCTCAGATGTTTACAAGCTTGAGGCCTTCACGGTGGCCGGTGCGCGAGAGGGTAACGCGGCCTCGATCACTAAGCAGCGCAACGCCCAGAACGTCGTTAATGTCGTCTCCATGGACGCCTATGGTAATGTAAACGACGGCAATATAGGTAATTTTCTCCAAAAATTACCGGGCGTCGCGGTGCGCAAGGAAGCAGGCGAAATCGTTGGCGTCGGTTTACGCGGTACTCCTCCGGAATTAAATTCGGTGATGCTCGACGGTGTCCGCACTGCGGCCGCGATCGCTGGGTTTACCCCGCAAGGTGATCGTGCTGCGTTGATCGACCAGATTCCATCCGAGTTCATCAAGGAAATTGAAGTGGTTAAAGGTAACATGCCTGATCAACCCGCTGATTCTCTCGGTGGTTCGATCAATCTCGTGACGAAATCAGCTTTCGATTATCCAGGCCGCGTCGTGAGCTATCGCATGGGTATCGCGGAAAACAATTACCGTGATACGATCGCCAACAAATTTGGCCCAAATGCAGCAGTTACGGTGATGGACGCTTTTGGGCCCGAACGCCGACTTGGCGTCGCTATATCTGGGAGTTATTCAAAAACCTATAGTTTTCGCGATCGTGCGCAGATGCAGCACGCTGAATTAGATGGTCGCAACACACAGGCCCGCAGCCTCGACGATCTTTATATGAGAATCCGGGCCGGCATTGGCTCGAAAGTTGAATACCGGTTCGATCCAACTACCCGAGTTTATCTCGATACCAGCTTGAATTATTTTTCGTCACATTTGGATAGAGTGAACTGGCAAGGTGCAGCAAGTAACCGTTTGGTGGCCGATTATAATGTTGTGAGTCGTGCAGCAATCGAAGCGGGTACCGTGCCTCGCACTACGAGTGGCGCCGCTGCAGGAGTCGCTCCTGGATACACAGATACCTTTACGGAAATGCTGAATATGAATTGGACTAATCAGGTCGCTAAGGAAGAAAAGCGCTCGCACCAGTACAAAGTGGGTCTCGGTCTCGAGAAAAAATGGTCAGATTCAAAACTAGAGGCCTCCGCCTCCTTCAATCCTTCGTCATACGACAATAATTTTTACGGCTTCACGACCACACTAACGGGCATCGGTATGGCGGTTGATACTCGTCGGGATGCGACGCGGCCGGATTACATTCAAACTTATGGCACTTCCGTTGCAGCAGGCACGGATTTTAAACGCTACTTGGCGCAGCGCTTTGAGCAACCCGACATCACGCGCGAAGAAGTCTCTTCTTTCCGAACAGATTATGAAAAAAAATTTAGTGAACTCCAATTCCCTGTTACATTTAAGACTGGTTTCAACTATCGGCACCAGCATCGGTGGTATCGCACTTATCGTCCAGTTTGGAACTTCGTCGGCGCTGACGGCGTGCGCGGCACTGTGGCGGCCACGGGCGTAAATGACGACAATATCGCTCAGTTCCGCGACTCGGCTGCGGGTTACGGTTTGTTTAACAATAAATATCCGCAGCGTGATAAGCTCAATCTAGATCCGGTTGAGGCTCTATTTCGGAGTACCCCTGCCTATTTTGCTCCCAACGGCACGAGCGTCTCGTACCGGGCGCCCGCCAGTATTGCCGCCGAAAGCGTTCCCGCTACCTACGTGCAGGGTAATGTGAAATTCGGTGCTCTTTCGATTCTTGGTGGTGTCCGTTATGAATCCACTAAAGTTGAGGCTCAAGGCGTTTTTAGTGACTCTCTCAATCCCAACCAGACAATTTTCCGAAAAGAAGGGGAGTACGCGAAATATTTCCCCAGCATTCATTTTCGCTATGAACCTCGGCGCGACTTCGTAATGCACGCCAGCTACTCGACCAGCAGTGCGCGGCCTGCGATCAGTGTGATCGTTCCCGGCACAACAGTGAGTTATAATTCATCTACTGGTTTAGGTTCGGTCTCGCAAAATAATCCAGGCCTTAAGCCTCAATACACCGAAAATTACGATGCTTCACTAGAATATTATTTTGAACCTGCGGGCGTGCTATCCGGCGGTGTATTTCACAAGAACATCCGCGATTTCATTCAAGGAAGTTCACGTATCGTAGGCACGGGTGCGGATAATGGTTTCGGTGGTAACTACGCAGGCTTTGATTTTGCCACGAGAACCAACCTAGGGAAAGCCAAGATCGACGGCCTTGAATTTAATTACAATCAACGCTTCACGCAGTTGCCCAAGCCTTTTGATGGGCTCGGCATATTTGCTAATTACACTAAGCTTACGACCACAGGCCAGTATTCCGATGGGGCCAATGTTTTGGCTAATTTTGTGCCTAAAACCTACAACGCCGGCCTAAGCTACGACCGGCGTGGGTTCGGCGCCCGCGTTGAATACCACTACAAGAGCGCTTATGTTAGTAGTGTTGATAACAGCAATTTCTTGCTGAGTAACACGGTGACTGATGATCCTACGGTGGATGTAAATCTCTCCTATAAATGGAAGCCTTGGCTCACGGCTTTCATCGACGTAGTTAACCTCTATAACAATTCGCCCGATTGGTATATCGGTAGCCAACAACGCGTCGTGATGAGCGAACTTTACGGCACACGCGTAAATTTTGGCATTAGCGGGCGCTTCTGAGTTAACTGTCTGAACCAGGTAATAGCCGGTGCACCGTGAGTGCGCCGGCTGCTCCTTCAGGTTCGCGAGTTTTTTGAAGGTTTTATTTTAATGTCTACAACCGCTGCTCCTCGTCAGGGTGTATTTGCCGCCCTATGGATTCCAACCGACTCTCGTGGCCGGTTAATGAAACGCGCTCTCGCTGCGCACCTCGCCTTTCTCCGAAAGAGCGGGGTGCATGGCGTACTTGCGCTTGGCAGCACCGGTGAATTCGTCCGCATGAACTTAGCGCAGCGGCAAGAGGTGCTCGCAACGATAGCCGAGCACGCCGGCTCCTTGCAGGTTATCGCTAATATTTCTAGCATCCGACTCGATGAAGTGATTGCCCTCGGCAAGTTTGCTCGACGTCTCCACTTGCCTGGGGTGGCAATGATGCCGCCGACGTTTTTCCCTGTATCGCAGGCTGATATGTTGGAATTTTTCCTACGTGCTGCCGAGGGCGTTCAGCTTCCGGTTTATTTATATAATTTTCCGGAGCTTACTTCAAATCGTATTGGGTTAGAGCTTATCGACAAGTTTTCCACACATGCGTCCATGGCGGGTATCAAGCAGAGCGGAGGGGAGTTTGCTTACCACAAGGAATTGATCGCACTGGGTCGTGAGAAAAACTTTTCCGTTTTTTCAGGTGCGGACACACGCTTGCCAGAGGTTTTCGCACTTGGAGCAGATGGTTGCATCGGCGGTTTGGTGAATTTTGCGCCCGAGTACATGTTGGCCATTTACCAGGCCTGTCGCGCCGGGCGAGCGGAGAATTGCAAAATCGAGGCTGCGCGAATGAAGGAAATCGGACCAGTAGTGGATCGCTTGTTATTTCCTTTAAGCGTGGCGACGGGTTTGGAGGCGCGGGGTTTTGAGCCGGGTGTATCCAAGACCGTGGTGTCCGCAGAATCGGCTAAAATCTACTGCGGCATCGTGGCAGATTTTCGCCGTATGTTTAAAGCTTGGGGGCTGCCCGTGCAAGGTAAGCGCGGGCAGGCGGGTTAGGTTCTTTTTTTGTGGATTTTGACTCCCTTCGTCCTCTTACCCTCGCAAAACTCGTTCGGCTGGGAGCCTGCTTAGGCGGAATTTTGATAGGTCGATCGGTTGTCGCTCAGTTGCGGCCAAGCTCTGAGCGCCAGCTCACGTTTGCTCCTTGCAATCACAATCTGGATAACAACGACAATTTCTCGCCTGACGATCTTTGGCTGGCGTTTGATCCACGGGAAGACGACACCGCGATCGCCGGCAATGGTGTGATTGCTCGCGTGGCATTGGCTACGGGCGAAATTCAGGAGCTTTATCGTGAGCCCCGCGGGCAGCGCTGGGGTCCAGGCGTGGGAGCGGCAAACGTAAATCCCGTTGATGGAAGTGTAGCGTTTATCCGGGGTCTCTCGAACTCCACGACTGAACGGCCGTATGCTATGTGGCGTCGCGTTGGCGCCTATGTGCGGGTTGAGACGCCTGGAAAAATTGGCTTTCTCGACGCACGCGACGTGATCGCACCGTTTACGCCGGGAGCATTGCGCGGCGGGACCCATCGCCACGAATGGAGCGCTGATGGCCTTTGGATTGGGTTCACTTATAATGATGCAATCCTGGCGGCGCGCGAGGAAAGCACTGGGGAGAAAGTTAATCTCCGTACCATCGGCGTGGCTACTCGCCTCGATCGCGGAGTGGTGCACGTGCCACCCGGCCCTGAAAACAACGATGGTGAAATGTTTGCCGCCATCGTGGTGCGCGTGGAGCCGACACCGCGCCCCGGTTCTGATGAAATAAATCGAGCGTTTGAAGATGCCTGGGTAGGTCGTGGGGGTTATCGTCGGGCCGATGGGAGCTGGCAGAGTCACGCAAGGGCTTTTCTCGGAAACGTGCGCACGAGTGAGGGGCGTGAGCTCACGGAAGTTTTCATCGTGGATATCCCTGAGCGCATTGATTTACCCGGAGCCACCGGTCCGCTTGAAGGCTCGGCTACCTTGATGCCCCAGCCACCGCGAGGGGCGGTGCAACGGCGACTGACGTTTACCGCGAACAGGAAATTTCCAGGTGTGGTGCTCGAGCCGCGCCATTGGTTGCGCTCATCGCCGGATGGTACGCGCATCGTGTTTTTGGCTAAGGATGAGGCGGGTGTCGTGCAGGCCTATTTCGTTGCGACCGAGGGCGGTCCGGTCACCCAAATCACCCAGGGTCAAAATCCCGTGCAGAGTTGCGTGAGATGGAGTCCTGATGGCGCTTCTATCGTTTATGTAAGTGGCCGATCGGTGATGGTCTGCGACGCTAAATTGAATTCAAAAACTTTTGGCGTGGCCCGCGCTTTGACGCAGTCCACAGAGCAGTTGCCCGAAAATGTCATCTGGTCGCACGATGGTCGTACGATAGCTTATAATCGTCGCGTGCTCACCGCTGGCCTCTGGCGTCAGCAGATTTTTCTAGTCCAACCCTGATTCCCCGATATCGCTTCCCGCTCTAAGCTCATCTCCATGAAAACACCCTGCTCGTTACTTACGCTTAGTTTCATTTTCGCGTGTGCCCCGATCTTCGCTCACGCCGCACCTGTTCACCCCGCCGTAGTGACGGCGGAATTTATTCACGAACCCAGTGCTTATCCGGAATGTCACGCCTCGACAATAGTCGAGACCACAGCTGGCGAATTGTTGGCTGCATGGTTTGGTGGGACGGCTGAGTCGAATCCGGATGTGTGCATCTATGTTTCGCGTTATGAAAAGGGCCACTGGAGCTTGGGCGCTAAAGTAGCCGACGGCGTGCAACATGACTCTAAGCGATACCCCTGCTGGAATCCGGTTTTATTTCAGCTCCGAAATGGTCCGCTCCAGTTATATTACAAAGTCGGCCCCCGTCCTGAAACGTGGTGGGGTATGGTCATTACCTCAACAGATGGTGGTCGCAGCTGGGATCAGCCCCGACGTTTGCCGGAAGATGTGCTCGGTCCGATCAAAAATAAGCCCATCCAATTAACTGATGGCACCTTGATTTCAGGTTCGAGCACGGAGGATAGGTCATCACGGCGTTGGGACGTCCATATCGAGCGTTCAACCGACCTTGGGCGCACCTGGCAATTGAGCGATCCGCTTCCTTCTGGCGGCAAGTTCAACTCGATCCAACCCAGTGTGCTCACGTATGCGGATGGACGCTTACAAATTCTATGTCGCAGCAAAGAAAAAACCCTCACCACCAGCTGGTCTAATGATCAAGGGCGTACCTGGAGCCCTCTAGTTTCCTCGGGGCTTTTTAATCCTAATTCCGGCAGCGACGCGGTGACGCTCGCCGATGGTCGACAACTTCTCGTTTATAATTTGCGGGAGCGTGCCGGGGGTGCGCCGAGTAATTCTAAAGCCAACGCCCTTGGGGGTGCTCAGCCCAATATCGCCGATGCACATGAAGACTGGGGCGTGCGCTGGCCGCTTAACGTTTCGCTGTCGATTGATGGGATAAATTGGGACATGCGCGCAACCATTGAAGACCAACCGCTCAAGCACGGCTATGCTTATCCGGCAGTGATTCAGACCCGTGATGGTTTGATTCACATCACCTACACGTGGAATCGAGTTAAAATTAAACACGTGGTCATCGATCCTAAAAAACTATAATGCATCTTCGCAGGGGCATAGATTTCTCCATTCAGCCAGCGTGGAGCTTGCCTCTGGTCTTTTCCGTGCACCATTCGGTTGCGCTCGCGCCTATGCGTGTGGCGTGAAACATCTTCCCCTTTCGCCGTCTGCATGAAACCTACCCCCAACGCTCTGCGCTACGCGTGGTTTATCGTCGCGCTCTTGTTTCCGGTCGCGCTACTCAACTATCTAGATCGCCAGATGATGGCCACGATGAAGGCCTCGATGGTGCACGACATTCCGAGTATCGCTAATCGCGCGGACTGGGGGCTGATTCTGGGTTGTTTTAAATGGACTTACGCCATTCTCAGCCCCTTTGGCGGCTACATCGCCGACCGTTTCAGCAAACGCTCTGTGATTGGGGCTAGTCTCTTTGTCTGGTCGTTGGTCACTTGGTGGACCGGACACACGACGACATTTCATGAATTGATCGCCGCGCGCGCCTTAATGGGCCTGAGCGAGGCATTTTATATCCCGGCGGCGCTGGCTTTGATTTCGGAATATCATTTCGGACCTACTCGTTCGCGCGCTGTGGGGGTCCACCAGACGGGTATATACGTCGGGCAGATTCTTGGCGGA
>Ga0136642_1000406_pt1 | contig 23949 bp, 20 predicted proteins | sample LowCatLa1302831Y_FD_115313 | JGI IMG/M metagenome (GOLD analysis project Ga0136642, IMG submission 115313) | Freshwater microbial communities from Lower Cathedral Lake, Yosemite National Park, California, USA - 13028-31Y | ecosystem: Environmental > Aquatic > Freshwater > Lake ... | reverse complement strand
TCGAGACCTCCGTTCCCACGGCCGTTATCTCACCAAAACTCGCTGACGCCGAAGCGGCCTTAGCACTACATAAGAAGGAGACGTCGCGATGAGCGTTACCGTCCGCCTACCCAGTCAGCTCCGCGTCCTCGTTGGGGGATCGGCCGAAGTGGTCGTGGAGGCGACCAACGTCCGAGAGGCCATCGCCGCCGTGGAGGTCCTGCACCCCGGGCTCGCCACCCGCGTCTTGGACGATGCCGGTGAGATCCGCCGATTCGTCAACGTCTTTGTCGCCGATGAAGATGTTCGGTTCCTGGAAGGTCTCGACACGGCCCTGCCCGCCGGATCGGTCGTTTCGCTGGTCCCCGCCGTTGCCGGTGGTTGTTAGCCGTTAGCACTCTCTCTGAGTGACTGCTAATCTCTGGGGGTCGTCTAAACGACCCAATCTGGAGGTTTCCCCTAATGGCAAAGCTCATCGCATTTGATGAAGAAGCACGTCGCGCGCTAGAGCGCGGCATGAACAAGTTGGCCGACGCCGTCCGCGTGACGCTCGGGCCCAAGGGCCGCAACGTGGTCCTGGACAAGAAGTGGGGCGCCCCCACAATTACTAACGACGGTGTCTCGATCGCCAAGGAAATTGACCTCGAAGACCCCTTCGAAAAGATTGGCGCTGACCTCGTTAAGGAAGTCGCTAAGAAGACCGACGACGTGGCCGGTGACGGAACCACGACCGCTACCGTTCTCGCCTGGGCCATGGTCCGCGAAGGTCTGAAGAACGTCGCCGCTGGCGCGAACCCAATGTCCTTGAAGAAGGGTATTGAGGCCGCTGTCGAGGCCGCCGTGGCATCACTGCACGCCCTCGCCACTCCCGCCAACACGACCGAGCAGATTGCCCAGGTGGCCTCCATCTCGGCCGCTGACAACGAAATCGGTTCAATGATCGCCGAAGCCATCGAGAAGGTCGGCAAGGACGGCGTTATCACTGTCGAAGAGAGCCAGACGTTCGGCATGGGCATGGACCTCGTCGAAGGTATGCGCTTTGACAAGGGCTACATCTCGCCCTACTTCTCGACCGACACCGAGCGCATGGAGGCCGTCTTGGAAGACGCCTACATCCTGCTGGTTGGTGGCAAGATTGGTGCCGTTCGCGACATTCTTCCAATCTTGGAAAAGGTCATGCAGTCGGGTCGCCCGCTCTTGATCTTGGCCGAAGACGTTGAGGGTGAAGCACTCGCCACGCTGGTCGTCAACAAGATCCGTGGCACCTTCAAGTCAGTCGCTGTTAAGTCACCTGGTTTTGGTGAGCGTCGTAAGGCCATGATGCAAGACATCGCCATCTTGACTGGTGGAACCGTTGTCTCCGAAGAGGTCGGTTTGAAGCTCGACACCGCCGGACTCGAACTGCTCGGCCGCGCCCGCAAGGTCGTTGTTACCAAGGACGAAACCACCATCGTGGAGGGCGCCGGTAGCGAAGACGACATCAAGGGTCGCGTGGCTCAGATCAAGGCCGAAATGGAAAACACCGACTCGGACTACGACCGCGAAAAGCTACAGGAGCGTCTCGCCAAGTTGTCCGGTGGTGTGGCCGTTATCAAGGTCGGTGCCGCTACTGAGGTTGAACTCAAGGAAAAGAAGCACCGCATCGAAGACGCCGTTTCAACGACCAAGGCCGCTATCGAAGAGGGCGTTGTCCCCGGCGGTGGTGTGGCCTTGATTCGTTCACAAAAGGCCATCTTGGAAGTTGCTAACCGTTTGACCGGTGACGAAGCTACGGGTGCCTTCATGGTGGCCCGTGCCGTCGAAGAGCCACTCAAGCAGATCGCCGTTAACGCCGGTCTCGAAGGTGGCGTCATCGTCAACAAGGTGCAAGAACTGCCGAACCCGACCGAAGGTCTGAACGCCGCCACTGGTGTGTACGAAGACCTCGTGAAGGCTGGTGTCATCGACGCCACCAAGGTGACGCGCTCAGCTCTGATGAACGCCGCTTCAATCGCGGCGTTGTTCTTGACGACGGAAGCAGTCATCGTTGACAAGCCCGAGCCCGCTGGCGCCGCAATGCCCGGCGGCGGAATGGACGACTACTAAGCCGTCAAAGTTTTGTTTGAAGTGCCGGGGCCAATGGCCCCGGCACTTTGCAATTGGAGACCAGATTGCGCTCGCTCATTCGAGACGATCACGTGGGCCGAACCATGCGTTGTAGCCAGGTCCGCCCAACTCGATGCTCGCCGTAGCATGAAGATATGACTACACCAGCCCCACTCAGCCCCTCCAAGGGTTTGAACGTTGCACACCTGTTCTGCCACCCCACTGATGTCGTCGATGTGGTGGCAGTACATGAAGCAGTGGCTTACGCCCACTCCAAGGGCCTGCAAGTAGTGACGGCCGCCATCATGGGTGCCAAGGCCGATGTCTGCTTCATGGTGCTGGGTGAAAACCTGTGGGACCTTCGGACCTTCCAGTCGAAGATTCAAGGGGCCGGCCTCTTTGTCTCCGAAAGCTACATCTCAGTTACCGAGGTGAGCGAATACTCCCAGGGCATGCCCGAAGAGATGCTGAACGCCCGTCTCTACCCGACCCTGCCTCCGGAGGGTATGACCGCCTTTTGCTTCTACCCCATGTCGAAGCGTCGCGGTGACGATAACAACTGGTACTCGCTGCCCTACGACGAGCGTGACCAACTCATGCGCGAGCACGGCAAGTCGGGCCGCACCTTCAAGGGCCGCATCCTTCAAGTGGTCACCGGTTCAACGGGCCTGGATGACTGGGAGTGGGGCGTGACCCTGTTCGGGGTTCACGTGGACGATCTGAAGGACTGTGTCTACACCATGCGCTTTGACGAAGCCTCCACGCTCTACGGGGAATTCGGGCAGTTTTACACCGGTCTCGTAGGCTCCGTGGATGAAGTCTTCGCCGCGGCAATCGCCTAGTCGTTGCTAGCGTCTTTATCGTGACCGATTTAGTAGGGGAGCGCCACTTACTTCGCTGGGCGGAGTCCCTGGCCGCTATCGCCCGCACGGGACTTGCCTTTACTGAGTCGCAGTACGAGCGTGAACGCTTCGAAGAAGTATTGAAGGTGGCCGGCGATATCCGAGCTCACGCTGATGAGGGTGCCGTCGATGGTCTCGACGGTGAGGGCCACGTGGCCAACTGGATGGGTCAAGTTCAGCCCGGCCGTGCGGGGTACGTCACGCCCAAGGTCGCCGTCGGTGCTGCCGTTATGAACGACAAGGGTGAACTGCTCTTGATTCAACGGGCCGACTCTGGTGTCTGGCTCTATCCCACGGGTTACTGCGACGTTGGTTATTCGGCAGTCGAAGTAGTTGTGAAGGAAGTCGAAGAAGAAACAGGAATCGAAGTTGAACCCATTCGACTCCTGGGTATTCTCGACACGCTGCGCCACGGCACGTCACGCATGCCCCTCTATTCAATGCTCTTTCTCTGTCGACAAATCGGTGGCGAACTGAATCCCCATCCACTCGAATGCTCCGACGCCGGCTGGTTTACGCGTGAAACCCTGCCATCACCAATCTTTGGTGTTGAACGATGGGGTGACAATGTCTTTGCCGCCATTTCCGGCGAAAAGCGCGATGTCTTCTACGACGATCTACGCAGTCCTATTTGGCGAGGCGACTTCTCATGAATATTGAAATCGCCACGGAAGTAACGGCAGAGTTAACTGCGTCACTGGCCACGCTCATCCCACAACTTTCGGGCTCGGCTGATCCCGTCACCGAAGATGTCCTACGGCGCGTGCTCGCTGATCCCGCTATCACGATGTTCGTTGCCCATCACGAGGGGAACATCGTCGGAAGCCTCACCCTGGCCGTCTTCACCATCCCCACCGGTAGTCGGGCGTGGATTGAAGACGTTGTCGTTGACGAAAGTGCCCGTGGACTTGGTGCGGGCGAGGCGCTCACGCTGGCTGCGCTCGATTCGGCCAAAGTGAAGGGTGCGACGTCGGTTGACTTAACGAGTCGTCCATCGCGCGAAGCGGCCAACCGCCTCTATCTCCGCATGGGGTTCGTAGCTCGTGAAACCAATGTCTATCGATTTTCGTTGGAAAGCTGACTTCGCGTCCCAATGGCAAGATCAGCTCGTGGCGAGTAGTCCGCTGACTCTTCGCCGGCCCGTGTTCGGTGACGAGTTAGTTGTGCGCCAGGGGCAGATCGAACTCCAAGCAGACGGTTTTGATTTTGCCTGGGAATTAACGACTGAAGGTTCGTGGACCGCCTATTTAGAACGACTCGACCGCTGTCACGATGGGGTAGAACTTCCAGATGGTGTAGTCAAGTCCACGTTCTACCTCGCCGAAGTTAACGGTGATGTAGTGGGAAGCACGTCAATTCGCTACGTACTCAATGAGTACCTGTCGGAGTTCGGGGGCCACATTGGCTACTGCGTCCGACCGACATTTCGCAGAAGAGGATACGCCGCCACTATGTTGCGATTGCAGATTGAGTTGGCCCGAGAGGCTCGTATCCATGACATTCTGGTCACCTGTCTCGAATCTAATGAGGCATCGGCCGCGGTGATTGAGCGTTGCGGCGGGGAGTATGAGTGCTCCCGGACTCGACCTGATGGTGCAACATTTCGTCGCTACTGGTTTCGTCAGCCGACCTAGTAATTTTCTACATTCTCGATAGCATTGAGACACTAAGACGAAAGGTGACTATGCGACGGTTTGTATCAACCCTCACAATGTCGACCATCCTGAGTCTGAGTCTTGTGTCCGTAGTGCCCGCCGTGGCTAGTGTGGAAACTCAGGTAGTCAAGAAAAAATGCGATCAAGCAGCGCTCGCACGGCACAACGCCTACAAGGATGCATCACGGGCAATCGTGGCGGCCTATAAAACAGTGATTGATGCGGCACAGGTGACGTATCGAGCAGCTCAACAGTCCGGCATTACTTCGGTCCGCAAAGCGGCTAAAGCCAACTATGAAGCAGCTCTGGCCAATGCACTAAATACTCGAGCAGCGGCACTCTCAGCCCTGGGCTCCGCCCCGAGTGTTCCGGAGAGATGCAAAAAAGCTGACCTTCACTCGTAATGGTGGTGGCAATAAGGCGGGCACGTGTTGCCGATGCTGAGGATTACTCCAAGATTCGCCTAGAAGCTCTACTCGAGGCGCCCGATGCCTTTGACAGCGTGCACGAAGACGTCACTACGTTCCCAATGAGCCGATTCGAAGAGCAGCTTCGTAACGGATTTTATTTCTTGGCCTATGACGGTGGCGACGTTATGGGCACGAGTTCGTATGCGCCATTCAGTTTGAATCGCCGGCGACACGCTGGCCTCTACGGAATGTTTGTTACGCCTCGCTGGCAGGGTCAAGGGGTGGCCACTGAATTAGTTAACGCCGTGCGTCAACAAGCTCGTCTTGCGGGCTACCGAGAGTTGTATCTCTCGGTAAATCCCTCCTTGGCACGCGCCGTGGCCTTTTACGAGCGTGAGGGATTTCGTGACACTGGAGAACGTGAACCGATGCGGCGTGATCCATCGGTGTTGCTAATGACCATGAAGGCACCAGTCGAGCGCTGATATGGGAAAAGTTACGTCCGTCGAAGAAGTTGAGAGTCGTGAACTTCACGCACTCCGACGCAATGTCCTGCGTGGGGGAGACCTCACCGTCGCTGTTGAGGATTCCCGAGACGGTCAGTTTGACTCGATACATCTTGCAGTTCGTCATGAGGGCACCGTTGTGGCTGGGGGTTCGTTCTACGTATCCACCTCGCCAATCGATCCCACTCAAACTGCGATGCAACTTCGATACCTCGCGACGGATTCGGCCTTTCAGAGTCGGGGTTTTGGAGCGGCTCTTCTTCACGAGGCTGAAGCTCGTTTTGAGCGTCGTGGCGTCAATTCGCTCTGGGCTAATGCCCGTGACACGGCACTTGGTTTTTACCTTCGGGAAGGCTGGGAAGCACTTCCCGGGTCAGAACACTTAAGCGTTGAGACCCAGTTACCTCACACCGTCATCGCCAAGCTTTTGCACCCTCCGGAGAGGTAGATATCTCTAGAGTGGGCCTATGAAGAAGCTCCGCATACTGGTAGCCCTCCTCGCGATTGGTGCCGGAGCATTCGTCACGCAACGACACGCGAGTTGGTGGCCCGGATCATCTAGTACGACCTCAACTGAGATGACCACCACTACGGTTCCAGTCATCGCACCACTCAGCGGTACAGTCGACCCGACGGGGCTCTCGGCGACCCGTCCCGCACTCACCATCAAGGTTGAGAACACTCCCGATGCACGTCCTCAGTGGGGCATCGACAAGGCCGATGTCGTCTACGAGGAGATTGTCGAAGGTGGCATCACCAGACTGGCAGCGGTGTTTCAATCCAACGTGCCTGGTCGAGTCGGACCCGTTCGATCTGTTCGCCGCACCGACCAAGCCATTGTCTGGCCTATCGGTGGGCTGTTCGCCTACTCCGGTGGTGCGCCTTACGCGGTGCAGAGTATCCAGACGGCCCCAGTACACATTTATAGCGAGACGGCTGCGCGAGAAGGAATGTTTCGTGACCACTCGCGCTACGCGCCACACAACCTCTACGCCGTTCCAGCGCAGTTGTGGCTACACCAGGGAACTCCGACACCGCCACCGGCCCTCTTTCACTACCGCGCCTCGGGAGACCAGACGGGCGGGAAAAAGTCGGGTGGCTTCCTGATGGGCTTTCGCTCGGGATACGCCACGACATTTCGTTGGAATTCCATCACGAAGTCCTGGGATCGCACCATCTTTGGTGCTCCTGACATCACAGCCACCAATGCCCGTGTTTCGCCGAAAAATGTGGTGGTGATGTGGATTACCTACAAGGGTGGAGTCGGCGCGATGGGCGCTGAAGGAATCATGGTTGGTACTGGTCGCTCCATGGTGATGACCAATGGTCGGTCTATTGCTGGAACGTGGACTCGCGCTTCAGAGAATTCGCGAGTGATTTACAGCAACAGCCAAGGCGAAGAGATCAACATGACGCCGGGTCAGACGTGGGTGGAGTTGGCGGCCACGAGCGATCCCGTGACGGTGTTCCCAGCGAACTAGACGGATTCTACGATCCCGGCAAGGCGACCCAACGTTTGTTCCATTGAGGTTCTGTTCTTAGCGGGCCAGCCCAACGGAATAATCAAGAGGCCCCAAGGTTTGCGATAATCAAACGATTCACGAACCAACGTGCCGTCGGCCACCTCATCAAGTTGGTAGCGCCAAACGAATTGGGCTACGTGGTGCCACGCAATCACATGATTTTCTTCGAACTCCACAACGTGGTTGGTCGTTGGATACGAGGCCTTCATCTTCATGTCCATTGAAAATGTCGCTCCGAGAAAGAGCCGTTCAGTGGTGCCGGCCTTGGGTTCAACGACCGTGCCCGATCCGTCAATTTCATGGTGGCGGTAGGGGTTGGCGAGAATGTCAAAAATCTTTGATGTCGGTGCGTTGATCACGCGCTCAACTGAAACGATACGAGAGTTGCTCATAGTCTCACCCTACGGGTCGACTATGCGGTTAGTACGCTCGATATATGGCACAGAGCATTGTTGAGAGCACCGGCAGTATCACAGTGGCCGGTCGTATCGTTCCGTGGGCTGCGTGGATTCCTACCGGTCCACCACCGGAGACGTTGATACTGATTGGTCACGGCGTCAGCGGTGACAAGCACGAAAGCTACGTTGTGGCGCTCGGGGAGTCTCTCGCTGCTCGAGGGGCCACCTGTGTGGCTATTGATGGCCCGATTCATGGGGAACGTCGCACTAGGAATACAGCTTCGCTACCCTTTCTCGATTTTGCCGCTCGGTGGTCCAGCGATGACGACCTGACAGACAACATGATTGAAGATTGGCGCGCAGTGCTTGACCACTTTTTGAGTGATGGTTCGGTTAACCCCGCTGCTCAGGTCGGGTACTGGGGGCTGTCAATGGGGACAATCCTGGGGCTCCCGTTAGTCGCGGCTGAACCGCGGATAACGGCCTGCGTCCTGGGACTCATGGGCAATACCGGTCCCACTCAGGACCGTATTGCTTCCGATGCTCGAACGCTACAAATCCCCACAATGTTCCTCGTTCAGTGGAATGATCAACTGTTTCACCGCCGCGACGCCTTTGAATTATTCGATCTCATTGGCTCACGAGACAAGACGCTGATTGCCACCCCGGGGAACCACGGCGACGTCACCCCCGAAACCTTCCGCCGTTCCGCCGAGTTTCTTCTGAATCGTCTAGCGAAGAGTAAGTAGAATTTGAGAATGAGTACGCCACGCGTTGGATTTCTAGGCCCCGTGGGTACCTTCACGCACGAAGCCTTGCGGACTCAGGCCGATCTCATCGCCGGAACAATCGTTGAATATCCCACGATTGGTGACGCCCTCGCGGCCGTAACGCGAGGCGAGGTCGACCTGGCCGTCGTGCCACTTGAAAATGCGATTGAGGGCACTGTTTCCGCGACCGTCGACGGACTCATCTTCGAAAACAGCCTCTTGATTGAACGAGAAATCGTTCTTCCGATTCAACTGCATCTGATGACGACGCCCGGTGTCGTGCTGGGTGACGTGACGGAAGTGTGGAGCTACTCCCACGCCTTGGCCCAATGCCGAACCTTCCTCCAGCAGTCGCTACCCGGCATCCCCACCAAGATCAGCGCCTCAACTGCTGACGCCGCCCGCAGTGTCGCCGAAACTGGTGGCTCTCTCGCTGCCGTGGCCCCAGCTATCGCCGCCGAGATCTACGGTCTTGAAATTGTCGCCACCGATATTGAAGATCACGCAGGCAACGCCACCCGGTTCGTTGTCGTCGGACGTGAAACTATTCCTGCCCCCACCGGCCACGATCGCACGACCATCGTCTGTTTCCAAGATGCTGACCGCCCCGGTTCTCTCTACGGCATCCTGGGCCGCTTTGCGGCCCGCGACATCAACTTGACCAAACTGGAGAGCCGTCCAACGAAGCGCGGTCTCGGCGACTACTGCTTTGTCGTTGAGTTCGAGGGTCACATCGCCGAAGACGTCATCGCGGACTGTTTGACCGATCTCCAAACGCACCTCACCCGAGTGAAGTTTCTGGGCTCCTACCCCGTAACAGGTGAAGAAGCCGCAAGTCGTCGCGAAGATGTCTCAGTCGCTCGTGCGGCGTCGGACGAATGGATGACCGAGCTGCGTCGCAACATCCGCTGATCAGCTGAAGAGGGCCCTCACGAGTGAGGTCAAGCCACCGAGTAGCAGCAAGATGTTGACCATCAAGCCGAAATGTCGCTTCTTTATCTTGGCAACCTGACGAAAGCCCAACGCCGTGCCAGCCGCTGCGGCCAGCAGCGTCGAGGCAAAGAGTTCGATGTCGACCACTCGGATAGCATTCCCTCCGAGCAGCATGACCAGGCCAATCGCATTCGAAATGGAAAAGACCAGCGAGATCGTGGCACGAAATTGTTCGGGGGTGAGCTGGCGACCTTGAAGGTAGATCACGAGGGGTGGACCGTTGGTTGCGAGGGAGGTGTTGAGCACACCGCTCACTGCACCGACAAGGCCACCAAAGAGATTCGAGTCGGCCCACGGTCGACGAAGACGGCTGGCCATTACGAGGGACCACAGCGCCGCGGCCGTGGTGCTGATGCCAAGTATGAGCCGCAGCATTGTGGCGCTGCCAGATTGAAGTAGCCAAACTCCGAGTGGCATTGCTATGACCGCACCGATGCTGAGGCGCTTGGCCTCCGGCCAGACAATGTGCTCTCGCTGAGTGCGGGTGAGGACGAGCGATATGACGCATGAAGTAAGGAAGACGGTGACGACGACATCACGCGGTGTCACGATCATGGCTCCGACTGGCACGGCAAAGAGGGCGAATCCAAAGCCGGCCGCTGATTGAAAAAATCCGGCGATAAAGATGATCAGCATGAGCATCGCGAGCCACCAGATCTGATGATTGAAGAGAACATCGCGCATTGGTGAATGCTATGAGGCCAAAGAGAAAATCCCGAGCCTCTTACGAGACTCGGGATTTTTCAGTGCGGAGGGAGTGGGATTTGAACCCACGGTGAGTTGCCCCACGTCGGTTTTCAAGACCGGTGCATTCGTCCGCTCTGCCATCCCTCCGTGGATAATTCTAGTGCGAAGGGGCAGGCTCGTTAAAGCGCCTTGCCCTGCTTCGTCTTGCGATGGCGGCCGGCCTGATCCAATACGACCTTACGGAGTCGAATCGACTTAGGCGTAACCTCAACGGCCTCGTCGTCGGAGATGAACTCCAACGCCTGCTCGAGGCTCATAATCGTCGGTGGTGTCATTCGCTCGGTGTTGTCTGAACCAGATGCTCGCATGTTGGTGAGCTTCTTTTCCTTGGTGGGGTTCACGTTCATCTCGTCTGAGCGAGTGTTTTCTCCGATAATCATGCCCTCGTAGACGTCAACGGCAGTGTCGACGAACAAGGTGCCGCGAGGCTCGAGGTCAATCAAGGAGTGCATGGTGGTGACACCACGACGGTCAGCAACCAACACGCCACGGGTGCGGTGTCGGATCTCCCCGAACCAGGGGGCGTAGCCGTCAAAGATGTGGTGCATCATGCCAGCGCCGCGAGTTTCGGTCATGAAGTCGGTACGCATACCAACGAGACCGCGAGACGGAATACGCCACTCCATCCGGACCCATCCGGTGCCGTGGTTGACGAGATCGAGCATGCTGCCCTTACGGGTGCTGAGCAGGGTGGTGATATTGCCAACGAACTCGTCGGGCGTGTCAATGGTGACGCGCTCCATCGGTTCGTTTAGCTTGCCATCGATTTCGCGAGTAACCACCTGAGGCTTACCCACGGTGAGCTCAAAGCCTTCACGGCGCATCTGCTCAATAAGGACGGCCAACTGCAGTTCTCCACGACCCTGAACTTCCCAGGCGTCGGGACGCTCGGTGTTAACCACCTTGATAGAAACGTTACCGATGAGTTCCTTGTCGAGGCGGTCCTTGACCATGCGAGCCGTGAGCAGCTTGCCTTCGGTCCCGGCGAGGGGCGAGGTGTTGATGCCGAGTGTCATCGACAAGCTGGGCTCGTCCACGGTGATGGGGGGCAGGGCGATTGGGTTGTCGGGATCGGCCAACGTTTCACCAATGGTGATGTCCTCGAATCCGGCGATAGCCACGATGTTGCCAGGCCCGGCGCTCGCTGCGGGTGTGCGCTCGAGTGCTTCAGTGATGAAGAGCTCAGTGATCTTGGCGTACTGGATGGTTCCGTCGAGGCGGCACCACGCCACGCGCGAGCCGCGCTCCAAGGTTCCATTGATGACGCGGCAGAGCGCCAAACGACCGAGGTACGGGGATGCGTCCAAGTTGCAGACCAGGGCCTGAAGGCCGTGGCCCTCTTCGTACTCCGGAGCCGGCATGTGCTCAATGATGGTGTTGAACAGTGGCATGAGGTCACCCGAGGTGTCCTCGGAGGACAAACTGGCCCAACCCTGTCGCGCACTCGCGAAAAGGATGGGGAACATGATTTGCTCTTCGTCGGCGTCGAGGTCCAAGAAGAGTTCTTCAACTTCACTCACGACCTCGGCCACACGGGCGTCGGGGCGGTCAACCTTGTTAATTACGAGAATTACGGGCAGGCGCTTCTCGAGCGTCTTGCGTAGCACGAAGCGAGTCTGGGGCAGGGGGCCTTCGGCGGCGTCGACGAGGAGAACAACGCCGTCAACCATTGAGAGTCCGCGCTCCACTTCACCACCGAAGTCGGCGTGGCCGGGGGTGTCGATGATGTTGATGATCATCTCGTTAAAACGGACAGCCGTGTTCTTGGCGAGGATGGTGATGCCTTTTTCCTTTTCAAGATCACCGGAGTCCATGACGCGCTCGCCGGCGTCTTGATGGTCGCCAAAGGAGCCGGTCTGACGGAGCATGGCGTCAACCAGGGTCGTCTTTCCATGGTCAACGTGGGCAATGATGGCAATGTTTCGAATATTATTTTCGCGTTGCATAACTGGAACACGCTAGTGGCGATTTAAAACTACGAAAGTTATGCCGCAATTCGCGTGTAGTGGCGATGTTCCACAATGGCCGAGCGAACGAGATCTCTCGCGCCCGCTCGGAGCGTTTCCATAGTCCCGTCAAGGGCCAACGCCACTCCAGCTTCGGGCCAGATACCGATAATCCTCTGTGCCACATGGCCCTGGGGGTCAGACAGGGCTTCCACGGCCAGGTCGGCCCGGAGCCCAGCGCCGGCAGTTCGCACCGGGAGACCTGAACGGAACCGAATCACGATACGGCCTTCCTCAGATTTTATGAGTGCGTCTCGGCGCCCGCGGAGCGTGGTTCGGGCGCCGGCGACGTCGTAGTAGGCGTCGACCGAAGCCATCGCAATATCGGGGCCCAGACGGCCCATCATTTGATGCATCTGGGTCGCCCAGGTGGTGGCCTCCGCGACGACGATGCCCACGATGGGGTTGGCGAGGTTCGCAATCCACTGGCCGAGCGATCCAGTGCGGGCGTGTCCGCGGGCCGCGCGATCGAGTTGGTCGGCCAAGGCTTCGTAGACGGCGTCACTGTAGGACAACTGAGGGGAGCGTTCGACGTAGCGAAGTGCGGCATTTCCGAGAACGCGTCGCGTAGTAATCGGGGACCACGCAAAATCACTGGATTGAATTCCTGCCTTCTCCACCATCCAGGCGTCAAGTCGCCGGTGGTGACCAGTCGGGATGGAACGGAAGCGAGCTGCGAGGGCATCACGCTGCTCGCTGGTAATGACAGCCTGTGCGACACCCTTGATGTCGCACAGTTCTTCGAGGGAAGCATTTGTGAGATCACGTTGTGTGACGCCGTTCATCGCCCGGCCACCAGTGCATCCAAGGTTGACAAGATTTCACCTACACCGCGATGAAGCAATTCGTTATCAACGTTGAAGCGCCACAGTTGTCCTGTGGCCGTAGAGAGGGTGGCGACAAATCGGGGGGCAAGGCCCGACTTCAACGTTTCGACCACGGCGTGGAAGCGAAGGGCCCGTTCCATGGATTCATCCAATATGGAGGTGGTGATGTCGATTAGAGCGACGCCCGAACCGACGCCGTTGGCACTTCCAATAACCAGGTCAATGTGATCGCGCAAAATAACTCCACCGCCACCCAAACGGATGGCGCTACGTACCGCGGTGCGAGGTAGCCACGACGATGGTGGTATGCCCAGTCGTTGTTGTAATACAACACCGTGTGCCACAACTTCGGTAGCGAGCCGTGCCCGTTCGTCATCGTCCAGTCCAGCGAACACTTCCACGAGCTCGCTGGCCCCTTCGCTCGCTCGCCACGCTGCGACGGCATCCGTGAAGAGATCATGAATCGGAAAGTCGATGGCAATCAGGCGCATGAGTTGCGTAATCAGAGCCCCGCGCATTCGCCCGTATGGGGTGTAGGAGCTGGTCGCTACGTCACGTCGAAAAGAGCTGGGGCGAATGACGTAGGGAATAGTGGGCTGGGCTTCGCCCAAGAGTGAGTAAATACCATCGGCGAGAGTGGCTCGGATGCCGGCACTGTCGAGTGCCACTTCGGGCGAGGTTGTCCGTCGTGCATCACGCAGAGAGTCAATGAGGGTCACAATGTGTGGAGTTGCCGTCGTGGTCATGCTTCCACTCTGCTCCGGGCCTATGACACGCCTAAAGTGATGGTCATGCTCTTGTTCTGGCTGGTTTTTGGCGCATTTATTACGGCAATGCTCGTTTGGGCCGTCCTCACGGTTCGTTGGGCCGTTCGCCGTAATCGGGAAATAACAATGTCACAGGGTGATGCTCGAATATCCAAATGACTGACTCCGCGGTAGATCGTTTCCACCCCCTGGTGCGAGCGTGGTTTAACGAACGCTTCCCCAACGGTCCTACGAGGCCGCAAGCGGCAGCCTGGCCCGAGATCGCCGACGGCCACGACGTACTGGTGGCCTCACCTACGGGTAGCGGTAAAACACTCACGGCCTTTATGGTCGGCATCAACGAGCTCTTCGTTAATCCACCCGCCGAGATTCCAACCGGCCCATCCATTCTGTACCTCTCCCCGCTACGGGCATTGGCCACCGATATCAAATTCAATCTGCAACAACCACTCGAGGAACTCACGGCCCTCGCCCAGGCTCAGGGTCTTGTTGTTCCGACAATTCGGGCTGCCGTGCGAACCGGTGACACGTCGCAGTCAGAACGTCAGCAACATATCCGCAAGCCTCCACACATCTACGTGACAACACCCGAGTCGCTTTACAACCTCCTCACCTCAGTGAATGGTCGCAATCTGATGCGCCACGTGCAAACGGTGATCGTTGACGAAATTCACGCGATGGCCCCCGATAAACGGGGCAGCCATTTGAGTCTCTCCCTCGAGCGACTTGAGCGGCTCACTGTCGAGACCTCCGGTCGGCGACCTCAGCGCATCGGTCTCTCGGCGACGCAGCGACCATTGGAACGGGTCGCCCGATTCCTGGCTGGCGTGCACGGCGATGGTCGAGAGGTTCGCATTCTTGACTGCACGGGTTATCGACAGACGGACTTCGCACTCACGCTGCCCAACAGCGAACTCGAAGCGGTGATGTCGACTGAACAGTTTCACGACGTACTCGGCCAACTCTGCGATTTAGTGGCAGCTCATACCACCACCTTGATTTTCGTGCAGAGTCGCCGCTTAGCCGAACGGTTTGCGCACCAACTCAGCGAGGCTCTCCTCGACGCCGGTCTCGTGGCCAACGCGGATCAAGTCGTCGCGGCTCATCACGGCTCTATGTCCCACGAACGGCGACACCACGTCGAACATCTCCTGCGCTCCGGCCAACTACGGGCACTCGTGGCCACGGCGTCGCTCGAACTAGGTATCGATGTCGGACCCGTGGACCTAGTGGTCCAAGTCGGCTCGCCACGGGCCATTGCGACGTTTCTGCAGCGGGCCGGTCGAGCGAATCACCAAGTGGGGGGAGTGCCGAAGGCCCGTCTCCTGCCAATGAATCGCCACGAACTCATTGAGGGCATTGCCCTCCTCGATGCCGTTAATCGAGGGGAGCTCGACGTCATGCAGATGCCTGTCGCCCCTCTCGATGTACTGATTCAACAGATTGTGGCTGAAGTCTCTTCTCGGGGTGAAGACAGCCCCGACGCGCTCTTTGCCATGGTGACCGCGGCCGCACCGTACGCCGACCTGCCTCGGGCGACCTTCGACGAGGCGCTGGAGTTTTCGGGTAAAGGTTTGTTAACTGGCCGAGGCGCTCGCGGGGCCCAACTCTCACTCGATCCCATCAATCAGACCGTGCGCCCTCGGCGCAGCGCTTCGATGGCGGCGATTATGAATGGTGGGACTATTCCCGATCTCGGTGACTACAACGTCATTCTCGATCCGGACAACATCGTCATTGGGCAGCTCTCAGAAGACTTCGCTATTGATTCCTCAGTGGGTGACGTTTTTTTGCTCGGGACCCACGCCTGGCGCGTGACGCGGGTCGATCAGTCAACGGTGCGAGTGGTGGACGCCGACGGTGCCCCTCCGTCAGTGCCATTCTGGTTCGGTGAGTCTCCGGCGCGGACTTGGGAGCTCTCGGCGGCTGTCAGTCGGTTGCATGACGTCATACGCAATCCACTAACCATCCGCGACGGGGCTACGGCCCGTGACGCGCTCGAGGCCATACCGGGCGTCTCGGCCGTAGCGGCCGATCAGGCCGTCGCCTTCCTCTCACGCAGCCTCGACATTCTGGGCGATCTACCGACCCAGTCCAATCTCATTGTTGAGCGCTTCTTTGACGAGACCGGTTCTATGCAGTTCGTCGTTCACGCGCCATTTGGGGCCCGAGTGAATCGTGCTCTCGGTCTTGCTCTTCGCAAAAAGTTCTGTGTCACTTTTGACTTTGAACTACAGGCCGCGGCCGACGACAATGCCGTGACGATTGCGCTCGGCCCCCATCACTCCATGCCTCTCGAGTCGGTGATGACGATGGTTAAGAGCACCACCGTGAGGGAGACGTTGACTCAAGCCGTGCTGCTACTACCAATGCTCAAGACCCGTTGGCGGTGGAACGGTGTTCGCTCACTGGCCATCTCGAGAACGATATCTGGTCGGCGTCGGCCGATTCAACACATCCGCATGGACGCCGAAGATCTGATGGCGGTGGCGTGGCCCAGCTTGGCCGCCTGTCAAGAGAATGCTCCGTCAGGGCCAATTCCTATTCCCGACCAAATTCTCGTTCGCCAGACGCTGGCCGACGTGATGTTCGAGCCCCTGGATATTGAAAACTTGCTCCGGGTACTCGAGGGACTCGAAGATGGTTCGATTCGCGTCCACTGCGTTGATGTCCCGGAGGCCTCGCCTCTGGCCCACGGAATCTTGAACGGTCAGCCCTACACATTTCTCGATGACGCCCCGCTCGAAGAGCGTCGCAGCCGAACCGTTTCGACTCCTCGCGGTCTGGGCGCCACCGATGCCCAGGGTCTGCCGGTATCGCTAGAACGCAACGCTCTCGACCCGGAACTCATCGCTGAAGTCATTGCGACCAGTGGCCCCCGGATTCGTGATCGAAACGAACTAGCCGATTTCCTGCACACCTATCTGGCTATTCGCCCGGTCGCGGAGTGGCAACTCTTTTTTGACGAACTCCTGATCGAGGGTCGAGTCCTGGAGTCGGAGGGTATCTGGGTCTCAGCGATGCGACCCCTCATCGTGGAAGAACTGCGAGATGACGATGAGGCGGCGGCCACATTGCTGACGGCTCACCTCGAAGCGGCCGGCCCCGTGGATATTGCACATCTGGTCTCGGAGGAAGTGCTCGGCGCGGGACCACTCCGGGGAGCACCACTGACGGTGCCTCGGGCCAAGACGGCTATCGCTCGACTAGAGCAGATGGGCTTTGCGGTGGCCCTACCGGATGGTCGCTGGTGTACTCGTGAAACGTTCCGACGACTCAATGTTCGAGCGAAAGCCAAGCGCCGCCATAACGAACCGGCCGTCTCCATCGCCGCCTACCTCAACTTTCTGCTCCACTGGCAACACGTTGCCGAAGGCTCCCAGCTGGCGGGTCGTGACGGACTCTTGGAGGTCATTCGTCAACTCCAGGGAGTGGAGCTCGCCGCCGGTGAGTGGGAGCCTCAGATTTTCAGGGCCCGGGTGAGTGACTATCGGCCGTCGTGGCTCGACGAACTTTGTCTCGCCGGTGAAGTGACGTGGTCGCGCTTGACACCAAAGGTCACCCCCGAAGACGAGCAGCGCGGATCGACAGCACCGTCGATGGCGACGCCCCTCACGTTCATGATGCGCGAAGAGTTCGGTTGGCTCATGACCTCAGCGCGTCATAAGTTAAATGTCGAACCTCCACGACACGGCCCGGCCGCCGAGATTTACGAAACACTTGCCCTCCATGGCGCCCTCTTTCGTGGGGACCTCGCTGCTCACGTGACCCGTTTTCCTTCGGAGATCAACGACGGTCTTTGGGACCTAGTAGCTCGAGGATGGATTTCGGCCGACTCCTTCCACGCTGTTCGAGTACTTCTCAAGAACGCCCAACGGGGTCATTCGGTATCTCGCAAGTCCACGGCCGGTCGCCTGGCACGGGGCGTGACGAGGGCGCCGAGTGCCTCTGGCTCCGGTGAGGGTCGATGGAGTCTCATTCGGCACAACTCACAAGAGTTAGGTCGTCTAGAACTCGAAGACCTGGGTGAACGCGTTGCCGTGCAGTTGCTCTTACGTTGGGGCGTGGTCACCTATGAACTCTTCGATCAGGAGAACTTTGGGGTTTCGTGGCTCTACGTCAGCCGAGCCCTACGCCGCCTCGAAGCGCAAGGTCAGATCGTGGGAGGACGGTTCATAGCGGGCTTGAAGGGGGAACAGTATGCGCACCCCGAGGCCATTCAGTTGCTGCGTTCGGCCCCGACGGCTGCCATCGTGCAACTCTCCGCGTGCGATCCCTTAAACCTGACTGGTGGCGTTGTGGCTGGTTCGCGAGTGCCGGCGAGACCGAAGAATCTCATCACGGTGAGCGAAGGTGCTATTCACTCTTCTTGCGCTGCAGATCTTCCACTGACTGTCGAAGTTCCGTCAGGGACGCTTCCAGTGGGGCAAGGCGTTCATTAACCGCCGCCTCCACCCTCGCAGCGACAAACTCTCTGATTTTGGTGTCGACGGAGTCGACAACCGGAGCGGTGAGCTGACGAAAAATGTCCTTGAAGTCGTTCGACGAAGCGTCGTTGGTTTCAGTCATGAGCCAACTCTAATTTCCTGAAGGACGGCAGTACACCCCATTATCAAACTGCAGCGAGTTGTAGAGACCGGCCCACGGGGCACTGTTGAACAGTTGAATTTGCCACGGGGCCACGAGGCAGGCGTCTGAACTTCCAAAGGCTATGTAGCCAATGATGTTGTTTCCCTTGGTGGTGCTGAGTCGAACCGGCGGGGAGATTCCGTTAATGACCCGACTGCTGGCGTGGGCTTTTTGAAGTGGTGAGACGAGTGGGACGGTGAGGTTCGTGCCGTCATATGAATTAGCGATTTGAGTGAACTCCGGTCCGGCGCTGTCACGGAAGTAAATCTTTTGACCGGCGAAGAGGCCGGTACTGTTCGCCACCGTCATGCTGGTGGCCCCAATAGCGACTGCGGTCGTGAGCGACGTGCTGAACCATTTGAAGGCCACGGCCAAGAAGACGGGCATCGTCAAACTGCTGAGTGCGCCAAGTTTGTACTCATTTTGGGTGGCGTACATCGCGGGCTTTAGTGCCGTATCGATGGAGGTCAGACCATTGGCCCATCCCGTGGCGTAGGCCGTCCAGAGCGTCGGCGACCAAGCAGGGCACCACTTGGCAACTGTGTTCACACCATCGAGGCACGAGTGGTAGTCGGGGTAGCCCTCGGGGTCGATGATCACCCAGTCGGGCTTCAGTCCCAGTCCGAGTCCGCGATACTTATCGATCGTGTTGGCGACCGCAACGCCTGCGGCAAAGGCGTGGGCGTAGTACACATCGGGAGTGACCTTCTCGCCACTCGTCGGACCCGAGACCGTCCAGTAGGACAGCCAGGCCGTGCGCTTATGACTGTCGGCGATGGCTTTGCCGACGAGAAAATCTTGAGAGTTCTTGATGTCGTTGCTAGAAGATTTCACCGAGACCCATGGTGCGCTCAACGTCCCGAGACCGCCCGTAATGCCAATACTGGGCCACCTGTCGGTAATAGCGGTTGAGTTCTTGCTCTGCGGAAGGGCGTAGAGACCCGTGCCCGTGGGCGGTGGTGTGGCCACGCCCCCGGCGTAGAGCGCGAGGCCGGAAGGGGTCACCACACCAGTAATGCCACCACCGACCGTCTGGGCATCAGATCCACCGGTAATGGAGACGTCGACGCTCTTCCACGTGTTAACCGCGGTTTCATTGGAAATGATGAAGAGGTCGCCCCAGTTTCGAGCTGTGGCCGCCACGTAGATAGTTGATCCGGAGTTAATGACAAAGGGGGCGTCGACGAGAGAAGGTGCGCTTGCGAGTGTGGAGATATCGATGTCATTCCAGGTGTACATGCCAGCCGTGCCCGTTCCCCGAAACAGTGTCGCCACGCCAGTGGTCGTGAGCCCAACGAGGGCCACGCCCGTAGGAGTCATGGTCAGACTGAGGTCCGCGGTAGTTAGCGGTGCGCCCGTAGCCAGGGTGATGTCTTGCGTGGTAACGGCGCTACAGGTAGCTGGCGCGAGGGTGCAGTCACTCGCTAGGCGGTACTGCATGATGTGACCGACGGAATCAGTGGCGACGAAGGTGCTGGTGCCTGGTAGCCAGATGGGATTGCCACTTACGCCGGCATCGTTGACCATGGTTGTGACGTCGCGGACATCGTTGGTCGTAATGCGTAAGGGCCATTTCAGCGGCACGTGCATGTAGACCACATGGTTCGTCGTAGTCCGTCCAATCAGACTGAGGCCATCACTGACGGAAGTAGTCGATGGCGTGGTAGCGAAGGAAACCCCGGCCGGCGTGGAGAGATCTCGGACGGTGAGAAAAGCGCGCGAGACGGGCTTGACTTGAAAGTGCTCCCATCCGGGGTGGATGTCGGACCAAATCGTAATGAGTGTCAATCGACCAGCCGTTGAAAGAAACATTGTCTGGAGGTTGTCTTGTGCGTCGATGAAAACTACGGGGTCACTCGCGGCTAGGGGCAGGTGCGTCCCTTGACAATGAATACAGAGTGTCGTGGTCGCTCCGCTGGGGAGAGTCTGGTTGACCATGGCGAAACCCTGGGCGGAGCGCCAAGCGAGCAGTGTGCTACCCGAAGTAGTGAGGCTGACGTAGGGGCGACCCATCATCGTGGTGGCCGCCATCACCGATTTGAGAGGAGTGGCATCCCACGGCAGAGGTGTCGAGTTGGTTTTGGCGTACGAAAAGATTGGCAGCCCGGTGGTGGTGGCTGGGGCCGGTGCGGCATTCGAGCGAACGACTACGGGCCCCAGGGCCGTCAGGGCGCAAAGTATCGCAGCGATGGCAACGCGTACTCTCACTCGTCCTCTTCCCAGGTGCTCCAGCACCGAATCGGACCCCCACCCATAGTCAGTCTAGGAAGTAGTTGGCGAATCCGGAGGTCACAACCAGAGGAGCGTGGCTGCTAGCCGACAGAGTTATCGCCTTGATCACGTGTTGGGATTGGAGGCTGACGGGGTCGCCATTGCGAAATTTTTACTACTTCGTCAGCTGCTACTACGGGGAGAACGTCGCCAACTTGGTTCCCAAGGTCGCCCCGAGGCTGCCCGAGCCGTAGGCAAACAGAGATTTAACTCCAGCGAGGGTGATGGTAACGGGAATCCATGTTTCACTGGGTGGGCCATTCTCAACTAAGACCACGACTTTGCCGGCGACGAGTACTGCTAGTTGTCGCGCGGAGGTCCCGAACGCAACGACATCACTCTGAGGGGTGAGCGCGGCGTATGTGGACGTTATGTCATCAGTGACCCAAGAACCATTACTCGTTGTGAGAGGGAGCAACTCAATGAGGTGCAACTTGCTGGTCCGGACGTAGACGGCGAGGTTGCTCTCACCCACGAGGGTTGGATTACCAATGAAGGTTGCGTCCGTACCGAGCGTCCAACGGGCCCAACCGGAGATGTCGACGCCATCCCACGTGCCGAACGTGGTGTTGTAGGTAAAAAGCGAAATCTCCCTACCTACCCTCAACACGATTGACGGCCCCTCGACGGTGCTGGTCACAGATTGCGCTAGCGCGTAGCCCGAACCAGTCACCTTGGGCATTGCATTGAGAACGGAAATGTTGGTCCGCGTTACCCGTGAGCCGTTGACGGTTGAAACGTATAAGTAGCCAGTCGTGCTGATGTTGGCGACGTAGATTCGGCCGTCAGCAATGGAGATGCCGGGGGATGCAATGGCCGCCGTATCGGCGGTGGCGGTATTGAGAACAGTCGTGACGAGGCGTGCGTTAGTGATTGCCAGGAGTCGGACCTTCGCGTCTTTGCCGACGTAGACAATGAAACAGCCACCGGCGGGATTGTCGATCACATCGGGGTCCGAGGCTACCTCCGGCACGCGCGCCACACCGTTGCTCGTTACCAGGAGCGAGGAAATGGAAGAGAGCGTGGAGTACAGGGCTCCCTTGCTAGTTCGACTGACGGTGCCGCAGTTGGTCGAGCTCGCGGGTACCCCCATGATTGTGCCCATGGCCGACGGCACCGCAGTGCTCGCACTGCGCCACGTACTAATAAAAGTGGTCGAGGCGGCCGCGGCGCTTACGCCCCCAGCCACGGCGGTAACGCTGACGGGGCCCGTGTTGCCAGTAACAATACGGAAGGTAGCTACACCCTGAAGGTCGGTGACACTGTCCGACGTAGGAATAACCCCGACGCCGGTAGGGGCCCTGAGCGATACCGAGATACCCGCAATCGTGCTCTGTTCGCTGTTGCGAACCGTGACACGAACTGTGGCGCCCGTCGTTCCGACCGCTGGTGAGGAACTTACGGTGCTCGCAATCGCGCTAACGATGCTGGGGATGAGTGTGGCCTGGAACGACGTGTAGAAATTATTGGAGTCGGAAATCTCAAGGACTTTGGATCCCGCAGTAAAGCCGTTGATGGCTCCCGAGGCCACGACGGTCACGGCTGTCATTGGAGCAATGTCACGACCTAAGACCAAGGTGACATCAGCACCCGAAACAGAGAGACTGCCTGGGTGTACACCATTAACTGTGTAGTTCCCCGCGTTCGCACTCAATCCACCCGAGACCATTCCGTGGATGGTGATGCTGTCGGCACCGGCAACTAGTGCCGTGCCACTGGAGAAATAGTTGAACGTCCAGGTAGCAGCAACTCCGGTGCCGGTTTTCGACGCACTGAAAGTGTGCGCCTGTCCGCAGAGGGCGGGCAGAAAAGTCGCTGGGTTGGGTGATCCGAGGCCGGACGCAACGTCGTATCCCGAAGTCGCGCTGTAGCTGCCCGTGCCGTAGATGTCGTTAGACCCGGTGGTCACGTCAATGATTCCTGTGCCGTTGATCGCCATTTGGTAGAGACGCGGATTGAGAAAGCCGAGATTAGATAAGCCACAAGCTTGCGCGCCCACGGCCGCCATGGCCCCGAGGATCGGTGCTCCAATGGACGTTCCGCCAAATCCCTGCCATCCGCCAGCGAAGTAGGCCAGCATGCCGGTACGGGGATCGCCCATCACAGAGATATCGGGCACTTGGCGTTGATTATTGAGAGTGACGCCTGGTCCGACCTGCCAGTCGGGTCGAGAGTAAACATTTGAGAAACCACCACCGCCACCACACGGTGAGCCACAGCCACCGTTCCACACGCTCTGGACGAGCGGAGAGATCGAGGTAACGGAGAGTCCGCCAATGCCGGTCACCCAAGGAGAGTTAGCGGGGTCATCAACGATTGGGCTGTAGGACACCGTGGCGTCACCGGGTGCGGCGCTGTAGGCACAACTTGATGATCCCGAGTCACCGGCCGCCACAAAGACGGACTGTCCTTGCGCCGCTAGTTGCTGAAGGAGTGGCTGTTGAGCGGCGCTCGAAATATCGGCCTCGCACTGACCCCACGAGACGGAGACGGAATCGGTCAGATGGTCGGTAGCAATCCGACTGAACTCATCGACGAAGCCGTTGTCGTCGTTGGGGTGCATGTAGTTATAAATCGTGGCCCCGGGAGCGAGGCTGGCAATTTGCTGCAGATCAAGTGCAACTTCGGCGCCACCATTGGCGGCGGTGCTGGCGCTCGCGCCCCCGTTCATGACAACATCAACAATTGTGTTGGACAGTCCAAAGCAGTTGAGATACGTCGTCATGTCACTGCGGTAGTAGTCCGCAAATTCCACCACCGCCACCGAGTGGCCGGCCCCGTTGAAACCATTGGCGTAGGCCGTATCTAAGCCGTACGCGCGAGCAATTGCACCTGGGAGATACGCGCCACGGGAGGCCGCTGTATTCCTCGCGGCCGTACAGGCCGTGGGGCCGGTCAGTGACTGGCGAGGTGCGCTCGCGTTGGTTACGGCCGAAGTGGCGTGCGGGTGTTCGAATCCGTTCAGTCCCGAGATACCGGCGACGTAGCGAGCAATGGGTGAGGTGAGGCCAATGCGTGATGTGGCTACGGTCGCAATCTCGCCGCTGACGTCGCGGTAGCGCTGCAACTTGGTGTGAAATGTTGCGGCAACTTGGGTCGCGCTACCAGTGACTCGAAGCACCAAATTGTTGGGGCTGATGGCCGAAACGGTGAGTCCTGTTCTGCGTAGTTCACTTCGAACAAGTGCTAGTGCGGAGGGCGTCGCTCCAAATCGTTGGGCGAACTCGGCCGGACTGAGGAAGTGGCGGTAGAAAGGGTTACCCGGGGTCGAGACATCGTTAATTAATTGCCTGAGCGCTGCCGAATCGTTGGGCTCGAGCACAACCCGAAGATCGAGCCGAGTGCGGCTGGGGGCTGCACCCAGCAATGTTGCGCCGAGTGGAGCCTCGATGCCCTGCGAGATCCACTGGATGCCGGACGAGCGAACGAGTGCTTGTGCGCTGAGAGGGGTTACCAGTACCGAGATGCACACAGCAAAAGT
>Ga0136642_1000405_pt1 | contig 23962 bp, 29 predicted proteins | sample LowCatLa1302831Y_FD_115313 | JGI IMG/M metagenome (GOLD analysis project Ga0136642, IMG submission 115313) | Freshwater microbial communities from Lower Cathedral Lake, Yosemite National Park, California, USA - 13028-31Y | ecosystem: Environmental > Aquatic > Freshwater > Lake ... | reverse complement strand
GGCACAAGTCGGCGATCGTGCTAAAAAAGGATTACTAACAAAAAATGCTATTAGAGTAGTTAAAAATAGAATAAATGCCACACACGGCGATCACCCTACTCCAAAACTTCCAAAGTAAATTTTGACTTTGCCAAATAGGCTCTTCGGAGCCTATTTTTTTTATTAAATACAATATGGCAAAATCACTAGACGGCGTCTTAACCAAAAAAGCGCACACCAAAGAATCATTTACTGAAGAACAAGTTCAGCACTTATTAGCCTGCTCAGATCCCACTACAGGATATCTGCACTTTGCTAAAACCTTCTTTTATATTCAGCATCCGGTCAAAGGCAAGATGCTGTTTCAGCCGTATGACTATCAAGTAGGGTTATTAAATTCTTATCACGATTATCGATTCAACATAAACATGTTGCCACGACAAAGTGGTAAAACAACTTGTGCATCAGCATACTTGTTGTGGTATGCCATGTTTCATCCGGATCAAACTATCCTAGTGGCCGCACACAAATATACAGGCTCACAGGAAATCATGCAACGTATTCGCTATGGATACGAACTATGCCCAGACTACATACGTGCAGGTGTGGTTAACTATAACAAAGGGAGTATTGAATTTGAGAACGGATCAAGAATTGTTTCAGCTACTACTACTGGTAACACCGGTCGTGGTATGTCCATATCCTTACTATATTGCGATGAGTTTGCTTTCGTACAACCTAACATTGCTGAAGAATTTTGGACTTCAATATCACCAACACTAGCAACTGGTGGACGAGCAATTATCACTTCAACACCTAATAGTGACGAAGATACGTTTGCTATTATTTGGAAAGAAAGCAAAGATCTTTTTGATGAGTTCGGCAACGAAAATCAAGAAGGTATAGGACGCAACGGTTTTCACGGATTCCGTGCCGAGTGGCATGAACATCCAGACCGCGATGATGAATGGAAGCGAACTGAGATGGGTCGTATTGGTGAAGAACGTTTCCGTCGTGAGTACGGTTGCGAGTTTTTAGTATTTGACGAAACACTAATTAACAGTATTAAACTTGCAGAACTTGTGGGTAAAGAACCAGCATTCCGTATGGGGCAAGTGCGCTGGTATAAAAAACCTCAACCCGGATTACTCTATGCCGCGGCCCTAGATCCTAGCCTGGGCACAGGTGGTGACTATGCTGCCATAGAAGTGTTTGAATTACCCAGCATGATACAGGTAGCAGAATGGCAACACAACTTAACAATTATACAAGATCAAGTCAAAATATTTAGAGATTTATTGCGCTATATTCAAGACGAAATTGGACAAGAATACCCTAACAGTATCTACTGGAGTTGTGAAAACAACACTGTGGGCGAAGCGGCTCTAGTAGTGATTAAGGATTTAGGAGAAGAAAACTTCCCCGGATTATTTGTAAGTGAACCGGTGAGAAAAGGGCATGTACGTAAATTCCGTAAAGGATTTAACACTACATTTGGTAATAAAATATCAGCATGCGCCAGAGTAAAGTTCTTAATTGAGGAAGATAAGATGAAAATTCACAGTCGTCCTTTACTCAGTGAGCTTAAAAGTTTTATTGCGGCAGGCACTAGTTTTAAAGCAAAAACAGGACAGCATGATGACTTAGTTTCTGCGTTATTGCTAGTTGTACGCATGAGTGTAGTACTAGCAGAGTGGGATCCTAGAGTGTTTGAAACTCTCAGCATAAATTCACATCTAGATGAAGATTGGGAAGCTCCACTCCCGATATTTATTTCTAGTAATATCTAATAAATATAGTATGGACATTAACTTAGACAAAATCGCGCAAGAACTATACGGTAAAATCCGTACTAGATTTTCTGACGTTACCTTTGGTGATGAAGAGGGGAAAATACTTAGTCGCGAAGAAGATATACCCAACGCACGATTCTTTGAATTTGAATACAAAGATCACGGCGAAGTATTAGGCACAGTTACTATTACGCTTAGCCAAAAGAAGGGTGTATTTGTACAATTAAGTGGAGATTTAGTTGATTCTAAACACCCTACGGCTTTTAAATTTATACGTTCTTTGAGAGATTTTGCTCGATCAAGATTGTTAAATTACGATGAGATAAATATAGGGAAGAATAATTTAGATAAAAGAGATTATCATTTCCAGACCAAATCCAAGGAAGAACCTATGATGGAAAGTAAAATGTACGGTACTGCTAAGATCAGTTACCAAGACTTAGGTGAGGCGAGACTTGTAGTCAAACACAGCCAACCTGTTAATACAGATTTAGCCGCAGGACGTACACAGCACATCGAAGCAATTTACGTAGAAAATTCCCAAGGTGAACGTTTTAAATATCCTTTCAAACATTTAAGTGGTGCTCGTGCTCTAGCAGAACATTTAAAACACGGTGGAATCCCATACGACAGTATCGGCAAACACATTACCAGTTTATCAGAAGAATTGGCTCAGTTACGTAAATTTAAAGGCTACATTAGTCGTAATGAAACACTAGCAGAAGCAATGGGTGATATTACAACTAAGGTATTTGAGCGCATTGAACAAGTTAAAAAAGAAGTAGCAAGTCTGTCACGTAAAACATACTACGAACAATTTGCCGAAGCATTTGAAGATCGCGAAGAACAAATGATTCCGGAAAATATTATGAGTGATTGGATTGATCGCTTAACAATCCGTACATTCAATGAAGAATTAAAAACAGCTTTCCCATATATTTTCCGTTTAGTAGATGAAACATCTATCCCAGTTAAAGATTTGAGCCCGGATGATTTGTTAGGCGAAGAGTATGATGAAGATAAAGAACAAAAGCATGCCGCTAAAAATACATTAAAGCATATTAAGAATCCTACAAAAGATGACGAAGAAGATGCCAAGCATATTAAGCCAGGTAGCTACAAAGATCGCCATGATATGTTAAGCCGTGCAGAAAAAGAAGGCAAGTTAAAGAAAGATGAAAATTACGATCCTCTGAATGCATTTGAAAGTTTCATGGATAGCATAGTAAATGAAGATGACGAATCAGAAGAACGTGATAATTTGTTTAGTGATAATTTAACAGTTCAAAAGCAAGCTATTGACGATCTTAATGGCATCATGGGTGCTGAATTAAAAGTTGGAACTAACGGCGATGATGTCATTGGCAGTTTAACTAACAAACACATTATTGATGATCCAGAATTTTTAAGTACGTTTAAAGAATTAGATCCTGACTTAGATGCACGAGCAATAATACAACAATACGTACTGCAACGTGATCCAGGTCTTGAGAATCAATTAGATTTTAGTGGTGATGGTGAAGTAGGCGGTGCAGACACTGCGCCAATGCCTCCGCCAGAAGCGGCTGCACCTCCACCAGAAGCGGCTGCACCTCCACCAGAAGCGGCTGCACCTCCACCTGGCCCAGAAGCAGGAGCGCCAATGCCTCCACCCGAGGCTGTACCACCGGCACCGGTTGCCGAAGGACAAGACGAAGATCCACCGTTTGATGGCCCGTATACAAAAGCCAAAGGTGATATTACAGATAAGAGTGGTGCTAAACATACTGCCCATAGCCAAGCTAAACACTTAGCAAAGTCTGGAATGATCAAAGCAATTCATAATGCTAAAAAAGCTGGCGCCAAATTAGATACTAAATTAGATTTTGGTCACAAAGAAATGACCCTTCATGATTGTATTGAAGAGTGTGGAATGAGTCCAGATGATTTTGGATTTGAAAAACAAGAACATGAAGACCCGACACATGAGATCCTAAAATCAATCAGTGGATTTTGGAATCCACAAGAAAAGAACTTTACACTAGGTGGAACACGCACTAAGATTAAAGTATTAAAAGATTTTAAAGATGGAGCATTTCCAGGGGCAGAGCCCGAGCATGTTAAACATGTAATTGACATGATTGAAAAAATGGATCCAAGCAGTGATGTACATCCAGAAATCAATCATATTACACATTTAGCTGGCGTACATCATGAACACGAAATTGACGAAGCTGGACAAGATGATACTAGAGACTTTAATGCACTAATGCAACAGTTTATGCAAAATCACCAGGGTGCTAATCCAGGAGCATTGCTACAACAATTCCAAAAAGATAATCCAGGAGCAACTGTTACACAAAATCATACAAGTACAGGTACCATAGATGGTAAGCCTGCTAGCTATGATGATGCAATGGCCAAAGCTAAAGGTATGAAATTTAAATTGCCGGCTATGGGTGATGACGATACCGAAGACGAGATGGACTTTTCAAACCCACAGGCTATGTTCCAGAAGTTGCACGGAAAGATGGGCAAAATGGCTGGAAATATGCCCAACCAAACAGTGAGCATGCCTGGCGCTACCATGAATCCAAAAGATATGATGAATGGCATAATGAGTAAGATACCGAAAGGCGCAGGTCAAGGCGGAATGCCGGACATGGGTGCCATGATGAAAGGTATGAATATGCCGGGAATGAATGAAGATGCTGAATTAACAGCTATGCTAAAAATTGCAGGATTAAGATAAGGAATTATTATGAAAAAAATGATCAATGAAACAGAATTAAAAAATCGTGTAAACGGTTTACGTGAGTACATGTCTATTGTTGAACAACAAAATGAAGATGCACAGTCAGTTGGCCAGACAATCGGTAATATTGCCGGCACAGTTGGTAACTATGGTAAACAAGCTGTAAATGCTGTTGGTAATGCGGCTAGCAGTGCTGTACAAGGTGTTAAAAACTTTGCAGGCGGTGTAGCGCAAGGTGCTCAACAAGCATACGCCGGCAAACCGGCGGCCGGGCAAGGAGCAACTCCTGCGAAACCAGCGGCAGCAGGCGGTGCAAAACCAGATCCGGCTGTAATGAAAATACAACAGGATTTAATTGCTAAAGGTGCAAAAATCAAAGCTGACGGTATCATGGGGCCGGCCACGCAAGCGGCACAAAAACAATTTGCGGCAGCACCAGCGGCGGCCCCGTCCACATTTCAAGGTCAAACAGATGAGTTTGGAGGTATGGAATCTCCACCAGCGGCAGCACCAGCGGCAGCACCAGCGGCAGCCCCTGCCGCAACTACAATGACAGATGATGACGGCAATACTATGGTAACTAATGCGGCTGGAGTGACTGGCGTATTAGGTCCAGACGGCAAGCCATTACCTAACGGCGGAAAAGCTACACCAGCGGCAGCACCAGCGGCAGCCCCTGCGGCGGCTAAGATGGCCGATGGAGGCCCGGCAGCTACTCCGGAACAATTAAAATGGCTCGGCGGCGCTGATAAAACTGATCCGATCATTCTTGCTAGAATGAGAAAGGCAGTCCCTAATGCTCCAGTTAGCGAACATGTAGTATTTGGACAAGAAGAAAGTTTAGCTCGTATTATCCGCCTGGCAAGAGGCTAATTGGCAAAATATACTCACATTTAAGCAAGATTTCTCTTGCTCTGATAAATAAAAGCGTATACAATAACATGTATGCGCTTTTTCTTTAAGTAGATCTTAAAGGAATATAGGCAAATAAAAGCAGAAATGCAAACACAAAGGCTATTAATAGGAGAACTAACATGGCATCTTTAGCAGAAATCAGAGCAAAACTTAAGGCAGCAGAATCGAAAGGTTCAGACAATAACAGAACAGGTGGAGACAATTCCATTTATCCGTTCTGGAATCTAAAAGAAGGCGACGAATCCGTACTGCGATTCTTACCAGATGGTAACGCTGATAACACATTTTTCTGGGTAGAACGTGCAATGATCAAATTGCCATTCGCCGGAATCAAAGGTGAATCAGAAAGCAAACAAACTATCGTTCAAGTGCCATGCGTAGAAATGTATGGCGATACTTGCCCAATCCTATCTGAAGTACGTGCATGGTTTAAAGACCCAGCACTAGAAGATATGGGTCGTAAGTATTGGAAGAAACGTAGTTACATTTTCCAAGGTTTTGTCGTTGAAGACGGCCTGAAGGAAAAAGAAACAGCAACAAATCCAATCCGCCGTTTCATTATTGGCCCTCAAATCTTTACAAGCATTCGTGCCGCTTTGGTAGACCCAGAGTTGGAAGATTTGCCAACTGACTTTGTACATGGCTTAGACTATCGTATGAAGAAAGGTTCAAAAGGCGGGTATGCTGACTACTCAACTTCAAGCTGGGCACGTCGTGAGCGTCCGCTAAACGATCAAGAACAAGCGGCTATTAAAGAACACGGGCTGTTTAATCTAAATGACTTTTTGCCTAAGAAGCCAAGCGAAGTAGAGCTCAAAGTCATGAAAGAGATGTTTGAAGCTTCAGTTGACGGCGAGCCATATGATATGGAACGTTGGGGACAATACTTCAAACCAGCGGGTATGAGCCAGAACACTGGCGATCCACAAAAGTCAGCAACTCCTAAATCAGCACCTGCTCCGACAGCAAGTGATGATGCACCGTTTGATGTAGATCCTACACCAGCGGTAAAAGCTACTCCTGCTCCGGCACCAAAAGCTGAAGCAAGTGAAGGTGGTGACTCACGTGCCCAAGACATCTTGGCAATGATTCGTAACCGTCAAAAAGCATAAACGGCTTGGGCCTCTGCAACTTAGTTGTACGCCCAGGTTATCATCATTTAGGAGAAAAATAATGGCAACAGCAAAATCAGTAAAGTCATTTGGCGACAAATTGACTAAGGTAAATGAGTCGTTTACAATCAATATGTACGACAATGGCTTCATGGTAGAAGCAGGTGGACGCAACAAGAAAGGCGACTATGTTAACGCTAAGATCTTGTGCAACACTCTAGACGAAGTTGTTTCACTAGTACGTGAAGCATGTGAAATGGATAGGGACGTTTAATATGGCTACCAAAGCGTTCGATTTATCGAAATTTAGAAAAACCTTGACCAAGTCGATCGATGGTCTAGGTGTAGGATTTAACGACCCTACAGATTGGATCAGCACAGGCAATTATGCTTTGAACTATCTCATTAGCGGAGACTTTAACAAAGGTGTACCATTGGGTAAAGTTACTGTTTTTGCTGGAGAATCCGGTGCAGGTAAGAGTTTTATCTGTTCAGGCAATCTAGTACGTAATGCACAAGAACAAGGCATTTATGTTATCTTAATTGATAGCGAAAACGCACTTGATGAAAAATGGCTACACGACTTAGGTGTAGATACAAGCGAAGAAAAACTTCTCAAACTCAATATGGCAATGATCGATGATGTGGCAAAAACCATTCACGAGTTTACTAAAGAGTATAAAGAAATGGCAGATCGTCCTAAGGTCTTATTTGTCATAGACAGCCTAGGTATGTTGCTCACTCCTACTGATATCAATCAGTTTGAAGCGGGGGATCTAAAAGGCGATATGGGTCGTAAACCTAAAGCACTTACAGCACTAGTTCGTAATTGTGTTAACATGTTTGGCAATTTAAATGTAGGTATGGTTTGTACAAATCATACATACGCAAGTCAAGACATGTTTGATCCAGACGACAAAATCTCAGGTGGACAAGGTTTCGTTTATGCTTCTAGTATTGTTGTTGCTATGAAAAAACTTAAACTTAAGACTGATGAAAACGGTACTAAGACCAGCGAAGTGCATGGTATCCGTGCTGCCTGTAAGATTATGAAAACTCGGTATGCAAAGCCTTTTGAGACATTGCAAATTGAAATTCCATATTCAACCGGTATGAGTCCTTACAGCGGTCTAGTTGATTTGTTTGAGAAAGCAGGATTACTTGTACAGCAAGGAAACAGACTAAAGTATGTAGATCCGACTACAGGTGAAGAATTCTTATTCTACCGAAAAGAATGGAAAGATGATAAATTAGATATGATAGTGAAGAATTTTCATATCAAACCTTTAACAACTACTATTCCTGAGGAGACAGAAGAAAATGTTGAATGAAACTCAAGTTGGCGACATATGGTTAATGTTCGTTGAATATATGGATAAGAAGCAATTAGAAACTGTAGCAGAGCGTTATATTGACATGCTGGCAGACTTCGGTGTACCAGACAAGGTGTTGCAAGAAGCAGTTGGCGTTGATGAAATTTTAGATCAAGCAATTGGTTATTATCTAAACGAAGACGAAGTAGAAGAAGGCGACGAAGACTACGGTGAATTGGAGTTTTAATGTGGTATAATAAAATAGCCAAGGATATTTCTTATATCCCTGACGCTGTTGAATTCTATAATGCTGAGTTAGACCAAGCAAGATTAGAATGCCGCATCGTCGGAAATATTGAGAAGGCTTCGGCAAGTATGCCAGGCGTTGTTGAACAACGATTTAGCCAACTTCAAGAAATTGAGGCTATTTTAGAATACTTAAACATTGAACTTAGGCGTTTAAAAAGTCAGCATTTTCGAAAATACTTAGAAAACTATCAACGTGCTCTAAGTAGCCGAGATTGCGAAAAATATGTAGAAGGCGAATCAGATGTAGTCGACTTTGAAAAAATTATCAACGAGTTTGCTCTGCTTAGAAACAAATGGTTAGGTATTACCAAAGCCCTCGATCAAAAACAATGGCAACTCACTAACATTGTAAAATTACGTGTTGCAGGAATGGAAGACGCAACGCTATAATCAATTTCACCAAACGGTGACTAATAGGTCTTAAATAATATTGAGGCCTATTTTTTTGTCTAAAAGGTTGATCTATGGAACAAATTAGTGTATACTTACTTTATGATAACTGTTGATAATCTTCTATTACAAATTATAAATTTTTCTAATCCAGCCATTGATACTTTGATTTCAAAACGAGACATAAGAGTATTAAATAGCCTGGCGACGTCGATGACTGGTTATCAGTTCATAACAGAATCGCAATCTAATCTATTATTAAAAATTCTTAAAGATAATAAAGAAAAATTGTCAACTATTGATAACAGTATTTACGAAGTATTAGAATCTCCAACATGGTCTAGACCATTTCGACATATCGAACAAGTACTAAAATTTAGTATTGTCAAAAATTCCGAAGATGAGTTAGTATTACAGCTAGAAGTAACTGCTTCTGGTAAAATTCGGAAGATTTTGCTGGATGCAACTAAGACGGTTGATAACTTAATACAGTTGTCTCCCGGAAAATACTACCATGCAGACCTAACTGAAAAAAACATTATAATGTTGACCGACTTGTTGACTCCACTAAACTTTGAAATTTCAGATTCCATAAAAAACCACTACAATACCATAAAATCTTGGTCAGAAACTGAGATCCGTAATCGGATGTTATTGACCAATATTGAATATCCAAACTTTCATAGGGCTATCACAGCCGACCTTGGCATTGAAACAGCACTTGATCAAAACGTCATAAACGATCGAAGTATGCGTTATCAATATTTCACAGAAAATGTGAAAAATCCAGGCGAAAATTTGGTAGAGTATTTGGCTAATAGATCAACTCCTAGAGTGTGGGTTGATCAAAAACAGCATACACTGACTGATGTCATCAAGGCATTGGTACAATTAAAACGACTGCCGCTACTAGTTGTGTTTGATCCAAATGCTACTTCAAAATTCCAAGAAAATATCGAAATTTTGTCGGAAGCGTTGGAAAATAATGGTATTTTTGATCACGTAGGAATTTATTTTCGACTACCAAACGACGACGCTGGCAAAAAATTCAATTCATTTATTTCATCCAAGCAGTACAATTATCCATTAGATGTTGACACAAAAGTTGCTTCATTGTTAGGTGGAAAAATACCGAAATTTTTCCTAAAAAACCCCTGGAAGCCTATGAGTGTTATTGCTGTCGATACACGCATGGGTATGCGACACGGCAAAACTTCAGTGTATACCAATTGCTGTGATTTGATAGTTGAATACGCAGAACAACCCGCACTACTTGAACATAAGATAATTGTAAAATGGCCGTAAAATTAGTAATTCGCGACGAAGTTAATATAAAACTTGAAAACTTACCACTTGATGCTCGTAAGAAGTTAGCCAACGCATTTAAGTATGAGATTCCGTATGCTAGATATCATCCTGCGTTTAAGTTAGGACGTTGGGACGGAATGGTTAGTTTATTTGGGCTCGGTGGTAATGGCTATCTAAGCCAGCTAGAGAAGATTTTAGAGATATTATCTAAACAAGGTATTAATATTGATGATGTTGATGATCAGAGAACAACTCCCCAAATTAATTTTGTACCTGTAACAGAATCCTACTGGGCTGACCAAGGCAAAGTATGGCCAAAGGGGCATCAACAAGAAGGCCAACCTATCATGTTGCGAGATTATCAAGTTGATGCGATTAATACATTTTTAGCCAACACCCAAGCACTGCAAGAAATCGCCACAGGCGCAGGTAAAACTATTACAACTGCAACTTTATCGCAACTTGCAGAAAAATATGGACGTACGATCACAATCGTTCCTAACAAAAGTCTAGTAGAACAAACAGAAGAAGACTTTATTGCAGTTGGGTTAGATGTTGGTGTTTACTACGGAGATCGCAAAGATCTTAACAAGACACACACTATTTGTACATGGCAAAGTCTTAACATTTTAGACAAGAAAAGTAAAAACCACGAACATGAAATTGTCACCTTGGCAGAATTTCTTGATGGAGTACGAACTGTTATTGTTGATGAAGTACACATGGCTAAAGCCGAGGTATTGAAGAATTTACTCACACAAAACTTGTGTAATGCGCCAATTCGTTGGGGGTTGACTGGAACAGTTCCTAAAGAAAAATTCGAATCTGAACAAATTTTTGCAAGCCTTGGGCCAGTTGTTGGAGGTATCAAAGCGCATGAATTGCAGACCATGGGCGTGTTGTCTACATGTCATGTAAATGTTGTTCAAATGATTGATCTACCAGAATTTAGCAGTTATTCCGACGAATTAAAATATCTTGTTACTGATGATGATCGAATGATTTACATCAGTAAACTTATTAAAAAAGTATCGCTTACAGGCAACACTCTAGTTCTAGTCAATAGAATTGATTCAGGCAAATTTATAATAAACGAGTTACCGGAAGCAGTGTTTGTATCAGGTGAAGTAAAGACCAAAGATAGAAAAGAAGAATATGACGAAATTAAAACCAGTGATAATAAAATTATTGTTGCGACCTATGGTGTCGCGGCTGTTGGTATTAATATTCCTCGTATCTTTAACATGGTATTGTTGGAGCCTGGCAAATCGTTTGTTAGAGTTATTCAAAGTATAGGCCGTGGTATTCGCAAGGCAGAAGACAAGGATTTTGTCCAAATATGGGACTTAACAAGTACCTGCAAGTATGCAAAACGGCATCTTACAGAAAGAAAGAAATTTTACAAGGACGCCAAGTATCCTTTCACCATTGAAAAGATAGACTGGCAAAAATAAGGAATTATGCAAATATTAACATTAGATAACACAACGTTCTCATTGAACAATTTACCAGACGAAGTAGACGAAAGCACTAGATTTGCGGTATTAGATAACAGTAATCCTAATGACCCAGACTTTTTCTTCATGCCGTTGATTTTCTTAGAAAGTTTTAACGCACCGGCGATGGTACTGCGTATCGGCAATGATGAGATTGCTATGCCGATTGATTGGAGTATTGCAGTAGGCGATAGCAGTAGTGCATGTGATATTGAAATTTTACCTTTAACCAGTTTAAATGATAGAGGATTTGAAGCATTAGTGTTCAACCCACTGAGTTCGTTTAGGGTAGAGTTTAAAAAGATAGAGATTGTAAATTTTTACAACGATGTCAAATGGTATTTTCCTAAAATGAAAAATGGACAACTATTAGCTAGTCCTACTAGATTTGGATCTAAGCCAGATTGTGCATATTTTGTTAAAGAAATTAGTCGACAAAGTGAAATTATACAATTAGATAAAATATTATAAGGATTTATCATGACATTAAAAATTGCCTACTTCCAACCAGTTGTTATTGCTGTTGATCATGTGCCAGCGGTTGAATTTAGCAAACTTTACAATTTAGTAGAAACATTACACAGCCACTCGGAACTAAATGATGCGGCAAATCCATTCCTTAGTATCCGTGGAGGCCAACAAATACAAGTATATCCAAATAAAATTAATTTAGATGTTAGCTGGCTAGTTAAATGGCTAGAGACGGTGTGCGAAGGCTACATGGAAATTGTTAATCAACAAACTGGTACTGATGATTTAAAATTATGTAAACCTGTAATCATTAGTGTATGGACTATTCGACAAGGCCCCGGTGACTATCAAGAAATGCATACTCACCCTGCCGGAAATTTTAGTGGAAATGTATATATCAAAGCTCCTGATTTTGATCCGGATAGCAACACCACTGACGGGCAGATATTATTTAGAATGCCACAAACTAGAGATATCAATAAGTTCATAATGAACGATACATGGAAGTATACTCCTACACCCGGAACAATGCTAGTGTTTCCAAGCTACTTGCCGCATACTGTATATCCTTGGAATGGTACTGGCGAGCGAACTGTTGTAGCATTTGATGCTAGGCTAGTTCCAAAAGACGAAGTAATGGCAGAATTTAATAATGGGCAATCTTAAACCTGGCGCAACTTATATTTACGAGCGTGACAAAGGAACTGTTTATGCCCGTGAATTTGGGGCCGACCCTGGCACGCGAAAAGAAATTGGGTACAATTATGATCCACGTACAAGTGATGGCAGACCATTACACGATCACATAATGGACAGCAAGATGTGGGGCGAGATTCACCGCGAGGCGAAAACCAATGTGACTTTACAAAAGGCTCTAGATCGTGTTATAATGATATACAAGCTATCCAAGGACAAGGTATGAGCGAAAAGATTGAACTAAAAGAAAAGCTAGCGGCAGTAGATCAAAACGTTCGAGAATTGTGGGACGCAATGGATGCTGAACAACAAAAAAGTCTTAAACAGGAATTCTTTATCCTTAATCGATACATTAGTAATGTGCAAGGGCAGAGCAGAGATATACAAGAACACTTTGTTTTAGCAGTAAATGAATATTTCAATAAGCATTGGAATAGCCTACAAAAACATCCTAAGTTAATGTGGCAGTTATTGTGTATGTGTAGTTATAATGGTGAAAAGGTGTTTTTTCACCAATGGTTGGGTAATAAAAAACGTACAGGCAATACTGGAAAGAAGATTAAATTTTTAGAAGAACTTTATCCAAACTATAAAGATGACGAATTAGAATTGCTTGCTGAAATGCATACTGACAAGGAACTAAAAGAGCTTGCTAGGGGGTATGGGATGGACGAGGCAACTATTGCAAAAAAACTTAAATGATGTCTTTAATAAAACAACCTTACGTTTGCGGGCATTGTAACAAAGGATTCATGCAGGAAAAAACTTTGTTTGTACATGTGTGCGAACAAAAACGTAGAGCGTTGGCTAAGACTGACAAGCATGTGGTTATTGGATATGATGCCTTTAATAAGTTTTTTAGACGAGCACAACCCCAACTTAAACAAAATAAAACCTATGACGAATTTGCTAAAAGCCCTTATTATAATGCTTTTGTTAAGTTTGGTAGTTTTGTTAATAATGTTAGTCCTCTCTACCCGGAACGATTCATTGACTGGATTGTCGTCAGTGGTATTAAACTGGATCACTGGTGTAGAGATGAACTGTATGAAAAGTATGTTGGAGATCTTGTTAGGACCGAAACAGTAGAAACTGCCTTGCAACGTAGTATCAATCATATGATGGGTTGGGCAGAAACTAATAATGCGCAGTGGAATCATTATTTCTTATATGTAAGCCTAAGCCGGGCCTGTTATGATATTAAAGATGGAAAAATCAGCCCTTGGGTAATATTAAATAGCAAACATGGAAAAGACATGTTAAGAAAATTCAATGACGAACAAACTAATGCAGTATTTGGCATTATTGATCCGTCATTTTGGGCCTCTAAATTTAAAAAGTTGCCTGCTGATCTAGAGTTTGTTAGACAAGTTATTAAAGAGAGTAATTTATAATGCCTGATATTGATATTGACTTTGCAGACAGAACTATTGCTTTAGAAAAATTCAAGCATGTGGTAGCTTCAATTGATGAAGATGGCACTTTTAAAAAGCATAATTCAGGAGTATATTGTACTTCTATTCCGTATAATCCATTTACTAAATTAAGTACTATTGACTACAAAACAGCAGAAAATAGAGGATATTTTAAAATAGATTTTTTAAATGTCAGTGTATATGACAAGGTCCGAGACCCGGCCCACCTAAAACAATTAATGGAGACTGAACCAATATGGGACTTACTGCAACAGGAAGAGTTTGTGAATCTGCTATTTCACGTGAACGGACACGCGAGCATAACGAGCTTAATGAAACCGAAGAGCGTAGAAGAGCTCGCGGCATTGATAGCAATCATTCGACCGGCCAAACGATATTTGATAGGGAAAGATTGGGAGACCGTGCTCAGCGAAGTATGGTTGAAACCAACGACTGACGAATACTATTTTAAGAAAGCACATGCTATTGCCTATGCCCATGTAATAGTTGTGCAGATGAATTTAATTTGTGAACAATTAGCGAACTCTACGGACTAGCTGAACACTTTTGCGTTTAACACGCTTAAGAGTAAGATTCATCAAATTAACTACAGGTCCCAATATTACTCTAGTATCCTTGCTATTAAATGTTTTAATAGCGTAGGCAAATGGTACTATTTGATCCCTACAAAATATATTAATAGGAAATTGTCGATTGCTTTCCCACCACCAAATTTCACCTATTTCTAAAAATAAGGACAATTCTTCGGGAGTTTTAATTGAATTAAGATCGTAAAAACTAGTGACGAATTGATCTTGATTTATTATGATACCCACATATTCATTATCACCGTAGTTTAACACACTGATAAAGGGTAGATTTTGTTCGATGTTGTCTCTTAGTTTTGCCATAAATATAGTATAAAGGTCCTGCCAGATGCAAAAAATTTCAAGTTATTTATATCCAAATCGAATCACTCTAATAGCTGATCTGGCAGGATTCACAACGGAGTATACAATCGTGTATCAGAGAACTGTAAAAATATATAACGGTATTGATAATACCTTAGAGTTTGACATTAAGAATGCCGACCAGAAACGCATTGACTTGGCAACGCTAACCCAGATAGAACTTAATATAATGGACATGGCGGGTAATTCTTTACCAAGCAGTCCTTACTCTATTACTCCGCTAAATCAAACGGTTAGCAAGGGTCTAGCCAGCGTTACTATTCCACAAGAAGATTTGACAGAGCTATCTAGTCAGCATCTTACCTACAGCGTGAGTGCTTTAAAAAATGGTGCAGATGTATTGTTGTATGCTGACAGTAGATTCGGTGCTATTGGTAAAATTGAACTTGTCGGCGATGCAATGCCAACGTTTAGAGATGACAGAGTGTATGATACCTTTACCGGTGAAATTGATTTTGCCGGCAATGTACAGAATCATAGTTCAGCAGTTCCTGCTAAATTTTATGAAGCAGTTCCAACTACCGAGTTGACATTTGCAGTGATTATCAGCAAAGGATTTCTAGGTAAAATTTATTTAGAAAGCACTTCTGATATGACTATATCTGTGAATAGTTGGTTAAATGCCGCTCAAACTGTAATTTTTGATAACAAAGCAACTAACACACCAACCTCAATTCAAAGTACAGTTACGGTTACCGTTCCCGTAGGAACTTATAACTATTTCCGATTAACATACGGCTGGCCCTTAACTTCGTCAATTTATTCAAATATGGATATTTATGGAGGTTATGGCGCAACTAATGGCCCCGGAAAGGTTGTATCTTTTACTGTTTCGTAGTATAATTAGGCATGGGCCTAATTTCAGAAACATTACTTACACATTTACCTGGTAAACGAAAAACTACTCCAAGTGGCTGGGTCAGTTTTAATGCGCCCTGTTGTGACGATAAAAGACAACGTGGCGGATTTATCGTCAACGGCGGTGATGCTGTAAGTTATCATTGTTTCAATTGTCAGTTCAAATGTAGTTGGCAACCTGGCAGAACTATTAGTCAAAAGATGAGTAAATTTATGCGGTTACTCAACATGAGTGACGATACGATTAGCCAGCTTAGATTAGAAGCATTACGACTCAACGACAACTCTAATACAGTTGTGCAAAGTATAATACCTAAGTTCGAAGAACGTGCGCTACCATTAGACAGCGAACTTATTTCCAGTTTGAACCATATCCCGGACAAGCTCATTCCTGTACTTGAATATCTTTCAAGCAGAAGTTTATATCTCGAAGATTATCCGTTTTACTGGACACCGAAAATAGGGTTTAGCAACAGAGTAATCATACCGTTCCTCAAGGACAATGTCATTGTAGGCTACACAGCTCGAGCCATAGGCGACACTAAACCCAAGTATATCAGTGAGCAACAGCCGGGATATGTGTTTAATTTAGATAGACAATCAAATGATCGCAACTTCGTAATTGTGTGTGAAGGCCCTTTTGATGCGATAAGTATTGATGGGTGTGCTTTACTCGGAGCAGAGATCAAAGACAGTCAAAATTGGCTACTCAAGCAGTTAGGCAAAGAAATTATTCTTGTTCCAGATTATGATCACGAAGGTCCTAAGACTGTAGAACAAGCAGTAGAATACGGATGGTCAGTATCAATGCCGGACTGGCCAGCTGGTGTTAAAGATGTAAATGATGCAGTATGTAAGCTAGGACGATTAGCTACTTTATGGTTAATTATTAATGCTAAAGAATCTAATAGTCTTAAAATACAATTGAGAGCGAAGAAATGGTTTAAGGATATAACATGAAAAAAATAATAGACTTTTTATTAACCCCCTGGCGAAAATGGAAGGAAAATCGTGAGTGGAAAAAACGTATCAAAGAATTACAGAAACGTGATCCATTTATCTACAAATGATACACTGGGGGATAAACGCTCTTAATCACGGCTCCAGTCTTGCCGTATTCAAAGAGGGTAAACTGATATCGCAGACTACTAGCGCAGAAGACGAGCTATCAAGTCGTCAGACTGTTCCAGCACTAAATTATGGAAGTCCGGATCGCATTTTTTGGTACGAGCGTCCGTGGATCAAAAAAGCAAGACAAGTATATGCTGGACAATATTCAACAGCATTAGACATGTCGACATTACCAAAACATCACCTGCGACAATTCAAATATGCAAACATTTCTTATACTCCTCATCATGCTAGTCATGCTGCCGCTGGCTATTATACAAGTCCGTTTAATCATTGTGCGATTGTTGTGCTCGATGCGATCGGAGAATTTGAATGTGCTTCCATATGGCAAGGGCTACACGGTGAAATGACCAAAGTGTGGAGCCGAAGTTATCCACATAGTTTAGGGTTATTTTACAGTGCGTTCACAAAGTTAATAGGACTAGAGCCTATCAAACAAGAATATTTGCTACAACAAATGAGTGAACAAGGTGATCCTAAAAGATATTTGACTGAGGTTACGAGTTACATAGATTACACAGTCAAACTAACTCGCAACCTGCATAGGGGAGTTTTAGATTGGCCTTATCCTATCGGTAATTTGCAAGATCAATGTGACATTGCGGCCGCAGTACAACAGGTGTTTGAAGATCAAGTATCAGCTGTTATGCTCAAAGCTAAACAGCTGATTGATACAGATAGTTTGGTTTACATGGGCGGATGTGCTATGAATAGTACCGCTAATAAAAAGTTTGTAGAGCCCAGATTCAAGTACCGCTGGAGCCTACCCAATCCCGGTGATCCTAGCTCAAGTATCGGTGCAGTATTGTACCACACTAAACAACGAGTATGGGATTATCGATGGGATCCTGTCAAACATATTGAAATAAAAATCTAACTAGCGTATAATACAACTATGAAACAAAATACAGATTACGGATACGATATACAAAAAGTATATTTAGAAATGATGTTAGCTGATGCGGCTACATTTAGCAGATGTCAGGGTATCTTTGACCATACTCTGTTTGACCGTAAACTACAGACTGCGGCTGAATTTATGAGTCAGTATATTGAAGAGCATAATGTAGTGCCCACGGAAGAAATTATTAATGCTGCCACTGGTACAAATCTTAAGGTACCCCATGACTTGCGTGATGAGCATTTTGATTGGTTGTTGAATGATTTTGAAACATTTATTCGACATAAAGGCTTAGAAAAAGCCATTCTAGAAAGTGCTGACTTACTTGAAAAAGGTGAATACGGCAGTGTAGAAGAAAAGATCAAATTAGCTGTGCAGGTAGGATTGCAACGTGACCTAGGTACAGATTACTGGTTGGATCCCCGTGCTCGATTAATGAAGATCAAAGATAAAAACGGACAGGTATCTACTGGTTGGAAAAGTGTTGATGATAAACTGTTTGGTGGTTTTAACCGAGGTGAACTTAACATTTTTGCAGGTGGCTCAGGTGCAGGCAAGTCATTATTCCTAGCCAACTTAGGTATCAACTTTGCAGAAAAAGGTATGAATGTAGTCTACTTAACCTTAGAACTTAGTGAAGAACTTGTTGCCATGCGTATGGATGCTATGGTAACAGGAATGGCCACTAAAGATGTGTTTAAGAACTTAGACGACGTTGAGATGAAGGTCAAAATGGTGGGTAAGAAGTCTGGCACGTATCAGATCAAGTATATGCCATCGGGTAAAACTACAAATGATATCCGTGCGTATTTGAAAGAATATGAAATTAAACTAGGACGTAAAGTTGATGTACTATTGGTTGACTACCTGGACTTGTTGATGCCAATGGGCAAGAAGATTTCAGCAGAAAACTTGTTTGTCAAGGACAAGTATGTAAGTGAAGAATTGCGTAACTTGGCCATGGAAAAGAACTGTGTATTTGTCACTGCGGCGCAGTTGAATCGCGGTGCTGTTGAAGAAGTTGAGTTTGATCACAGCCATATTTCAGGTGGACTATCTAAGATTCAAACAGCGGATAACGTGTTTGGTATCTTTACCAGCAGAGCCATGCGTGAGCGCGGACGCTATCAAATTCAGTTGATGAAGACACGTTCATCTAGTGGTGTCGGTATGAAGATTGATCTAGAGTTTAACATTGATAGTCTGCGTATTACTGACTGCGAGCAAGAAGACGGTTATGGTAATCACAACAGTCAAAGTGCTGGAAGTAGCTTGCTAAACTCAATTAAAAATCGTCAAACTGTCAGTGAAGATACTGCTGTCACCGGCTGGGAACGTGCTACTCCTAAAGAAGGATTTGATCTAGGCAAGCCGAAAATCAAAGCCGAGGTAGCCAGTAGCAAACTGCGAGAATTACTTAACAATCTACCCGGCGATGAACTATGACGCCAGAACAAATATTACTATTCCCAACAGTAATACATGAGTACGATTTACCAAATGATCATACTCTGGCTCAACTGAAAAAAGTTATAGATGCCACACCGCTAAAGCAACACGGTAAAGTAGCGGCCAGTAGCTATAGTGGTCGTGACAGAGGAATCCTAGCTGATCCCAGTGTTAAGGATCTAGCTGATAGACTGCAAGAATGCGTGGACGGTTGGGCCAGTGCAATGGGCTGTGATGAACTTATGATCACCAACAGTTGGGTAAACAATCTAGGTCGAGGTGACAGGATCGAATATCACCGCCACGAACTTAGTGTGTGCAGTGGTGTATTTTATGTAGACGTAGAGCCTGGCAGTGTTGGCTTAGATCTGCACTCGCCGCTGGAACAACTGCGCATGTTTGAACACAGTCGAACACCTAACTTTTACAACGCTAACTTTATCACAACAGAATGTGTTACCGGAAGACTATTGTTGTTTCCAAGTTGGCTATCTCATAGCAGTAGAAACAATGAAACTGATCGCCGAGTTAGTTTGGCATTTAACACTATTTACAGACATACTGTTAACAAGATTTTTGACTAATTAGATAAGTACGTATATAATAATAATATAAATCATGGAACTACACCACATCACAGACATCACAGACCCCCTAGTTCGATTGATCAAAGACGACCCTGTACGTCCGCACATTCCGCTTGAACAGCGAATCAACGAAGCCGCACAAATTCTTGTGCTCAAAGCCGGAGAAGAAATCCTAGCCGCCACTTGTATGCAATGGCTAAGTGACATACCAACCAGTGAAGAAGACTTGGTCAATATGGGCAAGGAACACAACACCGCAGTGTTCTATACCATTTGGAGTTATGCTCCAGGTGCAGGTGCCGAACTGATCAAGCAGGCAGCGGCTTGGATCTTGGGAAATAATAAAGAAGTTGAAAATATTGTCACGCTGAGTCCCCAAACTAAAATGGCTGAACGTTTTCACCTAAAGAATGGTGCTAGTGTACACAAGACCAACGAAACCACAGTAAACTACAAATACTACTCAAGACCCAAAGGTTAACATGCAAGAATTTAAAAATATCGGATATCATCTGTGGCAAATGGATGAAGAACTGATCAAAGCTGTGGAAGCAGAAGTAGAAGAAATACGTGAAACAATGGATCTTGTCACGCCCAATGGATTAGTCAATCACAAGGGATTTTTAAAGCGCACAGTGCCACACCTAGAGCAGGCCATCGGGGAGCGCATCAAAAGTTATAACATGACCTATGGCTATCCACATAGCCTGCGTGTGCTAGAGCATGGTCGTAGCCTAAAACTAGATCAGGTCTGGGTCAATTGGATGAGCAAGCATGAGTACTACAACATGCACTCACATGGCGGTGTAATGAGTTGGGTTATCTGGCTCAACATCCCCTATACTCGTGAAAGTGAAATTGCGGCAAGACCCTATGTACCACCAGAAGTCAACTATGCGGGTCAGTTTGCATTTCACTATACCAACGCACTAGGACAACAGGCCTGTGAAATGTTAAATTCATACAAGGACTGGCGCGGCGTACTATGCATATTCCCTAGTGCCTTGAATCATTCAGTCATGCCATTTTACTCTAGTGATGAGCTCAGGGTCAGTATAGCCGGTAACTTTTTCTTTGATCTGGCAGCAGAAGATCTAGTTAAAACTCGACCCGAGAGTAAAAATATACTGGGTTAACGGAAGTTAAAGGTCAAGCGTTTGAGCAGTCGACCTTGGCCATCTGCTGTGCTGGCATCAACTACAGCTAGTCGTTTATGCACATTGAACCAATTGTCGTAGACTATGATATCACCTTGGGTCCAATTGTGCCAATAGACAGTATTGGCACGGCTTTCTAGCAGTTGATACAGCTCAGTGATAAACTGGGTAGAATCAGCCCAGCTCAGCTGTTGTCCATTGCGTTCCACATGATTGATCCAGGCCCGAGTATGTGGGCCCATATAGTTGCAGTTCAGTGTGGGGCTTACTCGTCCGGTTTTGGGATTGGTTTTGAGCAAGGGCAGTCGTTCAACTCTAGTTTCCGGTATGTACATGTCGTGCATCCAAATCCAGCAGTCACTGTACTGAGCCTGTTCTTCATCAGTGAGCAAACTCCAACCTAGTTCTAGATTGAGCCAAGCAGTCTGCCCCGAGCCATCAGTGGTGTTGTTGACCATGTAGAGGAGTCGGCCGGGATATGAGTTGGCTCCAATATGCACCATGTCAGCATGATAGTCCATGTAGCCAGCACCAAAATGATTGTTGTTGCTTTTAAAATAGCTCACAGGCGTAGCACCAGTTCGGTCGGCTAGGGTGGGGTCAAATCCGTTGCTGACCACGGGCTTTTTGTAGTCTGTTTGGTCCCACACCCTGCCAAATTTTTGACCTAGTTGATAAAACTCTGCGTCGGCCAATTGATTGCCCAGGCCCTGTATAACTATGAGATTACGGTCTAAGACCAGCTGACTCCAGAATTCGGGAGTTGCTGCCATGGCTTCTTCCCAAGTGACCTGTACTTGGGTGGCCCATTCTGGGTATATCGGTAGTAGTTGCATAATGGATATTTAACCAGCTGGGCTGGGTGACTGCGAAATTATTATACTACTGTTAGGCTAACTACTTCTTTGAATTCATCAATGCCCACTGACTCATGATATCTGCGGCGTGCCTCAGATAGAGCTATAACGGCAGGCGAATTGGCCCATTCTGTGTAGTCAGCTAGGGTGGCAAAATACACTGTTCTTATATAGGTCAAATACTCTATTCCAACCCCGGAGCCGTAGCCCTTTAAAGTGGCCAACTCTTCTTCTTTGTATTCCGGGATAGGCTGGAACCAAGGTACGCTAGCTGATTGACGCTGACGTTTAAAAATTACTAATACTCCGGCCATAATGTTCTCCAATAATCGAGCTCAAGCTCTTTATAAGTGTATTTATACAGCGAGACTAGGGAGCAAAGGTAAACCACCCTGTAACGATCAACTTGGTCGCTGTGGGAGCAGGAATACCCCTGTGATGATGTGTCCAATCTGCGGGCCATATCAAGGTAAGTCCTTTTTGGGGTTGGACCTGTAGATCCTGATAGAGAAACTCAGTACCGCCCCCAACTTCACAATCCGTCAAGTAGGTCATGAATACCAAGTGCCGCAGGAGATTATCTCCGTGCATGTTTCCCCCATTTTCGCAGTGCCATTCAGCATAGTAGTGTCCGGGACTGTAACGCTGTAGTTTAATCAAGGGATACAGTCCCCAACGATTGATCTCACGATAGCACCAGGGAAATTCTGCTTTGTACTGCTCTACTGCGGCAAACAGTGCATGAACATAACTGTCACGTAGATCCTGGTCAAACTGATCTAACATGCAGTGCTCATATGCTTTGTGACCTGAAGTAAATTCAATACGCTCACTGGCAGCGACCAAACGATCGCATAGATCAGTGTCTATAGTGTAGCCGCGTATAAAGGGAGATAGGTTCATAAGGGTATCAGGATAACGGCGGAGCCGGCAGCGCAAAATTTTTTGCCAAGTACTTAGCAGCCGCCCCATGGTGAAAATACTTAGCTCGCAGAGTAGTCTAATGGCAGTGATCGTGATGTAAATACGTGTATGCTGACTCTAACTTCGTGTGAACAAACTGCTAATACACTGTATCGAGCATGCATAACGGGTCCTGTGGGCGTGATTGAAATGCTGGATCTAGTGTGGATTGTGGATAGACAAGACCTATTGACCGTATACTATTGGGAAGCGTGGGCTGTGCTACAGGGTGGTTATCACTGTTGCTGGTCAATTCCGGGTAAGGTAAAACTGTTGAGCACGTAGAATCCATGGCGGCATATGTGCTAGAGCCATGGTGATCCACATGAAGGGCATTGACCAATCCGTGCCGCAGACTAGACTGGGCGACACAACGCTATGGACGAAACCCAGTAAGAATAGGGGAGCTGGCAGTAGAGCTGAGAGAGTGTATAGAGTACGCATATCATGTACTTAGCTGAATAAATACCGTATGAAGAACTTTTTAGCTACTGTATTGTTATGCAGTGTGATAACCACTGCATCAGCAGAACCACGCACTCTAAACAAGCCGGTGACCTGCGACGCTACGGTCACTGTGTTCAAAGCCATAGTGGAAGAATTTGGGGAAACACCGCAATGGCAGGGATCAAACGCCACTGCGGGCACCCGTACTGTGCTGACTGTGAATCTTAAAACTGGCGCATGGACTCTGATTGAGTTCAACACTGTGACAGCATGTGTGATTGGTGTGGGAGAAAACGCCAGTAGCTCATGGGGAATACCCGTATAATTTGAACCTGCGGGCTGGCCCGAATGGGTCCTGTGGGGTCAAAATTTCGTCCGCGTAAAAAATTATAAACAAGTACTTTTAGATTCAGCCTGGTGATTTCTACTCGGTGGGTGATTTTGCATGCGCTGTTGCGTTTTAGCAACAGTCATTTTGTTTATATGCCCCGACCCCCATACAAAAATAATTAAATTTTTGGTATTCTATAGCTAGTTGCCTGTGCCGAGACTGTTTTAGAGATGCCTTCTCTCTCGTACTGTGCCTCTAGTGCCTTGAGACTAGCTCTGTCGCGTACACGAGCATTCTCTAATTTAATTACTACAAACTTCTTACGATATGTTATGTACTGTGCTGTAGAGCTGTATGCTAGCTCTAAGCCTAGTAGTGT
>Ga0136642_1000404_pt1 | contig 24098 bp, 16 predicted proteins | sample LowCatLa1302831Y_FD_115313 | JGI IMG/M metagenome (GOLD analysis project Ga0136642, IMG submission 115313) | Freshwater microbial communities from Lower Cathedral Lake, Yosemite National Park, California, USA - 13028-31Y | ecosystem: Environmental > Aquatic > Freshwater > Lake ... | reverse complement strand
GCCGAGCATGTCGCCGAATTTGAGCAGGAGATCCTAGCTTACAAGAAACACGGCATCGAATACTTCGCATTCTGGGCTTACCACGACGAAGCCTTCCGTCTGTTCGAGAAACATCAACTCCACCCACAGATCTGGGTCATCGCCGGTGGCAAAGGCGAGACGCAGGAAGCCAAGGTCAAGAGCGCCGCCGAGGGACTCCTGCCCGTGATTGCCAAAGCGGCGAAGATTCGGAGTAAGCTGGCGATTTATAATCACGGCGGTTGGTCCGGTGAGCCGGAGAACATGGTAGCCATCTGCGAATACCTAAAGAAGAACCACGGCGTCACCAACGTCGGCATTGTTTACAATTTGCACCACGGCCATGGCCATCTTGCCAGGTTAGACGAAGCGTTGAAGCTGATGCTCCCTCATCTGCTCTGTCTCAATATCAATGGCATGGACATCGAGGGAGACACCAAGGGGCGTAAGATCCTGCCGGTTGGTGCGGGCACCCAAGACCTCAAGGTGCTGCGACAGGTGCGCGCCAGCGGTTACGCCGGGGTCATTGGCATTCTGAATCATACCATGGAAGACGCCGAAGGCCGTCTGCTCGACAATCTGGACGGACTCAAGTGGCTCGTGCCGCAACTCGACGATGCACCGTCTGGCCTCAAGCCTAAGTATCGGACGTGGTCGGATAAACCCGTTATGAAGACGCCGGCCATGCCCTCAGGGCGACCCGCCGGGGTGCCTTCTGTCAGTCCTGAATTCGGGAAGGCCCTCGCGGGTGGCTGGGTCGTCGATGGCGGAGCTCAGTTTGAGCAATGGCCGCTCACCATTGAGTGTCTCGCCAAACTAAATTCCAAGAGTGGTTTCAATATCCTCGTTTCAAATAATGAAAAATCCGCCAGTACGCACTGGGAGGTCTACAGTTATGTCAAAACAGGTTACCTCAGTATCTACCTACCAGGCTTCGGCGGTGAGTATCGTAGTGAGACCGATATTTGCGACGGCAAGTGGCACGACATTCTCGCCAGCGTCTCGGCGGAGAAAGTTCGCCTCTGGGTGGATGGTAAAATGGTGCTCGAGCGGGCGACTGCCCCGGCGGGCCCTCTCCGCCCGCCACAGCAACATAAGCTCGGCTTTGGACAGTTGATTGATGCTTCTGTGGGCTGTGACGGCATTATTGATGACGTCCGCATTTCGCGTGGAGCGAATGATCCCACGACTTGGATTAAGGGCCCGCGTAAGCGCATGGATATCTCCCTCGGTCTTTGGAACTTTGATGACATCGATCAGATTACGGCCCGCCGGGCTGGACCTGCACCCGCGCCGTTCACCCCGGGGCTCGCGCCTTTACGACGGGAAGATAATATCATCGCCGATCAATTCGTTAATCGCGACCGGGTGTTTGATTACTACGCCAAGGAGGCGATTGAGTTCATGGGACATCAGCCGCCGCCGGCCATGCTTCCTTCCTATCCTGGCCTGGATGGAGGCAGTCAGGGGCATTGGGGCAATCAGAACGACGCGGTCACCTGGAAGGACGGACGCTGGGATAAGGCCGACCATGGGGTTCTGTTTAGCGGCGTCTTTCGTGGTGCCGGGCTGACGATTCCCAAGGCGGTTTGCGTCCGCAAGGGTACTGAAGCCGCTTGCTTCGATCCACTCACGCTTTCTTTCCCAGTTCGCTGGACGGGTGACTTCATTAAACTCGGAGATGGCCGGCACGGCTTCGGGGGCGGTGCGAACATGGCCGGGAAGTTATCCCTGAAAACTTTAGCCGAAAAGCCTAAGGGTGATTGGAAATATCACGGCTTCTATCGCCACGGCGAACGGACGATTTTTGCCTATAACAAAGGCGGCAGCGAATACCTAGCCGATGCTTGGGAGGGTGAGCAGTCGGCGGAGAAACTGGCTGCCTTCACTAAGGGTGGCCCTGCACAGTGGCCCGCCTGGCTTGAAACGACAGGGAAATTGGGTGCGCAGCAGCCCTTTGCCACAGATACGGTGCTGCCCCCATTCAAGAATCCCTATGGGACGCTCTTCTTTATCACCGGGATCGATTTCTTTAAGGATGGCACGGCGGCCGTCTGCACCATGACCGGCGAGGTCTGGCTGGTGAAGGGTCTGGACGCCCAGTTTGACCACGTGCGCTGGAAGCGTTTTGCCACCGGGCTGCACCACGCCCTCGGGGTTAAAATCATCGATGATAAGCTTTACGTACTGGGGCGTGATCAGATTACCCGATTGCATGACCTTAACGGGGATGGCGAGGCGGACTTCTACGAGTGCGTGAACAACGCGATGACCACTTCACCAGGCGGCCATGACTTCATCGTTGGCCTGGATGCAGATGCCCAGGGGCGATTCTACACCTCGTCAGGTAATCAAGGTGTCTTACGGCTTAGCGATTCCAATAAACTAGAAGTGCTCGCCACTGGCTTACGTAATCCCAACGGGATCGCCGTCACGCCGGATGGCAAATTCATCCTTTCCAATGTGCAGGAGGGCAATTGGACGCCCGCTTCCGCGGTCTGTCAGGTGGAGGTGGGTCGCAATGAAGGCACGCACTTCGGTTCAGGTGGCCTGAAGCCATCTGGCATGAATACGTTACCGATTCTGCAGCTTCCGCGCGGGGAAGACAATTCCTGTGGTGGGCAGATTTTCCTCTCTGAGTCTGGCTGGTCGGGCTTAAAGGGTGATGGCAATTTCCTGCACTTCTCATTTGGCACTGGCAGCGCCTGGTTGGTTTCACGTCAGTTGCTCGAGGGCATCTGGCAATCGGCGGCCGTCAAGCTGACCGGTAATTTCGTGACCGGCCCCCAGCATGGGCGCTTTGGTCCGCATGATGGCCATCTGTATGTGAGCGGCATGGTGGGGTGGGGGAGCTATACACCTGAAGACGGGGCTCTCCATCGAGTTCGTCACACCGGCGGAGAATATCCGACCCTCATTGGCCATGAAGCCCGGGATAACGGCGTGCTGCTTCGCTTCAATCGTGTTGTGGATCCATCGTTCGCGGCCAAAGCGTCTTCGCATTTCGCCCAATGTTGGAACTACCTCTTCGGGCCGGCTTATGGTTCGCCGGAATATTCCGTGAAGTATCCCGACTCCATCGGTCACGACCCCCTGGAGATTCGGAGCGCCCATGTCGTGGAGCAGGGCCGCGCCATCTTCTTGGAAATTCCACAGCTTACCCCGGCGAACCAGATTCATCTGCATGTTGGGGTGATGCCGGCACGTTCTCAGGATATTTTCCTAACCGCCCATCACCTGGGTAAGCCGTACACCGATTACCCTGGCTATGTTGCGGTGCCTAAGGTCATGGGGCATGATCACGTCGCTCCGGTTGCGACCGGTAAAGTTAATCCCGTTAAATGGGAAATCGAGATGTGTCGTGGCCCGGTCCGTGAAATGAAACTGCAGGCCGCCACTGGTCTGCAATACCTCCAGAAGGAATTACGAGCCAAGGCAGGCGAGGGCATCGCTTTGCAGTTCGATAATCCGGATGTCATGCCGCACAATTTTGTACTCGTCGCCAAGGGGGCCGAGGAGAAGATCGGCGAGCTTTCAGCTAAGATGGTGGCGGAGCCGGATGGGTATGCACGACATTACGTCCCCGAGTCGCCCGAGGTCCTTTGCTATTCGCGTATGCTCGACCCGGGGAAGCAGGCTACCGTCTTCTTTAATGCGCCGAAGGAGCCTGGTCGTTACCCCTATTTCTGTTCGTTCCCGGGGCATTCTCAAATGATGCGCGGTGTGCTGATTGTGGAATAGGGTTTGGCGTTGCAGGTGAGCACCTGGCATGGATTATCCCCTTATGGATAAATCCAAGCTACGCCTCATTCTGCGCATCTCGCTGCTGGCCCTGTGGGCTTCTGTCGTCCTCTCGATTGCTCTAGCGTTTCTTCAGGATAAGCTACTCCCCGAGGCCCTTGCAGATTGGCACAAATCCAACGGTGGTGATTTTGGTTTAGGAGATATTGTCGCTCTATTGTTCTTGGGCCTTGGCCTCTTCCTGTTTTTCGTCAGCTCCATCGGCATCTTCTTTTATCAGCGATGGGCGGCCTGGATGTTCACGATTGTTACCGCCGTCTTCTCGCTTCAGCTCCTCGCCAGCCCCACGGTTGAGCCGGGTATTTCTTCGTTCATCGGAAGCTGGAGTGACGTCCTTACGGGGATGGTCATTGCCCTCGTCTTCTTCACGGACATTCTCCGTGAAGATAATCACACTGCGTGACCCGTTCGGTGTCATTGCTGGCTCGGATGGCCGTGGTGGCTGGCTTGTTGATTTCGACGTTAAGCGCTGCTGATTCGATCGATTGGGACAAGGCCCGCGTAATTTATCAGAAAGTCCAGCAGGGGCAGGAGGTCAGTGCGGAAGATCGGGCGTACCTTGAGAAAGCCAAAGCCTTACGGGCAGCTCAAGGCTGGCAAGCTCCGCGTGGTCAGGTAGGGGGCCGCCCAGTTAAGGCGGAGACGGGATTCATCCCGTTGCCCGAGCTGATGGGGAATTACAAAGGACAGGATGGTGGCCTCTATGGTGCTGGCCAGAACCTGCCGCCGCCGGCTTTGGATGTGATGGCCCGCGCGGCTATGGCAAGAATCACTCCACTCGATGCAGAGGGTAAGCCGAATTTGGGCGGGAAAGTAGTCCTGCTTTCGATCGGTATGTCTAATACCACGATGGAGTTCAGTGGTTTCGTGGAGTTAGCGAAGATAGATAAGCGCAAGGCTGATGCGATTGTGGTCGTCGACGGCGCCCAGGGCGGACAGTCAGCAGATCGCATTGCGGACGAAGCCGCGCCCTTTTGGAAAGTTATCGATCGGCGTCTCGCGTCCGCCGAAGTTTCTCCCAAGCAAGTTCAAGCCATCTGGATGAAGCAGGCTTTCCCGGGTCCGCGAGAGGAATTTCCAGTAGAGGCTCGTCGGCTGGCGGGTTACTTGGAGCAGGATATCGCCATCGCCCGGAAGCGTTACCCGAATCTGCGCATCATTTATCTCTCAAGTCGCATTTATGCCGGCTTTGCCACGACCGGCCTCAACCCCGAGCCGCATGCTTATGAAGGGGCCTTTGCGGTTCGCTGGACGATTCTGAAACAGTTGGAGCCAGCGGCCGTCAACTCCGACTCCGTGTTGCTCTGGGGTCCTTACCTTTGGTCGGATGGTGTCCGTGGCCGTAAGGAAGATGGATTGGTCTGGAAGGCGGAAGATTTCGCCCAGGATGGTACGCATCCCGGGCCGGGAGGAAGGGTGAAGGTAGCTGAGCAATTGCTGGGCTTTTTCCATACTTCGCCGTACGCAGCTTGGTATCGCCGGCCTTAAGGGGCGGGATGGCTTAGGGCGGGGATGGAGGTGGGTGCATCTTGGTGAAACCTCTCGCCGTTCACTGGGGTTTAATCATTAAGAGAATCCCCAGAACCCCATGAAGTCTTACCCCTATCGCTTGGTCCTATCGGTATTCCTTCTGGCCCTTTGTCCCTTGGACGGCCTCGCCGCCGTCCCCGCGAAGAAGGCGGATAAAAATGATGGCCCGACGGTCAAGGCTGCTGCTCCGGTGGCCAAGCCTTTGCAGGCCGTGTCCGACAAGACGCAAATCTGGCATACTTGGACCGACACGGAAGGCCGCAAGGTGGAGGCTTTGTTCTGTGGGCTCTCGGGCGATTATATCACGATGCAGACCAAGGATGGCCGCACCTACCATTTTGCCACCAGCTTGCTCATCCCCGAAGACGTTGAATTCGCCAAGAGCTGCCTCACCAAGAATCGCGATGCCAGTTTCAGTCCGGCAATCATTGCTTCGGCCGCTGCGGATATTGATCGGATGGTCGGTGCCATTCTTGCCGAGAACGGTCAGCAGCCGAACGCCCCGTCCACCGACGCACAGTTTTTGCGTCGCATTTACGTCGACGCGGTGGGTCGCGTGCCCACCGCCAAAGAGGCGGATACCTTCCTGAAGAATCCCGCCCCCGATAAGCGTGCCAAACTCATTGATGACCTGGTCTTCTCACCCGGTTACTCGATGCAGATGTTCAACTGGATGGCGGACTTACTCCGCGTGAAGGACACCTTCGGCAAGGGCGTCCCGGCCTTTACGTTCGAAGACTGGCTCAAGATGCGCATCGCGGCAGATGCCCCTTGGGATAAGCTAGTCTACGAAATGCTGACGGCTGATGGTCGCCTGTGTGATAACGGTGCTACGGGTTTCATGCTCTTTGATGCCGAGATGCCGCTGGATGGCGTCTCCAACCTCATGACGACTTTCCTGGGCACAAACATGGCTTGCGCCCAGTGTCACGATCACCCGCTGGCTGAATGGAAGCAGCGCGATTTCTATCAGATGGCCGCATTCTTTGGGGCGACGAGCGGCAAGGACACCGCTATTCTGGGTGCGGTGAACAAGGCCGCCAAATCCGATGGCAGCCTACCTAAGGCCGCTGTAAAGAAGATCGCCGACATGAACGCCTTCCGGATGGAGGATACCAACAAGCAGAAACTCACCTTCCCTAAGGATTACAAATATAAGGATGCCAAGCCCAGTTCGCCCGTATCGCCGGCGCTCATTGCCTGGGAGAAAGAAGATAAGTCCCTCCCAATTTACAATGTGGCGACTAAGGATCCAACCCAACTGCGCATCCAGTTCAGCCGCTGGCTGACCAGCCCCCAGAATCCCCGCTTCGCGACCAATATCGCCAACCGCATCTGGAAGAAAGCTTTCGGCGTCGCGGTGCTCGAGCCCGTCAATGATATCGATGACTTGAAACTGGCCAGCAGTCCCGAACTCCTGGCTCATCTCACCTTCGTCATGAAGGCCGCCAAGTTCGACCTACGGGAAGTGCAGCGCGTTATTTACAACTCCAAGACTTTCCAGGCTTCGGCCAGCCCGACGCCTGACCTCGGCAAGGCGAAGTACCTCTTCCCCGGTCCCGTCGTGCGTCGCTTCACCGCCGAGGAGGCCTGGGATAGTCTCATTGTGACCGCCCTGGGTACCTATGCCGACAATGTCCTGCTGCGCCGCGGCGACGACCTCAAAGCAATGGCACTTCCTGCTGGCAAGGTAACCTTGGCGGAAGTGAAGAACGCCGTTGAGCGCACCAAGGCGGCCTTCGCTGGCTCGGCTAATGGTAAAGCCGCCGTTGGCAAGAAGGGCGCGGGTGGTTCCACGCTCGGACTGGCCAATGGCTATGAGGGCGACAAGCCGGTGACACGGTTTAATATGATGTTGGCGCGGGCGAGCGAGCTACCTCAGCCATCTCCCGAAACCCACTTCCTGCGTGTTTGGGGGCAAGGTGATCGGCTCCTGGCGGATTCGGCCACGAACGACGGCAGCGTCCCGCAACTTCTTCAGATGATTAACGGTTCAGTCTCGAAGATGATTGCCGATACGCGCTCAGCGGCGGTCATGGATGCCGCTAAAGAGAAGGCTCCGGATGCCCAGATTCGCTCGCTGTATCTTTCTTATCTCTCCCGCCCGCCCACCGCCAAGGAACTCGCCACCGCCAATAAGTCCCTGAAGGACGGCATTGGCCTGACCGACTTGGCCTGGGTTCTCGCCAACACCCGCGAATTCCTCTTCGTCCAATGAGTATCCTCACCTCCGCCAGTCTCCTCCGCGATCCCGAAGATCGCCGCCGCTTCATCGAGAAGTGTGCGAAAATATCATTCGGCCTGAGCATCCTGCCGTTCTTCACGGGAATCGCGGAAGCCGCTGAGCAGGCCGGTGCCGTCGCGGCGCCCAATGCCGGCCTCCCAGGCTTCGGTAAGGCCAAGCGTGTCATCTTCTTGGAGTTGCAGGGCGGTATGTCGCACATCGACACCTTTGACCCGAAGACCGGCGACAACAAAGGTCCGGGCAAAGCGATTTCGGCTAAAGGTGATTACCAGCTGACGGAATACCTTCCGTCGATCGCTAAAATCGGCGACAAAATTACCGTCGTCCGTAATATGACGGCCAAGGTCGGCGTGCACGCTTCGGCCTCTTACCTCATGCGAACGGGCTTTGAACAACGGGGCACTTTGCAGCACCCGACGCTCGGCGCGTGGGCGCAGCACTTCCTCGGAGCGAGCCATAAGACCTTGCCTTCCTCGGTGGCCGTCAATCGCTCCGCGAACCATGGGAACGGCTGGTTCCCGGCTTCATTCTCCCCTTTGCCGATTCAGAATCCGGACGACGGCCTGCTCGATACCAAGAGCCCGGTTACGACGGAAGTTGCGGCCAAGCGTGCCGGCTTATTGGCCCAATTGGACTCCGGGTTTGGGGGTAAGGCGGCAGATGAAAACGTGAAGGCTTACAACGAATTCTACGACACGACCTTCCAGCTCATGAAGAGCACCGACCTTAAGGCTTTTGATCTCGCTTCCGAGCCGGCCGAAGTGCGCGCCCGCTACGGTAAGAGCAAGTTCGGACAAGGTTGTCTCTTGGCCCGCCGTCTCATTGAGAACGGCGTCCGCTTCGTCGAGGTCGCTAATGGCGGCTGGGACATGCATGCCACCTTGGGTGATCGGATGGAAACGCTCGGCGGCGACTTCGATCGCGTCTTTGCCACATTGATCCAGGATCTTGATTCCAAGGGCTTGCTCGACACCACGTTGGTCGCGGTCACCACCGAATTCGGCCGGAAGCCTGACTTCAGTGGCGGCGGTCGCGGGCACCATCCGCTCGTCTTCTCCACCGTCTTGGCTGGCGGCGGGGTGAAGCGTGGTTTTGTGAATGGTGCCAGCGATGCCAAGGGCTACGCTCCAGATGGTGACGGGGTTTCACCTGGCAGCCTCCACGCCACGATTGCGCATGCCGCTGGCTTGCCAGTGCAGACGGATATCATCACGCCGGCGGGACGTCCGATGCAGGTCGGGAATAAGGCCAAGCCCGCCATGGGCGTCTTCATCTAAGACCCCGCCCATGGTTAGCAAAGACCCGGCCACAAGCCGGGTCTTTTGTTTTAACGCAGGAGCATCGCCAGATCGGCGGGTTGCTCAAGGTGCACGGCGTGGTCGGCTTCTTCGATGATGCTCAGTCTGGCTTTCGGCATGTGGGCGCCCATCTCTTGGGCGAGGCGCGTAAATTTCGAATCATGTTCCCCTGTGACTATATCGATGGGCATGCGGAGCTCTTTGAGTCGATGCCAGAGCGAGGGCAGGGTGCCGGTGCCAACGTTCTCCAAGCTGAGGGCGAGGGCTTCGGGTTCATTGCGGGCCCGGCGTGCTAGGATTGGAGCAAGCCTTTCCGGAGGGAGTTCGAGCAGTTTTTCAAAGAACGTCTGGTTGTGCCAGTACTTGAAGAAGGCCTCGATTCCTTGAGTTCGGATGAAGCCCGCCAGTGAGGCGTCGGCGAGTTGACGTTCATCGCGTTGCTCCGGAGTAGCGAGTCCCGGACTGGCTCCGATTAGGATTAGATGGGCGACGCGTTCGGGGTGGGCCACGGCCCAGTGGAGGGCAAGTCTTCCACCCAGCGAATAGCCGAGGAGGGTGATCTGTCGGGAGTTGCCAGCGGCTAAGTCAATGGCAGCTAGGTGGGCGGCCACTGAAAAGTCACTTGGTTGGCGTTGGGTGGAGAGTTTGCCGTGGCCGGGTAGGTCGATGGCGCGGAGCTCGTCTTCTGGGCGGAGGTGTTGGCGCAGGGGCTCGAAGTCCTCCGCTGAGCCTGTAAATCCGTGAATGGCGATAATGGTAGCCATCGGTTAGCGCTTGAGGCCTAGGGCGCAGGCCGCTGGGGCGGCTTGGGGCCGATTTGCGGGGAGTAAGGCGAATTCCTGCCTGGCCTGGCCTGCAACGTGGTAGGAGATGTCTTTAAGGGGGTATCTGGACGTTGTCCAGGGGCTGCGGCCAGCCAGACCGCCCAGAAAGGGCAGGAAAAGGAGGCAATGGGGCCAGATCATCGGGGGAGGGATAAGCCAGCCGGCGATATAGGTCAGTAAAATTGAGGGAACATTGTCCGCCGAAGGGGGTATTAACCTTACCCAATTTAATGCCTGGAATCCGCGTCAAGCCATGGAACCGTGTGGACGGCCCTATCTACAGCCTTGCGACCACCGCAAATGGTAAGGGGAATCTTAACATCTGCAGTTACGTGACGCCGATTAGTCTAAAGCCGAAGCGTTTCATCATTGGGGTTTATAAGGACACGAAGACGCTCGCTAATCTTGAGGCTAATCCCGTCGGCTTGTTGAACTACATGGCGAAAGATCAGGCCAACCACATCAAGCTCCTCGGCAAGAAGTCTGGGAATTCCACGGACAAGATTGCACAGCTCGGCGATCAGATTGAACACGTGGGAGACGGGCTTTATTTTCTGAAGGGCGCGATTGCCACGCTCCGCCTCCGTTTCGCGGAACGCATGGATTGCGGCGATCATTGGGCTTGGTTGGCCAACGTTGATTCCTACGAGAATCTCCGCGAAGCCCCTCCGCTCACGCTCGACGAGCTGAAGCGGTTGAAGCTGATCTTGGCCTAAGCGTTCAGTTGGCGAGCCGGCACGTGGGCAAGGTGATATGGCGGAATAAAGGACGCCAAGCCGTGGCGTCCTTGCCTCTGGGCACCGCTTACTTCTTTTTCGAGGCCTTCTTCGGCTTAACCTCTTCCCGGTCAGGGATGAGGTAGGTCTGGCTGCGAATCAGTCGTTCGTAAAGATCGACCATGGCGACGCCTTCGCGGGGGCGGACTGAGTCGGCCTTGGTGGCGCGATCCACTTGTCTCTTCAGCATGCGGCAGAGGTCCTCAGCGTTATACTGAATCATGCCCAAGATGCGCTCGACGGAGTATCCCGGGATGCTTTCTTCAATGTAGAAGCCGTCTTCTTCATCATCTTCAAGGAAGACGTGGGCCTCGTTGACGCGGCCGAAGAGGTTGTGAAGGTCACCCATGATGTCCTGGTAGGCGCCGACCATGAAGGCGCCGATGTAGTAAGGCTGGCCTTCCTTGAGCGGGTGGAGCGAGAGGGTCTTCCGGACGTCTTCTAGGTCGATGAAGTCGTCGACCTTGCCGTCGGAGTCGCAAGTGATGTCGACGAGGGTCGCCTGGACGGTTGGGCGTTCGTTGAGCCGATGAATCGGAGCAATGGGGAACAACTGATCAAGGGCCCAGTGATCGAGGAGGGATTGGAAGACCGAGAAGTTGCAGACGTATTGCTCGGCTAACATCGAGTCGAGTCGGGCGAGTTCGTCGGGGATGTCGGAAATATCTTTTAGGTCCTGACGAATCTGGCGGCAGATATCCCAGAAGAGGCGATCAGCGTGGGCGCGTTCTTCTAAGCGGAGATGACCGAGGCTGAAGCGAGCATGGGCTTCTTCGCGTTTCTCCTTCGCATCGTGGTAGCGTTCGAGCGGGTCATACTTCCGCTTATTTTTACGGATGGCCTCTAGCTCGCGCACGAGCTGGTGGAGTTTACCCTTTGGCGGCTGGACGGTGAGTTCGTCGCGGGTAATGCGGTCGACGGCTTCGAAGATGAGAATCGAGTGGGGGGCGACGAGGGCGCGGCCGGATTCCGAGACGATGTCAGGCAGCGGGACGCCGCTTTCTTCGCAGATTTGCTTCACGTTGGCGACCACGTCGCGGGCGTAGCCTTCCATGCTGTAATTCATGGAAGACTCGTAGGCGGAGCGGCTGCCGTCGTAGTCGATACCTAGGCCGCCACCGACATCGAGTAGGCCCATGGGGAAGCCCATGCGCTTCAGTTCGCAGTAGAAGCGGGTGGCTTCGACCACGGCCTTCTTGATGGTACCGATATTCGGCACTTGGGAGCCGATGTGAAAGTGAACGAGGCGAAGGGCATCCTTCATCTTCGCCTTGGCGAGGCGCTGGGAGACTTCGACGATCTCGGAGGCCGTTAGGCCGAACTTGGCATTCTCGCCGGTGCTGTCCGCCCACTTGCCTTCGCCGGCGGTGGTGAGCTTAACGCGCAGTCCGATGTGGGGCTGGACGCCCATGCGGCGGGCGATGCGGATGATGGCATCGATTTCCGAGAGCTGCTCGACGACGATGATGGTCTGTTTGCCGAGGCGGCGCCCCATGAGCGCGAGCTCGATGTATTCTTCGTCTTTGTATCCGTTGCAAATCAGGAGGGCCTTACGGTTCTCAAGGAGGGCCAGGGCGATAATCAGTTCGGGCTTGGAGCCGGCTTCGAGGCCGAAATCATATTCTTCACCGGCATCGAGGATTTCTTCGACCACTTCGCGCAGCTGGTTAACCTTGATTGGGAAGACGCCCCGGTAGCGACCGGAGTAATCCTCTTCTTCGATAGCGCGGCGAAAGGCTTCGTTGATCTGAGTGACGCGATGGCGGAGGAGATCCTGCACGCGGATCGTCAGGGGCGGCTTCAGGCCAGAGGCCTCAACTTCTTTGACGATGTCGGAGATGCGAATCTTCCGGTGGTCGCCCTTAGGGTGCACGCAGAGATTTCCCTGCGGATCGACGGAGAAGTTGTTACCTCCCCAGCGTTTAAAGCCGTAATAATCTTCGGCGTCTTTAGTAGTCCAGGGCTGCGGTTTGCTCACGTCGGTAGGGAGGTGGACTTTTTATCCTGCGGGGGGAAGCGCAAGGGGAAATAGCACCCCTGCGCCTGCCTTACGGCTCGACCCGGTGGCATGGGGTGTTTGTCTTTCACCATGTCTGCCGAACCAGTCATCCGGGCGACGATCGCGTTACGAAAAGCCCTTGCTGGACTGTTGTTTCCTTCGCCCGCTGACTTTGTCTACCGCCCGCTGGACTATGCTTGGGCGGGCCACGAGGCCTACTTGCGACGGTACGCGGCAGCCGGACCTCGTAAAGTTCTCTTCTTGGGGATGAATCCTGGGCCCTTCGGCATGGCCCAGACGGGGGTGCCATTCGGTGAAATTGCCGCCGTCCGCGATTGGATGGGCATCGAATTGCCCATCGGACGTCCAGAGGTCGAGCACCCGGGCAAGAAGGTCACCGGTTTTGCCTGCCATCGCTCCGAAGTCAGCGGGCGTCGTCTGTGGGCGCTTTGCCAGGAGCGCTTCGGCTCAGCCGATAAATTCTTCGCGGAGCACCTCGTGCACAATTACTGCCCGTTGCTCTTTCTCGAAAACACCAAGCAGGGTCGCAATGTGATCCCCGAGGAACTTCCGGCCGATTCAATGGCTCCCGTGAATGCCGAGTGCGATCGTCTCTTGCGCGTCATGGTGGAAACCTTGGGTGTGACGACGGTGGTTGGAGTAGGGGGGTATGCTGAGACCCGGGCCCGTGAAGCCTTGGATGGATTATTGGTGAAGTTCGCCAAGGTGCCGCACCCCAGTCCGGCCAACCCAGTGGCGAATCGCGGTTGGTCCGCCGCGGCGACCAAGGCGCTCGTCGAACAAGGAGTCTGGGCTTAATATGGGAATCATCGAAGAAATCTTGGTCCGCCCGAAATTACGCCAGAAGCTCTGGCAGTGGTGGTACCCGTTTTTCACGCGTCGGGTTCGGGCACAGGGCATTAGTTTCCTGAATTATTCATTCGAGGCCGAAGGTGAGGACCGACTTGAGTTGCGACCTGAGGACGAAGCCGACCGGCCAAACATTCAGCTCTACCAGCATGTCTTGGGCGGAGTTGATTTGCGGGGTAAGCGGGTGCTAGAGGTGAGTTGTGGCCATGGCGGCGGGGCTTCCTATTTCGCCCGATATCTTGGTCCCGCCGAATATATCGGGCTCGATTTGAATCCCGAAGCCATTCGCTATTGTCAGGATAAACATCGAAGCGAGGGGCTGCATTTCATGGTGGGGGATGCCCAGTCACTCCCTTTTCCCGAAGCTTCTTTCGACGTCGTTATCAACGTGGAGGCTTCACATTGCTACCCAGATTTCCCCGGCTTCGTGGGTCAGGTCGCCCGGGTCTTGAAACCCGGAGGATGGTTCTGCCATGCGGATATGCGCTACCCCAATGGGCGGGCTGAATGGGTCGATGCGTTGGCCCGGCATCCCCAAATGCGCTTAGATCAAATGCGCTTAATCAATCCCGAGGTCATGCGCGGTATGGAATTAAATACGCCGCGATATGAAGCGATGGTACGGCAGGCGTTGCCGTGTTTTCTGCACGGAGTGGCGATGGACTTTGCGGGCGTGAAGGGATCGCGACTTTACCGCGATGCGGCTTCCGGGGAGATGACTTATCGGTCCTTCAGGCTTCAGCGTCGTCACGCTTGAGGTTGCTTCCGGGTGGGGTTGGCTCACACTAACGCCGCACCCATGAGAAATCTCTTAGGCCTATTTTTGACCTGTTTGGCTGCCATTGCGGCCGATCGTCCCAATGTTATTTTCATTTTGAGTGACGACCAGGGTTACGGCGATCTCAGCGCCCATGGTAACCCGATTTTAAAGACTCCCAACCTCGATAAGCTACGGTCTCAAAGCGTCCGCTTTACCGACTTTCAAGTCTCACCCACTTGTTCGCCGACGCGAAGCGCTTTGCTGACGGGTCGCCATGAATTTAAGAACGGCGTCACCCACACGATTCTCGAGCGCGAGCGGATGGCCTTGGGGGCGGCGACTTTACCTCAGCAGTTGCAGAAGGCAGGTTACCGCACGGGGATTTTCGGGAAGTGGCACCTAGGGGACGAGGCTGAGTATCAGCCGAACAAGCGGGGGTTCGACGAAGTTTACATCCATGGTGCCGGCGGTATTGGTCAGAGTTACCCTGGGAGCTGTGGCGATGTACCAGGCAATTCTTACTTCAGCCCGACGCTCCTCCATAACGGCAGGTTCGAAAAAACCGCTGGCTACTGTACCGACATGTTCTTCGGTCAGGCCACGAAATGGATTGAAGGCGAGGTCGCAGCTAAGCGGCCTTTCTACGCATACATCGCAACTAACGTGCCGCACTCCCCTTATAATGCGCGGCCCGCGGATGCTGCACTCTACGAGGGGAAGGGGCTGGGTACCGACGTGGAAAACTTCTTCGGGATGATTCATAACCTCGACCTGAACGTCGGCCTGCTGATGGCCAAAATCGAAGCGATGGGCATCGCCCAGGACACCTTGGTGGTCTTCATGAACGACAATGGCGGCACGGCGGGCGTCCCGTTTTTTAATGCGGGCATGCGTGGTCCGAAGGGTACGCCCTACATGGGTGGCATTCGCGCGATGTCCTTCTGGCGTCTGCCGGGACAATTTCAGCCTGCCGATATCAAGGCACTTGCTGCACACCTTGATTTCGCTCCCACGATTCTGGAGCTCACCGGTACTCCCGCCTCAGAGCAAATGAAAGCTCAGATGGAGGGTCGGAGCTTGGTGCGGCTGCTGCGTGCAAAGGTCGGTGAGGATATTGCCTGGCCAGACCGGACACTCTTTACCCACGTGGGTCGCTGGGGGAATATGGTGAAGGGAGTCGATCCCGAGGTTGGGAAGTATGCCCAGACGAGCGTCCGTACCACCCAGTGGCATCTCGTTTCGATGGGTAAGAGCAAGGCGTCGAAGAAAGCTCAGCGCGTGCCAGCTGATTTTATCCCTGCCGCTCCTAACTGGCAGATCTTTGACCTTAGCAAGGATTATGGCGAAACCACCGATGTTGCCGCGCAGCATCCAGAAGTCGTCGCCAACCTGATTGCTAAGCACGACGCTTGGTGGAAGGAATGTCGCCCGATGATGGTCAATGAGAATGCCCCTGGCCCTGCCGAGAATCCATTCAAGGTGATGTATCGGGAGCAGACCGGTAAGTAACGCCGGCTACCCAGCGGGCTAGGCCATCAATTGCTTCACGACCTTGCCGTGGATATCGGTCAGGCGGAAATCACGGCCTTGGTAGCGATAGGTCAGGCGAGTGTGGTCGACGCCCATGAGGTGTAGAATGGTCGCGTTGAGGTCGTGCACGTGGACGCCGTCCTTGACGATGTTGTAACTAAAATCATCGGTCTCGCCAAACGTGGTGCCTTTATTGACGCCCGCGCCAGCCATCAAGACCGTGAAGCAGCGTGGGTGGTGATCGCGGCCGTAGTTCGTCTCAGTCAGGGCGCCTTGGGAGTAAATTGTGCGCCCGAATTCGCCGCCCCAGACAATCAGGGTGTCATCGAGTAGGCCGCGTTGTTTGAGGTCGGTGAGTAGGCCGGCGGTGGCCTGGTCGGTGTCGTTGCACTGGCCTTTGATGGCCTTAGGGAGTCCGCCGTGGTGGTCCCAGCCCATGTGGAAGAGTTGCACAAAGCGAACGTCACGTTCGCACAGCCTGCGGGCGAGTAGGCAATTGGAGGCGAAGGAACCGGGGCGCTTCACGTCAGGGCCGTAAAGATCGAGGATTTGTTGCGGTTCATTAGAGATATCGAGCAGGTCGGGCACGCTGCTTTGCATGCGGAACGCCATTTCGTATTGAGCAATGCGGGTCAGGATCTCGGGATCACCGAGTACGCCGTGGCGTTGTTGGTTCAGTTCGGCGAGTTCATCCAGTTCGGCTCGGCGAACTTCGCGGGGGATGCCTTCGGGGTCTTTCAGGTAAAGGACACGCTCGCCTTTGTTGCGTAGTTTGACGCCTTGGAGTTTCGAGGGCAGGAAGCCGGCTCCCCAAAGACGATCGTAGAGAGGTTGATCATCCGGACGCCCACTGCCGAAAGAGCTCATCACGACATAGGCAGGCAGGTTGGCATTTTCGCTGCCAAGGCCGTAGGCGGACCATGAGCCGATGCTGGGTCGGCCGGCGAGCTGACTACCAGTCTGCATGAACGTGATGGCCGGGTCGTGATTAATCGCCTCGGTATTCATGCCGCGAATCACGCACCATTCATCGGCTTTGCCAGCCATGTGCGGCATCAATTCGCTGAACCAGTTGCCACTTTGTCCGTGCTGGGCGAACTTGAACATCGACGGAGCCACCGGGAAGTTTTTCTGGCCCGATGTCATGGTCGTCAGCCGCTGGCCTTTGCGAATGGTCTCGGGGAGGTCTTTGCCGCGCATCTTCTCCATCTCCGGTTTTGGGTCGAAGAGATCGAGTTGCGACGGTGCGCCCGATTGGAAGAGGTAGATGATGCGCTTGGCCTTGGGTTTAAAGTTGGGGAAGCCGAGTCCGGGGTTGGCGGCGAAACCTGGCGTGCCCATGAGCGAACCGAGGGCCGCGAGGCCGATGCCACCCGCGGAGCCTTTGATGAAGGTCCGCCGGGAGAGCGCCATATGCGTCGCCAGGTCTAAGCCTTGGAATTGTCGATCGTTGCAGTTCATTCGCGGGTCACGGTTTCGTCTAAGTTAAGGAGAACGTTGGCGGTCACGGTCCAGGCGGCTACTTCCTCAGGTTTGAGGTCGGCGGCGGCCGGCGAGGCGCCGGCGGCAAGCAGCTTCTTCGCTAAGGCCGGGTCGTTGGCGTAGGTTTGGAGGCGCCGTTCAAGTCCCTGGCGGAGGACGGCTAGCTCCTTCGGGTTGGCGTCCCGAGAGGTCACGCGATGGAAGGCCCAAGCCAAACGCACGGAGAGATCACCGGGTTGGCGGAGGGTTAATTCCGCTAATTTACGGGCAGCCTCGACGTAGGTGATTTCATTCAACAGGGACAACGCCTGAAGTGGCGTATTCGAGCGTGAGCGCTTGACTGTGCAGACTTCGCGACCGGCCGAATCAAAGAGGAGCATCGAGGGCGGGGCCGCGGTACGTTTCCAAATGGTGTAAAGCGAGCGGCGATAGAGACCTTCGCCCATGTCGGGTTTATAATTGCGCATGTCGCCATAGACGCTGGTTTCGTCCCAGACGGCTTCGGGCATGTAAGGTTTCACACTCGGTCCGCCCTGTTTTTCAACGAGCAGTCCGCTGATGGCCAAGGCTTGATCGCGGATGAGTTCAGCTGGCAGGCGGAAGCGAGGTCCGCGAGCGAGTAAGCGGTTGTCGGGATCTTTCTCCAGCATGTCCTTGGTCACAGCCGCGCTGCGGCGGTAGGCGGCACTCGTGAGGATGAGCTTATGCATCGCCTTCATGTCCCACTTGCGGTCAACGAACTCGACGGCCAGCCAGTCGAGTAGGGCAGGGTTACTCGGCCACTCGGCTTGCGAGCCGAAATTCTCGGACGTCTTTACGAGTCCGACACCGAAGAATCGTTCCCAGGCACGATTAACCCAGACGCGACCGGTGAGTGGATGGCGGCCGCTGACGAGCCACGAGGCGAAGCCAAGTCGATTGTTGGGGGCGCCTTCAGGCAACGGCGGCAGGAAGGCTGGCAGTTTGCGTTCCACCTTGGGGCCGATGCGGTCATATTCTCCGCGGAGCAGGAGGAAGGCGTCGCGGGGTTTATCGCTTTCCTTCATCACCATGATATTCACTGGGGCGCCCTTGGCATTATCGAGGGATGTCTTGGCGGCGGTGACTTTATCCATCGCTTGTTGGCGGGGGTGTTCCGGGCTTTCGGTGAACAGTTTGGCGATAGCCTTTCGATCGATGTCCGTGAGTTCAGCGTCTGGGCGCCCAAGGAGTCGGCGGAGGGTTTCCGACTTAGGGTCGGATTTTAGCGATAGGAGCTTGGCGTCTTGGCTCGAGGTGTTGAGGCGGAAGCGCCCGATGCTGTGACCGCCGAACGAATCATGGCGGAGCACCAAGATTAATTTAGCACCCGTTGGGATGAGGGTCGGTGCCACGGTGAAGATGGCCTGACGGTGGACGCGGTTTTCGGGGATGTTGCCGCCGATGGCCCAGCCGACGCTGCCAGGCGCGGCCTTCTTGGCTTTGCCCTTGGCGGGGGGAGCTTTAGCGAGGCCAGCGATGGACCAGCCGGGTTGGTCAAAGTCGGTTTCCGCCTTGGTGATCGGCAGGGAGGAGGTTTTGCCGTCAGCCGTGACGAGACGCACATCGATAGAGCTGAGCACGAAGTTTCCGTTAGAGCCTCGGCCAAGGCTTTTTCCAGGGAGGCTATCATCTGGGAAAGCCTCCAGTCGAACCGCGGTGAGAAGTCCGGCCGCTGGCTGGGATTCGATGAGATACGTTTCTTTGGCTGGTGCTGTCCCGAGCGCGAGCCAGGTGCCATCCTCGAGTCGTTTGAAGGTGGTTCCTTGCTCGGCCGCGACTTTCTCGCCTTCTAAGATATTCCAAGGAGTGCCGCTCTGGCTGAAGGCCAAGCGTTTTTCGTTCAACCATTTGTGGTAGAGTTCAGGTTGCTCGGCGGGCGTGTGATTGAGCGCAGCTTCCGCCGTCGCTAAGACGCTGGCGGCGTCGTCAATTTTCTTTTGCTCTTCCAGGGTGGGCAATGAGAGCAGTGGCGGGGTGTTGCCACCGCGGCGGGTGGTGCCGGCACCGCCGAAATCTCCCAAAACGCCAGATTCTTGGTTAGAATTAAAATAGGCGAAGAACTGGTAGAATTCTTTCTGTGTGATTGGGTCGTATTTATGGTCGTGGCAGCGACAGCAATTCATCGTCAAGGCCATCCAGGTCGACCCAGTGGTTTCCACGCGATCGATGACGTTTTCCGCAAACCATTCCTCGACGATGCGGCCTCCCTCGCCGTTGAGGCGGTGATTACGGTGGAAGGCAGTGGCGACAATTTGATCGCGGGTGGCATTCGGCAAGAGGTCGCCCGCGAGTTGCTCAAGGGTGAATTGGTCGAACGGCTTATTGTCGTTGAATGCCTTGATGACCCAATCGCGATAAGGCCACATCGTGCGCTGGGTGTCGCTCTGGAAGCCATTGCTGTCCGCGTAGCGGGCGAAATCGAGCCACTGCATCGCCATGTTCTCGCCGTAACGCGGCGAGGCGAGCAGGCGGTCAACGGCTTTCGGCCAGGCCTCCGTGGAGGCGTCTCCGAGGAAGGCTTGAATGTCGGCGTTGGTCGGCGGGAGGCCGGTCAGGTCGAGCGCAGCGCGACGGAGTAGGGTGGTTTTGGGGGCGTCTCCGTTCGGGCTGAGGCCCTTGGTGGCGAGGCCTTGGGCGAGGAAAGCATCGATGGCGTTGCCGTTGGCCGGAATCGTAGGAGTGACTGGCTTGTTTGGGGGAATGAATGCCCAGTGCCCTTGGTATTCGGCGCCTTGTTTGATCCAGCGTCGGACCGTGTCAATTTGGGCAGCGGTCAGCACCTTGTGGAAATCCGCAGGTGGCATGTGTTCATCGGCATCCTTAGTGAGGAGACGTTCCATGACTTGACTCTTTTCTGGGTGCCCGGGGACGATGGCTGGCTTCTCGGACTTGCCGCCTTTGATCGCTGCTTCAAATGAATCTAGTCGTAGCTTGGCTTTGACCTTGGCGACATCGGGGCCGTGGCAAGCGAAGCAGGTGTCGGAGAAGATGGGTCGGATGTCGCGGTTGAATTCGACGCGCTCCTCGGCCGAGGCATAGGGACCAAGGGCGAGGGCGCTGAGTGCGACCAGATGGGGGAGCGAGGGGCGCATGGGGTGTGCGAGTTCTGAAAAGTTAGGTGCCCTCCACACCCTTGCAACGAGTAGTTAATAAAAAACCCCTCTTACGAGGGGTTTTGAAGCGAGCTGGGGAGGTGCTTATTTAGCTTCGATGGGCTTCACCGATAGATTGCGGAAGCCGACGGGATCGCTGTGTCCAGCGAAACCAAAGTAGCCGTGGGTGCGGTCCTTGCCAGGGTGGGCGCTCTTGGCCATCACGGTGGTCATATCGACCTTGGAGAGGTCGCAGTCGAGGATGAGGTAGCCATTGAGCTCCACCTTGATGGTGGAGCCAACGACGGTAACTTCTTCGAAGTTCCATTCGCCGATGGGGCGCTGGTAGCCGCGGAGCGCAGCCACCATGCCGTAGGCGGAACCGTGAACCTGGCGTGGGTCGAGTTTGCCACGTACCTTGTCGTAATTGTCGTCGAGCACCTGGATTTCACACATGCCGACGTAGGCCGTGTTGCCTTCGCCTGGGTAGCGGATGCAGAAGCCGTTATTGCCGCCGACAGGAATCTTAATTTCGGAGCGAACGGAGAAGTTGGTGAGGTCATCCTTATGGTAGAGGTTGCCGCCCTTCTTGGGCTTACAGAAAATCGCACCATCAACCACTTCGTACTCGGTGACGGCGCCGCGCCAGTCGGTCAGGTCCTTGCCGTTGAAGATGGATTTGAAGCCCTCGTTGCCATGAGCGGCCAGGATTTTGTTCGCTTCTTCGCCGCCGATTTCGCGGATGGCGATGTTGCGCCACTTAATCTGAGCACCGTGGGTTTGCAGGCAGATCGGGCCTTTGGCGGGGATGGCGGATTTACGATCGTAGTAGTTTTCGAGGATGGCGTGGTCGACGGTCTGCTTGCCGTTGAGCCAGACGGTGACGCGGGAGCCGACCATGAGGATGCGCATCGTGTTCCATTCGCCAGGTGCCTTGTCGGCGAGAACGAGAGGGTTTTTACCAGGAGCCCCCTTGCTGTTATTCCAAAGGCCACCGGAACCGAGCTGGGCGTCGTTTTTGACTTCCTTCGGATTGGCGGGATCCCAGATTTGGACCTGCGGGCAGGCGCGGAGGTAAACGCCGGAGTCGCCGAGGGGGGCCATGTTATATTCGAGGACAAGTTCGATGTCGCCGTAATCCTTGTCGGTGGTGGCGTAGGCGCCCGTCCCCGGATTGACGAGCTCGCCGTCCTTCACGGACCAGTGCTGCGGGAATTCGTCGCGCATCTTCTTCAGGATGGCGTCCTTCTTCTCGCCGGTTTGCGTGCCGACGGAATGCGGATTGTAGCCATGCCAGCCCGTGAGGTCTTTGCCGTTAAACAAAGGCGTGAAGCCCGAGGGGGCGGTATTCGTCTGGGCGGTGGAGCAGCCCGCGAAGACAGCAGCCAGAGCGGCCAGGAGGAGGAGACGTAGTTTCATATGTTTGGGATTAGAGGGGTTCGAGGGTGCAGCGCTTGACTTCAAAGGCAGCGCCTTCGACTTGGAGCCCGATGAAGCCTTCGGTCGGGTTGGCTCCGGTGGCTTTGTTTACTTCCTTGCCGTTTACGATGATGGTCACGGTGTCCTTATCGCAGATGGTGGTAAAAGTGTTCCATTCGCCGACCGGCTTTTCAGCGTCAGCGACCGGGCGGCCGATGCGGTAGCCGCGGATCTTACCCGACTTCTTATCCTTGAGTTCCGTACCGTCTTTGACGGTCGCACCGTTCCAGAAGTAGAAGTCACCCTGGCGATCATGCATACCTTGGCATTCGATGCTTTTTGGCCAGACGGCGTCAGGGGGCGTCATGTGCACGATTACCCCCGTATTGCCGGGTTTGGTGAAGCGCCACTCGACGGTAAATTTGTACTGCTTGTAGCTTTTTTCGGTACGCAGGAAACCGTTGGGCTTGCCGTTGCAGGTAAGCAAGCCGTCCTTGATGCTCCAGGTGTCCTTGGAAGTGGCTTCGGGAAAGATCACCCAGCCGACGGTGTCTTTGCCATTGAAGAGCTCCGTCTTGACGGAAGGGGTCATGGCGTCAGCGGCGAAGACGTTGACGATGTTCGAAAACAGCAGGGTAGCCAGGAGGGTTAGGCGGGTGGGGTGCATCCCTCGAACTTACAACTTCGCGTCCACCTATGAAGGAAAAACGCCGAATTTTAACGGCGTATAAGTGTCGTTTACCGCTTACGCCATGATGCCGTTGACGGGCTTTCCGGCAATGCCTGTCAGGCGAACATCGAGGCCTTGGTACTTTACGCTCAACTGTCGATGGTCGATGCCCATCAGCTGAAGCATGGTGGCGTGGAGGTCGTGCACATCGACGACGTTCTCAACGGCGTGGTAGCCCAACTCGTCCGTGGCGCCGTAAGTGGTGCCGGCTTTGACGCCGCCGCCGGCCATGAACACGCTGTAACCAGCAATATGGTGATCGCGGCCGGAGCCCTGGCCCATGGGCGTGCGTCCGAATTCACCGCCCCAGAGGATGAGGGTGTCTTCAAGCATGCCGCGTTCTTTCAAATCACGAATCAAGGCAGCGGTGGCTTTGTCCACATCTTCGGCGCCCATCTTCATGCCGTTCTCGAGATTGCCGTGGAGATCCCAGGCGCGGTGGTAGAGCTGGATCATGCGTACACCGCGTTCGGCAAGTCGGCGTGCCATGAGGCAATTGGAGGCGAAGGAGCCGTCGCCGATTTCCTTGATGCCGTACGATTCGATGGTCTTGGCGGATTCGCTTTTGAAATCGAGTAACTCGGGCACGCTCGACTGCATCTTAAAGGCCATTTCATATTGCGCGATGCGCGTGGCGATCTCGGGGTCGACGGTTTCTTCGGCGAGTTGTCCGTTGAGTCGACGAATCTCATCGATGACTTGGCGCTGGGTGCTTTGGCAGACGCCTTCCGGATTGCCGATGTAGTGGACGGCTTCGCCTTTGGACTGGAATTGAATGCCTTGGTATTTACTCGGGAGGACTCCGCTGGACCACTGGCGGGCGGAAATGGGCTGCTGGCCGGTACGACCAGTGGAGGTAAGAACGATGTAGCCAGGCAGGTTCTCAGTCTCCGCGCCGAGGCCGTAGAGGAGCCAGGAACCCATGCAGGGGCGCCCCTTGATGATGGAGCCGGTATTGATAAAGGCGTGGGCCGTATCGTGGTTGATCTGCTCCGTCTTCAGCGAGCGAATGACGCACATCTCGTCGGCGACGCTGCCGATGTGCGGGAAAATATCCGTCATCTCCATGCCGGATTTGCCCCACTTCTTAAATTCGAAGGAGCCACCGCGGGCCTTGAGCACCGTATTTTGAAGCTGGGCGATTTGTTGCCCCTTCGTGAATGACTCAGGGAAGGGTTGGCCATCGAGTTTTTTCAGGACGGGCTTGTTGTCGAAAAGCTCGAGATGAGGCGGGCCGCCAGCCATGCAGAGGAAGATCACGCGCTTTGCTTTGACGGGGAAGTGGGGCGAACGGAGGAAGCCTTTCGAAAAGCCGGAGGCGGGCGGGGCGCCGGCAGCACTCGCCTTGGCGGCGAGCATCGCAAAGGCCGCGCCACCGAGCCCGTAGGCACTCTTGGTCAGGAAGCTGCGCCGATTGATGGATAGGGCGTGGGAGATGGGGTCGTAAGGCTTCATGATTAGTAGCGGGTAATCGCTTCGTGGGAATTGAGGATGACGCGGCACGCCTGCGTCCAGGCGGCGACTTCGATGGGGTCGGCCGTGGGAGCGGCGGCGAAGCCGACTTTCATCAGTTTAGCGGCTTCGGCTGGGTTCGCTTTATAATAGGCGGTCTGGTCCGTGATGAGTTTACCGAGGGAGTCGCGTTCAGATGCTTTGATTTCTCGTCCCACGGCGAGGCGGAAGCTTAGGGCCAATCGGTCGGT